>Ga0123338_10006161_pt1 | contig 10104 bp, 7 predicted proteins | sample grotaG_FD_89793 | JGI IMG/M metagenome (GOLD analysis project Ga0123338, IMG submission 89793) | Glacier valley bacterial and archeal communities from Borup Fiord, Nunavut, Canada, to study Microbial Dark Matter (Phase II) -... | ecosystem: Environmental > Aquatic > Freshwater > Ice > Glacier ...
GATAAAAAGAAAAAGAAATGGGTTAAATGGGTAATTATCGGTGCTGTAGTTATCGTTGCAGGGGTGTTCTTCTATACGACATACAGAGCATCCTCCAGGGCGGCTCAGGAACTTTTACTGTCTGTACAGAAGGTAGCTGTCGAAAGGGGAGACATATCTGTAGTCGTACAGGCGAGCGGTTCTCTTAAACCTTCGTTATCGACGACAGTCTACGCGCCGCTTACGGCAGAGATTGACGAGCTATATGTAGAGAATGGTGACACGGTAAGTAAAGACGAGCTGCTCTTTACCCTGTCGAACGATACGATAAATGACGAAATTATTGCTCTTCAGACCAGTCTGACATCACAGGATTCGCAGCTGCTCATGGCTGACCGATCAAAAAGCGGAAATGTTGTGTCCCCCGTATCCGGCCGCGTAAAAGCTATTTATGCGGTTGAAGGACAGGAAACACAGGCTGCGATGCAGCAGAATAACGGTCTCATCCTCCTTTCGGCCGATGACAGGATGGAGCTTCGCTTCGTGCCGGCCGGTGCTGTAATTCCCGGGGATGAAGTAACAGTGATCATCGGAGAAGAAGAAGCAGTGACCACAATCCGGTCATATACCAACGGTGAGGCGACGATTCTTCTCGAAGACTCTGCCTATGAACTTGGCGCCGCTGCATCTGTCAAGGCTGCCGGCGGTACCGAAATCGGCAGCGGTATCCTTGCTGTCCATGCCCCCTACTTTGTGACCGCATCGGAAGGTATTACGGATGACGTCCGTGTAGAAATCAATGATATGGTTTCTGCCGGAGACACCTTAATCAAGCTTAAAAATTCCGTATATTCGGAGACGTATATTCAGCTTCTGGCATCCCGCCAGAACACACTGGATCAGCTTTCTGAAAAACTGGCGCAAAAGGAACAGTTGGCTGTGCGTGCGCCGCAGGATGGCGTCATAGAGAATCTTACTGCGGTACAGGGTACGAACGTACCGGAAGGCACAGCGATCTTTTCGATAGGCGCAACCGATTCATTTGAGCTGGTCGTAGCGGTAGATGAACTCGACATTGCCAGTATTCAATTGGATCAAACAGCCAATATTGCGCTCGATGCACTTGCGGGAGCAACCTATACCGGTAAAGTTATCCGCATATCAGGTACCGGAAATTATGCAGGCGGCATGACAACCTACGATGTTACGATCCTTCTGGATCAGACAGATAAGATACTCTCCGGTATGAGTGCAAGGGCAGATATTCTTGCGGCGTCTCACCTGGACACGCTTCTGATTCCTGTCTCTGCGATCAAGACAATTGACGGAGAGAAATATGTCGTAATTATGTCGGCACCGGGCGACAAAACCGCCGCATCGGCAGAGGGTGTACAGACATTAATAACCGTGGGTCTTTCCAACAGCTCACAGGCTGAGATTCTTTCAGGCCTTGAAGAAGGACAGTATGTTCAGGACCTTTCAGCAAGTTCAGACTCATCCGGATTTGCGATGTTCGGCGGTCAAAGACAGGACAGCACAGGGGAAGCAGCATGATTGAGTTAAAAAATATCAGTAAGACCTATGAACTAGGGGGGGAGACTGTCCATGCCGTGGACAAGCTTTCGCTGACGATTGAAGAACATGAATTCGTCGCTATCATCGGCGCGTCCGGCAGCGGAAAATCTACACTGATGAATATCATTGGGTGTCTCGATGCTGTGGATGAAGGGCAGTACCTGCTCCGCGGAAAAGATATATCCTCCTATTCGGAAAGGCAGATGGCAACCCTACGCAACCGGGAGATCGGCTTTGTGTTCCAGCAGTTCAACCTTTTAGCAAAGCTTACCGCCCTCGAGAATGTTGAACTGCCTCTTGTCTATCAGGGCATGGGTCTCTCGGCGCGAAAAGCGCGCGCTGAAGAAGCCCTCATTCGAGTCGGTCTTGAATCCCGCATGCACCACAGGCCCAATCAATTATCCGGAGGTCAGCAGCAGCGGGTCGCAGTGGCCCGTGCGCTTGTGACCCGGCCTGCTCTGATTCTTGCAGACGAACCGACCGGCAACCTCGATTCGAAATCCAGCAAGGAAATCCTTGCTCTGCTTCATGAGCTTTTTGAAGCGGGACATACCATTCTTTTGATTACACATGACAGTCATATTGCGGCGGAAGCCAACCGGCGAGTCCGGCTGGTGGACGGCTGTATCGTCTCTGACAGTAAATACGACGACGAAGCTGCCTATTTGGCCGAAGAGAAAAAACTGGAAAAAATATGCGGGGAGGCGATCGGATCATGAAGCTCACACAAGCTGTCAAAATGGCCTTTTCCGCGATACTCAGCAACAAAATGAGATCATTTCTCACGATGCTCGGCATAATTATCGGCGTGCTGTCCGTCACCCTTCTGGTCAGTATTGTACAGGGCGCGACGGACTCCGTCACCGTGCAGCTGGAAGGCCTTGGCGGGAATCAGTTAATCGTGGCCGTCACAACGCCGCAGACTACTTATATCACTCTTGATGATCTGGACAATCTGCAGAATAAAGATGGAATTGGTCTGATTGCACCAGTAATCGGCGGCGCAGACACGGCAAAAGCGGATGGAAAAAGTTCCTCTGTAAGTATTTCCGGAGTACTTGAGACATCCCTTGAAGTTGACTCAATCTCTGTTGTCAGCGGAAGATTTATTCAGCAAAGTGATAATGATAATAGAATGTGCGTTGCTGTGGTCGGGGCGAAGATTGCGAAAGATCTGTTCGGACACACTGATGTAGTAGGCAGCAATTTTACTATGCTCGGACGTACTTTTGAGATCATAGGCGTACTGGAAGAAGACGGCACCGTATCCATGAATTCGCAGGATTCGACCTGCTATATTCCGATCAGCACGGCGTCCAGGCTTCTGGGGCAGACATCCATCCGGTCATTCAACGCTACGACTACTTCGGTGGAAGAGATTGATCTCGGGCGGCAGACAATTGAAAATTTCCTGGGCGGCAAAATAAAGAGCTCGTCAGCTGATTCAGAAGATAAGGGATATACGATCTTCAATATGGGTGATCTTCTGAGTGCCTTTGACAGTGTAATGACTACGATGTCACTTCTTTTGGGCGGCATCGCAAGCATCTCCCTGATTGTCGGAGGTATTGGAATTATGAACATCATGCTGGTCTCCGTTACAGAGAGGACACGGGAGATTGGAATCAGGAAAGCGATCGGCGCGCAGCACTCTGATATTCTGATTCAATTCCTGATAGAAGCTGTTGCGATCTCGATAACCGGAGGTGTGATAGGCATGCTTCTCGGGGCTGGCTTACTGCAGGTTTTAAGTGGTATCATGGATATGACGCTTAACCTATCTGTTTCAGTATCGGCCCTTGCGCTCGGCTTTTCACTGGCAATCGGTGTCATATTCGGAATCTATCCTGCCAACAAGGCAGCTAAGCTCAAGCCGATTGATGCTCTGCGCTACGAATAAGTGTCAACTGAAATACCCGGGGCCTACGGGCCGGAAACGGTGATCATGATGCACACGAAAGACAAAGCATATTTACCTCATATTCCGGCGCATGTACTTCTGTGCATGAAGCTTCTGGTTCAGCACGGATATGAGTCTTATCTGGTCGGCGGCGCTGTCCGGGATTTACTTCTCGGCAGTACCCCGGCTGATTTTGATTTGACGACCAATGCGACGCCCGAACAGATGCTGGAGGTGTTTGCGGATCACAGGACAGTCCCTACGGGTATCGTTCACGGAACCATTACGGTAGTTGTGGCAGGAAATTCAGTTGAAATCACTACCTATCGGATAGACGGCTCCTATTCGGATTCCAGAAGGCCGGACACCGTACTTTTCAGCAGCTCCCTCGAAGAAGATGTCAGACGCCGCGACTTTACAATCAATGCGCTGGCCATTGGCGTGGATGGTCAGGTTGTTGATTATGTAGGAGGGCAGGAGGATCTTGCTGGACGGATCATCCGCTGTGTAGGCGATCCGGATCTGCGGATGCAGGAAGACGCCCTTCGTATCCTCCGCGCTCTTCGATTTTCCGCCGTACTCGGATTTCACATCGAGGAAGACACCAGAAAAAGTCTTTTTCGATATAAAGAACTTCTTTCACGTGTATCGGCTGAAAGGATCTGGACCGAGCTTTCCGGGCTTATATGCGGATACAGTGCTGATCAGATACTTCGGTATTATATTGATATTATCGGGATTGTCATCCCGGAAATACTGCCGATGAAGGGCTTTCTTCAGCATAATCCGCACCACACCTATGATGTATGGGAGCATACAGTCAGAGTCATTGCGAATACGCCGCAGCAGCGAAGCATTCGGCTTGCAGCCCTCTTTCATGACAGCGGGAAACCATTTACTTTTGCTCTCGATGATGACGGGGTAGGACATTTCCACGGGCATCAGAAGATCAGCAGGGACATTGCGCACACTGTGCTTTCCAGGCTGAAGACGGATACCAGGACCAGGGAACAGGTGGAGACTCTTGTCCTGTGGCATGATGTGGAGCTTGAACCGACCCGCAGGATCATCCGGCGCCGACTCAACCAGTTCGGGGAGCTTATGCTCCGGGATCTTCTTACACTCAAGAGGGCGGATACACTTGCCCAGTCTGCGCTCAGCCTCTACCGGCTCGAGGAGCAGGCCAATATAGCGGAGCTTCTGGAACAGGTTCTCTCTGAAAATACTTGTTTTGCAATGAAAGACCTTGCCATTAACGGAAAAGACCTCCTGGACCTGGGCGTTGTTCCCGGCGCCCAGATCGGAAGTATACTGAAGGCGGCACTTCAAGGTGTGATTGACGGGGATATGCAGAATGAGCGCGCCGAGCTGCTGGATTTTGCCCGGCAGAAATTATTTGAAGACGAAAAAATGTCCGGTACGTAAAACCCGTAACCGGACATTCTTTCGTGCGGGCGAAAGAAATGCTTATGCAATGTCAATTTTGCGGCTCTTGGGTAGGCCTTCTTCCTTCTTTGGAAGCGTGACGGAAAGAATACCGTTTTCAAGCTTTGCGGAAATCTGTTCCGCGTTAATATCGGAGAGGGAGAAACTGCGTGAAATGGTGCCGTAACGGCGCTCTCGGCAGATATAACCCTCCTCTTTGGTTTCTTTGTTTTCATCCTGAACGACAGAAATGACGAGCAGATCATCATCAACTTCCAGGTTGACCTGATCTTTAGTGACTCCCGGCAAGTCTGCATCCAACAAGTACTCTGTATCAGTTTCGCGGATATCGACTTTCATCTGACGTGTTCCTCCGTAATAGAGCGGAATAAACGCATCGCGCATGAAGTTGTCAAAAAACAGATCCATATCGGTGCTGCGGCTGTCTGCAGCATCGAGCCCATGATTTCTTTTGTCAAAAGGAATAAGTCCGAACATATAAAGCACCTCCATTTACTGCTTGTTAAAAGCTGTTTGTCAAGGACTTGTCTGACCTTGACTATCCTTGACCTTCTACCGTTATTATAAGACGCAGGTCTTTAAAAAATCATGAACGAATTATTAAAAAAATATTTCTTCGCCGGAATCTCGAATCGACGGAAGTTCGAAAGTTCGTAAGGAGTCTTCCATTCCTTCCATTCATGATGATTGAAAAGAAAAAATAACTATACTGTGAATAGTAATCAGTATGGGTGGTTATTTAAGAATTAACGAATATGAAAATGCAATTGAAAATATGAAATGAATGTGAAAAAAATCGAAAAAAGGAATAGCAAAGAATCAAGAGGGATGATACAATTAAAGGACATCAAAAATAGGAAACTTGTATCTTGTATCTTGCTCTGCACATACAGGGGGGAGACATATGAAAAATAGAAAAGGATTTACTCTGATAGAAATGATGCTGACAATTGGTATTGTCGTTATTTTAGCATCTGCACTTACGACAAACGTGACTCAGTTTATTGCCGGGGCAGATGGTGCCGGCAATGCGGCTGAATCTCAGTCAAATAAATATGATGCAGCACAGTCAGAAGCGAAAGGGCTCGGAGGAGTCACTGTTGCAGCGACAACAACGCTTGCAACAACAACAGCTGTAGGCGCAACAACGACAGCGGCCGCTGGAACCACCACAACCGCGGCAGCAGTAACAACTACAACTGCGGCAGCAGTAACAACCACAACGGCAGCAGCAGTAACAACCACAACTGCGCCGGCAGTAACGACTACAACTGCGCCGGCAGTAACAACTACAACTGCGCCAGCAGTAACGACCACAACCGCCGCAGCGTCATCTACCGCTGCAACATCTGCCTCGGGGTATCCTGGTACGACTATGACTGTTAAGCCGATCACATGGAATGGCGAATATAATTACGAAGTGGATTTTGGAATACCAACACATACCACAACCCAAAAAGTTACCTTTTCGCTTCCGAAAGGCACAGAAGTTAAGCTCGGATGGGGTGTTTCAAGCTTCAAGAGTACCGAGAATGGCGGAAAAATTGTATTTACCATTGATGCCTATCAGTCCAATATAGGTGTTTATTTCAGCTACAATGGCACTGAGGTCTTTAATCCGGTTATTACTTCCATTGCATAAAATTTTTTAAGATCAACCGGTACGCTGCAGCTTTCTACTGCGGCGTATTTTTTTTGCAACTCATGGTAAAATAGATTTTTAACAAACACATTACAGGAGAGAACGCCGTGAAAATTATTGACTGTCTGAACAGTAAACCTGTCACCCTTTCTTTTGAAGTATTTCCGCCTAAGACAGATGACGGCTATGAGAGTGTTGCGCAGGCCGTTACTTCACTTACGGCTCTTAAACCGGATTATATTTCCGTCACATATGGAGCCGGCGGAGGAACTTCCAGAAATACAGTGCGTATCGCCTCTGAAATAGAGGGCAGGCTCAACACCACAGCGCTGCCGCACTTAAGCTGCGTATCTTCTTCGCGCACCGAAGTAGCCGGACTTCTTGACCAGATGCAGACAAATGGTCTTCATAATGTACTTGCGCTTCGCGGAGACCGTCCGATACTCACGCCTGACTGCGCGCTTCCCAAGTACGATTATGAATATGCGTATCAGCTTATTGATGACATTAAGGCCCGGAAGGATTTTTGTATTGGCGCAGCCTGCTATCCTGAGGGTCATATCGAATGCGAGAATAAAGCGATGGATCTGACCTATCTTAAAGAGAAGGTTGACCATGGCGTCGATTTCCTTGTTACGCAGATGTTTTTTGATAATAATGTGCTGTACAGCTTTCTCTATCAGGCTTACAGGAGTAATATACAGATCCCTGTTGTAGCAGGTGTAATGCCAGTTACCGCAGCTAAACAGGTGAATCGCATTGCGCAATTGTCAGGTGCTACTATGACGCCGCGGTTTAAGGTCATTCTCGACAAATGGGGACATGATCCGGAATCAATGAAGCAGGCGGGTATTATATATGCGACAGAGCAGATTATTGACCTGGTTGCCAATGGCGTACGCGGCATTCATATTTATACGATGAATAAGCCCGAAGTTGCACAAAAGATCAAGGAGAACCTTGGAAGTCTTTTATCTTAAGTAAAATGAATCTGTTAATAAGAATATAATGAACTGCTTTTGGCGAACCGGGTTATAAGGCTATCAGATTTTCAGAAAAATAATACGTAATGCGGCGGCATGATTCGATTGAGTGAAAACTTTTTCGGGCATGCCGCTTTATTTGTTCTGTCATTTATTGAACCGCTCTCTTAAAGATCTGTTTTTCAAGTAAGACAAAGTTCTGCCAAATCCAATTGTGAACATAATTGCTGAAAAAAGGGTATGCTTCGCTCGGTCCTCTTGCATTTTATGCCCAAATTGCGTACAAAATAACAAAATAGGCTGTTTCTTCACAATTACTTCACAATTCATTTACCAATTGTGGCAAGAATGTGTAGTTTGGACCGTGTATTCTATAGGTACAAGAGACAAATGAATGCACAGACGCAATTTACGTTAAAATCGTAACAATTCTACACACAAAATGAGACTGCACGTAAGCCGACAAAATTAAATAAGGCGAGATTGTGAAGTCCGAGACGTTATACACGAATTCAAGAGGGTGCTTATTATGAAATTACATGTTTTCCAGTCAATACGTTCACACAAAAAGGCGACAGCGTTGGCCCTGGCCGTTCTTATGACATCGGTTATCGTCGGCGGTTGCTACGCCAATACAACTGAAGGACAAAGCGTTATTGAGGGAATCATACAGCAGATCCCGCAGGCAGCCGCCTCAGCGCCCTCCGCAGAAGCGAAAATTACGTTGGCTTTTACTTCGACAGAAAAAGTTAAGGTCGCAATTCAAAAGGAAACATCAGCTCCTGTTAAGGCAGCAGTTACTGCATTAGTGACCGCGGAAGCCACGACACAGGCAACAGAGGCAGTTACTCAGGCTGCAACAGAAGCTATGACACAGGCAGCGGCAGCGGCCACAACACAGGCAGCGGCAGCAACACAGGCAGCGGCAGCAACGACTCAGGCAGCAACACAGGCAGGAAACCAGGAGACAATAAAACCACAGGCAGGTACTCAGGAGACAATAAAACCGCAGGCAGCAACTCCTGCGAATGTAGCAGCAGCACCGGCAGCAACAACAGCAGCACCGGCAGCAACAACAGCAGCACCGGCAGCCACAACAGCGGCACCGGCAGCCACAACAGCAGCACCGGCAGTAACAGAAGCTGCAAAGACCGCAGATACAAGTGGTTCATATAACAGTGATATGGCATATGCAGTACTTGATCTGGTAAATCAGCAGAGAGCAGCGGCAGGACTTGCGGGATTAACCTGGAATGGTACTCTTGCAGAATCCGCTAACATTAGAGCTTCGGAGATTGTAGTTAAGTGGGCGCACACTAGACCAGATGGATCAGAATGGTGGACTGCGGGCGCACAGATGCAGATGGGTGAGAATCTTGCATACGGACAATCTTCTGCTTCACAAGTTGTAGCTGAATGGATGGCTTCCCCTGGACACGCTGCGAACATTCTTGGCGCATACACTGTAATGGGCGTTTCCTGCTACTACACAAACGGCACTTATTACTGGGCACAACATTTCGCATGAGTCTGAATTACTATCATCAGGGTACTATTAACAGAAGATTATAGGTAAATTACAGTTCGAATTTGACTATTGACAAATAGCATCTCCTAACTAAAAATAAGAGGCATGAGTTTCCCGGATTTTCCGGCACTCGTGCTTCTTTTTGTTTTGCAGATGGGTTATTATTTGGAATTGCTTGTCATTTGATCCCGGCATTATTAATTGATTATGAGGTTTTCAATGAAGCTGAATAGTATCTTGAAGTTTTGTTCAAGACACAGAATTACTTGTACGCTGTTTGTCATTTTGATTACAACCTGTGTCTGCAGTGTTTTCTTTGTACAGGCAGTATTTGGACAGACCACATTCAAGCAAATGTTCGAAACAATAAAGTTCTCCGAGGTCTTTTCGTCGGAAAAGAAAGAATCTGCCGACTCGCTGAATGCCGATGAGACTGGATTGCCTTCGGAATACCAGGAGCCTGTCACGCCTTCGGCGGCGCTTATCAGCGTGATACCGCCGGCTTTGACTCCGACTCCTTCGAACGAGACTGCTGAGCTTACAGCAGCCGTGTCACCGGAGCCGTCGACAGAAGACGCAGCACCGTCAACCGGTAAGACAACACAGTCTGACAAAAAAACAACAGTATCAACGGCGGAGACAACTGCGAAAACCGCGGCCGCGCCTGCAGTTACTACGAAAGCAGCGGCAGCACCCGCAGCACCCGCAGCAGCTACGGCCGCTTCTACAGCACCTGCCGCAACACAGCCTGCTACAACAGCACCCGCAGCGACAGCACCCGCAGCGACTACGGCCGCCGCGACTGAAGCCGCCGGCAGTCTCGATACATCGATGGCCTATGCAGTACTTGACCTTACAAACCAACAGAGAGCGAGCGCGCTTTCCTGGAACGATACTCTTGCGGGAATAGCACAGACTCGGGCCAAAGAACTTGCCGTCTCTTTCTCTCATACCCGGCCGGATGGGTCAGCCTGCTGGATGTCGGATTGCCAGCTCGCTGAAAATATAGCAAAAGGACAATGCTGCGCGTCAGATGTTGTAACCTCCTGGA
>Ga0123338_10006162_pt1 | contig 10103 bp, 7 predicted proteins | sample grotaG_FD_89793 | JGI IMG/M metagenome (GOLD analysis project Ga0123338, IMG submission 89793) | Glacier valley bacterial and archeal communities from Borup Fiord, Nunavut, Canada, to study Microbial Dark Matter (Phase II) -... | ecosystem: Environmental > Aquatic > Freshwater > Ice > Glacier ...
AATAGCTGGAGCAAAATATATTCCACTTTCCTTAATTCTCAAGCCTGCAAAACCATATACGATGGCCATAAAGTTACCACCCATGTTGGCCGTATGTATTCCGTCCTTCGTATTCTTATGGGTGTTAAAGAGATCTAGCTTTGCTGAATCTCCAAAATAATCATATGCCTTATCTTCTAGCCCCAGCTTCGAAGCCATAATACTAAAGATACAGGTAGACAACGACGAATCATGCGTTGTTACCTTCTCATAATACGCATAGGAATTACGGATGGTATTCATCGACTGCGCATCCTCAAAGATAAAATGTGCCAATACAGTGTCTGCCTGCTTGCATACCTGATGGCGGTATAAATGAAGCGGATGATAATGTAATAATAGGGGGAAGTTTTCCTTGGGCGTATTCTCAATATCCCAAACCTTTTTTGCTAGGAAGGAATCATCTTGTGGGTTAATCTTTAACGTCTCATCATAGGGAAGATACATACAAGCCGCAGCATGTTTAAATTCGGTTATCTCAAATTCTGACAACCCTATTCTTTCCATGACAGGAGCTAATTTCTTTGCAGCTTTTAGTAGTTCATAGAACTTCGCAGCCCACTGCAGGTTAAACTGTGCTGATACATTCGTATAATAATTGTTATTGACCATACAAGTGTATTCATCCGGTCCGGTTACCTCATTAATTCGAAAGGAATCCTTATAATAATTACCGACATCCATCCACAGCCTTGCTGTTTCAAAGATAATCTCTGCTCCCTTATCCGCAATAAAATCTAAGTCCTTGGTGGCCAAATAATAAGATATAACCGAATAAGCGATATCTCCATTAATATGATAGCCTGCCGTTCCTGAGGGAAAAAACCCAGAGCATTCTTTACCCATGATGGTGCGCCAAGGATATAATACTCCTTTTTTATGCCCTAAAAGCTTCGCATTTTCTCTCGCCTGCTCCATCGTATTATATCGGAATCCGATTAAGTTCTTTGTAATTGAAGGCTCTGTTAGATTAAAGAAGGGCTCAATGTACATCTCCGTATCCCAAAAGTAATGTCCTTCATAGCCTTCACCGCTTAACCCCTTCGCCGTTATGTTACAGTATTCATCTTTACCAACCGATTGTATCAATTGGTACATATTATAATTCACTGCCTCCGTTAAATCATCGTCTCCCTTGATTTCTAGAAGACAGTTTTCCCAGTAATCCTTCAGATATGTTCTTTGTGCTTCATAGAATGCTTCCAGGGGCACTGCCAATGCTTTCTCCAATTCCACCTTGGCATGAGCCATACAATCCTGTTGTCTTATGGAATCGCTAAAAACAGTATATTTTGTTAACGTAATTGTCTCATTTTCTTGAATTAAAGTTTCTATCTTCGTTATAGCGCTATGTTCAAAGCTAGTGGTATTAATGGTAGCATTTTTGGATAATATATGCTTCACCCCTGTACATACGGACAAACCAGATTTAGAGGTATTGGACGTCAGATAAGAAGCCCCCTCTTCTATTATTGCCATTGAAGGAATTAAGTATCTTCCGCTTTCCTTTGCCACCCTCGGATCATTTTCATCACTATAGTTAAATACTTCACCGATGTGATAGGAGCAAAATTCGATTTTACCGCTGAAATTTAAGGCCTTTACTGCATACTCAATCGTAAAAAGAGACAACTGATGGAACGAGGTCATTCTCTTTATGACTATTTCCACCTGTTTTCCTGACGGAGAACACCATACTATGCTTCTTCCGGTGATCCCTTGCTCCATATCTAGCCATCGTTTACTATGAAGAACTGTCCCCTCAAATAAGCTGAACCTCTCACCGTCAAGGATTAGATGGATCATCTGGGTATCCGCTATATTTAACATTGTCTGTTTGTCTTCCACTAAGCCATAGAGACTTTCAGCCTGTCTCATATCTGCAATATCATAAAACCCATTGATATAGGAACCACGGATGGTGTCAAAATCCTCAGGATATCCTTCTTCATAATTGGATCTAACTCCAATATATCCATTCGCATTGTGAAACACAGTCTCATTCACAATTAGTTCATTATTATCAACACTTATATTCTCAATTTCGTAGATTGGTTGTTTTAACTTCATTATTTCCTCCATGTATTTCCAAAACCTGCAAGCGTAGAATGCATGATACCTTGATTTTGGTTATAGTAATTGAATGTATTTGAATTATTGCTTCACTGCACCTGCTGCCACGCCCTTAACAATGTACTTCTGCGCAGCTAAATAGAACAGAATAACTGGAATAATCGTCAGCATTAAGCCTGCCATTGCAAGATTCCACTCAATTGTAAATTGTCCAAAGAAGGATGCTGTTGACAGCGGAATCGTACGAAGGGCTTTGCTAGATAAAACCAAGGAGGGTAGTAGATAATCGTTCCAAATCCAAATAACATCCAATATCATAACCGTAACCGTAGTCGGTTTTAGCATTGGAAACACAATCTTCCAGAACACCTTAAAGCGGTTGCAGCCATCAATCGTAGCTGCCTCTTCAAGGGATATTGGTATTGATTTAATAAAACCATGATATAAAAATACTGCCATGCTAGCACCAAAGCCGACATTCATATAGATTAAACCACCCAAAGTATTGAGTATCGGAATATGCAAGGTATCCCTTACCCATCCCATTACCTGCATCAGGGGCATCATAATAGTCTGAAAAGGTATTATCAACGTTGCCACGAATACCATAAATAACACTCTGCTAAGCTTATTGTCCGTCCGCACTAACATCCAAGCTGTCATAGATGCTAGCACTGTAATTATTGCAATTGATATCACTGTAACAAGCAAGGAATTGCCAAAAGCTTTCATAAAATTCATCTTTTCCATTGCTGTACGAAAGAATTCAAAAGAAAGCTTCTGAGGGAGTGCAAGCATATTCTCATAAAGCTCTTGTCGATTTTTAAAGGAATTGGTTAGTACGATATAAATCGGAAACAGATAGCAAATGCATACGATGATTGCCAGGAATTCTATTAAAAGTTTACTAATTTTCTTCATTACATCTCCACCTCTTTCCTCTTTGTAATCGATACCTGAATTAAAGTCAAAAAGGCTACTGCGATAAAGAAGATAATTGCTTTCGCCTGCCCATAGCCAAAGTTACTTAATGAGAAAATCTCATTGTAAATGTTCATCGCCATCATTTCGGTTGCATTGTTTGGCCCTCCACCTGTGAGCGATAAGTTAACATCAAATATCTTGAAACAATTTGATAAAGTTAAGAACAGACAAATCGTAAAGGAAGGCATAATCAAAGGAAATTTGATACGAAGTAAGGTCGGCCAAAATCCTGCACCATCTACTTTTGCTGCTTCGAGTACATCCTCAGGCATTGCCTGAATGCCGTTGATATAGATGATCATTATATACCCAGCCATCTGCCAAGTAGTAACGATAATCATCGCAAATAATGCATGCTTAGGATCTAGCAACCAACTAAAAAATACGCTCGTACAACCGGTCATTTCTCCGATTGCTTTAAATACATCTGTAAATATAAACTTCCATATGTAACCTAAGATTAACCCACCAATTAAATATGGCATAAACAACATAGTTCTTGCCACGTTTCGTACCCTCAATTTACCGGTAACGATAAATGCAAAGGCAAGACCCAGAATATTAATAAGTAGTACTGCAAATATGGTAAACAAGACGGTATGACCAGCTGAAGTTAAAAATCGTAAGTCCTGAAACAATCTTGTGTAATTATCAAATCCAACAAACGTTTTTTCATTTAATGACATTCCATCCCAGGAAACAAAAGAATACCCAATTCCTATGATGAATGGTACTATGACCACTGTCGTAAATACAAATACCAGAGGTAATACAAACAAAGCATACCAAGCTATATCCCTTCTCTTTTTCATGCCAATCCTCCTAAAAAGCAAGGAGGATTTTCCTCCTTACAAATCCAAAAACTATTTTAGTTTCGCAATCACCTATTATATAAGAATACAGAAATCCAACACAACTTAAATGCATATTAAGAAGATGTTAGATTTCTGAATCCTGGCTTTCGTGCTCTAATTCTTATGTACTACTTAAGTTTATTTCCCAGCTTGAACAAAGGCATCTGACAATGCTGTCAAAAATTCTTCTCCAGTCATATCAGTTGTAAAGAACTCTTGTGTAACTGGTAGTAAATATACATCTACAATACCTGCTGGCCAATAACTCATCGGCCAAGAAATTGTCTTTCCTGCTGCTGCATACTCAGATACTGATTGGGAAAGAGGATCTAATTTCGGGCTCGTCATTGTAGTTAATACTGGAATAAATCCAAACTCTTCCATAAGGTATTTTGTTCCGGTCTCACTGGTATATAACCAATTAAGGAAATTCTTACCTGCTTGAATTTCATCTTCTGCAGCCTGTGAATTTACATACCAACAAGCAGGAACACTTGCTGCAATCTTATCATTTCCACTGATTGGTAACGGCATCATACCCATATCAAAGGTAACATTATAATCGGTAAACATGCCATAACTCCAGTTTCCCTGATGGATGGAAGCTGTCTTACCTGTAGCGAAATCACCAGTTTGAGTGTCATAATTCACTTCTAGAGGATTGCTTGTGTTCTCTCTGATAGCTTCCATGAATTTCCCAAACTCCACGAATTCAGGTGTATCCTGCATGGTTACTTCACCTGCAACCAACTGATTTATGTATGCTTGCGCATCAGCCTGCAATGCAAATGGTGTGTTAAGAATATGTCCAATGAGGAAATAGCTTTCCTGGGATAAACTAAATCCATTAATTCCAGCTGCTTTCTGCTCACTCAGCATTGCTGCAAAGGAATCGTAGTCAGTTACTTTCGAAGCATCAATTAGGTCCTTATTATATACAACTCCGAAACCTTCCATGGTATATGGTATACCAACCACTTTACCATCAATTTGATTTGCCATGTTTGCTGATATATCACTAACAAAGGACAAATCACTTAAATCTGCTAAATAAGCTTTTAATTCATTTGACTCAGAACCAGGTGCTAAAGAAAATAAAGTAGGTCCCTGATTGTTACCAAGCTTAATCTTTAACTGTTGTAAATAGTCATCTCCTGTAGTACCCCAAACTTCTACTTCTACTCCAGTCTCTTCCTGATATTCTTTTGCACATGCTTCTAATTGATCACTAATTTCTACCTTTGACTGGAAAATAATAATTTTTTTTGCTGCTTTCGTTGTCTCAGCAGGCTCTGTTGTCTCAGCAGGCTCTGTTGTCGTTGCAGGAGTAACTGCTGCATCGGTACTCTCAGCCTTCTCTTTCGTTTTTCCACAACCTGTTAAAGCAACACTAAAGATCATGGTAACGGTAAGTAAAACACCCAACATTTTTCTTAATTTCATAATATCTCTCCTTAAATTAAAATATTTTGTAAAACGTTATACCAAAATAATAATACAAATCGTATCATTTGTCAATGTTGTTTAAACAAGTACTTTGTTTCTATCTATTCTTTGTGAAATATGTACATTTTATCAATTAAAAAAGCCACATGACAAATCCAACTTTTGTTGAATATCACGTGACTTTACTAAAATTATATTTAGTTTTATTAAAATTTTACTAAATTCAATTATTTTTTATGCCTACGCTGTTTCTAAAAATGATCTTGGCAGCAATTTTAAACGTCTCTACATTGCGTTGACCTCGAATATTTTCAATTAAATATCTTGCAGCAATGTATCCTCTTTCATAATTAGGAATAGATACCGTCGTTAATTCCATAGCCTCCGCCAAGTCGCAGTTATCAAATCCGGTGATTGCAATGTCCTGTGGAACCCGTATTCCATTTTCACGGAAGGCTTTCATCGCTCCAATCGCCATATTATCATTGGCACATACTAAGCAATCCGGTAGTTCTCGACTCAACATTAGTATTTTAGCAGCCGAATACCCACTTTTCTCACGGTAATTCCCCGCAAAATAACTCTTCTGCTGGAATTCCAAATGGTTAATCTCCAGAGCGTCACGAAATGCCCTATAGCGTTCTTTATTATCTGCAGTCTCCTCCGGGCCGCCAATAAACGCAAAATGCCGATATCCGCGGTCTATTACTCCACGAATCATGTCATACATTGGATCATAATTGTTCACCACTACGCTTTTTATTGATGGGTTATTCATAATTCTATCCAGTACAACAATGGGATAACTTTCGTCCGCCAAACGGACCAAAACCTCATCCTGCATCTTTTTGTCCAGTACGATGCTCCCACTGGTAATACTATTATTCATATATTTTTCACAGGACTTATCGGTACATATAATCAAGTCAAAATCATTATCATTCACATAATCACTGATTCCATTAATAATCTTCAAATAAAAGCTTCGATCAAAATCACTGAAATTGAATAAAATCGTATTCGGTTTTCCTGATTTAAGCCCTTTTCCTGCCGCATTTGGCTGGTACGACAGTTCTTCGCATATTTTATGTATTCTATCCCTGGTTTCTTCCCCAACATTTTTCTTGTTATTTAGAGCGTTAGATACCGTTGAAACCGATACTCCTGCACGTTTTGCTACATCCTTAATTCCAACCATACGATTCCTCTTCTTTCTTTTAGTGTAATTAAGTTTTTTCTTCATCTAGTAAACTATTTTACCATATTATCGTTAATTTTACAATATATTTTACATAAACTTAATTTAATTAGAATTCAACTATGATCAATGGACTTTACTAAAATATTTTTTTATATACCGCACCAGGTACTCACTGCTAGGTGAAATCTTTTCCACCTCTTTCAGAATCTTCCTAGCCTGTGTAGAAGATACACTTTTGATTGTATAATTGACTTGTGATATCATAAACTGTTATAATTAGGAAAATATTCACATATAAATATTTGCAGTTTTAAGTGGAGGGGTTATGAAAAAATTTATATTCTTTATTGTACTAATTACATCGAGTATCTTTATTATTAGTTGCAGTAATAAACAAAACGATCAACCAGTTTCTAATAATATAAGTTCTCAAGTAAATACCAATGAGCAAACGCAACCATTAACTCCAACTCCTATAACTAATAATTCTAAAAACATTGACGCAACAGTTCAAAGTGAAGAGCCATTTTATGGGCTATGGATAATAAAAAATGTGGTAGCATTTTGTAAAGTCAGTACTTATGATGAAGATGAAATTAAAAAGATATTAGGAAAAAACTTACGTTTTTCAAAAGAACAATCCTGCTGTTTCGGAGATGATATAAGTTATCTTAATAATACAGTAAAAAATCCCACTTACAAAAAATCAACAATTACATCTGATGAATTTTCTGCCGATTTTGAAATATCTCTGCGTTCCATAGGCATAAACACAAATGCTGTAACATTAATAGAGATAAATGACACAAACAATTTCTCTGCATGTAAATTTTATATAAAAGATGATAATTCATTAATACTTTACGGAGGCGGTACTTTTTTTGATCTTAACAGAGAATCGCAAGATGTAAATGCAGTAAACATATCTACACCAACGCCTTCCACAGCATCAAATAACTCTATTCTAGATAATGCAGAAAATATCGATGATAATGTATCAGATGATTCAAATAATGAAATTGTTGATAATTATTTATGCAATGAGCATGAAGATGTATTATTTAGCTTTAAAATCGCTAATTCAAATAAGTCTGCTTCTATTTGTATCTCAAAAAATCAACAAGACTATATCATATACCGATTTGGTACTAGAGATAAAATCGAATTAGTATATCCAATTAAGGCAGAAAATTCTTGGTCATTATTTACATATTCATATTACCTACGTGGTGGTGGAACAGATAATGAGGGATTGGATTTAAACTATTTAAGTTTTAAAAATGGTGGATATACTTATGAAATATATGAAGAATATAGCTCAGAAAGTGATAAACCTATTATAGGGATTAAAGTAACAAAACAAGAAACAAATGAAGAAACAAATATATTGGGGGATAGTGATAGTATGAAAGGAAGCCTTATAAGTTTAAGGGATAACTCAAAAATAAAAATTACATCCAAATAAATGACGACGTGTATCCCATGTGTGCAAGATGTGATATGTTCCTCATGTTCATGTATATTATGGAGAATATGAGGCATCAATCGGAATAGATGGTGAAATGCTTGCAGGCGCTATTCCAAACAAGCAATACAAAATGGTTGTTGGCTGGCTTGCTCTTCATGAAGAAGAAGCTTATCACGCCTGGAATAAGGCGGTAAAGGGCGAGTAGTTCGATAAAATTGAGCCATTACGATAGGAGGCGTTCGTATGTATATGATGAATGTAGTTGTTTACGCTGGCAATCCGTCAAGCGACATCAAGGTTCAAACAGTTAAGGTATTTGATGATATGATAATGATAGTAACTTTTACATCCGGAGAAAAAAGGCTATTTGATGCCACTACTCTTCTTTCCATGCCAGCATTTAAAATATTGGAAAATGCCGATATATTTAAAACCGCAACGGTTGAACATGGAGTAGTTGTATGGAATAACGGTGATATCGATATTGCTCCTGAATACATGTATAATAATTGTTTTGTGTATGATGAAATTTTAACTCTATAAATAACAGAAACAACAAACCTCCTATTTATCAGTATTTTTGTATGCGGGGATTTGTTCGAATCCCGTCTCGTGCTTACAACAATTTCAGTAAAACCAAGGCTTTCCGAGTTTCGGAAGGTCTTATTTTTTGTCAAAGTGAGAAATATCAAAGTTTTTATCAAAGTTCTCGAATTTTCTATGATACTTCCTCATGCAAATTTCCGATCTGTATACAGATTGATTGCTACACTTTGCGCTTGAATTTGCCACGTGCACATAACGTTCCGTCAGTACTCGCTCAGAATTGCCCATGATTGAGCTAACAATAGACGTCGGAATGTTTTCATTCACGATGAGATTGGTTCCAAAGCTGTGTCTGGCTGCACTGTAGAGGCTGATATCCGGCAGCTTGGCATCTGCCTGCTGATTGTATGCTCTTAAGCAGCGTTTAAATGCCTTGGAATAGACATTTGGATTGACCGGAGAACCATCTTCCTGTTTAAACAAGAAATCATTCTGTGCGTAATCTTCTCCCAACAGCTCCGCTTGTTGCTTCTGGATTGCAATTTGGTTCTTCAGATGCTCGGTTATATTCTTCGATAGTTGAATCGGTCGATGCGATTTCACCGTCTTCATATTCCAGATATGCACGAGAGCCGTCTCACGCTACTGGTTAGGGGAAGTCCCCTAAAACCCCTTCGATTTACGTAATGGTATGAAGTTTTCATACCATTTTAGCTTAATGATATCATTTTTTCATACCACTTTATAATTATACACTTTAAAATTTACACATAGACGTGGACACGAACTTTGCAACCTATTGATACGATTTTTACTCAAGAAGAATTTGATATTTTAAAAGTTAATCCTTACACGCTCTTTTTATAAGCGAATACTCTATTCGTTTTACCATGGCATTCAAGCAATACTTTTGGCTGAAACGTCAAGATAGTGAATGCCTACAGGGTATTTTCAATGACCTCGGATATGATGTTAGAAGCTTAGGTATTGAGCGAATCAAAAATATTGCTGCCCGTATCCGCAATGAGGTTATATGTGAATACTGCGGTCATATACAAATTCCAATAACTCGCGTAGTAACAGGCATTGTCCTAAATGCCAGTCTCTGTCAAAGACGCAATGGATTGAAAACCAAAAGTATCAACTCAAGACGTTATGTAAAACTTGTCATAAGATATGCTTTCACGAAGTAATGACCCGTTCCTGATTCACTTCACAGCATAATTTTTCAAAATCAGAGTAAATGCTATTCAATAATTTTTAAGGCCGTATCAGAAACACTGAAGGAACTGGCAATGGATAACAAATATCTTGGAGCACAGATAGGTTTAACTTCCATTCTGCATACCTAGGGACAAAATCTAATGTTTCATATTTACTGTATAAACCCCGTCAGAGAGTTAATTTTCTTAATAGATGGGTGAGCCGGAAAAAATTTTCAATCAGCCCCGACACCTGAGTGTGGGGGAAGGCGGAACTATGTCTATTGTAT
>Ga0123338_10006163_pt1 | contig 10100 bp, 9 predicted proteins | sample grotaG_FD_89793 | JGI IMG/M metagenome (GOLD analysis project Ga0123338, IMG submission 89793) | Glacier valley bacterial and archeal communities from Borup Fiord, Nunavut, Canada, to study Microbial Dark Matter (Phase II) -... | ecosystem: Environmental > Aquatic > Freshwater > Ice > Glacier ...
AGGCCTGACCGGCTCCGGCCCGCGGGCTCACGCTCCGGGCTGCGTGGCCGCCCGCCGCTGACGGTAGGCCGCCACGTGGGCCCGGTTGCCGCAGCTGCCGTCGCAGTAGCGGCGACTGCGGTTCTTCGACAGGTCGACGAGCACGTCGTCGCAGTCGTCGGCGGCGCACACCTTGAGCCGGTCGAGCTCGTCGACCCGGATCACGTCGACGAGGGCCATCGCCAGCTCCACGGCGATCCGGGTGGCGAGCGGGGCCTCGGGCGGCGTCGCGTGCAGGTGCCACGACCACTCGTCGTGGCGCACCAGCTGCGGCAGGGCGCCGGCCTCGGCGAGGAGCGCGTTGACCTCCTCCACCGCCTCCTGCTCGGTCAGGAACCACAGCTCGCGCAGGCGAGGACGCAGTCGTCGTACGGAGCGCAGCTCGGTCGCGTCACGGGTGCGGCTGCCGGTCCACCGGCGCTGCGTCACGAAGGCGTCGAGGTCGTCGACCGTGACGAGTCGGTCGATGTCGTCGTCGCCGGGCATGCTGCCGGGCATGGTGTTGACCAGCTCGGCCGCCTGGTGCAGCGACACCTGCGTGTCATGGGCGAAAAGCAACTTGACTCCTGACGTCGCTGTCCTCTAACGTCATGAGCATAGGCGCTTTCACTCCTGTCAGGGCCTTCGCTCACTTCTGGAGTCCCGACGTGACCACCCCCGCCCGGCCTGTCGTCACCTCGGTCGTCGAGTCGTCGGCACCACCGGCACTACCGGCACCACGCGGGTCGTCGGGTCGTCGCCTCGACGTCGGACTGGTCGCGGCCGTGCTGACGGCCGCGGCCTTCGGCACCTCCGGGCCGTTCGCCAAGTCGCTGCTGGAGACGGGCTGGAGCTCGGGCGCGATCGTCCTGCTGCGGGTCGGCATCGCCGCGCTCGTCCTGCTGCCCCCCGCCCTGGTCTCGCTGCGCGGGCGCTGGTGCGCGGTCCGTCGCCACCTCGGGCTCGTCCTGTCCTACGGGCTCGTGGCCGTCGCCGGCTGCCAGGTCGCCTACTTCAACGCCGTGCAGCACCTGCCCGTCGGGGTGGCCCTCCTGCTGGAGTACTGCGGCACCGTCCTCGTCGTGCTGTGGATGTGGGCGCGCACCCGCCGCAGCCCGGGGCGCACCACCTGGGTCGGGATCGCGGTCTGCGTCGTCGGCCTAGCCCTCGTGCTCGACGTCGTCGGAAACCTGCGACCCGACCCGGTCGGGGTGTTCTGGGGCCTGGTCGCCGCCGTGGGGCTCGCGGTGTTCTTCGTCGGCTCGGCCAGCGAGGCCGACGACCTGCCCCCGGTCGCCCTGGCCGCGCTCGGGATGGCGGTCGGCGCCGTCGGGCTGGCCCTGCTGGGTCTGGTGAGGGTGCTGCCCATGACCTTCGTGACCCATGACGTCGTACTGCGGGGCACGTCGTGGCCGTGGTGGCTCGCCATCGGCGAGCTGGCCGTCATCGCCGCCGCCACGGCCTACCTGCTCGGCACCTTCGCCGCCCGACGTCTCGGGTCGACCGTGGCCTCCTTCGTCGGCCTCGCGGAGGTGCTCTTCGCCGTGCTCTTCGCCTGGCTGCTTCTGGGTGAGCTGCCACGGCCCCTGCAGCTGGTCGGCGGCCTGCTCGTCGTCGGCGGCGTGGTGACCGTGCGAGCCGGGGAGCTGCGGCGTCCTGCAGTCCGTCCTCGGCCGGTACGCAGACCACCGCGTCCTTCCGGGGCGCCCGGGCCACGCAGCTGATTTCGGTACGGCGCCCCCGTCCCCTAAGATCGGCTGGTTGCCTCGGCGAGGGACGCCGCTCGGTCCATCCGACCCGCGAGTCCGTGATCGACAAGGTGTGCGCCCTCGCGCGACGCCCGGTCATTGACTCCTAGTCGGTCCTTTCGGAGCGTGCTGCGTCCCGCGTCGAGGCCCGCCTTCGGCCACTCACCCGCCGTGACCACCCCGACCTGTCTTCCTGGAGGAACCCCATGTCCGAGACCAAGCTCGTCGCCGAGACGCGGACCGCGTTCGGCAAGGGCGCTGCCCGCAAGATCCGCCGCGACCACAAGATCCCTGCCGTCCTCTACGGCCACGGCACCGCACCGGTGCACATCACGCTGCCGGGCCACGAGACCCTGATGGCACTGAAGAACGCGAACGCCCTGCTCGAGATCGAGATCGAGGGGCAGGTCCAGCTCGCCCTGGCCAAGGACGTGCAGCGCGACCCGATCAAGCCGGTCATCGACCACGTCGACCTCGTCGTCGTCAGGCGCGGCGAGAAGGTCACCGTCGACGTCGGGGTCCACACCGAGGGCGAGGCCGCCCCCGAGACCGTCGTGACCGTCGACTCGCAGACCCTCGAGCTCGAGGTCCTGGCCACCAACATCCCCGAGGGCGTGACCATCTCGGTCGAGGGTCTTGCGGCCGGCACCCAGATCCTCGCCGGCCAGGTCGAGCTGCCCGAGGGGGCCACCCTCGTCAGTGACCCGGAGGCGCTGGTCATCAACATCACGTCGCAGGTCACCGCCGAGGCCATGGAGGCCGAGCTGGCCGACGCCGAGGCCGAGGCCGGCATCGAGCGCGAGGAGAGCGACGAGGCCGCCGCCGCCGCGAGCGACGAGGCTGCTGAAGCTGACTCGTCGTCCGAGGGCTGAGCCTGCCACGCGGGTAGGTCCACCGACCGGCCCCGGACGACCATGGTCGTCCGGGGCCCGTCGGCAGCTGCCCGGGCCGCACGGCATACTTGGCGGTTGTGGACACCGGCACCTGGCTCGTGGTCGGACTCGGCAACCCGGGGTCGTCCTACGCCGGCAACCGCCACAACATCGGGGCCATGGTGGTGCACGAGCTGGCGCGACGCCATGCCAGCGGGCCGGTGACGGGGCGCGGTGCGAAGCGCGCTGCGGCCCCACCGAGCTTCAAGGTCCACAAGGCCCGCGCCTACGTCTGCGAGACAAGACTCGCCACAGGCGCCGGCGGTGCACCCGGTCCGCGCGCGGTCATCGGGGTGCCCTCGACCTACATGAACGAGTCGGGCGGCCCGGTCAGGGCACTGGCGACCTTCTTCTCGGTCGAGCTCGACCGGCTGGTCGTGGTGCACGACGAGCTCGACATCCCGGCGGGGGAGGTGCGTCTCAAGCGAGGCGGGGGTGAGGGGGGCCACAACGGCCTGCGCTCGATCTCGCAGTCGCTCGGCACCCGCGACTACCTGCGGGTGCGGGTGGGTATCGGTCGTCCCCCGGGACGGATGGATCCCTCCGACTATGTCCTGCACGACTTCTCGGAGGCCGAGCGCGCCGAGCTGCCGTTCACCCTCGACACGGCGGCCGACGCTGTCGAGGCGTTGGTGGCGGTGGGTCTCCTGGAGAGCCAGCAGCGGTTCCACGGAGCCCGCGGCTGACCGCGGCCGGCAGCGCTCACGTGACCGGATCACGACATCGCTCACCCTTCACCTGAGCGTCGTCTGCTGTTCTGCTGGTGCGTCCCGGGGTTGCCCGTGGTCCACTAGGCTCGCCGCTGGTCCTGCTGTCGTCGAGGGTCGAGGGTCGGGGTCGAGGGTCGGGGGATCGTGAAGGTCGTCGCTGCCGGTGGCTCGAGGTGCGGGTGGGCGAGGTCCGCACGCGCACGACCCCAGTTGAAGCTCTTGCGGGTCTGGTCGCTGAGCGATTGGCAAAAAAGTAGTTTTGTGAGTTTTGACAGGTTCAAGAATGACCCGTTCGGACTATTCCAGACACAAAACACCCATGGATCCGGGCGGAGCCGAGAAGATGAGCGTGCTTGGGGCTGGTCCTCCGCGGGGGAAGGTCTTGGGTGAGAGCGGTTGCGGGCCAGTGCCTGTCGGTCGTACGGGGCGTCACTCCACCGTCAGTCGGTCGAGGGGAGCCGACAGTGTCATGGGGCGAGAAATGGGGCAGCAGGTGACGGAGTACGTGGGGACGTTCGAGGCGGTGCGCCACACGGACGAGTCGACGCCATCCCTGGCGGGCGAGCGCGCGGCCGCCACCTCGCAGGTGCGTCGACGGCCGCGGGGCTGGGTCCGGGGCTACCGGATGCGCCTGATCATGTGGGACCTCGTCAGCGTGCTGGTGAGTGCGGCTGTCATCTACCTCTCCGAGACCGGCCCGGGCCTCAGCAGGGTCATCATCCTCGCCGTCTCCCCCCTCATCTGGGTGCTCGCCCTCGGTCTCGTGCAGAGCTACAGCAGCGCCCACCTCGGTACCGGGTCGGCTGAGTACCGGGCGGTCGGTCGGGCGGCGATGGTCGTCGCGGCCACCTTCGGTCTCTTCTTCTTCGTGTCCGATGTGCGGGTCCCCCGTGAGCTGCTCGTCCCCCTGGTGCCGGCGTGCCTCCTCGCCGGTCTGATCGTGCGCTGGGCGATGAGGAACGACCTCCACCGCAGACGCATCCGAGGGACGTGCCTGCACGACACCGTGGTCGTGGGGCGGGCGGACTCGGTCGAGGCGCTCATCAAGGAGATCGACTCGTCGCCCGAGTGTGGCATGCGCATCGTCGCCGCCTGCGTGTCGGGTCTCGACGACCCCGCCCACCACGAGACCACGACGATCGCGGGAGTCCTGGTCTTCGGGCCGCCGGAGTCGGCCCTGGCCGCGGTTGACGCCTTCAGTGCCGAGGTCGTGGCTGTCTCCAGTCACCCCGACCTCGTCGGCGCACCCTTGCGTCGCCTCGGCTGGGCCCTGGCCGAGCGGCAGGTCGACCTCGTCGTGGCCCCGGGCATCGTCGAGGTCGCCGGTCCCCGGCTGTCTCTCCGCCCCGCGGCGGGGGTGCCGCTGCTGCACGTGGAGCGCCCCCTCGACTCGGGGGCCCGCGTCGTGGCCAAGCGCATCGCGGACGCGATGATGACCGCCGGCATGCTGTTTGCAGCACTTCCCGTGCTCGCCGTGGTCGCCGTGCTCGTCAGGGCCACCAGCGAAGGGCCGATCTTCTACCTCCAGGAGCGGGTGGGCACCAAGGGCGAGCGCTTCCGGATGGTCAAGTTCCGCACGATGGTCGTGAACGCCGACGCGATGGTCGCGTCCCTGAGCACGGGTCACGACCTCAACGCCGTGCTCTTCAAGGACAAGCAGGACCCCCGCATCACCCGCGTCGGCCGGGTGTTGCGCAGGTACTCCCTCGACGAGCTGCCGCAGCTCTTCAACGTCCTCGCTGGGCAGATGTCGCTCGTCGGGCCGCGCCCACCGCTTCCCCGTGAGGTCGACGCCTACGAGCCCGACGCCGTGCAGCGCCTGCGGGTCCGTCCGGGCATGACCGGTCTCTGGCAGATCTCCGGTCGCAGCGACCTCAGCTGGGAGCAGTCCCTGCGGCTCGACCTCTGGTACGTCGACAACTGGTCGCTCGTGCTCGACATCCAGATCCTGGTGCGTACGGTCAAGGCCGTCATTCGACACACAGGGGCCTACTGAAGCATGGACACCACCGTGACCGAGATCAACCCTGCCCTCTCTAACCTCTCCGACCTCGACGACCACGCCGTGGCGCGGTCGCTGGCCGACTCTGCGGGGGAGGTGCTGCTGCGGCTTCGGGCCGAGCGCACCGACCTCACGGGCGGCGCCCTGAAGGACGAGGGCGACCGACGGGCCCAGGCGCACCTGGCAGCGCGCCTGGTCGAGGCGCGGCCGCTCGACGCGGTCCTGAGCGAAGAGGCGCGAGACGTCGGTGACCGCCAGTCGGCCAGACGAGTCTGGATCATCGACCCGCTCGACGGCACCCGCGAGTTCAGCGAGGTACCCCGCGAGGACTGGGCCGTCCATGTCGCCCTGTGGGAGGACGGAGACCTCGTGGCGGGTGCGGTCGCCCGCCCGGCCATGGGGTCGACCCTCGCCACCGACACCCCGCCCGTGCTGCCCGCCCGCCCCGAGGGCCCGATGCGTCTGGCCGTCAGCCGGACCCGTCCGCCGGCCTTCGTGGTGGCCCTTGCCGAGCGGCTGGGTGCCGTGCTCGTCCCCATGGGTTCGGCTGGTGTCAAGGCGACCGCTATCCTTGACGGAGCCGTGGACGCGTACGTCCATGCCGGGGGTCAGTACGAGTGGGACTCCGCCGCACCCGTGGTGGTGGCGCGCTCGGCCGGGCTGTACACGAGCCGCCTCGACGGTTCGCCCCTGGTCTACAACCGCGAGGACCCGCTCCTGCCGGACCTCGTCATCTGCCGTCCTGAGCTCGCTGACGAGCTCCTCGCCCAGATCACCGCCATTGTCGACGAAGGGTTCTCCCAGTGACCGAGTCGCCCAACTACCAGCTCTCGCAGTTGCGGGTGCTGGAGTCTGAGTCGATCCACATCATGCGTGAAGTCGTCGCCGAGTTCGAGCGGCCCGTGCTGCTCTTCTCCGGTGGCAAGGACTCCATCGTCATGCTCCGTCTCGCCCAGAAGGCGTTTCACCCCGCGCGCATCCCCTTCCCCGTCATGCACGTGGACACTGGTCACAACTTCCCCGAGGTGCTCGCCTTCCGCGACCGTCGCGCCGACGAGCTCGGCTTGCAGCTCATCGTGGCGAGTGTCCAGGAGGCGATCGACAACGGCAGCGTCGTCGAGCCTCCCGACGGCACCCGCAACCGCATCCAGACCCCCGTGCTGCTCGACGGCCTCGACAAGCACAGGTTCAGCGCGATCTTCGGCGGGGCGCGCCGCGACGAGGACAAGGCGCGCGCCAAGGAGCGCATCTACTCGTATCGCGACGAGTTCGGGCAGTGGGACCCCAAGAACCAGCGGCCCGAGCTGTGGAACCTCTACAACGGTCGGGTCCACCTCGGCGACAGCATGCGGGTCTTCCCGCTGTCGAACTGGACCGAGCTCGACATCTGGCAGTACATCAAGGAGGAGGAGATCGACCTCCCCGACATCTACTACGCCCACGACCGCGAGGTCTTCGAGCGCGACGGGATGCTCTACGGCGTGCACCCGGTCTGCCAGCCCAAGGTGCACGAGCAGGTCACGGTGCGGCGGGTGCGCTACCGCACCGTCGGTGACGCCAGCCTCACTGCCGCCGTCCTGTCCGATGCCGACACGGTCGACAAGGTCATCGACGAGGTCGCCTCGACGCGCATCACCGAGCGCGGGGCCACCCGCGGTGACGACAAGTTCAGCGAGGCCTCCATGGAGGACCGTAAGCGTGAGGGGTACTTCTGATGGATATTCTGCGATTCGCCACCGCCGGCTCGGTGGACGACGGGAAGAGCACCCTCATCGGTCGCCTCCTCTACGACACCAAGACGGTCTTCGAGGACCAGATCGACGCGATCGAGCGAGTCAGCAGGGACCGGGGTGAGGAGTACGTCAACCTGGCGCTGCTCACCGACGGTCTGCGGTCGGAGCGCGAGCAGGGGATCACCATCGACGTGGCCTACCGCTACTTCGCGACGCCCAAGCGCAAGTTCATCATCGCCGACACCCCCGGGCACATCCAGTACACCCGCAACATGGTGACGGGTGCCTCGACTGCCGATCTCGCTCTGGTGCTCGTCGACGCACGCAAGGGACTCGTGGAGCAGAGCAGGCGCCACGCCTTCCTCGCGTCCCTCCTGCAGGTGCCGCACCTGGTCCTCGTGGTGAACAAGATGGACCTCGTCGGCTACTCGCAGTCGGTCTACGACCAGATCAGCGCCGAGTTCACCCAGTTCGCCGCCAAGCTCCGCATCCCCGACCTCACCATCATCCCGGTGTCGGCGCTGGTCGGCGACAACGTCGTGCACCGTTCCGAGAACATGGACTGGTACCAGGGCACGAGCCTGCTGCACCACCTCGAGAACATCCACGTGGCCAGCGACCGCAACCTCGTCGATGTGCGCTTCCCCGTGCAGTACGTCATCCGCCCGATGAGCGACGAGTACCACGACTACCGCGGCTATGCCGGCCAGGTGGCCGGGGGCGTCCTCAAGAAGGGGGACGACGTACTGGTGCTCCCGTCGGGCTTCACCTCCAGGATCGCCTCGGTCGAGACGGCCGACGGTGAGGTGGACGAGGCCTATCCGCCGATGTCGGTGACCGTGCGCCTCGAGGACGAGATCGACATCTCACGCGGTGACATGATCTGCCGTCCCCACAACCAGCCCACGCCGACGCAGGACATCGACGCGATGATCTGCTGGATGGACGAGACGGCTCAGCTCCAGGTGGGCAAGAAGTACTTCATCAAGCACACCTCTCGGTCGGCCCGCTGCATCGTGAAGAACCTCGACTACCGGCTCGACATCAACTCGCTTCACCGGGACGAGTCGGCGGCGACGCTCGGGCTCAACGAGATCGGTCGGGTCCAGCTGCGCTCGACGGTGCCGCTCATGGCCGACTCCTACACCCGCAACCGGGTCACCGGAGGCTTCATCCTCATCGACGAAGCCACCAACCGCACGGTGGGCGCGGGCATGATCGCCGACAACGGCCGCTGACCCAGGCACCCGGCGCCCCCAGCGGGGCGTCGGGTGCAGCACCAGGGTCCCGGAAAGGTCGGTCGGGAGCCCGGGTGGCCAGAGACGATCGTGTTGGACAGCACCGAGTTTCAAAGCAACGACACCTTCACCGGCGGGCGTCTTCAGGTGTTCACGGTCCTGCACGAGCAGGCGCCATTCCTGCTGGACGGGTCGCGGGAGTACTAGCTCCGCGAGCATCCCGTGCTGACGCGCACTTCAGACTGACGGGAACACCGGCTCCCGGTCCGCCAGTGCGGGCAGCTCGGGGAGTGGCCCCACCCGTACCAGGTCGGCGGACCCGGAACCATCCGCTCATGCCGATGAGCGGATTGGTGGGCGGTCTCAAACGGGCGCGATCAGGTGAGGAATCGGCAAGACTGCCCCCATGAAGGCTCGGGGTGAAGGACGGGTGTGGTCTTGGGCTGCCCCAGGTGCCGAGGCTGAGGCCCGACGCCATGAGGCCGAGGAGTTGGTCGGGGAGCGCGTGCGGACGATTCGTTGCTTCACCCTCGACTGACGCCGCCACGAGCTGCACCCTGAACTGACTGACGATGGTCCTCGCATCATCGACGCCGAGTCGGAGTGGCCGAGCCGACCTGGCTTTACGACGGGTTCGACGCGATGGACTACGGCTTCGTAGGTCATCACCGAGTGCGGTGCCACGTTCTCGCTCACCTGGGATCCACCGGGCGACCAGGAAGGGATCGGCTTGCAGCCCGTCCCCCTGCTCGGAAGCAGTGTCCGGAGCGATGCTGACGTGGCCATCTGGACCCTGGGTGTTCGTGCCGCCAGTTGGGCACCGATGGTCGGCAGGCTCATTGCGGGAGTGGATCTGCACTACGTCTCGACACCGCGCCCGCAACCCCGACGAGCCCTCACATGCCTGCTGACCTGCTAGGACACGACCTTCCGGGGCCTTGGGTGCAGCACCGGTCGACAAGCTTCGGGGAGGGAAGCGCGCCTCAGCGGGACCCCGTAGGGATGCTGGCCTCGTCCTCTTCCCGCCCGAGGGAGACGCGGGGCGAGCTCGACCCGGCGAGGATGCCCAGGCCGGCGGCTGCAATCGCCAGCAACAGCAGGCCGTAGATCACTCCCCCGACGACGTCAGTGAACCAGTGCTTGAGCAGGTAGGTGCGGCTGTAGGCCTCTGCCGTGGCCAGGACGGCCACGATGGTCCAGGCGACGACCGCGGCCCTGCGGCGCTGGTCGGCCGCCACGAGAGCGAGCACGAGCAGGGCGATGACGCCGTAGACGACGATGAGGCGGGCGCAGCCCCCGGACGGCCAGGTGCCCAGGGTCGTGGGGGGGTGGCCTCGGTCGACGGCCTTCTTGACCACCATCTGACCGTACTTCTCCAGGAGGTAGGTCGAGCCGAGCGCCAACGCTGGAACCCACGCCGGACGCCGGTAACGCCACCACATCAACCCGAGGAGCACGGCCCCCAGTACCACGAGGGTCTGGGTCTGGTGACGGTTCCCCATGAGGGTGAGCAGCTGCCAGGCCGAGGTCCACACGCCCGGCACCTGATGGTCGCGGGCCAGGGCGAAGAGGGGGATGTCGACCGCCGGCTCCAGGGCATGGGCCGTGCGGCCCAGGACCCACATGAGCATGAGCGTGGCTCCGTACCCCGCCGCCACGACGACCAGCGCCACGACCCATCGTGGGACAGCCGTCGAGGCGGCGTCCGTGGCGCTCTGG
>Ga0123338_10006164_pt1 | contig 10098 bp, 4 predicted proteins | sample grotaG_FD_89793 | JGI IMG/M metagenome (GOLD analysis project Ga0123338, IMG submission 89793) | Glacier valley bacterial and archeal communities from Borup Fiord, Nunavut, Canada, to study Microbial Dark Matter (Phase II) -... | ecosystem: Environmental > Aquatic > Freshwater > Ice > Glacier ...
AGGTGATTGTGTAGACCCCCACCCGTGTGTTGCCGGTTGGATTGTAGAACGATGTGTCGGTATATGTCAATGCCTGGTTGCCGCTTAAAGAGGTCGAGAAATTGCACCGTGTGTCACCTATACTCATGTAGAGTCTGAGCGTTCGCGTGGCGGTTCCAGCGGCAACGCTGATTTGAAAGCCATTATTGTCCGTATAGGTCGCAATACCAGAGGTCACGTTCTGATATCTAGTCATAGGTACACCATCGAACCATGTATAGCCCGTAGGATTGGAGCCAAAGTTATTGTAACCGTAGCCTCCTAAATGCGTAAAGGTGCTGATTAGCGGTGTAACCCCACTTTTACGGTTCATATAATCGCTGGCGGGACCTATCCCCCAGTGTACCCAGTCAAGCGTTCCTTCACTCGTAAGGTTTACGGCTGATGGCACAGAAGACACGTAACTTGTAAGCTGCGGCGCAAGAACGAGGGGCGGCTGTGTCGGCGTTTGTTGCACAGGTGGCGACTGAACGGGAAGCGTGGCCGTTGCTATGGGCGTTGCTCCGTGTTGTGGCGAGGTCGTCGGTGTCACGGCTGCTGTCGCCCCAGGTGACACTGTTGGGTACAGAGTTGGCGATGGCACGAGAGGTGGCGTAGTTGCTACAGCAGTCGCAACTGGATTACCCACGATTTTTGTACCAGAAATAGGCGCGACGGGACGATAGTGTATCTGTGACTGCTTTCCTCTAATAAACGGCGACAAGACCATTGCCGCCACCAGGATAAAAGCCAGCAAGACCAGCAGTATCCACAGAGCGGCGGTATTATGCCGTTTCTTGCCCCGTTCCACAAACACGGCTGGTACACCAGTTGTTTCATGCACCATCAGGGCAACACGTTTTGCATTCGACACACTTGGGAGCAGTACCGTTGCCTCATCTGGCGATAGGAGCCGCACCAGCTTTTCAGGCTGCTCTTCCTGTATTGCGACAGGGGCAAACGCCGTTTCCAAAGAATATAAAAAATCTGTAATGGTCTCGTAACGGTGCTTGGGATCAGTCGCTGTCGCCTTGCGAAGAACCTGCTGCACAGGTTTCGTGAGTATCGGCAAAGGGGGAGTGACAACACCTTTTGTACCCTGCGCCGTTTTCGTACGCTTCTCTACGCTCGCCGCCGTCGCACAGGGAATACTCCCCGTGAAGAGTTCATAGGCCATACATCCTAACGCATATTGGTCGCTCTTTTGTGTCACCGTCCCAACAGCTTGCTCCGGAGCAAGATACGCGCTGGCGGTTACGTAAGAATGCTCACCCGCGAAAATATCACTCAATGTGGCGAGATCAGGGTCGGCGAATATAATCCCCTCGCCACTCGTAAAGAAAACATTTTCGGGCTTGAGGTTGCTATGCACAATATTTTGCTTGTGCAGCAATTCCAAAGCCGTGCCAAGCTGGACAACAAGCTTTTTACTTTCAGCAATTGCGAATAGAGCGGGCGCATGCCGCTGCATACGCTGGCGAAGCGAGCCACGCGCAACATAGGGCATGATACTGTAAGGATTACCGTTTTCTATTCCTATCGCCATAATTGGTAGGAGATGAGGGTTTTTGGATGAGGCGAGGAAACGCGCCTCCTGTAAGAAATCTTCTTGGCTCTGCGGCGACAAGAGTTTGAGCGCGGTAAAGACTTTGATGATTACAACTTCGTCGGTAGAAGCATGAGCGTGGGCGACATAGACGCGCTTACCCGCATGTCTGGCGAGCTGCGCGACAATGTGATACCCGTGAAAGTCTTTTCCTAAATAATTATCTTTTGCCCAGGGCATATACTCTATCCTATGTGTCAGAAATAAAAAACACAGCGTATACATAAAAATAGGTACGATGTATACAAAAATATGCTTATCCCACAGCCTATAGAATACTAAATTTTCTTGTGTATCACCAGAGTAAGTACGTTGAAATACGGTTAAGAAACTGCTAGCCAGGTGGTGGTGTTATAACATCTGAAGCCACTCGTCGCCTACGGCGGCGAGCTGGACACCTTCTTCGTGGCAAAGTCACGCCAGGCCATATAGAGTTGGCGCGGCGGCTCGTCCCCACCATGCCCGTTACATTGGTGTCCATGGGGAAACCCTCGCGGTCTCCCCACACCTTGCATCTCTACTTTTGTGGATACCCTCGTTATCGGAAGGGTTATTTACAGTTCCAGACCGCCTTTGATGGCGATGCCGTATCACAGGTGTTGTTTGAGAACATGAGTACACCCACGTTATCCCAACCGAGATCGAGGATGGTATTCTTGCGCGCGCTATTCTTGCTGAACGTGCTTGTGTCAGAGCCAGTAACATAGATACCGATACCATTGTAATCGGTGGTGTTGCCCTGCGCCGTAACATTCTTGGAGCCATTGACTGTAATGCCGGCGTTGTAGCCATTAAAAGTCGTGCTGGTAGCGTTGTTATCGTTGGACTTGTTGTTTGTGACGGCGACGGTATCGCTATAGTTAATAAGGATACCATTGTAGTTATTGTTATTGACTTTGTTATTGCTGATCGTACCACCGCTTGCGTCAAGCAGCCCAATACCTTCGGTGTAGGTATTTGAGCCGTTGCCCGTGACTTTATTGTCCGAGATGACCGTGCCAGATATGTTCACATGCACGCCATCGCCTTGACAAAATGACTCGGTACAGGCTCCCGCGAAGATGCCCAGGCGGTCATTATTGTACACAGTGTTGCCAGAAATCAAGAGGTTTTTGCCAGAATAGCCTGCTGCGTTGACAGCGGTTGCGGCTGTGCCATAGGCGTTGAAACTGGTAATACCCGTACCTTCGGAGCCGGAAAAATTAAGGTTGTGATAGACCTTGTTATTGGTAATCTTGTCGCCATTACTCTGGAACATGTAAACGCCATTGCCGTTGTCATGGATGACGTTACGGCTAATCGTTGCATTATTCGCGCGGTTGGCGGTATCGCCAGGAGCATTGCCACCGATGAAAATACCGGACGCATCGGTCTGTCCAGAAAAACCTGAAATTGTGAAGCCCTGCACGACGACGTTATCCGCACCCGAAATAGTAATACCAAATTTCGGGCCAGTCGCGCCCGTGCCGACGATCTGCGCGGCGTTCTTAGAACTTGTGCCGATGAGCTTGAGACCCGCCTTGTTAATCGTGATACCACCTGCGTATGTTCCCGCGCCCACCTTGATGGTGTCACCAGCATTGGCTGCATTCACCGCCGACTGGATATCGTTGAAGCAGGTCTTCGCTGTTGCGTTTTGGATCGCACAGCCATTGCTCGCATGTGCCGAAAACTTCATACCCAAAAATGCTGTCACTATTACTGCTAGTAACAACGTTAATGTTCCGACACCAATCACTACTCGTTTCGTCATGTTTTTACCCCCTGTGGTTGTATGCTACAATACTTCAAAATTTTGTTGAAATATTTATGTAGTTGTACCTCAGAAAGTATATATGTAACGAGTAGCTAGAAACAAGCATAAGTAGGTTACAGTATCTTTACCATTGGCAATCGGTAGAGGCATTTTTTGAGGGTGATACCGCAAAAAATGCCTCTTGCCAGGGGTTGTGGTTTGGTAAAGGTTTCTATCTGGTTAAATTTCGCCGTACACAACGTTTCCGCCTACGATGGTTGCCTGCACGCTGTTCTCATTCATCTTTTCCTGTGGTACATGCAGAATATCTTCGCGCAGTACCACCGCGTCACCCAGTTTGCCGACTGTGAGCGACCCTTTGCGACCCTCTTCGGCTCCCGCGTACGCGGCTCCCATTGTATAGCCCCAGAGGGCATCCGCGATGTGCAGTGCTTGATCTGGCAACCAGGGGGGGCGCTGTTTGTTCGGGTCGCGGCGCACCGTTGCCGCGTAGAGGATATCCAACGGGTCGAAGCGTTCGACGGGTGCGTCGGAGCCGAGCGCGATGGGGATACCCATGTCGTGCATCGTGCGATACGCATAGGCGCGGCGGGTACGTTTACCCCAGTATCGCTCGGCAATATCACGATCCGCAACGGCATGAAAGGGTTGAATAGAGGCGATGACGCCGAGACGCCGCATCCGTTCCAGGTCATAGGGCGCGATAAGTTGCACATGCTCCAACCGATAGCGAAGCCCCGAACGGCTGTCTTCGGGGGTTCCCTGCTCCGCCAGTAACATTTGGGCGCGTTCAATCGCGTCGAGCGCGACCTTTGCGGCTCGGTCTCCAATCGCATGAATGGCAATCGTTAGGCCCATCTCGGTTGCGTCGCTGATATTGTCTATCAACTCTTGTTCAGGGATGGTAAGTATCCCAAAATTGCCAGGGCTACCCTCGAAGCTTTCGAGCATCGCGGCGGTCTGTGAGCCAAGCGTTCCATCGGCGAATATCTTGATACCCCCGACACGTAGCAGGTCGTTTTCAGCGTTGTTGATGCCCTGCGTTCGTAGCAGCGGCAACATTTGACGCGGTAAAATCATCTGCACCCGTACACCCAGTTTGCCCTCGGCGTGCAAGTCACGAAACAGGTTAAGCGAGGTATCGCCCTCGATATCGTGAATAGTCGTAATCCCGCTTCGTTGCAATTGAGCAAGGGTGCGCTCTATCAACGTGCGGTTCATCAATGGGTCCGACGCATCAATAACACGAAATACCAGGGTTGTCGCGCCCTCTTCCTGCAACACGCCCGTAGCCTCGCCCGAACCGTCGCGCAGGATGTGGCCCGTCGCGGGTTGTAGCGTCGTTGCGGTGATATTTGCGCGTTGTAGCGCCAGCGAGTTGACCCATAAAAGATGCCCATCTTTGCTTGAAAGCGCGACGGGATGGTTGGGCGCGGCAGCGTCGAGCGAAGCTTTCGAGGGAAAAACCGTGTTTGTCCAGAGGTTTCGATCCCATTGTCCCCCCTGTATCCAGTGTCCAGCGGGCGTCTGACCCGCGCGTTCGCGCACGAGGGCCGCGACTGCATCTTCGCTAATAGCGGCCCGTGCGTCGATCTGGTTCTGGGTATGGGCGGTATGTAAGAGGTGGATGTGTGCGTCGATAAAGCCGGGGAGAACGGTTTTGCCTTTAAGGTCGAGGATATGTGTGTGCTGTCCACCAGCGCGGCGCACCTCGTCGTTCGTGCCAACCGCGAGAATACGTCCGTTAGCATCGTTAATTGCGAATGCCTGCACATGCGGCTGCGCGGCATCCATTGTATATATATTTCCGTTCAAGTAAAGGATCGTTGCCATGATACTCTCTTTCTCTTTACGTCGGTTATTCCATAAAACGTGCAATCGCCTGTGCGAGCAGACGCGGATGTTGGAGCTGGATGTCATGCGCCGTGTCGGGCATCCACAGAACGGAGCAGCGTTGAATAACCTCCGCGACCTGCGCCGCCATGTACCCCTTCGCCGTTGCGAATTCGTCGGTATGCTCAAGTCGTTCAGGAAATTCACCATCGGGCGGCGGTTCGCCGGCGGCAGGAATGAGTAGGACGGGACACGTTAATTTGCCATAGTGCGCGAGGGCGCGATCATCCCACAGCGATTCGCGGATTTGCCGCTGCGTGTTGACGTGTAGGTATTCTTCGAGTCGGCCATCGGGAAGTTCTTGCACCGTCGCCAGCAGGATTGCCTCCACCTCTGGCGACCAGAAGCCGAGCATCTCTTGCCGCATCGCCTCGGTAAAGGTTGCGCGTGCTGTGTACAGGTGCTTGGCGTCCACCTCACGAATAAAACGATCACGCGTCATGCCGGGCCAGTGACGTGGCTCCACGTGGGGACAGTCAACAAGGATAAGATGGCTTACCAGGGCGGGATGCCGTGCCGCCATCACAAGCGCCACCCGCGCTCCCCACCCATGTCCCACAAGCGCAACTTGTCCCAGACCGAGAGCCGCCATCCCCTCTATCGCATCTTCCGCGACGGTTGCAAGGTCATAGCCAGTTGCGGGTTGCTCGCTTGTACCATGTCCACGTTGATCGAAGGCCACGATCAGATGCTTGTGACATAGGTCCTGCGCCACCAGACGCCATGTATCGGCAGTCGCGCCAAGCCCATGCAGCAGCACGATTGGTATTTCATCTTTACCCTGGCCCTCCACTTGTGACTCGTCGCAATTGCCTGTGGGGTCCCATTCGAGATAGTGTAAACGTACAGTATCGGTGGTGACAAAAGAGTTACGCGGCTCAATCATAGCTGTCCCTCCCTCTCTCAGGTAGAACCATAGTGCGAAATAAAGAAAACGCTGAGTACAATCAAAATACCGCCTACAATAGTGATTGAGGTCAATTGTTCGTGTAAGAAAAGTACAGCCAAGAGTGTGCCGAGCAGGGGCTGGACAAACAAGGTAGAGGCCGCCGCCGAACCATCAACTTTCGCCAACCCCTGAAACCAGGCGAGATAGCCGAACACCGTCACCACCAGTGCCATCCAGCTCAAGCTCACCCAATCCCCCAGGCTCAATGGATGCCATCCAAAAGCGACGACCTCCCAACCCGCAAGCGGAAGCCAGAAGAGGGTACTCCCGACAATCGCGGCTGAAATCACCAGTAGGGGCGAATGTTTGACCAGCAACGCCTTGCCACGCACAGTATAAAACGCCTCGAAGATGAGTCCCAGGACAACTAATAAATCACCAATGATGCGCCACACCCCGCCACCAGAGGGAATATTGGGGATAAAGCTGCGCTCGACAATACAGTATACACCTGCCAGTCCCAACAGCATCGCCGCGACACGAGCAGGTCGCACACGTTCGCGTAACAAAAGCCAGGAGAGAAAAACCGTAAACAGCGTCTCGCTACTCACCAGCAGTGCCACATCGGTGGCGGTGGTTAGAGCTAACCCGCCGTATTCAAGCAGTTTGTTGATAACGAAGCCGGCAAGCGAGAGCAGAAGTAACTGCGGCAGATCGCGGCGCGTCAAATGAAGTTTTTTACGGTTGAGCAGCAGTAACGGGATGAGAAAGAGTGATGCCAGCGACATACGGAGCGCGTTCAACATATTTACAGAAATATCTTGTAAGATAAATTTTCCTACCACGTAACTGGTGGCCCACAACGTATTAGCTAATAGAAGCAAAAACCAGGGAAGCGTCTGGCGCGATACCGGAGTCGTAGTATTTGGTGTGGTAGACAACGTGCTGCTCCTTACTAGCATGGCTGGGCGGGTTATGCGTCTGCTATCAGGATATGAGCCTGCAGGGGTAGTTGTCAAATAGGGTGGGTCGGTGTACTTTGACAGGATTGACACCACGCCGTTTGTCCTATACATTACATTTCTATACGTATATATAGTATACTGTAAATGGCTCAGCAGGTTCAACCAAGCAATCATCTCATAGCACAATGGCATTCTTATATAAATGATGTGCCTGTTCATAAAAATCGTCACGTTGTCGAGGGGAAAAGGTAAGGGGAGGAATCGCTCATGCGTAGTCGATGTCCAAATTGCAAAAAAGCACTGTTGATGTCCGCGTCGTACTGTCCCAGTTGTGGTGAGTTTATCGCAACTGTGGAACAGACGCTGATTGCTGCTCCCCAACGCACGCAGGTCGCGACCCTCGACCCAAGGCAAGAGGACAGCTATTTCTTGGATGACGATGTTGTAAGTGTCCACGCGGAGGACGCACGACCCCTAACATGGCACAAAGAGCTAGCCACATCAGCAGTCCAGACGGAAATACCCGTTTTACCAGACACGCCACGACCAGCGCAACAGTATAAGACACGCCGGATCCCACTTACACCCTTGCCGATAAAAGGGCGCAGGTCGCGCTCAACTATCCCACCAGCGTTCTTCTTCTGGACAAGTATTATCACTATTTTTGTGGTGCTGCTCGGCGGTATTTTTGGTGTATTTGTAACATCTGGACATGGAAGTACGACTAGCATACATGCACCTATACTACAAGCTTCATCAACCAATAGTGCAATTGGTGCGACCTTAACGGTGCATGGCAGCAATTTTAGTCCACACGGACGTGTTGGATTGAGCCGTGATGCCGTAATCACGATTGACGATACAGGTGGTTCCCCTTTTATCAGGGCCGATGCCAAGGGCAACTTTACCGACACCATCACGGTTGCACCGGATTGGCAGGCTGGCATCCATTCAATCAACGCGGAGGACGCGTTCCTCCACAGAATAGCCCGCTTATCGCTGCTCGTGACGGGGCTGAGTACCTCGCTACGACCCGCCCACCTTGCGCTTTCGACCTCAACGCTTGACCTGGGCGCGGGCGATTCGTCCACGAACTCGACAAAAACGCTGACGCTGGGCAACGTTGGAGGTGGGCAGATAGCCTGGCAAGGTAGTACAGACCAGCCCTGGCTACTCATCACACCGCGCCAGGGAACCTTTTCAAGCGGAACAAAGGCAACGGTGACGGTTGCGGTAGATCGCTCTACCCTGACCGCCGGCGTCTATACAACCCATGTGAGCTTCTTGTCGAACGCAGGCGACAGCAAGGTGACGGTGACGATGCGCGTCTTGCCATTTGACCCCGGCCACAACGCCGTGCTACAGCTCTCACCCGCGGTACTCGCCTTTACCGCGATGGATGGTGGCACACGACCACCAACCCAAACAATCACGATCAGTAATCCAGGGGTGCGTCCATTACAATGGAGCGCGACCACAAACGCCGCCTGGCTGTCACTTTCACAAAGCACCGGCACAATCCAAAATGCCTCATCACCTGATACCGTCTCACCCTCGTTTGCACGAGGTATCACGGCGCAAAACGTGGGCGTCGGCGTGGACACAAGCACCCTGTTGCCCGGAACCTATAGTGGCATGATTGCCTTCAGTGGTCAGAGGACAGAATACGTAAAGGGCAGCCCACAAAGCATCGTTGTAACAATCACGATTACGCCGCAATGCGGACTACAGGTCGCCCCATCGCTTCTGACCTTCGCAAGCGTCTACCAGCAGGCGACACCCGCCGACAAGAGTATCACGGTAGGAGTCGCACAGGGGTGCAGTACACCTATCCATTGGAGCGCGGCAACAACGTCACAATGGCTGGTTCTGGGAAACAGTAGCGGCACAACGCCGACGAGTCTTTCCGTAAGCATCAACACTGCTGGTCTGGCTCCCGCGACCTATACGGGATCGGTTGTCTTCACAACCCCAGCCGGCACCGAGACAGTGCCAGTGACGTTTACGCTGACCCCGCAAGCAACACCGATCATGAACGTATCTGCGACCACGCTTGCCTACACAGGCGTGGTTGGACAGGCCAGCCCGATCTCGCAAAATAGCAGCATCACCAATACTGCTGGCGGAACACTCAACTGGCAAGCAACGACAGCTACCAGTGTCGGCGGAAATTGGCTCGCCATCACACCAGCGAGTGGGACACTGACCGCTGGTCAAACGGCAACGGTGACGGTGGCGGTGGCGCAGTTCTCGACGCTTATTCCAAGCACCTATAATGGTACGATTACACTTACCGGAACCGATGACGCGGGCCATGTCGCGGCGGGAAGTCCACAGGTAATTCAGGTGAGCTTCACGGTTCAGGCGGCGTGTGCGGTCAGCGTTGGCGCGGCTGGCTATACCTTTACGGGAGTCTCTGGTCAAGCCAACCCCAACGTGCAAGATATAACAATTCTCGCGAGTGGTGCGTGCGCCCACGCGCTTGCGTGGACGGCCACCTCAAACGCTGCATGGATGATGGCGACCCCCGCAAACGGAGTTGTGACACTCGCGGCGGCTGGGAAAGGGAGCATAGGGGTGACGCTCGCTGGACTTAGCACAGGCACGTATCACTCCTCCCTGACAGTCACCACGATAGATAGCGTTACGCAGGCAACCATCGGGGGGCCGATTACGCTACCCGTTACCCTGACGGTACAGCCTGCATGTACCCTCGCCAACCCTTCAAGCCGAGCGGAAACATTTGCGACAGAGGCGGGACAAAACCCAGCGACCCAGACATTCACGCTTGCGGTGAACGGCACGTGTGGGGGCAGCATCACGATTACGCCCAGCATCTCATACGCAACAGGTGCGGGTTGGTTAATGGTGACACCCGCCTCAGCAACGGTTGCATCAGGCGACACGGCAACCTTTACGGTTGCGGTGCGTGGTACAGTGTTGACCGCTGGCACATATACTAGCTCGATTG
>Ga0123338_10006165_pt1 | contig 10098 bp, 10 predicted proteins | sample grotaG_FD_89793 | JGI IMG/M metagenome (GOLD analysis project Ga0123338, IMG submission 89793) | Glacier valley bacterial and archeal communities from Borup Fiord, Nunavut, Canada, to study Microbial Dark Matter (Phase II) -... | ecosystem: Environmental > Aquatic > Freshwater > Ice > Glacier ...
CCGGCATCGCTTTATTTTGCCCTTCTGGCACGCTGTTTCAGATTCGCCACTACCCCATCTATCACAATTGTACCGTGTTCAAACCATTGCAGAATTTGAACGAACCTTGGATTTCTTGTTGATGAACTACAAACCCGCATCGGCTCAGGATTTATTGAGACTGGTTACTACCAGAGGAAAATTGGAGAAAAGACTTTTCTTTCCCAGTTTCGATGATGGAATGGCTGAATGTTATCATCTAATTGCCCCCCTTTTGAAAAAGAAAGGAATTCAGGCTGCATTTTTTATAAATCCCTTGTTTGTTGACAATAAGACACTCTTTCATCGCCATAAGGCAAGTTTGATTCTCAATATCCTTGAAGAACAAAAATCAACAGCTACAGAATTAAAAGAAGCCAACCAGCTTTTGCAAAAAAGGTTTAATAACAGTGATCTCTATGAGTTTCTCCATCATACAGTTTTCACTGATCACTGGCTGCTTGACAAGATTGCCAAAATATTCGATGTCGACTTTGATCATTTTAGAACTCATCTTCAACCTTATATGACCCTTGATCAGATTAAGGAATTACAGGAAGATGGTTTTTTAATCGGGGCACATGGGATGGATCACTGTGAATTTTTTCTTTCCTCGGAAGAAGAAATCATGCATCAGATTACCTCCAGCATGGATTATTTAATTCAAGAGGTAAATCCACTAATAAAGACATTTGCATTTCCGTTTACTGATTTTAATGTATCAGACACAATTTTTGAAATGGCCAACAAAGATAAATTGTGGGATCTGAGCTTTGGAACTGCCGGAATAAAAGATGAAACTATGCTAAACCACCTGCAACGCATTGCCATGGAATCAAGCAAAAATACGGATGGTAAAAGTGTCATCCGGACCGAATATATATCATATTATTTAAAATCAGTTTTTGGTAAAAATAAAGTTCGCCGACAATGAATCTATGGGAAAAATATGATGCCAGTTTTAAGGAAAATGCTTCCAAAACAGCCTTTTGCATTGGGAACCGTTTTTATACCTATGCCGAATTCGCCCAATACATAAGTGGGAGCCAGCAGTTGCTGATAGAACATATTGGCCACTCGACAGGTCATTCGATAGGAGTAATGTGCCATGATACCATTGAAACTTTCGCGGCCATTTTTGCCATTTGGTTTTCAGGATGTCGTTTTGTACCTCTTCTTCCCCTACATCCGTTGCTGACTAACATTGAAAAAATCCAACAATCTGCTATTCAATGGATCTTCGACACGGAATTAAGTGAATCAATTAACGAATTGCAAGTAAATTATATCAGTAATAAAGATTTAAAAAGCGCTGAACCTTCGATTATTAGCAAGGAAACAGATTGTGCGTATATTATTTTTACTTCAGGAAGCACAGGTAAACCAAAAGGAGTACCCATCAATGTGAAAAATATAAATGCCTACGTCAATGGCTTTTTGGAACTTTATCCTGAGTTAACTTCTAAGGATCGATTTCTTCAAACTTATGATCTGACTTCAGATGCTGCATTTACCGGATATCTGAATCCTCTTATGCTTGGAGCGACCGTTTATACACTCCCTGCCGGAAGTTTTAAATACCTGTCAATTGTTAAGATCTTAAAGGAGCAGCAAATTACATTTACTAAATTCACTCCTTCTGTTCTAAATTATCTTCGTCCGTATTTTAAGTCCATTCGTTTCGACTCACTCATGCATTCACATTTTGGGGGTGAAGCATTGCCTTATGATCTTGTTACAGAATGGGCAGAATGTGTTCCAAACGCGGAAATATCGAATGGTTACGGACCAACCGAAACCACAATTACCTGCACCATTCATCGCACAAATATTGATCAACTGAAAGAAAGTGTATACAACGGAATCATTTCAATCGGCAAACCTTTTAAGGGAGTGAAAATTCTAATTATTGATGAAACCGATCATATTATAGCCGATAGTGAAAAAGGAGAACTATGTATTGGCGGAAATCAGGTGATGACTGGCTACCTGAATGCAACTGCCGAAACTATCAGTCCATTTTATATTCATCAATCAATGGATGGTAATACAGAAAAATATTATCGAACTGGAGATCTTGCTTTTCGAGACAGTAAAGGAAACTTGTTCTTTTGCGGACGAAAAGATGATCAGTTAAAAATAAGTGGGTATAGAATTGAACCTGCGGAAATAGAGTTTGCTGTCAGTCAACTTGCTCATGGTGCTAAATCGAAAGCTTATGGATATCAGAATAAAAGGGGAACAGAAAGTATCGTGGTTTTCATCGAACAATTTGATGATCAACCAGAAAAGCTGAAAGATAAACTCCGTTCAATGCTTCTATCCGCATTAATTCCTGAAAAGATTATCTCTATCAGGCAATTCCCACTCAATCAGAATGGGAAAGTTGATAAATCTATTCTCTTTGAGGAATACGCAAGCCAAATTTATGAATAACATCGAACAAGAAATAAGGAATAACCTGTATGAGTTTTATGACCACATCGCTCAAATCAAAGGGATTCATTCAGAAGAACATGATCATTGGTCGGTGATCAGGAATACCCCTGGAGTCTGGCCCAGAATAATATACAAAATTGCCCCTAAAATTGTTGAACCAAAATCAGCCATACTTTTTTCAGAAAAGGTCAAATCAGGTACTTATCCTGAAATAGTGATTGCCAGTGAAGAAAACATCCAACAAGTCGATCCGTTTCTCAGAAGCAAAGGCTTCTATCCATATTCTGCATGGAAAGGAATGGCGATCAGCAATAGGACAGATATTAAGGCGCCTTATTTACCTGAAAAAATAGAGGTAGTTAAACTTGAAAGTTCCGCAGACATTAAACAATGGATAAAAGTGGTTACTTCGCAGTTGATTTCCCCTGCCCGATTGGAGAAACAACTCTTGGAAAGCTTAATTGCACAGCCACAGATTGAAGCATTCCTGCTCAAACACAATGGAGTAGGTGTTTCAACTATCTTGGTTTTTAACTCGGAGAATTCAACCGGACTGTACCTGATTGCAACCGATAAATCACTTCAAAGACAAGGGTTTGCGAGCTTGTTAGTTCAACACATTTTGTTTCAGGAATTCCAAAAATCTATCAACCCAATCATTTTACATGCAACTCCAAAGGGCGAGGCAGTGTATTCGAAATTGGGATTTATACCTCTTAACCAGTTCTTTTTATACCGATTTTTAAATATACATCTATGACCAGACAACAAATTTTCGATAAAATAGAAGTCATTTCAAAAAAGATATTTGGCAAAGAAACTATTATTTCTGAAGCAACATCGTCGTCAGATATTGAAAAATGGGACTCGATGAACCATGTCGTTTTAATCTCAACCATCGAAAAAGAATTTGCTGTTACCTTTGATATCATGGAAGTTATTGGGATCAGCAAGTTTGGTGATTTTATTGACCTGATTGAAAAAAAGCAAACTCAATGCAGCTAAAAGAAATTAAGGTTGCTGAATTGCCTGATTTTGTAAAGAGTGAGCTCTGGCAACAACTTACTCCAAAACCATTGACAGAATTGAGGGCCATTTCTCAATTTCATAATCCAAGAGCAAATCCGAACGATATCGCCCTGATTATTGCCTATGAGAACCAGACACTTACCGGCCTGGTAGGGATATTCCCAAATCTGATCAATGGCCAGGTTGGACAAGCCGCCTTCTCAAACACATGCTGGTGGGCTCACCCTGAGAAAGGCAAACAGCTTGCAATCCCTCTTTTTCTCAAAGCGTTTGCAGAGTGCGGCCAACGAATGTTCATGACCGATTGTACACCTCATACCCTGAGCATTCTTGAAAAAACAAATTGGTTCGAATTCCCTGATACAACTCCCGGAATCCGTGGGTTCCTTAAGTTTAATCTGCATGAAATAATTCCCGCGAAATTATCTGGCACCCGCAAACTGACCCCATTGCTTAAATTGTCAGATCAAACGCTTAATTTCCTTCTTGCACCTTATCAAACAGCAATGAGATTTAAATTTAATAGAAATATTCTAAAAATTGAATATCTAGCTTCGCTTAATGAGAAACTGTACACTTTTATTGAAAATCACTCACTCAACGAATTTACACGCAGGTCAGGAAAAGACCTTGAATGGATCATGCAATTCCCATGGATAAAGACTAAAAATATTGATCAACCTTTAACTCCTGTTGAATATCCGTTTTCCCATATCGTTGAAAGCTTTGAACAATACTTCATTAAAATTACATCATCGGATCAAACCATTGGACTGTTACTTATTTCAGTAAAGAATGGTCACATGAAAGTTCCTTATGCCTATTTTGATGAAAAGGATGCCCACAATGTTGTCAAAGTAATTTACCAACAGGCGCTACGTAAAAACGTGGTTACACTGACTGTTTTTTGCCCCCAATTGGTTGAGGTGATGGATACTGCACCTCATCCTTTCATCTTCAGAAAGAAAATTAAACGCCTAATGGCTATTTCGAAACAGCTATCCGGATTTTACAAACAATATCCACAAATTCAGGATGGTGATGGCGATATAGTTTTTACCTAAATTATAGAATCAATTTCCTTTTTTCGTGGAACCTTCTCGCTCTAATTATTACACTTGCTTTAATCAGGTCGAGTTTACATTCCAGGTGAGACATTCGCTAAACTCCGATCAATTTCTTATGGATAATATTTACAAAGCAGACATTATTTTACAAAATTAATTATACCCTTCCTTAGGTAAATTGCTCTTTATAAGTTCACATATTTGGATTTCACTTCGCTCCATGTTTGTCATTCTCAAAAATATTTCTTACCTTTAATTCAAATTCACTCAAAATGTAAAGCTAATTTAGTCACTCAAATTTTAAAACAAAAACTATGAAGACAAAATTTTACTTACTGACAATTTTTGTGTTTTTAGCTTTGGCTTTATCTGCACAAAAATACAATGTGATGCTCGTGGAAGAATGGAAGAATAATTCATGGGCAAATTCTTTGAAAACTACCAACACCTATGACTCAAATGGCAAGTTGATAAAACTTACCTCCCAAGGATGGAACGCGCCAACCAGTTCATGGGATAATTCTGTACTTATTTCTTATACGTTAAACACCGATGGCACCATTAAGGAGAGCCTCACCCAGGCATGGGTGGCAGACGACAATGCTTGGGAGGATGTCAACAAATCCGTATATACTTATAGTGCATCTAAAAAAATATTGACACAAACTACCCAATTATGGTTTGGTGGTACGGGAATTGATTTTAGTAAAAATAGCTACACGTATAATGACAAGGATTCGCTATCAACCCTGGTATCGCAGATAATTAACCCGCTTACATTGCAATTTGTAAATTCGACACAAAGTACCTATACCTATAATTCTGACGGAACACAAAATCAAAGTGTGGTCCAAACCTGGAATACATCTAGTCAATGGGTAAACTCACAGCGTACCACCCATACATACAACGCATCCAAACATTTAACTTTAAGTTTGAATGAAAAATGGGAGAATGATGCCTGGATAAACGACACAAAAGACTCTTATACCTACAATGACAAAGGATCAATAACAGAATCGATGGAAGAGAGCTGGCTGGCCAACGCATGGGTCAATAGTTCTAAACAAATGTTTAGTTACAAAACAGATGGTCAAATTGAACAGATTGTATCACAGGAATGGAAAACTGACCTTGCCCTATGGGAAAACCAATTACGGATATCCTATGATTTAAATGCTACAGGAATTGATCCTATTAAATTAACAGAAAAGTCCTCCATAGTATTTCCTAACCCATTCGAAGATCAACTGACGATTGAAAGTGGTACGTTAGATGAACAGGGAGTTGAGATTTTTAACTGTGTCGGACAGCTGATTAACTCTTTCAAAACAAGCAAATCAGTTACAAATATAAATCTGGGAGGCCTGAAAAAGGGAGTTTATTTTATGAAAATTAAATCTTCACAAAATGATCAAACCATTAAACTACTAAAAGCCAGATAAATTGTTGGGTTCTAATTGAATACTGCTCCTTATTCTGAACTTTCAGGATAAGGAGCAGTATTCAATTAGAACCTATTAATTATCTATGCTTTATATCCGATCTAAAAGGCTTCAAGGGAAACCATCTCCAACTATGCGATTGTTTTTATCATCATCTCATTGCCAGAAACGAAACAATCTGTAAATTCTGTAGGTGGTGATGTGGGATTGCTTTATTCCTCGCCCTGAGGCGCTCAGTATAGGTTCTTCCATTAAAATGTATAAATACAACAGCCTTCTAATTTTTCAAAAAATACCCTAAGCCTAGCTCGTTTCTTACTTTAGCCATCCAGGAGACATTACTAAATGAGAAATTATTTAGTACCTAACTGGTACTTTATAAGTAATGATACTTATTGTATTCTTACTATCTTCTTATTATCTACTTATTACCTACTTAATATTAAATGAATTCTTGATGACTTGACCATGAATTCACGCAGGAGTTTTAGATTAATTTTATCCGATAGGTTCCTATAAAAAGGATCAGCCATCGCATTTCATATTGATTGAGCGAATGATATTATTAACCAATGAAACTATATAATTTCACCAAATTGTTAACTATATTTAATGACATTGCCTAAGAATATTAAATAGAAATTCATAACTTTATGTCCCGATATATATAAATTTAATTGGTAGCCAGGTGACATTTTTTAACCGTATTCACTATTCGCTGTATAAACAAAATTAAAATTACTGTACTAAATTTGCCTGACCCTATTAATCTGATGTAAAATAATATTCAATATAAGTAGTGTATTACAGGTTTTTTAATAGCTTTGATGTGTTAAAAAATAACAATATAATAACAGCCGCGTATGGAATACAACTTTATCAATAAAACTATTCTAATAGTAGAAGACGAGGAAGTTAACCAGTTTTTTTTTGAAAAGGCATTAAAGAAAACCAAGGCAAATCTTTTTTTTGTAAATGATGGCATTGAAGCCCTCAACATGATTAAAGATAACAATAAAATTGATATGGTATTGATGGACATAAGGCTACCCAAAATGAATGGGTTTGAAGCCACAACGAGAATAAAAGAAATAAATCCTCAAATGCCTGTTATTATCCAAACAGCTTATGATAAAAGTTGTGCTATGAATGAATCAATAAATAGTGGTTGCGATGATTTTATAACCAAACCTATCGATATTCAAACTTTGTTATCTCTACTTCAAAAATATTTGAAAGATTAACTGATAGGTGGATAAAAGGCATCCTTAAAATGTTCTACTTCATATCCATGACCATTAAAAATAATGGTTATTACATCAAAACGGGTATCCAGATTGCTATTTTTTTCTTCAATATAAGCCTCGGCAGCATTTACCAGGAAGCGAATTTTTTGGGGTGAAACGGCATCTACCGGATGCTCGTAAGATTGGGTCCCCCGTGACTTTACTTCCACAATGACCAATTCATTTCCATCTTTTGCAATAATATCAATTTCCAGGTGATGTGAAAACCAGTTCAACTCCACTATCTCGTAACCCATTGACCGGAGGTGAGCAACGGCCACCTCTTCTCCTTTTCGTCCAAGTTCGTAAGCTTTGCTCATTTCTGAATCCTTTTTAAAGAGCATTTATTTTCAACTTCAAGGTAATATTGAGCTCCCATAATCAGGGAATTGTTTTTTGTTATGTGCCCTGCCGGAAAGTCAAAACAGATGGGGAAATCATAATCATGCACGGCCTCACGAATGATTTCAGGTACTGATTTTCCAAATGGGCTCTCATTGTCTTTCATTTCGGTAAAACTTCCAATTACCAATCCCGCCAGGCATTTTAACTGCCCTGAGAGACGAAGGTTTTGCATCATCCGGTCCAGATGATACAGATATTCTCCCACATCTTCGAGAAACAGGATTTTACCCTGTGTATTCAATTGCCAGGGGGTTCCCTGCAGGCTGTACAGCAGCGATAAATTTCCACCCACCAGTTCGCCCTGGCATTTGCCATTGCGGTTCAGCGAATGTGCTTCCATTTCCACTTTAGAATTGCCGGACGTCAGCGCTTCCAATAAACTATAAAAACTCTTCAATGGTTTCTTATTTTCTATAAAATAACCAGGCATGGCACCATGAATAGAAGCCAGATTCATAGAATTCATAACCGAGTGAAAGACAGTCACATCACTAAAACCTACCAACCACTTGGGATTTTCCAGTAAAGAAGAATAATCCAGTTTATCAATGATCCTAACAGACCCGTAACCACCACGGGCACATATAATTGCCCGGGTAAGCGGATCGTTGAGCGCTTCCTGCAAATCGGCTGCCCGTTGATGATCGGTTCCCGCATACTGAAAATGCCTGTCGAAAACATGATGGCCAATCAGCACTTCATAACCAATGTCCTGGAGCAATTCAATACCTGGAAGCACTTTTTCTTTCGACACTTTACCAGCAGGTGCCACAATGCGGATTCGATTGCCCTTTTGAAGATACGGAGGAAAAATCATTGGCGTGAGTGTTGGATATGGTTTCTCAAAGGTCGTAAAAAGTACTGTCAAACAAAATAAAAAAGCATAGTTTTACTGAAAAATAAAAAGACGACCACTCTATGATCGTCTTTAATTATATGTATGAGCTCAATAGCTTATTTAGTTTTCAAAATATCTCTGATTTCCCTTAAAAGTAGCTCCTCATGTGTGGGGAGTGGGACAAAAACTTCATCAGGAACCAGAATTTCTTTTCTCTTCAGAGAGTTCATCACTTTGATCATCATAAATATGACAAAAGCAATGATCAGGAAGTCGATTGCTGTCTGGAAGAAATTGCCATAATTAATTGAAACAACATCAGTTACAACTTTTCCGGCAGCATCCATCACAGGATCTTTCAGTATAACTTTCAAGTCCGTAAACTTTACGCCGCCCAATAGCAGTCCGATAGGGGGCATGATCACGTCAGCCACAAAAGAACTGACTATTTTACCGAAGGCAGTACCGATGATGATACCCACTGCCAGATCGACCACATTACCGCGCATGGCAAACACCTTAAACTCATCAATTAGCTTCATAATAAATTAGTTAAGTTAATATATTGACTGTATATTCATCCTTATAATAACTGTCAGAATTTAGAGAATCTCATCCAGACGGGAGAGACATCTGAACAGTATAAGTTACGCATAATTTTTGAGAAATCTACACATCTTTGATTTTATTGTCACTTAAATTTTTATCATCTCTTCACGTGCAACATAATAAGGTGAACCAATGGGAATATATCTGGCTTTAAAGTTTCCAAACCCCCTGATAACATAAGTTCTATAGAAGCATAAAATTCATGTATGGATCATAAAGTGGGTTTTAATCGCTGGGAATGGAATTAATGACTCCTTTTTTTATTTCAAATTACCCAAATTACGCAAATTACATATTGCGTAATTTGGGTAATTTGAAAGTTGTACACATGAAGGTTCTAATTTTGTATGTATTGGGACAATAAATTGATTGAATGGGCGTTATGAAGAACAAGAGATGGAACTTTAAAACCTGGAAAGAGGGACTATATTGCGATCCAGATGCGTTTCTTGGTTCGACTGGCGGCTTTGGCCTTTTCCTCAAGCGAGTCGTAGTCCGCCTTCCGGCTTCTAACACACTCGTTAAAAGCTTCTTCCGATTCCCAATGGTCGATCACCAGAAAAATATTATCTCCTTCCCCACTTTCGAGTACTTCCGTTCCTTGGTAACCATTTGCCCGGCTAAAGAATTTCACCCACTCACCTTTCGGATCATAAAATTGTCCGAATTTATCCATTTCCTTGAATTTTACTTTCAATTCCCAAATAACCTGAAACATAGCTTTTTAGTTTATTAATTTAATGAACCATTCCAAATATTTCTCAAATTGAGTACCCAAATAATAGGGCAGATTTAAGAGTTGATATTCCTTGCCTTTGGGAGTTTTTGCCTGGGTAATGATAAAGTCTCCTGAATAAAACCGAACTGCCATTGTATGAGGGGCTTCGTCCATAAAAAGGTGCAACGACTTTAAAGTTCCATCCTTGCCGGATTTAACTTCCACCGGAATCAGTTTCCCTTCA
>Ga0123338_10006171_pt1 | contig 10093 bp, 7 predicted proteins | sample grotaG_FD_89793 | JGI IMG/M metagenome (GOLD analysis project Ga0123338, IMG submission 89793) | Glacier valley bacterial and archeal communities from Borup Fiord, Nunavut, Canada, to study Microbial Dark Matter (Phase II) -... | ecosystem: Environmental > Aquatic > Freshwater > Ice > Glacier ...
AACAGCGCGACCAGCAGCCCGCCGATGACGGCTGTGGTCAAGTAGGCGCTCTCTTTGATGGTGAACATCAGCGCGTAGCCCGCGCACATGATATAGAAGTCACGCGGCTTGCGCTCGTCTACGAAGCGCCACAGGCCCAGCACAAACAACATTTCCATCGCGGCATAAATGCTGTCTTCGCGGGCGAAGCGGGCGTGGTAGAGCAGCGAAGGCGAGATCAGGATCAGGAAGGTGGCGATCAGCGCCGCCCAGCGGCCCAATTGCCGCCGCAGGAACCACGGACTCATGACGAGGATCACGCCGCAGGTGGCCGAGGCGTAGCGCGCCGTGGCATCGGTCGCGCCGAACAGCAGGTAGAACAGGTCAATAAAGTGGAACTGTTCCGGTCCGTGCATCATCGGCGAGTGGACATAGCCCAGGTTGGTGTAATACTTCCAGGAGAAGACGGCGTGCAGGCTTTCGTCATGGTGCAAGCCTTTGAAGCCCAGATCCCAGAAACGTGATACCAGGGCCAGCACGAAAAAGAGCAGATACAGCCCGTTTTCCAGCGTCAGCCACGAACCACTGGATCCACTGACGGCGGCCCTTTGCCTGACAACGGCCGGCACGGTGGCCGGCGCAGCGTCCAGAACACGGGTCTCGCTCCCGGCGTTCCCTCTGGGTCGCACCGTCACGGTCGTGGCTTCGGCCATCTCCCCCGCGTCCAACGTATCGCCGGCGGGGCGCGTGGGGCGGGGACTGCTGGAAGTCCGGCTTTGTGTCTTCATAAGGGATCCTTTATTCGATAGCCGCCCGCGTTGGCCGCAGTGGGCCTTCACATGGTCGGATTGCAGCAGGTTTCAGGCTAATAACACCTGGACTATGGCTAGAGTTCCCTGCCGTCGTTCGCGCAGGCGACTCTATTCTACTATAATACCCCCGCACAGCGCAAATGGACTGCGGCGGCGACCTCTCCCCCCCCCCTCCCCTACAAAGGGAGGGGAGCTAGACGATAGCCGACCTCTCCCCGAAAGAAGGGGCGCTAGACAGGAACTCCCCCTTCCTTTGTAGGGAAGGGGGTTGGGGGGTTAGGTCCGTCACCGCCCCGCTGGGGTTACGCCGTCTACCGGCACCACACCGAGCGTGCTGACGACGGTCACGGCGAGGGGCAGCGCGCCGGCTTGCGTGGCGACGATGATGCCGGTGGGCGCGGGAGTGGGCACGCCGGTGGCAGTGTGTACAGCGGCGGTCGGCCCACTGCGGCCACTAGTCGCTAGCGCCGTTGCCGGATGGGTTGGCGTGGCGGCTTGGACATCGGCGGCGACATGGCCGGCCCAGCCGCCCGCCATCGCCAGCGTCAGCAGGCCGACCAGCGCCAGCGCCAACCATGCGGCGGGCGCGAGGCGACGGGCCGGGGCCGGCACGACGGGGCGAGGCGGTGGGCCGCCGGCCAACAGGCGCGCCCGCAACGTGTGGCGGATGCGGCTGTCGGCGCTAAAATCGGTGGCGGCCAAGCGGCGGGCGAGATCGCCGGTCGTCGGGTCGTCCCAGTCGGGATCAGTCATGGGCAGGCTCCTGCGGTTCCAGATCCGTCCGTAAGCGGCGGACGGCACGATATACGATGACACCGACATTGCTTTCCGTCAGCCCGGTCAGCTCGGCAATGCGCCGGTTGGTCAGCCCCGCCGCGAACTTGAGGCCGATCAGGTCGCGTTCGCGGGCGGGCAGCCGGGCCAGCGCCGCCAGCAACCGGTCGCGCATTTCCCCGGCCAACGCCACGCTCTCTGGTGGCGGCTCCAGGCTGATCCACTCGCGCACTACATCGAGCGACAGCCAGCGATGCCGCCGCTCGGCCCGCAAGTGATCGCTCACCGCGTTGCGCGCAATCGCGAACAGCCACGCTGCGAACGGGGCGGCCGCTGTCTCGTAGCGGCCCAACCCGGCCAGTGCCCGCACGAACACGGTCGCCGTCAGATCATCCGCCAGGGTCGCGTCGGCCACCCGGTAGCGGATATAGGAATAGATGCGCGGAAAGTAGTGGTCATAGAGCGCCCCGAACGCCGCCGGATCGGCCTGCGCCCGCGCGACCCAGGCCGCTTCGTCCGCCAGGGCGGGGATCGTCCTATCCAGCATCAGCATCCTCTAACAACTAATACGCCGCTCCCGCCGGAGTATTACAGCCCGTTTGGGCGGCAAATGCCCATTCGTCGGACACGCAGGGCGGGTAGGCAAGCGGGGGCGTGTAGAACATGATGATAGCAGAAAAGGGCAGACCTGTCATGGCGTGCATCATTTGGTGCCTGTTTAACTGGGGATCGGCGAAAGAAAAACCTCTGTCATTGGCAGTGCAGCGCAGAATCCGGCCCGGCCCCGATCTCTGCGCGTAAGATCCGCTGCCTAACGGAAACTTTTGTAGTAGGGCGGGCCTCGCCGGGTGGCACCGCCTCCTACACCGCGCACGGTCGCCGGGTGGCACCGCCTCCTACAGTTCCCCGGCACCAATCCGCAATCCGCAATCCGCAATCCGCATTCGGCGGTCGCCGGGTGGAACCGCCTCCTACCTGTCTTCTGCGCGGCTCTTCGCGTTCCTTTACGGATCAGACCGTTCTTCGTAAGGTTGGGGGAGACCGCACTGTTACCGAGTCTGACGTGTCTGGACAGCCACCCCGCCGCTATGGTATAGTGACCCGGATTGGGGTGGTGGGCCCGGCAATAGCGAAGGAACCACTTTCAACTTTTTCAACTTTTCACTGAGCAGGGAGCAGACGGTTGGGCAACAACGGGCAAGCGGACGAGACACGGCGCAGGCGGCGCTTCGCGGGCTGGATCCTTGTGGCCGGGCTGCTGGTGAGCGCGCTGGGTATTATCGTGGGCTGTTCGCCGGCGACCGTGATCGGGGGGCCGCAGGCGACGGCCACGGCGACCGAGACGCCCATCCCTACCGAAACGCCGGGCCCCACACCGACCCCCGACCCGGTGCGCGCCGACGACATCGTGTATGTGCGCCGCTATGTCTTCGGCCTCAGTGGCGACCTCTATCTGGTCCATCCCAGCGGCCTCGCGCCGCGCCAGCTCACCTCTTTCACCCGCGATCAATTGAGCGTCGCGTCCGACTATCCGGTGTGGAGTGCGGACCGCAGCAAAATCGCCTACAGCAGCGAATACCGTGACCTGTATAATTTGGCCGTCTGGAACCTCTACACCATTGACCCGCAGGGCCACGGGTCGCAGCAGATCACCGGCCTGCCGCAGCCCAACAACGGCTATATTCCCGATGTGCTGTCCAAGATCCCCGGTGTGCCGGCGGTGGTACTGAGTACTGCGCCGCCGGGCGCGCCGGTGCATGGGCGCGTGCTGGCGAATGGGCAGCCGGTGGCCGGGGCGGTGGTCTTTTCGTGGCTGGGCCGCAACTACACCCGCACCGCCGCTGACGGCACCTACACGCTCAACGACGTGCCGCCCGATCAACGTGGCTGGATCAAAGCCAAAGGCGAGGCCGGCTCCGGCTGGGATTGGCTCACGCCACGGTTGGGGGCCGACAATCGGGTGCCCGACATCGCGCTTGATCCGCAGCTGGACAACGAGGAGTTCCAGTTCCCGGCCACCGATCCGCGTGGCGGGATGTGGAGCCTGCTCACGCGCCACTGGTTCGAGCCGACCACGCAAGCGGTGCGCTACGAAACGACGCTGGCCCATATCAGCCCTGACGGCAACACGGTGCTGGAGGTCGCCACGGCGCTCAACAAGACGATGGGCCGCCCACGCGCCAACCCGGCCCAGCCGGAGCAAGTCGCCGCCGTAGACGGCACCGACCTCGTGCTGCTGACCACCGACCTGACCGCGCCGGACGGCAAGCGCCTGATCACGCGCCGTGTGCTGCAACGCAATGTGCTGCTCAACGCGCCGGTGGCTTGGTCGCCGGCCGGCGATAGGCTCTATTATGTCCAGCCGGTCAACTTCAACCAGAACACCGATGCCGGCTACGAAAGCCTGCGCGAACTGACCCTGGCGAGCGGCGCGGTGCGCGAAGTGACTTTCTTCTGGCCCAAAGAGCGCGAAAACACCGGCTTTGACCTCTCGCCCGACGGCACGCAAGTGGTCTACGAAGAATACGGCGACCTCTTCATCCGCGCCCTAGACGCGCCGCAAAGCGCCAAACCCCGCCACATCACCTACTTCGGCCAAAGCCTGCACCCCACCTGGGGCGGGCGCTGACGATTGCGGAATGCGGAATGCGGAATGGTGACGGTCGGGGCGGTTGGCGGCAGTCGCACTGATTGAAAATTGCTATCCAGCTACGAGCTCAGTGAGCAGCGCGTCTACATTCCTCCGGCGCGTCAGCACGTTTCCCGTTTCACGCGACCCCTAACAATATGCCCCCAATTGTGGTACAATACGATGTTGCCGTGTCTGCGTGGGCGCGGCAGAGCTAGAGATTGGCACATTGGCCCATTATTACGAGGTTGCACCTGTATGCCCTATAACCCGGCGAATCCGTTGATTGTCCAGAGTGACCGCTCGATCCTGTTGGAAGTGGATAACTCCCTGTATGAAGCCGCGCGCGACGAATTGGCGCGCTTCGCCGAATTGGAGAAAAGCCCGGAGCATATCCACACCTATCGCATCACCCCGCTATCGCTCTGGAACGCCGCCGCGTCGGGCTGCGGGGCGGGCGAGATCGTCGCCACGCTCACGCGCTACAGCAAGTTTGATTTGCCGCCCAACGTGCTGTCGGACATCGAAGACTATATCAGCCGCTTTGGCCGCGTCAAGCTGTTGCACGACGACGGTAAGTTGGTGCTGCGCTCCGACGACACGCTGCTGATCACTGAGATCGAGCGTAATTCGCACACGCGGTTGTTCCTGCGCGGGCGGGTGGATGCGCGCACTCTGGAAGTGGACCCCGCCGCGCGCGGCCACATCAAGCACGCCCTGGTGGTTTTCGGCTACCCGGCAGAAGATTTGGCCGGCTACGTGGACGGCGCGGCGCTGGAGTTCCAGTTGCGCCCGGTGGCCCTCAGCGGTGGCGAGTTCAGCTTGCGCCACTATCAGCAAGACTCGGTGGGCGCGTTCTGGGCCGGCGGTAGCAGCCAGGGCGGTAGCGGCGTGGTGGTGTTGCCCTGCGGCGCGGGCAAGACGGTGGTCGGCATGGGCGCGATGGCGAAGGTGCAGGCCAGCACGCTCATCTTGTGCCCCAGCACTACGGCGGTGCGCCAGTGGATCCGCGAATTGCTCGACAAGACCACGCTGACCGCCGATCAGGTGGGCGAATATAGCGGCGAACACAAAGAGATCCGCCCGGTCACGGTCACGACCTACCAGATCATGACCTACCGGCCATACACCGTCCGCGAAGAGACCGGCGAGGTCGGCGAGTTTCCGCACTTCCAACTGTTCACCAACCACGACTGGGGCATGATTATCTACGACGAAGTGCATTTGCTGCCCGCCCCGGTGTTCCGCGTCACCGCCGAGATCCAGGCGCGTCGCCGGCTGGGGCTGACGGCCACGCTGGTGCGCGAAGATGGGCGCGAAGAAGACGTGTTTTCGCTGATCGGCCCCAAAAAGTTCGACGTGCCGTGGAAAGACCTCGAACAGCAAGGCTGGATCGCCACCGCCGAATGCACCGAGGTGCGCGTCAAGCTGTTGCCCAGCGAACGGCTGGACTATGTAATGGCCGAGGACTCGCGCATCAAATATCGCATCGCCGCCGAAAATCCGCTCAAAATGGATGTGATGCTGGCCCTGGTGGAGCAACACCGCAACGACAACGTGTTGGTGATCGGCCAGTATATTGAGCAGTTGAAACAGATCGCGCAATTGCTGAACGCGCCGCTGATCACCGGCAAAACGCCCAACCACGAGCGCGAAGTGCTGTATCGCCAGTTCCGCGACGGCGAGATCAAGCTGCTGGTGGTGTCCAAAGTCGCCAACTTCGCCATTGACCTGCCCGATGCCAACATCGCCATCCAGGTGTCCGGCACATTCGGCTCGCGGCAAGAGGAAGCTCAACGCCTGGGCCGCATCTTGCGCCCCAAACTCGACGGTGGCCCGGCGCATTTCTACACGCTGGTCACGCGCGACACCAAAGACCAGGACTTTTCGGCCAACCGCCAACTGTTTCTGACCGAGCAGGGCTACCGCTACAATATCCTGGACGCACACGAGATCGTGCCGGCCATTGACGAGAAAGTGGCCGCCGAACAGCAGTTGCTGGAAGCGGAAGGCTCCGAAGCCTTGCGGATGCAGGCCGCCGCCCGCCGCGCTGCCCGTCTCGCCGCGCTGGACGCAGACGCGGACGAAGATGGCGCCGCGCCGCGCCGGGGCCGCAAACCCCGTGCTATTGGCAGCGCCCCGTCTGCCCACGACTCGCCCGCCGACGACGGCACGAAGAAGCGGCGCGGTCGCCCGCCGAAAGCGCGCCCCGCCGACCTCAGCCCGGTCGCGCTTAACGGCGCGTCCGGTAACGGGCACAGCCCCGGCAGCAATGGGCACAGCCCCGGCAGCAATGGCAATGAGGTCATAGACTCGTCGGCTTCCGTCCGCGACCGGCGCAATCTGCGCTTAGTCAAATAGGGCGACCGACCTCACCCCCCTACCCCCTCTCCTACGAAGAGAGGGGGAGTTTACGGATTGTGGAAAGCGCGAGGGCAGCGCTCATCAGACTCCCCTCCCTTCGTAGCGGTGGGTGGGGGGCGAGGTCAGGGCAGCGGTCATCAGACTCCCCTCCCTTCGTAGGGGCGAGGTCAGAGTAGCGCTCATCAGACTCCCCTCCCTTCGTAGGGGAGGGGTTGGGGGAGAGGTCAGGAGGATCAGGCATGACGGTACTCGCCGTGCTGGGTTGCCAGTGGGGAGATGAGGGCAAGGGCAAGCTGGTGGACTTGCTGGGCAGCCGGGCGCGCGTCATCGTGCGCTGTAACGGCGGGCCGAACGCCGGCCACACCATCGTCAACCCGCAGGGCACCTTCAAGATGCGCCTCATCCCATCGGGCATCTTTCATCCGCGCGCTATCTGCCTGATCGGCAACGGCGTGGTGGTGGACCCGGCCACGCTGCTCGACGAACTCGATATGCTGACCACCGCCGGGCTGGATATGAGCCGCTTGCTGATCAGCGACCGCGCCCATGTGATCATGCCCTACCACCGCATTCTGGATGAGCTGGAAGAGTCGGACCGTGCCGCCGTCGGCGGTGGCCTGGCTATTGGCACCACCAAGCGCGGCATCGGCCCGGCCTACGCCGACAAAATGGCGCGGGTGGGCATCCGCATGGCCGATCTGCAACACGAAGAAACGCTCCTGAGCAAGCTGTCAGCGGTGTTGAACTATAAGAACCGCATCCTGACGCGGCTCTACGGCGCGGAGCCGATTGGCCTGCACGAAACCTATTTGCAACTGGTCGAATATGGCCGGCGGTTGGGCAAACATATCATCGCCGCCGACCTTATTCTCGACCGCGCCCTGGCCGACAAGCACCATATCCTGCTCGAAGGGGCTCAAGGCGCGCTATTGGACTTGGACCTGGGGACATATCCCTATGTGACCTCCAGCAACCCCACCGCCGCCGGCTGTTGCGTCGGCGCGGGTTTGCCGCCGACTACGCTGGACGGCGTGATCGGGGTCTATAAAGCCTACCAGACGCGCGTCGGCGCGGGGCCGTTCCCGACGGAATTGCTGGGCGAACAGGCGGACTTCTTGCGGAATCAGGGTGGGGCAGGGCACGGCGAGTTCGGCACGGTCACGGGGCGACCACGGCGCGTCGGCTGGTTTGATGCGATGGCCGGCCGCTATATCGCCCGCGCCAACGGCCTGACCGCACTGGCGATCACCCGCTTGGATGCGCTGGATCAAATGCCGACGCTGCGGATCTGCACTGGCTATCGCGTCAACGATATGCTGCTGCGGAACTTTCCCGCCGAAATCGCCACGCTGGAGATCGTGCAGCCGGAATACGAGGACCATCCCGGTTGGCTGACCGACACCAGCGGCTGCACGCGCTGGGACGACCTACCGATAAATGCGCGCAAATATCTGACGCGCCTGCGCGATTTGCTCGGCGTGCGGATTGATATTGTGTCCATCGGGCCGGACCGCGAGCAGACGATCCTGCTGCGCGAACCGTTCGATACGCTACCTGACATCGCGAGCCGCTATGTGGGCACGGTGCAGGAGCGGGGAGGGAACTCCTAATATGTTTTCCCGCCGCACCCGTTGGGCACCCTCCAACACTTGGTCGGTCGCGGTCGCCAAAGCCCAGGCCGCCGGTCGCCCTCTGCTCAATCTCACTGAAGCGAACCCCACCGTTTGCGGGTTTGACTACAGTGGCGCGCGTCTCGAAGCCCTCAACGACCCAGCGGCGCACACCTACGCGCCCGATCCGCAGGGCATGGCAACAGCGCGGGCAGCGGTGGTCGGCTATTACGCCAAGCAGCACAGCCTGATGGTGGACCCGGCCAACATTATGCTGACTGCCGGCACCAGCGAGGCGTACAGCTATCTGTTCAAGCTGCTGTGCGATCCCGGCGACGCGGTATTGGCTCCGCAGCCCAGCTATCCCCTGTTTGAGTATCTGGCTGGGCTGGACGGTGTCAGTCTGGTGCCGTATCCGTTGCGCTATGACGGGGTATGGTCCATAGACTTCCCGGCGCTGGAAATGGCGATCACTCCGCGCACCCGCGCGATCATTGTGGTCCACCCGCACAACCCGACTGGGGCGTTCATCAAGCGTAGCGAAGCCCGCCGCCTAGTGGGGCTGTGCTGGGCCAATGACATGGCGCTGATCAGCGACGAAGTGTTTCTGGATTACGTCGCCGCCGCCGACCCTGAACGCTCCCCCTCTTTCGTCAGCATAGATGATGTGCTGACGGCAACCCTGAGCGGCCTGTCGAAAGTGACCGGTTTGCCCGGCGTGAAAGCAAGTTGGCTGGCGGTGAGCGGCCCGCCCGACGTGCGTTCGGCGGCGCTGGATCGTCTGCAAATTATCGCCGACACGTATCTCTCGGTGAGTACGCCGGTGCAGTTGGCCCTGCCGCGCGTGTTGCCGGCGGGCGCGGCGGTGCGCCACCAGATCGCGGCGCGCGTGGCCGAAAACCGGGCGGTGCTGGTGGCGGCGCTGGCAGGCCCGCTGCCGCTCGATCTGCTGCCTGCCGAGGGCGGTTGGTATGCCACGCTGCACTTGCCCGACCTGCAAACAGAAGAAGCGTGGGCCTTACAGATACTTGAAGACGGGGTGCTGATCCATCCCGGCTATTTCTTCGATTTCGCCTTTGGCCCGCTGGTCATCCTCAGCCTGTTGCCGCTGCCGGAGGTGTTTGCCGAGGGCGTGGGGCGGCTAGTGCAGCGGGTGCAGGCCACCGTGGATGCGGCGCAGGCGGCCCAGGAGGCGCGGCAGAAGGCCAACCGCGTCGAGGCGCCGCCGCCGGTGACCATTGCCCAGCCCGATCAGACGGCGATTGATCAGTTTGTCGGCGCGGCGCACGGCAATTTTGACCAAGTGCGGGCGTTGCTGGCCCAATACCCCATGCTGGTCAATATACCGTCGCGCTGGGGCGAAACAGCGATCCAGGCGGCGGCGCAAGTGGGCCGGCGTGACATCGTGGAGTTCTTGCTGGCCCGTGGCGCGCCGTGGGATATTTGCACGGCGGCGGTGCTGGGCGCAAACGACACGGTGCGCTCCATGCTGTGGTCCAATCCGGCCCTGATCCACGCCACCGGGGCGCATGGCATTCCGTTGCTCTATTACCCGGTCATCACCGGCAACCAAGCATTGGCCGAATGGCTGCTGACGCAGGGCGCGCCGATCAACGCGGGCTTGGGCAGCAGCACTCCGTTGCATGGCGCGGTGCTATTCGGGCCACCGGTGATGATCCAGTGGCTGCTGGCGCGCGGAGCCGACCCCTCGCTCACCGACAGCGGCGGCAACACGCCCCTACAAGTGGCGCTCGCCAACAATAACACGGCAGCCACTGCGTTGCTGTACTATTAACCCACCCTTACAGAAGAGAGGACAAGCAATGGACACCGCGCCCCCCGCCCTGCCGGAACAGCGGATCATCGATCAATTTGTGGGCGTGGCCCACGGCGATTTTGCCACCCTGCGCCAGTTGCTGGATCAG
>Ga0123338_10006172_pt1 | contig 10090 bp, 10 predicted proteins | sample grotaG_FD_89793 | JGI IMG/M metagenome (GOLD analysis project Ga0123338, IMG submission 89793) | Glacier valley bacterial and archeal communities from Borup Fiord, Nunavut, Canada, to study Microbial Dark Matter (Phase II) -... | ecosystem: Environmental > Aquatic > Freshwater > Ice > Glacier ...
GATCGATAAACCGAATGTCCGCTTTGTCGTCCATTACGACATGCCGAAGAGTGTCGAGAGTTATTATCAGGAGACCGGCAGGGCGGGGCGGGACGGCTTGCCTTCCGAGGCGTTGATGCTGTTCGGTATGGGGGATGTGATGACCGCCCGGTCGCTGATTGAAAACAGCGATAACGCCGAACGGGTGCGGATCGAACTCCAGAAGCTGAACGCGATGGTTGCCTATGGCGAAGCGCTCACCTGTCGCCGCCGGGCACTGCTATCCTACTTCGGCGATCAGCGTGAGCATGATTGTGATAACTGCGATATCTGTATCGATCCGCCACAGCGTTTTGATGCTTCCGAACAGGCAAAAAAAGCTCTTTCATGTGTGTACCGGGTTGGCGAACGCTTCGGGGTCCGGCACGTCATTGAAGTGCTGCGCGGAGCAAAGAGCCAGCGGGTTACCGATCTGCGTCATCATGAACTGTCCACCTACGGTATCGGCTCGGACCTGTCGGCTGTAGAGTGGGAAAATATCTTTCGTCAGCTGATCCATCTGGGATACCTTGTTCAGGACTTTACCCGTTATGGTGTTCTGGGACTTTCTGCTGCGGCGCGTCCGGTACTCAAGGGGGAAACACAGGTAATACTCGGTCATCCCCGTGTAGCCATCAAGCCCGAGGCGAAGAGTAAGCGGCGTGGTGGGGCGGTTGATGGTATTCATCAGCTGCTGTTTGACAGGCTGCGGGTTCTGCGCAAGCAGATTGCCGATACCGCCAATGTGCCACCATTTGTGGTGTTTTCCGATGCAACCCTGCTGGAAATGGCGTCGAGCAAACCTCGGGATGAACGTGAACTGCTGTCAGTTACCGGGGTAGGCGAGAACAAACTGCGTAAATATGGTGCCGCGTTTCTGGACGCCATAAATCAGCGGAGCAACAATTTTAATTAGATTGGAATATGCTGGATACTGATATAGTGTGAAAGTACAAGGAGAACAGGAATCAATGAAACAGACACGTGCAATCGTCATAACCGGCAACGGTACCAACTGCGAGATGGAGGCCGCCCATGCCTGCCGCCTCGGCGGCTTCGATGATACCGTTATCGCCCATATCGCCGAGATCCTCTCCGGTGAGATCCGACTGGACGACTTTCATTTTCTGAATCTGACCGGCGGATTTCTCGACGGTGACGACCTGGGGAGCGCAAAGGCCCAGGCGAATCGCCTGAAGAATGCGGTAGTTGCCGGGACTAATGAGAAGCTTGTCGACCAGTTTACCCGCTTCATTGCGAGCGGCAAGTTGATCCTCGGTGTCTGCAATGGTTTTCAGTTGATGGTCAAGATGGGAATGCTGCCCGGTTTTGACGGCGACTATCTACACCAGACCGTTACGCTGACTCATAACGATTGCGGCCGTTTCCAGGACCGCTGGACGTACCTCAAGGTTGATTCTGACTCACCCAGCATATTTACCCGCGGGATTGACCGTGGCATCTATCTGCCGGTGCGCCATGGCGAAGGTAAATTCCTCTGTGATTCCGCTGCGACGCTGAACAGGATTGAAACCGGACACCTGGCTGTCATGCGCTACAGCGATGCCGGGTATGCCGAACCAACCATGGAGTTTCCAGCCAACCCTAACGGCTCCACCAACGCCATTGCTGCCCTCTGCGACACGACCGGGCGCCTGATGGGGCTGATGCCGCATCCCGAAGCGTTCGTTCATTACACCCAGCATCCTCGTTGGACGAGAGAAGATCTGCCGGAAGATGGTGACGGTCTGATCCTGTATAAAAATGCCTCCGAGTATGCTAGAAATAACCTGATCTGATTCAAAAAGAGAGTGGAGTCTTAACTTATGGAGCTATCCCGTCCCCAAGAAGAATGCGGTGTTTTCGGTATTTACAATCACTCGGAGGCATCAAATCTGACCTACCTCGGTCTCTACGCCCTGCAGCATCGTGGCCAGGAGAGCTGCGGCATTGTCTCCTCAGATGGTGAATCTCTGCACGCTCACAAGCGAATGGGACTGGTTGCCGATGTGTTCAGTAATCCGGAGGTCTTTAAAAAACTGCCGGGCAAATCGGCCATCGGGCATGTTCGCTATTCTACTGCAGGTGCCTCTGTTGAAAAAAACGTTCAGCCGATTATGGTTGATTATTCGCGTGGTTCGATCGCTGTTGCCCACAATGGTAATCTGGTCAATGCGCAACTGTTGAAGGCTGAGCTGGAAGCGTACGGATCGATCTTCCAGACGACGATGGATACGGAAATAATAATCCATCTTATTGCAACTTATAAGACCAATTCGCTTGTTGACCGCATCGTTGAAGCATTAAAGCGTGTTCAGGGTGCCTACTGCCTCGTTTTTCTGACTGAAACCCGCATGATTGCGGTACGTGACCCCAACGGCTTCCGCCCATTATGTCTCGGCAAACTGGGTGACGCCTGGGTTGTTGCCTCCGAAAGCTGTGCCCTGGACCTGATCGAGGCCGAATTTGTCCGTGAAATAGAGCCGGGAGAAATGATTGTCTGCACCAAGGACGGCGGAGTTAAGTCGTACTTCCCATTCAATCCTATTGAACCGACTCCCTGCATCTTTGAATTCGTCTATTTCGCCCGTCCCGATTCATTTATCTTTGGCCGAAATGTGTACCTTGCCCGTAAAGAGTTGGGGCGCCAACTGGCGCGTGAATACCCTGTTGATGCCGACGTCGTCATCGCCGTGCCGGACTCCGGGGTCCCGGCCGCCATGGGGTATGCCGAGGAATCCGGAATACCTTTCGAGCTCGGCTTGATCCGTAACCACTACGTCGGTAGGACGTTCATCGAGCCGGCCCAGTCGATCCGGCACTTCGGGGTCAAGATCAAGCTTAACCCGGTACGTGAACTACTCAAAGGGAAAAGGGTTGTCGTGATTGACGACTCCATCGTGCGCGGCACCACATCGCGCAAAATAGTCAAAATGGTGCGCCAGGCGGGTGCCAAAGAGGTCCATTTAAGGATCTCATCACCACCGACCAGTTTCCCCTGTTACTACGGCATCGATACGCCGAACCGCAAGGAGCTGATCTCCTCATCACATACAATCGATGAAATCTGTCGCTATGTTACAGCCGATACCATCGGATATCTGTCCGAAGAGGGTCTTGTCTCCTCAATCGGTCAAGGCAACACCCATTATTGCAAAGCCTGTTTTGCCGGTACTTACCCGGTTGCATTCCCCAAACCTGTGGAAATTCCGCAGATGGGATTATTCGAAGAGGAGCAGACGAAACATGAGTGATCGCGAACAATTAAAGAAAATAATCCTGGAATTGTCATACGAAAAACGCCTTGTGACTCTGGCATCCGGTCGCCAGAGTGACTTTTACTTTGACGGCAAACAGACGACGCTGCACGCTGAAGGTGGTTTTCTGGTCGGCAAGCTGTTCTATGATGCCATCAAGGACGTTGAAAATGTCCAGGCGGTTGGCGGCATTACCCTCGGAGCCGATCCGATCGCCACGGCGACTTCGATTGCCGCTCATCTTGCTGGTAAGAGCATGCATGCCTTCATCATCCGCAAGGAGCCGAAAGGGCACGGAACAGGCCAGTGGCTGGAAGGCCGCAAGAATCTTCCCGCTGGCACCAGGGTAATCATCGTGGAAGATGTTGTCACCACCGGTGGTTCGTCGATGAAGGCGGTACGCCGGGCAGAGGAAGAGGGACTGGTGGTACTCGGTATTGTGACACTGGTTGATCGCGAAGAGGGCGGCCGTGAAAATATCGAAGCGGAAGGCTACTGGCTGAGAGCGCTCTTTACCAAGAGCCAACTGGTTGGTGAATAATTATTATGAAAAGTCCCGCTGAATCCAGCGGGACTTTTTTTGACCTTGATGTACTTTGATCCATGCTCAACATGCTATTCGGTAACAGCAAATCCTCTATGACAAAACAACGACTCGACAAGCTGGTTTTGGAACAGGGGCTGGCCGCCTCGATTGATAAGGCGCGCGCCTTGATTATGGCCGGACAGGTGGTTGTGGGTGACCACACCGTTGATAAGGCCGGCCAGCAGGTTGTAATTGATGCAGAGATTCGCCTCAAGGGGGATAATCTTCCCTTTGTCAGCCGTGGCGGGCTAAAACTGCGCAGGGCTCTGGACGAGTTTGGAGTGGATGTTACAGGATTGGTTGCCGTCGACGTCGGTTCCTCCACCGGTGGCTTCACCGACTGTCTGTTGCAGGCGGGAGCGGTCAAGGTCTTTGCCATTGATGTCGGTTACAGTCAGTTAGCGTGGAAGCTGCAGCAGGACCCGCGTGTTGTCAGCATGGAGCGGACCAATATCCGCACCGTTACGCCGGATCAACTTGATGATGACCCTGTGTTGGCAGTTGTTGACGCCTCGTTTATTTCGCTGTCCAAGGTGCTTCCCGCTACGGTTGGCCTGTTAAAACCGGGTGGACGGATCATAGCACTGATTAAGCCGCAATTCGAAGTCGGTAGGGGCGAAGTAGGTAAGGGTGGGATCGTCCGTGATCCGGCGGCCCATGAAAAAGTCATTGAGGATGTCAGTCAGACAGCGTCCGATCTGGGGCTAAAGGTAGCCGGACTGTGTGCATCACCGATCACCGGAGCGGACGGCAACCGTGAGTTTTTGATATTGCTTGAATTGCCAGACAACCTGTGAGAAAGGAGTAGGCATGGAAAACTGCATTTTCTGTAAAATTATTCGTGGCGACATACCGTCAAAGAAGGTGTTCGAAGATGAACAGCTGCTCGTGATTGAAGATGTTTCTCCGCAGGCGCCGCTGCACCTGCTGCTGCTGCCTAAAAAGCACTTCGTCAACTGCCTGGATATGAGTGCAGACGAAGATGCGCTGGTAGGGTATGCCTTCCGCAAGGGGGGAGAAATTGCCTTTGAGAAGGGTTATGCCGAATCCGGCTTCCGCATCGTACAGAACAATGGCGCGGGGGCGGGGCAGTCAGTCTTTCACATTCATTTTCATCTGCTGGCTGGGCGCGAATTTGCCTGGCCTCCTGGTTAGGATGCGAGGTAAGCCATGAAAACATTTGTCTGCCTGGGATTCATCCTGCTGCTGGCGGCACCACTACATGCCGAAACCTATTCATGGGTTGACGACAGCGGTACGTACAATTTCACCGAGGATTATTCAAGCATTCCCAAAAAGTATCGAAAAAGAGTAAAACGGCGCGAGGATATTCAGCAGGAGGCTCCTCCAGCGTCGTTGAATACAGAGAAGACCTCCGGACAAGCAGAAAAAACAGAAACGAAGCCCACCGTAGTACAAGAGAGTGAAAAGGAGCTGTATGGCGGCAAGAGCCGAGCTGACTGGCACAAGGAGCTGAATGCTCTTGAAGTTGAACTGAAAAGTGTCGAGCAGCATATGGAACAGGTGCTGAAGCAGATATATGACACGAAAGGGATATCTCGAGTACCGTTCGACGAATTGAAAAAGGATTACGATGACAGCAGGGCAACCTACGATCAAAAGTACAAGAGCTACACCGAGCTGATTGAAACCATTCGCAAAGCCGGAATTCAGGTGGATATAAAAAAATAGCAGGTGATTGCTGTCTAAAACAAGAGGCCCGTCGGATGTTCCGACGGGCCTCTTTACGTCAGGCGGTTCATTGATTCAAAATGTCATCAGCCGTTTGAGCAGCCCTGGAATAGCCATGTCAACTGTCATGATGCATGTCAGAGTAATCATGATCACAACGGTGAGCCAGGCGATGACATTAAATGAGTGGCCGTTGGTATATGATCCCATCAGGTTCTTGTCATTGATCAGCTTGAGCATGAAGATCAGTACAAAGGGGAGTACGGCACCGTTGACGACTTGCGAAATGAACATGATCGTCATCAGTGGAGCATTCGGTATAAGAATCAGTCCGGCACTAATGGCAATGATGATCGTAAAGAGCCAGAAAAACTGTGGCGCCTGCTCAAAATCCTTATCAACACCGGATTCCCATCCCAGACCTTCACAGATGTAATAGGCGGTTGAAAGCGGCAGGATACAGGCGGCGAAGAGTGAGGCGTTAAAGAGTCCGAAGGCAAACAGTGTCGATGCGTGTCTGCCGACCAGGGGCTTAAGCGCCGCAGCTGCATCGGCTGCAGTTTCTACTTTCAGGCCCAGCGGATGGATGGTGACGGCACAGGCCACCACAATGAAGAAAGCTACGGAAATGGCCATGATACAGCCTATTATGACATCCAGGCGGGTGAAGTTGTACTGATCAGCGGTTATGCCTTTCTCGACGACGGCTGATTGCTGGTAAAACTGCATCCATGGAGCTATCGTCGTGCCGACCAGACCGATCATAGTCATCAGGTATCCGCTGTCGGATTGGAACGTCGGGGTTATCGTTGCCTTGAGAACGATGTCCCATTTTGGTCCGGCCATGAAGGCGGCAATCGGATAGGCTACATACACCAGGCAGGCCACCAGGAAAACCTTTTCCACCACCTTGTATGACCCTTTTACGATCAGTAGCCAGACAAAAACCGCACAGACCGGTACGGAAAGGTATTTGCTGATGCCGAAAATTTCAAGACTGGCGGCGATGCCGGCAAATTCGGAGATGGAGTTGCCCATGTTGGTAAGAAGCAGGGCGATCATAACGTAAAATGTTACCTTGACGCCGAAAGATTCGCGGATCAGGTCGGAGAGGCCTTTACCGGTGATGGCACCCATGCGGGCGCACATCTCCTGAATGACCACCAGCGCCACCATAGTCGGAATCATAGTCCAGAGCAGCGTCAGGCCGTAGTGGGCACCAGCCAGAGAGTAGGTTGCAATACCACCGGCGTCATTGTCTACGTTTGCCGTGATGATGCCGGGGCCAAGGATAGCCAGGAAGATCATCACGTTGCGCGGGCTGAAGCTCTTGAGAGGTTTCAGGAATCTGAATTGAGAGAGACTTTGGAACATAAGCCTAGCGCCGTTTTATTTTGATGATTTGCGGCAGATAATGGGCAAGAACATCATCCACTGTAACAATACCCGCCATGCGGTCTTCCGAATCCAGGACCGGAATTGCAATAAGGTCGTATTTTGCAAGAGTTTCGAGCATGTCTTCCGCTTCGGAGTCAACGTGCACGAACTTGATATTCTCCTCCATAACGTCGGTGATATGAGTCTCAGGAGGATTCATCAGGAGCTGCTTGAGAGAAACAACACCTTCAAGTCGGTCATCTCCATCCACTACATAACCGTAGTAGATGGTCTCAACATCGTTTGCACATTCTTTCAAAAGCTCCAGGGCCCGGCCGACCGAAATCTGTGAGGTAAGCCGGAAATAATCGGGTGTCATCAAGCCGCCTGCAGAATCTTCCTCATGCTCCAGCAGCTCCTGGATATCTTCTGCATCCTCCTGGTCCATCATATCCAGCAGTCCCTGAGCCTTGTCCTCAGGAAGATCGGAGAGGACGTCGGCCGCCTCGTCCGGTTCCATCTCTTCCAGAATATCGGACACCTGTTCGTCATTCAGCTGGTTAATGACCACATTACGCATGTCCGCTTCAAGCTCGTATATGGTGTCGCCGGTTGTCTCGGCATCGATACTGTTCAGCACCGTACGGATGTTCTGGATCGGGATGTTTTCGATGATGTCGGCGAGATCTGCAGGGTGCATCTCGTTCATCTGATTGCGGGCAATGTTGAGCGCCAGTTTGGAAGAATGAGCTTCCAGTGGTTGGACATATTCCCAGCTGATCTCGCTGTGGGGGATGTCGCGTTTGATAGCCCGGGCAAAACGCTCTCCAAAGCGCACATAGCCGAGTCTTCTGAGCAATCCGCGAAAGCCGATATCTACTGAAAAAATACAGAGCTTGTGATTCAGTTTGCCGAGTTTAATGTCGTTAACACGTACAACTTTGGCGCCGTTTACGTCTACGATCTGTTTGTCAAGCAGGTCGCGCTTGACAAGGATATCCCCTTCTCCGGGCAGATATGTGGTCAGGCGGTTTGGTTTGATGCTGCCGGTTGAAATCACCACATGGGTAAAGAGAGTAACTTCGCTCCAGGGAAGTGTTTTTATCCCCTTGCGCGATTTGATAACAATATGGGAAACCTCCGGGAACACTTCGCCCGGAACCATTATCAGGTCACGGAGAATCCCTATCTGATCACCGTTGCTGTTGATGACCTTGCGGCCAATGACGGAGCTCAGGTATATTTCGTTTATTTCGATCGTCATAATAAAAGCCTTCACTAAAACAAAAAAACCCATTCAGGAAGAAAGGGTCTTTACAAAGATGCAATCAAGACATTTCCCCCCTGGTTGACTTTCGGCAGTGCACAACGTAGGAAAGGTTCCAGCTACGTTAGGTTAAGCCTTAATCCGGCAAAACCTGGTGACCACATTGGCGTCTTTCGACGTTTCTGGGTAGTAGCATCTGTTTGTGCAAACGCCTCATGCTAACGAGAAATATGTAGCAAAAATTTATAGCCCTGCGCCACGGCGCTGTCAACGCAAAAGTGGCATCGAAATACCTATGAGAGTCCTCTTACGACCCTGTCCGGTAACTATAAACAAGAAACGTCCTGCCAATGAATCAGCAGGACGTTGGTAGGTTCTGTATAACGCTTCAAGCGTAGGTGGAAAAGTTGAAATTGCTGTCGCTTGCCGTTGCGGGTTGAGGAGCCTGCTTAATGTTCTGAGCAAGCAAGTCGGCCATCTCGTTCTGCTGATCAGACGCCTGTTTCATCATCGTTGTTGAAAGAGCCTGGCGGGTCTGACCGGCCGCCATAAGAAGTGAAGAGCCTGAAATTGAGCTGGTATCCATATAACACCTCCCTTTTAATTAAAATAGCTCAGATCGGGTTGTTTTTGCAAGCTGTAAATTATGTCTGTTAATGTCACTTTTGTTAAAAACCTGCTATAGTCTCAGCAAATATCAGAATCATGGCGAGGTTACATATGCAGATTGAGTGGTGGTACTGGATTATTGCCGGTTTGTGCTTGATCGGGCTGGAGTTGGTTATCCCTTCGTTCACAATCATCTGGTTTGGTATGGGGGCGATGTTGGTTGGTCTGCTCGGTTTTTTGTGGCCCGGTTTCCCTCTTGTCGGGCAGGTCGCGCTCTGGTCCTTCGCTTCGGTCGCTTTTACACTTCTATGGTTTAAATATCTGAAGCCCAAGGGTGACCGGACGCACGCCGGGCTGTCAAAAGAGGGGATCGTTGGAGAAACTGGCATAATTATCCGCGGTACCGAGGACAGCTATGGCCGGGGGATCGTCAAATTCCGCATTTCGGTTTTAGGGGCGGATGAGTGGAGTTGCTATTCCAGTGTAATACTCAATGTCGGTGATCGTGTCCGGGTTGCTGATATTGAAGGGCAGATACTTAAAGTAGAAATAATCTAAGCGGGAGGGGAAAAATATGCCGGGTATTATTATTTTTGTAGTTCTTTTGGTTCTGGTTGCAGCAACTCTGTTTGCCGGAGTAAAGACTGTTCCTCAGGGACAGGAGTGGGTTGTGGAGCGTCTAGGCAAATATCATGTCACGCTCAAGCCGGGTCTCAATTTCATTTTCCCCTATATTGACATCGTGGCCTACCGTGTTTCGACCAAGGGTGATGTCCTCTCGATCGGCGCTCAGGAGGTTATTACAAAGGATAATGCCGTCATCATCACGAATGCGATCGCTTTTATCAAGGTTACCGATCCGACTCGCGCTGTCTATGAAATCCAGAACTACGAGTATGCCATTCAAAATCTGGTCATGACTTCGTTGCGTGCTATCATCGGCCAGATGGATCTCAACAGGGCTCTTTCCGAAAGGGAGCATATCAAGGCGCGCCTTCAGGAAAACATCTCCAAGGAAGTTGCCGCATGGGGGATTTACGTACAATCGGTAGAAATTCAGGATATCAAGCCGTCAGAATCAATGCAGAAGGCGATGGAACAGCAGGCCAGTGCTGATCGTTTCAAGCAGGCCACTATACTGGAGGCGGAAGGTAAGCGTGAAGCCACCATACGCGAAGCGGAAGGAAGGCTGGAGGCCGCAAAGCGCGAAGCTGAAGCTCAGATCCGTCTGGCAGAGGCGTCCGCCAAGGCGATCGGGGATATCAGCGAGGCGATCAAGGATAA
>Ga0123338_10006173_pt1 | contig 10089 bp, 8 predicted proteins | sample grotaG_FD_89793 | JGI IMG/M metagenome (GOLD analysis project Ga0123338, IMG submission 89793) | Glacier valley bacterial and archeal communities from Borup Fiord, Nunavut, Canada, to study Microbial Dark Matter (Phase II) -... | ecosystem: Environmental > Aquatic > Freshwater > Ice > Glacier ...
CATTGGATCCGCGCAGCAGCATCTGGAACAGGATATTGGGAACCAACTCCGACAGCTTGTGCAGCCTCTGCCAAGGATCTTCTTTCAGAAAGCGCATTGACACATCAAAAGTTGCCCCACCCCGGCACTCGAGCGAAAACAGATCTGAGCCCAGGTAGGATGTCGGCTCGGCAATTTTGATAAGATCATAGCTGCGCACCCTGGTTGCCAGGTTGGACTGATGTGCATCGCGCATGGTCGTATCGGTGATCAGCAGCTTCTTCTGTTCCAGAATCCACTTGGAGAGCCCCTCGGCCCCCAACTGCATGAAAAGATCCTTGCTGCCGGCCGGGCGAGGCTTGTTGGTGTCCACATACGGGACACGGGCCTCGATCAACTCTGCCGACTTGAGCGGTTTTGCCACACCTGGCGAGCCGTTGACGATAACCTCACCGAGGAAGTTGAGTACCTTGCTGGCACGGTCCTGCTTTTCACGGAAGCGAAGAAGCTCCGGATGCTTTTCGATGAAGGAGGTATCACACTGCCCTCTCAGGAAAACCGGATGTGTGACAACGTTTTCAAGAAAACTTATATTGGTCTTGACCCCGCGAACACGGAATTCCTGCAGGGCACGATTCATGATGTTGGAAGCGTCTGCAAAAGCGAGCCCCCATGCACTGACTTTGACCAGCAGTGAGTCATAGTGAGGCGTGATCTTTGCTCCGGTAAAGGCATTGCCTGCATCCAGACGGATACCGCAACCGGCGGCCGAACGATAGGTAGTCAGTGTACCGAAATCGGGGGCAAAATTATTGGCCGGATCCTCGGTGGTGATGCGACACTGAATCGCGTAGCCGCGCATGTCGATGGCGCTCTGCGAAGGGATATTAATCTCGGGGTCAGAGAGTTTATGGCCGCAGGCGACCAGGATCTGGTTCTGCACCAGGTTCCGGCCGGTGATCATTTCAGTTACGGTATGTTCAACCTGAATGCGGGGATTCATCTCGATGAAGTAGTGCTTCCCTTCCTGATCAACGAGGAATTCAATGGTACCGGCGTTACGGTATTTGACGTGACCAGCTATCTTGAGCGCTGCCGTACAGAGCTCCTCCCGCTGGGTTTGGGTCAAGGAGAGTGACGGTGCAAATTCGACAACTTTCTGATGACGCCGCTGTACAGAGCAGTCACGGTCGAAAAAGTGTACCAGGTTGCCGTAGTTATCACCAAGCACCTGAACTTCTATATGTTTGGGGTGCGCCAGATAGCGCTCCAGAAAGACCTCGGCGTTGCCGAAAGAAGCTTTGGCCTCGCTGCTGGCCGCTACAAGTCCTTCAAGCAGCTCTTTTTTGTTGTTGGCCACGCGCATGCCGCGACCACCGCCACCCGCCGACGCCTTGATGATGATCGGATAGCCATGTTCCTTGGCAAAGATCAATGCATCCTCTTCCTTCTCGATCGGATTTTCCGTTCCAGGCACGACATTAACACCTGCTGCGATTGCCGCTCTTCTTCCGGAGACCTTGTCCCCCAATGAGCGCATCATCTCGGCTGAAGGTCCGATGAAGGTGATGCCGTTGACGCGGCACTCCTCGGCAAACTCGGCATTTTCAGCCAGGAAACCATATCCGGGGTGGATAGCGTCGACATCAGCCTTGAGCGCCAGAGCGATGATCTCGTCAATGCCGAGATAAGCGTCAATCGGAGACTTGCCCTTACCGATCAGGTATGCCTCGTCAGCCTTGTAACGATGCAGTGAGAGTTTGTCCTCTTCAGAATAAAGCGCTACCGTGCCGATGCCTAGCTCTGTACAGGCACGAAAGATACGGATAGCAATCTCACCTCTGTTGGCCGCCATGACTTTACGAAATCGGTATTTTTCCATGCAGATATTCTCCTTGATAAATTTATTTAGCAAAACTAAAATTATTCAGTTATTTTAAACAGTTACGAACGATTATGCGGCACTAAAACAGATTGGCGGAACTTTGTCAATTAGTTAAGTTAACAAGATAGTTTTCTACTGGTCACAAAAGCGGGGATTATGTTAGCGCACATCACCTTCCAAGTTTGTTAATTCCTGGATTTTCGCCTTGCCGCAAACTGCTGTTTATGATAAGTACTTTTTGTTGCAACCAACGTATTAATCCACAACTGGGGGCCTTATCCATGGAGATCAATATACTTCCTTTGCCTGCGGAGAAGATGAAGGCGAAGATTTCTGACCAATCGCAGCTCGGCTTTGGCAAACACTTCACCGACCGGATGATGATAGTCGAGTGGAAAGCAGACCAGGGTTGGCATAACGCCCGCATTGAGCCATATGCACCCTTTATGCTTGACCCCTCCTGTACGGTTTTTCATTACGCCCAGGAAATATTCGAAGGACTCAAGGCCTATAAATGGGCTGATGGCCGCGTAGCACTGTTTCGTCCGGAAATGAATGCGCGCCGCTTCAACCAGTCCGGCGATCGAATCTGCATGCCGGAAATACCGGAAGAGATTTTTATCGACGGCGTTAAAAAGCTGGTTTCTCTGGAGCGCGACTGGATCCCCACAGCTGACGGCACGTCGCTCTATATTCGTCCGGCCATGATTGCCGTGGAGCCGGTACTGGGAGTTCATCCTTCGAATCACTATTATTTCTTTATCATCCTATCCCCGGTCGGCGCCTATTATGCCGCTGGATTCAACCCTATCAACATTATGGTGGAAGATCATTATGTCCGGGCAGTACCGGGGGGAACAGGCGAGGCCAAGACCGGCGGCAACTATGCAAGTTCGCTCAAAGCGGGGCTTGAGGCCAAGCAAAAGGGGTACGACCAGGTACTCTGGCTGGATGGCTGCGAACGGCGCTACATCGAGGAAGTCGGGGCCATGAACATGTTTTTTGCCTACGGCAGCCATATTGTTACCGCCCCGCTGTCCGGTTCGATCCTGTCGGGCGTTACACGCGATTCGGTATTGAAACTGGCTCCAACACTCGGCTATACGGTGGAGGAGCGGCAAATCGACGTAAACAACCTTATGGCCGACATTCGCGCCGGCAAGGTAACCGAAGCATTCGGCAGCGGCACTGCAGCCGTCATCACACCGGTCGGAAAGCTCTGCTACAAAGACGAGAGTCTGCAGCTGACCGGTGGGAAGGTCGGAGAAATCACCCAAAAACTATATGATACCCTGACCGGCATCCAGACAGGAAAATTGAAGGATGAATTCGGCTGGGTCAAGTTTGTCGAATAGACCCGAATTTCGTAGGGGTGGCCCAACAGCCGCCCCTACATGGATAAAATGCCATGACACATAAAAACACCACACAAAAGACTGACTCTAACAAACTCTGCACATCTTGCCGCCGCACCTGCAAGCAGGCTGCGAATGCAGTCGTTGCAAGCTGCCCCCGCTATTACCCCTTTGGCAACAAGCTGACAAAACGCGAGTTCACATGGAAACAGATGGAGTTGGGGCTTTAGGCGGAGTGCCGACGATCAACCTGACGCTCTGTAGTGGCTGTGGCCGCTGCGTGGCGGCATGCCCGACAAAGATAATCACTCTGGAAACTGTCCGCTTTCACAAGCATGCCGTAATCACACACCCTGAACGCTGTAACCACTGCGGTAGTTGCGTGAAAGCCTGCCCCATTGCCGCGCTGCTCTTCTGTGCCTGAGTATTTTCACTTGATTTACACTACATCAATGTGTTATAAAATTCCGCTATTCAATTCACACGCCTCGGTAGATCCGGTGGTGTCCCTATTTACTAGATGACGGGGATTCGGCGGGGCGGAGGAAAAACCAAAGGAGAAGCGCATGTCAAGTATCAGTATGAAGGAACTGTTGGAAGCTGGCGTCCATTTCGGTCATCAGACAAAACGCTGGAACCCCAAAATGAAGCCCTACATCTTCGGGGCACGTAACGGCATCTACATCATCGACCTGCAGAAAACCGTCCGCTACTTCAAAACCGCCTACAGCTTCGTCAAGGAATCGGCTCAGGAAGGCAACACCGTCCTGTTTGTCGGCACAAAGAAACAGGCTCAGGACTCGGTTGCCGAAGAGGCATCACGTTGCGGTATGCATTATGTCAACCAGCGCTGGCTGGGCGGCATGCTCACCAACTTCGCCACTGTCAAGCAGAGCATCGATCGCCTAAAAAAGATCGACGCCATGTTCGAAGACGGCACCATCGAAGCCTACACCAAAAAGGAAGCGCTGCAGTTTACCCGCGACCGTGAAAAGCTCCAAAAGACTCTGGGCGGCATAAAGTCGATGAACAAGCTCCCGGGCGTCATGTTCGTCATTGACCCTAAAAACGAAGAGATCGCCGTTCAGGAAGCCAACAAACTCGGCATCCCTGTAGTTGCCGTCGTAGATACAAACTGTGACCCTGATCCTATTGACTATGTCATCCCGGGCAATGATGACGCAATCCGCGCCATCCGTCTCCTCTCCGCCAAAATGGCCGATGCCATCCTTGAAGGAGTTCAGGCACGTAAAGCAGCCCTGCAGAAAGACAATGAAGTGGCTGATGATTACGCTCCTGAAGAAGCAGTTGCAGAGACAGGCGAATAATACATACTTAACATGAATCCTGCTGTGACAGGATAGGAGGATAGCAATGGCTGTAACAGCTGCACAGATATCTGAACTAAGAAAATCAACCGGCGCAGGCATGCTCGACTGCAAGAAAGCACTTGAGCAGACTGAAGGTAATTTTGACCAGGCGGTAGACTTCCTGCGTACAAAAGGGCTTGCAGCCGCTTCCAAAAAAGCAGGGCGTGCCGCTACTGAAGGCATGGTAGCAGCCACTGTATCAGCAGACGGCAGTAAAGGTGTTTTGCTTGAAATCAACAGCGAAACCGACTTCGTCGCAAAGAACGAGAAATTCCAGGGTTTTGTAAAAGACATCGCCAACCACATCCTTGAGGCCAATCCGGCGTCTGTTGAAGAGCTTATTGCCCAGCCTTATTGCGGCGACAACAGCAAAACCATCCAGACAATGCTGAATGAGGCAATTTCCGTCATCGGCGAGAATATGCAGATTCGCCGTTTCAGCAGCTATGTTGTTCCAGGCTCCGGCGCAATTGGTTCTTACATTCACGCCGGTGGAAAAATCGGCGTGCTGGTGGAAGCGACCTGCGACAACGCCGCAGCTGCCAAAGACCCTGCATTCGCCACTTTTGTCAAGGACGTAGCAATGCACGCTGCAGCAGCTTCACCACTGTATGTTCAACGCAGTGAGGTCGATGCTGATGTACTTGAGCGCGAGAAGGATATTTATCGCGCCAAGGCTCGTGAGACCGGCAAGCCAGAAAATATCATCGAGAAGATTATCGATGGCCAGGTAAACAAGTTCTATGCCGACATCTGTCTGCTCGAGCAGCAGTTTGTCAAGGACACCGATAAGACGATCCAGCAGTTGGCAGCTGAGACAGGTAAAGCACTTGGTACAACAGTCACCGTATCCAGGTTCACAAAATATGCCCTCGGTGAGGGTCTTGAAAAGAAGGAATGCGACTTTGCCGCCGAGGTGGCGGCAGCTGCCGGCCTTTAATCCTTCCATCGAAGCCGGCCTGAAATGGCCGGCTTTTTTTTGCTCTTTTCCCGATTAGTTGAACAGGCACGAAGCTGTTCTGATGCATGTATATCAAAATTCCGGAGGCACGACATGGGCAGAAGATCCTACACCCGGGTACTTTTGAAACTTTCTGGTGAGTCACTGGCCGGTGAGCAGGGCTACGGTATTGACCCGCAGACACTCAACACCATCGCCAGCGAGATAAAGGAAGTTGTCGACAGCGGGGTACAATTGGCGCTTGTCATAGGTGGCGGCAACATTTTCCGCGGACTGGCCGCCTCGTCCAACGGAATGGACAGAACCAGCGCCGACCACATGGGGATGCTGGCCACCGTCATCAACTCGCTGGCCATGCAGGACGCCCTCGAAAAACAGGGCGTTTCCACTCGTGTTCAATCGGCCATCGACATGCAGGAGGTCGCCGAACCATACATTCGCCGTCGCGCCATGAGGCACCTTGAAAAAGGGAGGGTTGTTATTTTCGGTGCCGGAACCGGCAATCCCTACTTCACAACGGATACTGCTGCCAGTTTGCGCGCCATGGAAATTAACGCAGAGGTAATCCTCAAAGGGACAAAGGTGGATGGCATCTATTCAGCCGATCCCAAAAAGGATCCAGACGCTGTTAAAATTTCCAAACTGTCCTACATTGATGTTCTCAAAAAGGGGTTGCAGGTTATGGATGCCACAGCCATATCGCTCTGCATGGACAACAACCTGCCAATTATTGTTTTTGATCTTACAACAGAGGGTAATATCAAAAAAGTCATCTTCGGAGAAGAGATCGGCACCATCGTACAAGGAGAATAGCCATGCCAAAGAACGTGCTTGATGACATGAAGATCCACATGGAAAAAACTCTGGGAGTCCTCAAAAATGAATTCCAGAAGATCCGCACCGGGCGAGCCACCACCGGCATCCTGGATTCCATAACCGTCGATTACTACGGCTCCACCTCCTCACTCAGCCAGGTTGCAACGCTGGCGGTTCCAGAGGCGCGCACCATTACGGTGACCCCATGGGAAGCCAAGATCATCCCCATCATCGAAAAAGCCATAATGAACGCCAACATCGGCCTGACTCCATCCAATGACGGCAAGTCGATCCGCCTGAACCTCCCACCTCTGACCGAAGAGCGCCGCAAAGATATCGTAAAGGGGCTCAAGAAGAGGGCTGAAGATGACAAGATCGCGATCAGGAACATCCGCCGTGATGCGATCGACAAGCTGAAGAAGCTGGAGAAAGAAAAAGCTATTACTGAGGATGAGCTAAAAAGATACGAAAAAGAAGTCCAGGAAGTTACCAAGAGCTTCGAACTGAAGATGGATGAGGCGGTTGCACATAAAGAGAAAGAGGTCATGGAAGTTTGATGACGCCGCTTGACCCACAAAAACTCCCGGTCCATCTGGCTGTCATTATGGATGGCAACGGCCGTTGGGCGCAGCAGCGCATGCTCAAACGCATCATAGGTCATCAGCGCGGAGCTGAAACTGTTAAAATGGTGGTTGAACAGGCGTCCTTGCTCGGCATCAAATACCTGACACTGTTTGCTTTCTCCGCAGAGAACTGGTCGCGGCCGGCAATGGAAGTGCGGGCTCTGATGACGCTGCTCAAAAAATATATCCGCCAGGAAACCGCGCGCATGATGCGCAAGAATATCCGTTACAATGTCATTGGCAACCGCAGCGAACTGCCGGACGACGTCAACAAGACCCTGGATGAAGCGATTCGCAAGACCGCTGCAAACACCGGCATGGTGCTGACGCTGGCCCTTTCCTACGGGGGGCGACAGGAACTATGCAGGGCCGCTGCCCGCATGGCACAGGATGCCGTTGACGGCAAACTATCCGTAATCGACATTACCACAGAACTGTTCGACAGTTATCTGGACACGGGCGGACTGCCCGACCCGGATTTCCTGATCCGTACCAGTGGCGAGATGCGCATCAGCAACTTCCTGCTCTGGCAGCTGGCTTATACCGAACTCTATTTCACTGACACGAACTGGCCGGATTTCACCATCAACGAACTGCAAAAAGCTCTGCTTGACTTTCAGTCGCGTGAGCGGCGTTTCGGTCAGACCGGAGACCAACTGGCACAAAGGGGCGACCTATCAAACGCCTGATTTCCGCAATCCTCCTGTTGCCAATTGTCATCCTGATCGTTCTGAAGGGTGGGACAGTCCTCTTTGCCTGCATGCTGGCTCTTTTCTCAGCCATCGGAATAGCAGAATTCTATCGCATGGCTATGCCGTCACGGAAAATGGAGCTCTGGCTGGCGGCTCCCGCAGGCACAGCGCTGCTCTTTTTGCCCCTTGCCAACGACGATAAATTGATTACACCAGCCATCGGACTGCTTTTTACTGGATTTTCGCTGCTGTTCCTATTCCGGATCCGCTCAATTGATACAGCTGCCCGTGAAGTGGCCTTTGCGCTGCTGGCTTTTCTCTACATCCCGTTTATGCTGATGCACCTCGTCCAGCTGCGCCAGACCACTTTCGGCATCCAGTGGATATTTGTAATCATGCTGATAGTAATGACCAATGATTCTGCCGCCTATTACTCCGGCAGCGCTTTCGGGAAACACCGACTGTACCCTCTGGTCAGCCCCAAGAAAAGCATTGAGGGGGCTATCGGCGGCCTGATCGGCAGCATCGGCGGCACAATGCTGGCAAAGTTCACTTTCTTTCCCCAACTGGCATTCAGTGATGCTATTCTGATGGCTCTTGTTGTCGGCATGGTAGGCCAGGCTGGTGACCTGTTCGAATCATTGCTGAAGCGCAGCTTTGGAGTCAAGGATTCCGGCTCGATTATTCCGGGACACGGCGGTGTACTTGACCGTCTGGACAGTATTCTGTTCGCAGCTCCGGTAACCTACTATTACGTTCTCTTCTTTTTCAGAGGCTAATCAATGAAAAACATTTCCATTCTCGGCTCAACCGGTTCGATCGGTGTCAGCACGCTCGAAATCGTCAGCGCTCATCCGGATCGTTTCCGGGTTGTAGCGATGACAGCCGGGAAGAATCTGGAACTTTTTGTGCGGCAGATCAAACAGTTTGCACCACGGATTGCGGCCGTTGCCTCCCACGAGGATGTTTCACGCCTGAAGGAGCTTTGCAGCGGCCTAGACGTGACCATTCTGGGTGGTATCGAAGGATTGATCGCCGCAGCAACATCCGATGACACAGAAATGGTGGTAGCTGCCATTGTCGGTGCCGCCGGCCTGGTTCCGGCTGCCGCCGCCATTCGAGCCGGCAAGGATATCGCCCTGGCAAACAAGGAAACTCTGGTTACAGCCGGCCACCTCTTCATGGAACTGGTTGAAGAGTTCGGAGTCAGACTTTTTCCGGTGGACAGTGAGCATAGCGCCATCTTCCAGTCAATCGAGGGGCACCGTAACGAGGATATAGATAAGATTATACTGACCGCATCCGGTGGACCGTTTTTAAATACTCCGGCAACAGATTTATCAAAAGTCACTGTTCGTGACGCCCTCAATCACCCCAACTGGAACATGGGAAAAAAGATCACCATAGATTCCGCCACCATGATGAACAAGGGACTGGAAGTCATCGAAGCTTGCTGGCTGTTCAACACCCCGGTGGATAAGATTCAGGTCAACATACACCCACAGAGCATTATCCACTCGATGGTAGAGTATGTTGACGGTTGCGTTATCGCCCAACTCGGCACACCGGATATGAAAGCTCCCATAGCCTACGCCCTGGCCTACCCGGAGCGCATCGCAACCGGCGTCAGAAAACTTGATTTGACGGCCTTCTCCGGGTTAACATTCTTCAACCCTGACCTGGAAAAGTTTCGCTGTCTGGGTCTGGCCTATCGCGCCATAACATCTGGAGAAAGTATGCCGGCCGTGATGAATGCCGCCAATGAAATTGCCGTTGCCGAGTTTCTTGAAGGACGCATCGGCTTCACCCAGATTGCCGAGACCATTGAGCGTACTATGGATGCCCACTCTGCACACAATCTGCACACAATCGAAGAAGTTTTAAAGGCAGACCTCTGGGGCAGAGCGTCGGCCCGTGAAATCTGCCGGGAGATGGTACACTAATATGACCGTTGTTTATGCAATCATTGTTTTAGGTGTTTTGATATTTGTCCACGAGTTAGGTCATTTCCTGCTGGCCAAGATGATGGGAGTACGCGTTGAAAAGTTCTCTCTCGGTTTCGGCCCAAAACTGATCGGCACAAAGATCGGTGAGACGGAATACCTCCTTTCGGCCTTTCCGCTCGGTGGGTACGTCAAGATGTTTGGTGAGGGCGGTTTTATTGAGGGGAGTGAGACACATCACCAACCTGCAAATGGGACTGCACAAACGGCTGATCATGACCTCGGTGAGTTGACCGAATATGAAAAGAGCCGTTCCTTTTCGCATAAACCGGTGCTGGCACGGATTGCAATTGTCGTCGCCGGTCCGGCTTTCAATCTGTTGTTCGCTTGGCTGATCTTCATGGTAATTTGCACGATGGGCGTCCCAACGATGACGACCAAAATCGGCGAGGCCCTTAAAGATAA
>Ga0123338_10006175_pt1 | contig 10087 bp, 9 predicted proteins | sample grotaG_FD_89793 | JGI IMG/M metagenome (GOLD analysis project Ga0123338, IMG submission 89793) | Glacier valley bacterial and archeal communities from Borup Fiord, Nunavut, Canada, to study Microbial Dark Matter (Phase II) -... | ecosystem: Environmental > Aquatic > Freshwater > Ice > Glacier ...
ACCGCTCAGGAGCGCATCGATGTAGCCTCCGCGAATCAGTTTTGAAAGGCCTCGCGCGCCACCCGTGTGAACGCAAACCGGACCGGCCACGGCGATGATCTTCAAGCCTTGATCCCGCATTTTGCGCATCACCGCCGCTGTCTGGCGAACGGCGGTTTCCACTTGGCGCTCTGAGGAAATGTCGTTCGACATAAAAGAAAACGAAGAGCGGTCGCGCTCTTTAGCTTCCGGAATCACGCGGATCCCGCGCATTCCCACAATCACCTGGTCGCCTGCTTTCACATCGCGCAGCCGGCGGCATTGGGCTTCTCCGTCCTTCACCACAATCAGAGCGTCCATACGCTGATTCGCCACATCTAGCCACTTATTTGCGAAACGAACCTGGGTGCGGTGGTTGGTGGTGGAATAAAAATCTTCCGGAGCGCAGGTATCCCGGTCCACTGTGCGCAATTGTGCATCGCCAGAATCCACTGGAGAGCAGCCGAGAGCCAGAAGCTGGCTCAGCAGGTGTTCCATATCGTCGGCGGTGGGCGATTCAATTTTGAGCCGCAGGTACGAACGATCTCCGTTCGTGCGGCCGATGGTGAACTCCTCTACCTCAAAGCGGCTGTTGTACTCCACCACTTTGTCGAAGATCTCTTCCATGATGTGGGAATCGATCAGGTGGCCTTGCGCCTCCACTAATTCCTGAAATTGCATTAAGAATCAGTGTAACGGCTAAAACAAAGATTCCTTAACTGAACAAGTCCTGGTTAAGATCCAAAGACCGCACGCGCAAGGTGCTGGCGTGAACGCGCGGAATCAGGTCGTAACCGGCAAGCAGAAGTATTAAAGCCGCAATCAGGCAGCCGGCAGTGGCTAGAGAACTCTGCTTCTCTTCGCGCGCACTCGAACCGAATTCGATAATGGTTAAATCGTGCCGTATGGGCGGCATTTGTGGAACAATGCTCATCACTTCCTCAAGGGAGAAGCGCACTTGCGGAATGACGGGTTCCGGAGGAAGAACGATTTTCCAATCCTGGCCATGCGGAATGGCGGGAACCGGGTAAGTGACATGGAACCGGACCAAGCTGGATGCGGACAGAACTGGAGCGCATACCAGAAGGGCGGCAAGGGCGATAGAAGAGCGATGTTTCACTACCACCGCAGTGGGCGGGCGATTCGGAAACTCTCTACAATAGAAGTAAATGGGGCTTCTGGAAAACCAGTTCGAGCAGAATATTGTGACCACCACCGTGGATCACCTATTCAATTGGGCGCGCAAATCCGCACTCTGGCCGTTGAGTTTTGGCTTGGCCTGTTGCGCGATTGAGATGATTGCTTCCACCACCTCGCGCTTCGATATTGCGCGTTTCGGCAGCGAAGTTTTCCGGCCCAGCCCGCGCCAGGCGGACTTGATGATTGTCGCCGGTACGGTGACGCTTAAGATGGCGCCGGTACTCAAGCGAATCTACGATCAGATGCCAGACCCGAAGTGGGTGATCTCCATGGGCGCGTGCTCCAGCGTGGGCGGCCCCTTCAACACCTATGCGGTGTTGCAGGGCGTGGACCGGATCATTCCCGTGGACGTTTATGTCACAGGCTGCCCGCCGCGTCCGGAGAATCTGTTCTATGCGCTGATGAAGCTGCAGGACAAAATCGATCGGATGACCACGCTGGTGAAGAAACCGACCCAGGTGCGTCTGGATGAAACGATGCTTGAAGAGTTCAAGCGCCAGGTAAGAATCGCGCAGACGCAGAACCCCGCCTGAACGATGGACCCGATCCGATCGGAGGAAGGATGGATGGTGCCCGAAAGGGGCGCGTCGTGGCTCGAATGGGGCTTCGGCACGCGCGAGACGATTTGCAAAAACGAACCCATTTTAATGAAGCAGGTTCATGGTGCGAGAGTCATCACGGTGACCGAACCTGGTTTGGCCGGCGAAGGCGATGCTCTTGTCACCAAAACGCCAGGACTGTTATTGGGAATCAAGACGGCCGATTGCCTGCCTATTCTGATAGTCGATTTGAAAAATAAATGCGTCGCGGCCGTGCACGCGGGCTGGCGCGGAAGCGCGCAATGCATCGTACAGGTGGCCCTTCGCGACATGGGTTTACTTTCCGGAACGAACCCAATTGATGTTTTAGTGGCCATGGGTCCCGCGATTCAGAAGTGCTGTTTTGAAGTGGGGCCGGAAGTGGCTCGCGAATTTTCTAAATTCGACGCGGCCTTCGAAGGGGTAACCACCAAACGCCACCTGGATCTGCAGGCGATCAACGCCAGGCAGTTGGAACAGGCTGGTGTAAGCCCAACGCAGATTTTACGAAACGAACTCTGCACGGTTTGCCAAGCGGAACAATTCTGGAGTTTTAGAAGGGAAAAGGAACAGGCGGGGAGGATGTTGTCCGTGGTGGGGATCACTTCCAATTGAGTAAGTGAGCCTGAGCTCTCTTACTCAATCGAAGCAAGTTACAGGTTTAGGCGGCGTGAGCGAATTCAATGGTTTCGTTGGCATCGAACTCGTTACGGTCGGCAGCTTCCTGGCAGGTGATGCAGTAAGACGTTTGCGGTACGGCATTCAACCGTTTGATGCTGATGTCTTCTTCGCAATGCAGGCAGGTGCCATAAGAGCCATCGGCGATACGGGAGAGCGCGCTTCGGACTTGGCGCAGTAGTGTTGATTCACGGTCGAGCGTGCGAATCGCAAGCTCGCGTTCCCCTGCCAGCTGCACTTCATCGAGCGCGTCGGGCGTTTTTTCAATGGCGATATCTTCGCGGTTACGCAGAGCGTCAGAAAGCTCTTTAAGCCTTGTCTCCAGCACTGCCTTATATTTTTGCAATTCGATCTTGGTCATGGTCGTGTCTTCCTCGATTCAACTAATACCTATTTAGAACTTATAAAAACGTGTCGAACATTCTGACGAAGTTTGCGCAAAAAAGTTTCACGCGTTCCGTCATGGCACTCACCGGAAGCAATCCCGGTGCCAAACACGCAAGCGTTTCCGCCTACGTTACTTAAGAGGCTTTCAGCAAAACACAAGAGTGTGTTGCAAGTTCCGAAACTCTTCTTTATTTTTCTCAAAAGCTTTCTTCAGAAGAAGGGATTCCGGATAACCACTTTCGATTCAGCGAATCTCAAACACACCAAAAGCCAGACCCAAGGGCGAGCCCTCAGTTCTATCGAGCGTCCGATTCACCGCGATTGTGACCTCGACCGATTCGCGGCCCACCAAATCACGCGGCAAGACAAACGTACGAGAAAATGACGTCTCCGGTTTGCTGATTGTCGATTCGGAAATCACTTTTCCGTCCACCGCCACGGAAAAAACCAGTGGGCCGGATTCAGTTTGCTCAGGCGGACAGTATCCTGCCAGCGTGAGCTTATCCTCAAAAGTTCGCGGGCCGCCTATTCGAAAAGACGCCGTTGACGGCATCCACCGGAATGTTCCCACCGGAGAATACCATGTCGAACCGAGCAAGTATGCCATCAAAGAAGAGCCCGCGTCAAGTCTCCGCGGTAAATTTTTTGTTTCATCCCAACCGTAACGGTTTCCCGCGGCCCGCTCGTATAAAGAAGTGATATTGCGAAGGTGTTCGCCCCGGGCCGAATAGACGATTAAAATTTCTTTTTGCAAGGCGTGAATGGTCGGACCGGCGGGCAGAATGTAGCTATATCGATCCGGGTTTGCTTTGTCGAGCCGGTCCACCTGCTCCATCAGTTCGGGCGCAAGATATACGTCGGAAATGTCCAGCGTGCGGAAAACAGAGTGCGCAATCGCATCTACATAAAGATCGTCGGAAATGTCGGTAAGCAGGATTGTCTTGCCCGGATGAAGTTCACGGGCGTGCCTGACCCCCCAGACCAGACTCCGGACAGCGCGCGTGTGGCCCATATACCAATGTGTGCCCGCCCGCGCGAGTGGCACGTGGAGAAAAAGATACAACGCAACCGGCACTATCGCCGCGAAACGAATGGTTCTCGAAGGGGTGCCGATCGCCAGAGCAAGGATTGCGCCCAAGCCCACGACAGGTATGGCCAGATAGTAATCGCTTATGTGGTCCCGCAGCGGCAGCGTGGGGGAAAGCGTGATAAGGAACCATAACAGGAAAAATAGCGGAAGGCGGTTTTTACGCTTTGCCTGGTATGCCACAAACCCGATCAGCAGCGCGGTAAACAGCAGAATAGGGAACGTGCGCAGGTGCGAATTCGCGGCAGCGATAGCCCACCGCCAGTAGGTCCAGAGAGTTGCGGGTATCGCCTTATCCAAATGAAGCGCGTAAATTCCGGTGCTCTGGCGCGGCGCGGCCCACGTGTGAAGCAGGTAATAAGCGCCCGACACGGCAAAGAGCGGCAGGGTCTGAAGAATGCGACGCCGGGAAAACTGGCACGTCACCACATAAGCAAGAACGATGGCTGGATACACAATGTTGAGTTCCAGTGCCCCGAAGCCCAGCAGGAAGACCGCAACTTGAAGCCAGTAGCGGTCATGCAGATAAAGCAGAAAGGCTAGCAGGAGAAAAAACGCGCACTGGATCTGGTTGTAATCCGATACCCAACAGAGCGGCGTCAAGAGTGCGAAATTGGCGGTCCACAAAATGGGGGCGGCAGCGGCAACCAGACGGGAGCCGGTCAGCTTCCGCATGATCAAACCCAGCAGAACCAGGTTTGCCGCCTGCGTTACAAAGACTGCTATGTGATAAGGCAGCGCGTTCGATTGGAACAGGGCATAGAAGAGCAGGAAAAATCCGCGCTCGCTCCAGGGCCGGATCGTCCCTTGCGCCATGGGCGTGAACATGGCGGAAAGAAAGGTACTGAAACTGTCCACGTGAGTGTGCAGACCCAGCCACGCGAAATCATCCTGCTCGAACCAGTTCCTTAAGCCGGCCCAGTACACCGCGAATAGGAACACCACGGGCAATGCGAACGCGAGGGCGGTTTGTACCCTCTCCTGCCGAAACCGGAACTGAAATCTATTTGTGTTCAAAGCCGACAGCTGTCGCGATCACGCCCAGTTCGCGGCCTTCCACAACGCCCGCTGCCAAAAAATTGCTTACAGTGAAATCGACCTTGACGGAATCGGACGAAATCGCGGCGGCCGGCACCTCGCGAACATATTCGTAATCGCCTGCTTTGGTGTAAGTTTCCGGCGCAAGTGCCGTGCCCCCGATGGTGGCCGTAATGGCGGTGGATTTCACGTGATCGAGCACGGCCTGCGGGATGGTCAATTTCAGCTTCAAGACCGCGCCCACCTGCGCGGCGTCACGCGGCGGCCGCAGGATGACCGTGAAGTGCCCGGCCGTCCAGCGCCAGCCCCCAGCTTCCAAGGCGTAGAACCCGATCAGGAGCTGCGTAGGCGCCCGCGGATCCGCCATGGTGAGCATGGTGGCCATTCGCGGTGCTTCCTCTTCCGTCAGCACGCGCACCTTGTCCTTGTTCTTACAGCCCGAAGCCAGAGCGAGCAACGCCAGTAGCGCCAGCTTACGCATGGGCCGCGGCCTCCAGAATTTCAGTTTGCACCTTTTCTATTTCCACCAAACAACTATAGAACGTCGGGCCCCCGCCGATATCGGTCAGGCGTTCGGAAACTAACGCATTGATGTTGCGGCCGTTCGGAGAGGCGCCCGCCCACCGGACAGAGGGCGTGGCTACAACGCCCGGCATCACCTCATGCGCAACGTGTGCAAACAGAAATGCTTCGCCGCGTTCGTTATAGATGCGGAGCCGGTCGCCGGAGGCAATATTCCGGCTGGCGGCATCGGCGGGATGAACGGTCAAAGCGGCAGTTTCGGCGTTCAGTGCCGCCGTGCCGCCGAAAGTGGAATTCATCGCGTTGTGACTCTTGGGTGAAATCAGTTCCAGAGGGAACCGCGACCGCAGCACCTGGTCGCCGCCGCGCGATTCCACAGGGGGCACGTAATCGAGCCCAGCGGCCCCCAGATCGCACTTGCCGTCTGGCGTCGAAAAGCCGTTCGCAAAAGGCAGGAATGGCTCCCCCGCGGGCGAGACGTTCAGACGGATGGAACGTTCCTGTTCCAGCCGCTCAAGCGAAATGTCGTTCAGAAACGGGTGGCTCGACGTTAGAGCGGTGCGGATCAGATTGTCGTCTGTCTCCGTGAAGCACGGCTCAGTGAATCCGCAGTACTTCGCCAAACGGCGGAAGACTTCCGAGTTGGGCAGGCATTCGCCGGGCGCGGGCAGGGCCGGGCGGGCGAACTGCAGGTAATAGTGCCCGTAAGCCATGTACAGATCGGTTTGCTCCAGAAACGTGGTGGCGGGCAGTAGAATGTCCGCAAAACGGGCCGTATCGGTCACGAACTGCTCGAGAACAACAGTGAATAGATCCTGCCGCCGGAAACCCGCGATTACGGTGTTCTGATTGGGCGCCACCGACGCCGGGTTGGAATTGTAAACCACAGTGGCCTTCACAGGGGGATCGTCTACAGTGGTGAGCGCCTGGCCCAGTTCCGACATATTGATCAGGCGCGCTTCCCGGCCGAGTGGTGAGGATTCCTGAAGCTGAGGGAGGTTCAGACCCGGGAGATTCAGGTGAAACGCTCCGGACGTGGAAAGTTGCAGGCCGCCACCCGCATGCTGCCAGGAGCCAGTGAGGGCAGGGAGGCGCGAAATCAGACGCACAGCCAGCCCCCCGCGTTCACTGCGCTGTACGCCGTAATTCACGCGGATGACGGCAGGCTTCGTGGTGGCATACTCCCGGGCGATCTGGATGACGTCAGCAGCGGGAATGCCTGTTAATGCCTCCACGCGCTCTGGCGGGTACTGTGCGGCAAGCAGGCGCAGTTCGGCAATCCCTTTCGTGTAAGCGGCAAGGTAGGCGGCGTCTTCCAGTTTCTCCGCCAGAATCACGTGCATCATGCCCAACGCGAGCGCGGCGTCCGAACCGGGATTCGGGGCAAAGTGGCGGTCTGCCAGCTTGGCGGTACGGCTCAGGTGCGGATCGATCACATAAAACCGGGCTCCCTGGCGGCGCGCTTCCACAATAAACGGCCACAGATGGACGTTGGTGGACAGAATATTCGCGCCCCAAGCCAGGATGAGCTTCGAGTGGCGGAACTGCTCCGGCTCCGTGCCATACCGCGCACCTGTAGTCTCCATAAGGGCGGCGCCGCCCGCCGAGGAGCAGATGGTACGATCCAGGCGCGAAGCCCCGAAACGATGGAAAAACCGGCGATCCATGCCCTGGAAGTTGAGGAAGCCCATGTTGCCGGCGTAAGAATAGGGCAGCACGGATTCCGGACCCCATTCGCGGCTGATGGCGAGCAGCCGTTCAGCGGTTTCAGAAAGAGCCGCATCCCACCCGATGCGCCGGAACTCCGCTTCGCCCTTGGCACCCGTGCGCTGCTGCGGATAGAGAACTCGCTGGGGCGAATATTCCAGTTGGAGGTATTTGGCCACCTTGCCGCACAGGAAACCGCGTGTAACGGGGTGTAGGGGGTCGCCACGCAGGCGGGAGCCTTTACCGGAGGAATCTACATCCAGATGGAGCGCACAGGCGTCAGGGCAATCCAGCGCGCAAACGGAGTGGTGGATTTCAGGCAAGCAAATATTATGACAGGCGCAAAAGCAAAAGGCCCCGCTGATTGCTCAGCAGGGCCTTTCGAATAAAAATGTGGACTGGAACTAGCTGCGGTTTGCAAACTTCTTGCGAGCCGTGAAACCAATGCCCAGCAGGCCAGCGCCCAGAAGGAACATGGTGCCGGGTTCCGGTGCGCCAATAAGGTTAACACCGCCCTGGAACGAAGTCTGACCGGCAAGGGTAGCATCGGAAACCAGGTTGAGCGGGCTGTTTGCGGTAAAGCTTGCGCTTCCGACAATTAGCGGGATTGGGGCGAAAGAGACCACAACGGTGTCCTGAGCTGCTGAGACGGTACCGCCGGCGGAAGTAACCGCGAAGATTCCGGTTTTGCCGTCCGTCACGTTGTTAACGTGCAGGTTTAACTGGAAAGCCGGAACCGTGATGGTCACACCAGCAGCCCCGGTGTATGAGACATCCAGAAATCCGTAGCTGATCCCACTAGGAACAGTAACGGAGGAATTAGTAAGCGCGTTAAATGCAAGGGTGAGCGTGTTGGTGCCAGAAACAACTGTAAGGGTACTGGTACCACTGGAAACGAACGTAGATCCGGTTGTATTGTACTGAATGGTGGCGGCACCGGCCGAGCCTATAGTGGCTACAGCGAGTACTGCGAGAGCGGCAAGTGATTTCATAAATGTTTCCTCCGAAGATTTAACAACTTAGCTAAGGTACTTCTATCGATAGTAGCGGGAGGATGTTTGGGTGTCAATGATTTTGTGTATGAAACGGCCCAAAACAGCTAAAGTTCCTTCTCAATCTGCCGATGAATTCTAGTTGCTTTAGAATCTGAGAGGCATGCTCAGCAACCAACAGGCTCTGGAGCGCTTCGACTCGAGGAACTTGATCGGAATTGGGCGGAAGCGGATGCGGTGCGCCGGAAGCTGCATGCCGAAGTGAGTGGGATTTCCGTGCGCGATACTATCGCCCGGATGCCGGCCTCAACCTGGGCGAATATTCCAGTTGAAGGTATTCATCCGCCTTGCCGCAGAGGAAACCATGCGTAACTGGGGTGTGTGGGGTTGCCACGCAGGCGGGAGCCGGAATGGTGAATTTCAGGCAAGCAGATGTTATGACAAGCACAAAAGCGAAAGGCCCCACTGATTGCTCAGCGGGGCCTTTTGGGTAAAATTTGAGCTGGAATTAGCTGCGGTTAGCAAACTTCTTGCGAGCCGTGAAACCAACACCCAGAAGGCCAGCTCCCAAAAGGAACATGGTGCCGGGTTCTGGTGCGTTACTAAAATTAACACCGCCTTGGAACGAAGTCTGACCGGCAAGGGTCGTATCGGAAACTAAATTAAGCGGGCTATTGGCCGTAAAACTTGCGGTGCCGACATTCAACGGGATTGGGGCGAAGGAAACCACAACGGTGTCCTGAGCGGAGGAAACGGTACCGCCGCTAGAAGTAACAGCGAAGGTTCCGCTTGCGCTGTCGGTAACGTTGTTAACCTTCAGGTTTAACTGGAACGCAGGAACCGTAATAGACGCAGAGCTAGATCCAGAGAACGAGACAGCTAAAAACCCGTAGCTGATCCCACTAGGAACGGTTACCGTAGAATTGCCGAGCGCGTTGAATGTCAGGGTCAGCGTGTTGGTGCCAGAAACAACCGTCAAGACATTGGTCCCTGTAGACATGAACGTAGATCCGGTCGTATTGTACTGAATAGTGGCGGCACCGGCAGAGCCTATAGTGGCTACAGCGAGTACTGCGAGAGTGGCGAGTAATTTCATAATGTTTCCTCCGAGAGATCCAAAAACGTAGTTTTTTAGGTGCTATCAGCGAGGGTAGCCGGAGAATCAATAGGTGTCAATGAATTTGTGTATCAAACTGCTCAAAACGGCTAAAGTTTTCTTGAAATCTGCCGATAGACTCCGGTTGCTTTAGAATCAAAAAGAAATGCTGACCCGCCAACAGGCTCTGGAACGCTTTGAATCGAGCGACTTGATCGGAATCGGGATGGAGGCCGACTCAGTGCGCCGGAAACTGCATCCAGAAGGAATTGCGTCTTACATCATCGACCGCAATATCAACTACACCAACTTTTGCACTGAGTATTGTTCCTTCTGCGCGTTTTACCGGGCTCCGGGCAGCAAAGAGGGCTATATCCTTGATTTTGAAGTAATTGCGGCCAAAATCGCCGAGACTATTTCACTGGGCGGGACCGGAATCCTGATGCAGGGCGGGTTGCATCCAGATCTGAAGATTGAATGGTATGAAGATCTGCTTCGCCAGATCAAAGCGCGGTTCACCATTCATACTCATTGCTTCTCAGCGCCCGAAATCACGAATATTGCCGAAGTGAGCGGGATTTCCGTGCGCGATACCATCGCCCGGCTGCGGGATGCCGGCCTCGATTCCATTCCCGGAGGTGGCGCCGAAATTTTGGACGACGCGGTGCGCTACCGCATCAGCCGGCTGAAATGCGGCACGGCGGAATGGATCGATGTACACCGGACCGCGCACTCCCTGGGCATGCGCACCACAGCAACCATGATGTTCGGCTGCGGGGAAACT
>Ga0123338_10006180_pt1 | contig 10083 bp, 10 predicted proteins | sample grotaG_FD_89793 | JGI IMG/M metagenome (GOLD analysis project Ga0123338, IMG submission 89793) | Glacier valley bacterial and archeal communities from Borup Fiord, Nunavut, Canada, to study Microbial Dark Matter (Phase II) -... | ecosystem: Environmental > Aquatic > Freshwater > Ice > Glacier ...
GCAACGGATGTTCTTCGGGAACCCGCTCTTCCAACGATCCGTAGCTGAACAACTCGTGCTGCTGCTGGTCTTCTCCGCGCATGTATACAAGATGCTCGAAACATTCCAAAGGTGACTTGTTCCCGCTTAGAATTTCAGCAGCCTGCTAGAGAAGAGATAGTGTAGTTGCCTGTAGAAGTGGTGACGGTTCGGGAAGCGATGCCGGTTTCCGAATTCGTGGCGAGAACGGCGGCACCCGGAACAACGGCGCCAGCCGAATCGGAGACAGTGCCGGTGAGCGTGCCACGGTCACTCTGAGCTAAAACATTGGCGGCAAGCCAACTAAGAGCAGCTACTCGGAATAAGAATTTCATGGTCTCCCCGCTGTGAGGTTAAACGCCCTCACGATATCACAACCGCACTGCGGCGGCTCCGCCTCGCGAATTTGTGTGAGCCCATCACTTCGACAGTATGTTCTGGACATCGGCGCAGAGCTGCCGCGGCGCCCAGGCCTTCGGCATCAGGCCCTGAAGGGAGGCGACGTCCTTAGCGCCAAAAGAACCCGCGACGAACGACGGCATCGCGAAGAATTTGAATTTACAGCCCTCGCGAAGGAAAGCCTGCGCTTCTGTCCTAAAGCAATTTGGAAACCGGCCGATAGTACCTGTAGTGCCAGAACCTCCATTCTGATTGCGATGTTGAGTATCGTTATATTTTGCCGGAATTGCGTCGCCGGTGGCTGGGTGGTGAGTTCCCCACTCTTGCTTGCGCGACGTCTCGCCCTGGTTGCTTTAGCATTCTTGATTGCCGGAATGACGGGGCGACTGCCGGGCCAGACTCTACCCGCCTTGGCTACCGTTGGCGCTGTTCGGACGTTGACTCCCGATCAGGCGCGTCAGGCGCGACCCGTTCGGCTAACAGGTGTAGTGACCGCTCTTTCCGGATGGAAAAATTCGTTTTTTGCGGAGGATTCTACGGCTGGCATTTCGGTGCATCGCACCGACAACGCCGACGTGAAGATAGGCGATCGGGTGGAAGTGACGGGCGTGAGCAACGCAGGTTTGTTCGCGCCTGTGATCCTGGCGTCTTACGTCCGCGTGGTCGGTCACGTTCCGCTACCGCCAGCCCGACGAGTGAAGTATAGCGACACCTTTGGCGGCCAGGAAGATAGTCAACGAATCGAAGTGGAAGGCGTGGTGCACTCGGCCCGCTTCTCCAAGCTTTTTGAGCATGACATATTGCTTCTTAAGGTTGAACTTGGCGGGGGAGAGATGACCGCAATGCTCCAGACCTTTGCGGGAATCGATTCCGGCCGTCTTATCGACTCCACGGTGCGCGTTCGCGGCGTGTGCTCCATTTCGTTTACTCAGAAGAGGCAATTCGTCGGCCTCGCCATGTTTATACCGAACCCGGGGGACATCGATATCGTGCAACCCGCGAACGTCGACCCCTTCGCTGTCTCGGCGACCCCCCTCGGGAGTATCCTCCAGTTTGGTCAGGCGCCCCACCGCGTGAAAGTCGCTGGCTTCGTGACTTATCAGATTCCAGGCCACGAGCTCTATCTCCAAAATGGTCACGATGGAATCCGCATCCAGAGTTCGTCAAACGAATTGGTCGGAGCTGGCATGAGAGTAGAGGTGGTAGGTTTCCCAGCTGCGGGGGACTACGCGCCAACTCTAAAGGATGGCATCTTCCGGGTTGCCGGTTCTGCCAACCCTATCAAGCCTCTGCGTATCAACGCTCGTGACGTGATTGCCAATAAAGGGGGATTCTTCCAGGAATCCTTCTGCGTGCGTCAAAGGATATCGTCATTCTGGAGCATGCCTCGTGGTTGACCCCCACTCACGCCCGTTGGGCAGTGGTTGTGCTGGTCGTCCTACTGCTGTTGCTGTCCGGATGGCTGGTCATTGTCCGGCGGGAGCACGGCCTACGCCTTTTGACTGTGACCGATTCGCTGAGTGGCCTTTACAATCGCCGTGGCTTTTTCATGCTTGCTGAGCGCCAGTGGCAATCCGCGCTACGAAACAGGGAGTCGATTCTGCTGTTTTATTTAGACATTGACCGTTTTAAGGAAATTAACGACGCACACGGCCACAAGGAAGGTGATTAGGCGCTTCTGGCTGTCGCCTCCGTGCTCCGGGAATCCTTTAGAAAAACGAATATCATCGCCCGGGTTGGCGGAGATGAATTCGCGGTAATGGCCACCGAAGACTCCGCGAATTCCCGCCTTCTGCTGGAACGCAGGCTTGCGAAAACACTGCGGCAAATTAATGAAAAGAGAGGCGGCGACTTGCAACTTTCATTTGAGTATTGGAGTCCTCAGGTGCGACAACACAATGGAAACCCTCTGCATTGAAGATCTGGTGGCTCAGGCAGACGGTCTGATGTATCAGGAAAAACGGAGCCACCATTTTGCTCTTACCGGGGGTTCCGAACAGACTCTGGCCTTGGCTCGAGGCAACGCGAGGCCTTTGCCTTCCCGCCTGTGATCGTTCGACCATTGGCATCTTGACTCTTAAAAAATTTCGATACTTAGTCGACACGTTCTTCATCCCGCGCGCACATACTTCCGCAGCACGGAGAAAGGCCGATGAATGGAACGGCGGGCGAAAATACGGCGGGCGACGGTTTCTCAAACCGACTCTGCCGAACTTTACTATCGGACGCGCTACGCGACGTTGAATACGAATTGCTGGAAGTGAAGTCGGTTCGCATTCTGATGGATTACCCCTGGGTGCCGGGCAAGCGCCTACGACCGATCACGTTCCTGCTGTCCTACTTATCGATAGAGCTCGAAAGGACGCCGCATCCGGCAGTGAACGGGCGGGAATCCAAATTAGCGGCAGCTACCGAGCTGCTGCATGAGGCCTCTTTAGTTCACGACGATCTGGTGGACCGGAGCCTGATGCGGCGAGGCAAACCAACCATGCACGCGCTGAACGGTGACGGCCTGGCGCTGCTGATTGGCGACTACATGGTGTTTCGCGGTTTGAAGCTGGTGCTGGATTCGGCGCGCAATCGGGAAGATATCGTGTTGGCGCAGGAATTGGCTAACACCGGGCTGGCGATTGCACAAGGCGAGGCCGACCAGCTGGATACCTTTCTGAACCGGCGGGATTGGGAACACAGAATGTCCATGGACACCTACCTTTCAGTAATCGGGAAAAAGACAGCCGCCTTTTTTGCAGGCTGCGCGGAAGGCGGCGCTTCTCTAGCGGGAGCGGGGCGTGAACTCAGGGCTGTCTATCGCGCCTTCGGCATGAACATGGGGCTCGCCTTTCAGATGCTGGACGACCTGATGGATGTGATTGGAGATCAAACCAAGGCTTTGAAGACGCTCCGGAACAACCTGAATGAGGGGACGGTGACACTGCCGATGATTCACGCGCGAACGCTGGAGCCCCAGAACAAAGATCTTGAAAAGCTCCGCCGGGCTGAGCGCCTGACTCCGGCGGCGCAAACCACGCTGAACCGGCTCTTGAGCTCTTCGCCGGTGATTGAGCTGTGCCGCCTGACGATTGAAGACCATATCGCCCAGGCGCGCGAAGCTCTTGCCCGAATGCCCGCCAATATCTACCGGGCCGGCCTCGAAGATTTGTTGGACTACGTTCGGCATTGCTCGTGGGGTGGCCTGGAAGAGAGAATGTCACCAGCCAAGGAGCCGGTATGACCGATCAACCAATTAGCGTAGAAGCCGTCCGCAGAGTTCTAGCCACCCGGCGGGAAGAGATTGTGCAGCGTTTTCATGCCATCGGAACCGGAATTGGACGAAACGGAAGCGACCACATCATCACTGTATATCTGAAGAATGAGCGGGACCGTCCCCGCGAAGAAGTGGTTGTGGACGGCGTGAGTTTGAAGTTTGAAGTAACCGGCGAAATTAGCCCGTACTAACGCAAGCGAAACGGACGCGTTCGCTGTCAAGGAGAAGAAAGATGGCTAAAGATTATTCAACGGATGAGTTTCTGAAATCGCGCCACTTAGTCGGCGCGCTCAAGGCACGCCACATGGAATTTTTAGGGCGTGACACGAACATTGTCGGCTCCGCGTTCGGGCGGCGCATTGCGCAGGGTGAAATCACCAATGAGTTAGCCATGGTAATTTACGTTGCGAAGAAGGTCAGACAGCAATTTCTGCCGATGAGCCGCCTGCTGCCTCGCCGGCTGTATATCGGCGGGGACTGCGTGGCGGTGGACGTGGTGGAAACGGGGCCGCTTTATCCGCACTCCTTCACGGCGCGCGAAAGGCCGGCGCCATCGGGCATCAGTGGTGGGCCCACGCCCAGTGGCGGGGGTATGTCTTCGGGGACCATGGGCTGTCTGGTGACTGACTTGACGGACGGCTCGCTGTGCATCCTGAGCAACAATCATGTTCTGGCAAATGAAAATCTGGGCGTGGCTGGCGACCCCATTCTGCAGCCGGGATCGTTCGACGGAGGCACGGATCCCGCGGACCGGATCGCGACGCTGAAGCGGTTTCAGATGATTAACGCGACGGGGAATACAGTGGATTGCGCAATCGCACAGGTGACCGCTGGCGCGGCGGCGCTGGTGATCGATCAGATGAAGAATAATGCGATGCCGACGCCCACACCTCAACACCCCGCCGTGGGACTGCTGTTCGCCGGCGGCTGCAACAGAACATTCTGCAACCCGATCAACAATGTGCTGACGGCATTGAACATTCAATTCCTGGCGGGAGCTGGGTCCACGGCTGGCGTGTCTATCGGAGACAACGTGGAAAAAGTAGGCCGGACGACGGAATACCAGACATCGGTCGTAATGGAGATCGACGCTTCGCCCACGGTTAATTACACCTTTGGGCCGGCGAGTTTCAACAGCCAAATCGCAACGATGTGGATGAGCGATCCGGGCGATTCTGGATCGATTGTCTGCGCGGGCGGCGAAGGCAGCCACACCGACCATTGCTCTTGCGGAACAAGTACCGCCACCAGCAGTGTGCTGGGTGTCGACGTCAACCGTGAGCGCCTGATGGCCGAAGAGGTGCGTGACAAGTTCCTGCGGCATACAAAGATTGGGCGCTATGGGTTGGATTTGTTCCAATTGAATGAAGAGCGATTCCTGGAGCGCTTCCGCAAGACGCAGATCCGGCAGGAAGATCGCGATCTGGCGCGCCATCTATTCAACAAGTACGTTGAGGAAGGCAGGGCTGCATTCATGGAACAAGACCGTTCCGAACGCACCCTGACGGAACAGCACTTCCACGATGCGCGCACGGCGCTGCGGCATGCACAACAATACATGACGCCAGAAGAAGTGAAGGCGAGTGAGGAACTGTTTCGGCTGGCGGAGGAGCATGGCAAAGGCCGGAAGCCGAGAGAAATTCTTGCCCAGCTGAATAACGAGGAACTGCTCAAACGTGTGAAAGAGATCGCCGAGCCGGTGAAGACAGTCCGGAAAGACGACGGCGCTTGTAACTAATCGGGAAAACCGGACCACCAGGCACCAGCCCGTTGGTCCGGTAAGTTCCAGGAGGTTTCGTTACGGTGGAAAACATTGCTCAGTTTGAACCATTGACTGTGAACACGCATCGCGATTTCCGCGGACATATGAAGGAGATAGTCACGCGGCTGAATCAGAACCCGCAGCTTGCCAAGCTGAGCTTGGTGAACCCGGTCTATGCGCTGTCCGATTTAGGTGTGCAGCTTTCAGCGGAGATGAAACAGCACGTGTTCGAGACGTTTCACAATCCGCCGGCGAAGCGACGCAGGCTGGCCGAACTGGAGAAAGAGATTCAGGCGGAAGCGGGCAAACTGCCGGGAGGCTCCGCAATCTCGGCGGCCCACCAGGACCGCACTGAGCTGCTCTTCGGGACGCTCAAGCTGGAGAGGCTATCGGCGGACCATGGCAAACCAATCGCCGGGGCGCGATTGGCGGCGTATGCACACCAGCATCCGCTGATACAGAAGTTGGTGGAGTACGACGTGGTGCGCCGCAGCGGGCTGGTATTCCATACCCGCGAGGTTTACGACGCCTACAAGCGCGGCGAAGTGAAACAACAGTGGGTGGGCTCCGTACGGTTCGGGCCCAACGCCTAAGGAGCGGAACGGTGTCCATCACATCCTGCTTTCGGTACGTTCTGGAACTTCCGGCCACAGCTCTAAATACCATGCTTGCCGCGATCATTCAAGAGGCCGACGCAGCCGGCGTGCAAACATCCATTCACATGCCCGGCGTTCCCGTTGGTATCTACACCGCCACGGTTGACGCGCAGGTGAATACAGCTCATCCGCCGACGATCGATCTAACGGCAACCAACCTGGGCGCAACGCTTCATGTGCAGATGAAGTTGCAGGTGCAGGTGAACGAACTGCCCGATCTGAACCGAATTGAATATCAAGTAAATTTCGACCTGCCGGGGGAGTTTCGAAAAGTGACGCCGGCAACGGGCAATCCCGTATTAAACTTGGTATTTCCGAATGTGACGGGATCTTCCCTGAATTTGGCGGTTCAGGGTGGGCAGGTTCCTGTAACGGCCGCCCTGATTGAACCGCGCGTTCATGCGCTGTACGCCGCGCATCCGGAGCTGGCGCACAACCTACAGCCGGGTGTCGCAACTCCGCTGCCCTCACCGGACGAAACGTGGGCAGTGACCGTGGACCTGTATGACGACGCGCCGGGTGCGATGCCATTTCGGGGCAGGATTCAGGTAGCTGTTCTGGACCCGACGCACATCCGCGTGGATTTTCCGGGGCACTTGCGAGCCCAGAACATCACGCCCACATTGCGGATCGATTCGGACATTGTGGTGCACGTGACGATTGGCGTGCAGCAGACCGATGGCCAGATTGTGGCGGCGATGAGCCAGGTTACGCAGGCGGATGTCGCAATAGATTTTGCGGCGCCTAACTTTTACACAATCGGCGGATCGGGACTGATCCGGCAGCAGTTTGCGACCAGAATCGCGGCGCTAGGTGACCTGGTGCAAACAACGCCTACGCACGCGCAGGTGCAGACTGCAATTACCACCGCACTGGTGAGTTATGGCACTGGCTTGACCATTCCCGTGCTGCGGCCAACTCCGCCCGTGAACCCAGGGGACATGGATTTAACATCATTCGTTCCGGTGACGTTGGGAAGCCAGGTGCTGGCCCTGCAGATTGAACCGCAACCCGTGCCGTGCGACACGCTGGACAACTTCGCTGGCGCCTCAGGCTTCGCGGTCAGTGTCGACGCGGAGAAGGTGAACTCGATCATAGCCCCGGTGGTGGCGGCTGAGAACGGACGCTCGCGGAATATCCAGGGGCACGATGTAGACATCCATGATATTTCCGTTTCTCTGGCAGATCCGGGCGAAAACGGCGTTGCCGCGGGGCACCTTTGGCTAACAGGAAAGGCAACAATTCATATCGATTGCTGGCCGGATTCCCACATCGAATTCCGGGGGCCGCTGACTTTGACGCCGGACCGGCAGACCGACGGCACTTACCGCTTCCAGCCGGTGGCGGGACAATTTTCAGCCGACGACCCGTGCTGCGCAAGCGCGGACCCGAACCAGATTGCGCAACTCATTCAAGGCGACACCTACCCGCCTTTTGGCGGACTGCCGCAAAACTTTTCAGGCGTCGGCCAGGTCAATATCCAACTGACATCGGTGGATATTTCTCGCGCCGGATTTGTGCTGCGGGGTACGCTGGCCGTGGCCACCGCGCACTCGCTGCACGCCGGACAAATTCAACACAACACGTATTGGAGCACCGATCATTCTGGCGGCGGCTAACTGACAAGGAGAAGAAATGCCGATTTACAAAGGACTGGTTCAGCAGATAGAAATTCGGGGCGATGGATGGGTGGAAATCTTCCTTCAGGCAGTGCATGCAGGCAATGCGCGGCAGACGTTTTTCATTCCCAACCTGGACGGAGACCTGACGCAAACAAACAAGCGCCTGGGTCAGGTGAGCTTGCTGCGGGATGCGCTGGCGCGCGTTCTGCCGGTGCAGGTGGAATATGCAGAAACCACCAACCAGGGGAACCTGGTGAACGATCTTTGGGTCTTCCCGCGGCCGTCGATAGAGGGGCGTCCAGAGGGGCGGGAAGTGAGTGGCGTGGTGGTGGGGTTGAGCGTGGCGGAGTTCGGTCCTTTCACGGCAAGCTTTCCGTATCTGGATCCGCCGGACTTTGCCACCGTGGTTCTGCTGACCGATGCCGGTGCGCTGCAGAGTTACATGCTGGACCTGCAGCGGGCCGATCCGCAAACGGCACAGGCTGAGTTTGCGATTCTGGAATTCGCGCATGAGAATCGGCGCCCGGTGGTGTTAACGGTTTCCGGAACGGATAACTCTCAATCACAGAACCCGAGTTTCAGGGGCGCCGTTTCCTTTGCGCGCGGTCCGTCCACCGAGGCGGGCGAGTGGATTAGCGCTGTGCGCTGGGTAACGGTTCCCACGGCGACTCTCGATTACCAGTATGCATTTGTGGAGCGCTTGGGTCAGCGTTACGAAAGCTATGATCCGGCGGAAGCGGCCGCCGTATCTCGCGCGAAAGTGGTTTATACAACCGCTCCCGGCCAGACTCCGGAAGGGGATGTGTCGGACAACGGCTCATTCGCCCCGCAACGTTTGACGGCCTGGGTACCAGACGCGTCGCCGCTATTCCGACTGCTGGATCAGGCACTCCGCGAGAGCTTGCAAGTGAAGCTTGGCCTAAGCGGTATACAGATCCACGAAGTGGAGATGGTGTCACCCCTGGGCAGCGCCGCACGGCCCATTTGGATTGTGGAGGAGTGCGGCTTCACAGCCATTGGTGAAGAGGAAGGAGCCTGTTCGAACGTGCCTACGGTGCAGGGGCCGTCAAGCGCCTGTCTGGAACGAGTTGCGCGCACAGTGAGTTGGCGCGGGAAAGGGTATTTCCGGCAAGGCATCTGGCGATTCGTTTCGAGCAGCACCCCGCCAATGAAGTTGAAGATCGACGGGCATGAAATCTGTTGCGGTAAGAACCAGGCCGGAGGTTTGGAGCATGCGTATCTGCAGGGTATGCATTATGTGGAAGTGGAACTGGCTGGCGTCACCTGTGCGACGAATTTCTCGGTGTCCATTTATCGGATTCGGTGAGGTAAAGCAGTGCTTTCCCCACCCGTGAGCTAAGCGACAAGGTTTCAGGGCTGCTGCTTCATCGGCGGCTCTTTGGTCCGCGCCCGCAAAGCGTCCAGGTCTGCTTGAGAATAGTAAAACCCGGCGCGCACAACACCAGAAATCCTATGCAAGTTCTGAACGCTTTCGACAGGGTTGCCCTCAACCAGCACGATGTCCGCGTTCTTGCCGACCTCGATGCTGCCCATTGTCGCCGAGCGCCCGAGAAACTTGGCCGGATTCACGGTAGTCATTTGCACAATCTTGAGTGGGGACAGCCCCGTTTTGGCAAGCTCGTCAAATTCCTGGTGAATCGATTGGCCTGGCGCCTGACCACCGCCCTCTGTCCCCAACATCATGGGAACTCCTGCGTCGGCGAAGAGTTTGGTGGGTGCCAACTGCCGCCGATACGCCTCCCGATAGGTGGCGCGCATAGCGGGAGGAAGCTTGTGGAACTTATCCGTCACCTTATGCCACGCCTGTTAGAGATTCCGCCGGTATGTAGGGTAAAGCAGGATCACTCAAATATTCCGGAGAATCGGCAAGCTCTTGTGTTCCGCAACCGTACCAGTGTAGGAACATTCCACGTCTGATCGGTAGCAAAGAGTGTTGCCAGTGCTTGGCATTTTGCCTCGCTATAAGTGTCGAATGCGCGCTGGAGCTTGGCTGTATGTGCCTCGTCGTCAAAAGCAGCTGGATTGATGAGGCGCTGCTGCAGACGCTTTATCATCATCTTTTCCAGGAAGGCAGGCATCCCGATCGGTGGCGCCTTCATCGCCGGGTGATTGGTTGGGCGCTGGACTGGACGATGGACAACACCCTTACTCTCAGCGCGTTACGCATGGCGCTGTCGCGGCGCGTGGTGGGTCCGGACCTGGTTCATCATTCCGACCGCGGCTCGCAATATGCCAGCGGCGATTACACGGATCTTCTTAAAGAAAACGGCATTGCCATCAGCATGTCGCGCAAGGGCAATCCGTGGGACAACGCGGCCTGCGAATCGTTTATGAAGACGC
>Ga0123338_10006181_pt1 | contig 10083 bp, 9 predicted proteins | sample grotaG_FD_89793 | JGI IMG/M metagenome (GOLD analysis project Ga0123338, IMG submission 89793) | Glacier valley bacterial and archeal communities from Borup Fiord, Nunavut, Canada, to study Microbial Dark Matter (Phase II) -... | ecosystem: Environmental > Aquatic > Freshwater > Ice > Glacier ...
GAACTCGTTGTTTCTTCTTGCCATAGGTCGAGTAAATGCTGCCAATCCGAACGGTCTTCGATTATTACTACCTGGATATCACCCTGCTGCCATGCATCGTGAATCGGCGGTATCTCCCGCAGACCTTGGGATTGTAAGGCAATATAAACTTTAGCAAGGCGAGGAATTGCACTTGCTTCCACTGATGGCGTTAGCAAATCTGATTGCTGACTTGCTAGTATTGCCTCAATGGGTGATATTTCATACGGCTGGCAGTCTAGAACTTTCACACCTACATCAGTAATGGTGGCAGTTTCCGTTTGTGCAGGTAGCGGATCTAACAATTGATAGCGCTCTTGGGAGTCTAAATAGGAGCTTAATCCAATCTGAGAACTAGGAGATGAGCCGGATATTACTCCCTCATCTCCCTGATCTCCCTCATCTCCCAAAGCTTCCCCAGTCGTTTCCTTAGCAACAATTGCCCAAAACACTGTTCCACATTCCGTGCCACAGTTATAACAACGTAGCGCATTCACAGGTACATCATCGGTACTGCATTCAGGACAGACTTTGTGAGTCAGGGACGTGCCACAGTTTTGACAGAATTTGTTGCTATTGGGGTTTTCAAATTTACACTGAGGGCAAATCAGCATAGTGGAAGTTCCTTAATTCCGGTTCCAAGGTGCTTATAGCCACTAAGATCCAAGGTGCCACAATTGGCTGCCCCTGACTACAGTAGACCTACAAGAGATTGTAGTTGATCAATGAATTTTCGTGGCAGTATTAATTGTGACGCATATTAGATAAATATTTAATATATTGGCAGATTGACAGCCAATTCCTTATAAATGGGGGAGATGGGCTTTCTGCTCCTGCCACTATAATTCCGTTCTATCAGTCAATATTCACGATACTTGTCATGATGTTATAAGAAAGAATACATTCGTCAGGAGCCAGAATTCATGGTGGATTCATGGCTCCTGACGAAAGTTTAAGACCCCACTCTCTTAAAAAGTGACGCTCCTGCTTTGCTAACAGATTAGAGGCTTCCTCTGATCTGACTTTTAGATAATTGCCTTGTTGTGTGTTTTGTATTTTGACTCTCAATTTTGAACTACTTATGGCTTCTACCACTTCTGCTTACCGAATTAGTGATTTGTTCGCCGAACGAGCTAGAAACCTCGCACCACTAACCTACGGTACAGAGTTAACCAAAATCGCCACTGTGAGCTTTACCTATGGTCTAGCTGACCCAATTTTCTTTCCCCATACTGACTTGGCTGCTGCAAGTGCGGCTGTCCTAGCAGAAGAGGCTCCGATCGCTCTCAATTACGGGCCACCTTCAGCTCAACTATATGAGCAAATTATTCTCCGCTTGCAGGCTAAAGGAATCACTGCCGATCGCGATCGCTTGATCATTGGCTACGGTTCTAGTCAAATTCTCGGCTTGCTACCAGATGTATTTGTCGAACCTGGTGACGTGGTAATCGTGGAAAGCCCAACCTTCTTGGGAGTAGTTAATAGATTTGTCCAGGCTGGCGCACACCTGATTACTATTCCTGTGGATGAGTTGGGGATGAATGTAGATGCCTTAGAAGTAACATTAAGCGACTTGAAGAAACAGGGCATTCGACCCCGGTTTATTTACACCATCCCGACCTTTCACAATCCCACAGGCTCTACTATGCCGTTATTTCGCCGCCAAAAACTGGTAGCGTTAGCGGCTGACTATGGCGTCGTAGTGGTGGAAGATGATGCTTATAGCGATTTGCGCTTCCAAGGGGAAACTGTGCCACCCTTGGCAACCCTCGATAAGGATGGGTGGGTATTATACGTGAGTACCTTCTCGAAAATTATTGCGCCTGGTGTAAGATTGGGCTGGGCTTGTGGCGATCCAGCGATTATTGAGCGGCTGGCAATGTTCAAAAGTGAGGGACCTGTGGGGCCATTTATCAGCCATGTGGTCGCTCGCTACTGTGCCACAGGGAAACTAGATAATCACATTCAGCAGCTAATCGCCTGCTATAAGCATAAGTGTAATTTGTTGTTAGAAGCGATCGCTCAAGAGTTTCCCAGTGATATCGTTGCCTTACGACCAAGTGGCGGCTTTTTCGTTTGGTGTAAATTGCCGCCAGACATTAGCGCCAAAGCACTCCTAACCGAGGCCAGTGAACATGGCGTCAGTTTTCTGCCAGGGACTCGCTGCTACGCCAATGGAAAGGGAGATGATGCCATCAGGTTAGCTTTTAGTTTTCAAACAACACAGAAGATTGTTGAGGGAATCGCTACATTAGGAGCAGTGTTGCGCGGATGGCCACGATGAGCGTACCAATTTTGGATTTTGGATTGAAGATAATGTGAACTACCACCAAATCAAAGATTATGGCGTGGGGCTTCTGCGCTGTACGCCTACAAATGGTTTGTAATAATCCTTAAAAAATTTGTTCCAAGCGTTGGAAATCGCGCTGCACTTCATACCAGAGAGTTTTATTATGAGGGTCTGTTTTCAAAGCTTTTTTGAGATAAATTCTGGCTTTGAGCAGCTGATTTTCGGTAATTAGCGCCCGTCCCCAAATTTGATAAGCGATCGCTAGCCATTGGCGGACTTCTGCATCTGTTGATAAACGAGCTACTAAAGCTTCCGCCAGTGCGATCGCTTGAGGAAATCGTCTTTCTTGCAAAAATCGTTGCAATTGCTCATAAGTCTTCCACTTTAGCCGTTCTTCTATTTCCAATATATTAGGCGGCTTTAGTTTTCCTAGTTGTTGGCTTGTCACCGTTGTTACTGGTGTTTTCTGCCACTGCGTTGCATTAGCGTCATCACGCCCAGATGTTGACACCTGGCTTGAATGTCCAGCACTTTCCTCTGGCAGTACTACCGTCAGCAGGAGTTTGTAAGCCTCTGTCAAGGCAATAAACTTATCTTTGGCTTTGTTGTCATCTGGGTTGATATCGGGATGATATTGCTGCGCCAGTCGTCGATAAGACGCTTTGATGTCGGCAAAAGAGGCTCCCGACCTTAAACCCAATAAACGGTAGCAATCTCCCAGATCCATCTTGAGCTATCGAATATCCAGCTAAATAAAGGCTATCAGCTATTTGCTTCCAGCCTAAACCATTAATAATAAGGGCTAATTTGCTATTTTAAAGTTCAATGTTGACAGTTTGTTTAGGGAAGGGAGTGGGGAGTTTGGAGAGACGCGATTAATCGCGTCTGTACAGGAGTTTGGAGTTAGAATTCTTCCCCTGCTTCCTCATCCGCCCTACTCCCTACTCCCTATTCCCTACTCCCCTACTATTACGGAGCTTCGTTCTTCAATCACACGGTCAATTAAACCGTATTCTTTTGCTTCTTCGGCAGACATGAAAAAGTCACGATCCATATCTTTTTCAATCTTTGCTATGGTCTGACCTGTTTTATCAGCATAAATCCCATTCAGCTCGTGACGAATCCGCAGAATTTCTCTAGCTTCAATTTCGATATCACTTGCTTGTCCACGGGTGCCACCTGAAGGCTGGTGAATCATAATCCGTGAGTGAGGCAATGCTAGCCGTTTGCCTTTGGTGCCAGCTGCCAGCAGGAAAGACCCCATTGAAGCCGCTAAACCTACGCAAATAGTCACGACATCTGATTTGATATGTTGCATGGTGTCGAAAATAGCCATGCCAGATGTAACCATCCCACCGGGGGAATTGATGTATATATAAATATCTTTACCTGGATCATCTGAGTCCAGATACAGCATTACAGCGATGATCTGATTGGCAATTTCATCATCAATATCTCGCCCCAAGAATATAATCCGTTCCCGGTAAAGGCGATCGTAGATGCTAATCCAATCTGTATATTGTCCTCCGGGCATCCGGTAAGGAACTTTAGGAACGCCTATAGGCATAATTTGCTCCGTTTTTAATAATTTGGGGATGATCGGAAAGCGAGAAGTTAGGAGTTAAAAGCGATGCCCTGAGCCTGCCGTACCACTTCGTAGAAGCAAGCTACGCGCAGCGTCTCGTAGAGAAGGGTTAGGAGTGAGGAGTTTTCAATAACTGATAACTCATAACTGATAACTAAATTAAAGGACACCAGCAGGGAGTGGCGGATTTGCAAGTTCTTCTTTCTCAAAAACTCGGTCAATCAGCCCGTATTCTTTCGCTTGGTAGGGTGTCAGATATAACAGCCGATCCATATCTTTAATAATTTTTTCTGGCGGCTGTCCGGTGGTGCGATGTAAGATATCAACTAACGCCCCTTTATTTACCAAAACTTCCCTAGCGCGAATTTGAATATCCGTTGCTTGACCTTGGGCGTAGCTCTTGGGCTGATGCAAGATAATCGAGGAGTGAGGCAAACTAGCGCGGCAACCTTTTGTACCAGCACTGAGGAGCATCGCTGCCATACCCATCGCGGAACCAACGCAGATGGTGTGGATCGGAGGTTTGATATATTTCATGGTGTCAAAGATGGCGAAAGCTTCGGTTTCAAAGCCAATGGGTTCGCCACTGTAACCGGAAGTGCCGGTGGAGTTGATATAGATTTTAATTGGCTTTTCGGGGTCGTCGGACTGCAAAAACAGCAATTCAGCCACGATTAATTCGGTGACAGCAGGCACCAGTGGCATCCCAATATAGACAATTCGCTCCTTCAACAAGAGGGAAGGTAAATCTGGCGGCGGTGTCCGGTAGAAGTTATCGCCGTAATATGGGGCTTGAACAGCCTTGATTGGGGAAGTGTCCATAACAACTGATCGCCTGAAACTATGCCGTTAACTGTAATACATCCTAGCGCGATGCTACCTTTTCTCAAGGTGCGGATTTCTCCCTAATGCTTGAGGCGGCTTAACATCTGCCAATGCTTGGCTTCTAAGATATTCTGATTATATTAATGTATTTGGGTTGGATAGGTTTTCCGTAGAGCGAAAGTACTGCTTTGAAGTTATTTATAAAAATGTATATCCTGAATAGGAACTTTGAGTTATGAAGGTTAGTTTGCAGCCTGCCTTGAATGATGGTAATTTGGACACGAATCAACTGAACAGTCAACGTCAGTTGGGAATTTCGATTTCAGCGATCGCAGAGGCTCTAGACCGGAATGTACCCCTGAATTTATGCTTAATTCTCGATCATAGTGGTTCGATGAACGGGCGATCGCTAGAAACGGTCAAAAAAGCAGCGATTCGTCTAGTAGATAGACTCAACAGTGGCGATCGCCTCAGTATTGTAGTATTCGATCACCGTGCCAAGGTCTTAGTACCTAGTCAAGTCATCGAAAATCCAGAGAAAATCAAACAGCTAATTAATCACTTATCAGCCGATGGTGGGACTGCGATTGATGAAGGACTGCGCTTGGGCATTGAAGAGTTGGCAAAGGGCAAAAAAGATACTGTTTCCCAAGCCTTTCTATTAACCGATGGGGAAAATGAACACGGTGATAATAATCGCTGTTTGAAATTCGCCGAATTGGCTGCTAGCTATAATTTGACTTTGAACACTTTGGGATTTGGTGACAATTGGAACCAAGATGTTTTAGAAAAAATTGCCGATGCGGGTTTGGGTACTTTATCTTACATTCAAAAACCCGATCAGGTAGTGGAGGAGTTTAGTCGCCTGTTCAGCCGCATTCAAACGGTGGGATTGACTAATGCTTATCTGTTATTCTCCCTGATGCCCAATGTTCGGTTAGCGGAACTCAAACCGATTGCCCAAGTTTCCCCAGACACAATCGAGTTACCACTGCAACAAGAAGCTGATGGACGTTTCTCTGTGCGGTTGGGAGATTTAATGAAAGATGCAGAACGGGTGATTTTAGCTAATATTTATTTGGGACAATTGCCAACAGGTGAACAAGCGATCGCTAATGTACAAGTCCGCTACGATGATCCAGCCGCCAACCAGGCAGGTTTATTTACCCCAAATATCCCAGTTTATGCTCATGTAGTCAAAAATTATCAAGCAGACCCGAATCCCCAAGTCCAACACTCTATTTTAGCATTAGCTAAGTATCGTCAAACTCAGTTAGCCGAGACGAAATTGCAACAGGGCGATCGCACTGGTGCAGCGACGATGTTACAAACAGCTGCTAAAACTGCCCTGCAAATGGGAGATCAAGGGGCGGCGACGGTGTTACAAAATTCTGCTACCCAGTTGCAAGCTGGACAAGACTTATCTGAAAGCGATCGCAAGAAAACTAGGATGGTTTCCAAAACAGTTTTGCAAGATACCCCTCCTCAATGAAAGTTAAATTGCTATCGGCGTTAAATGATTCTAATGTTGATGTGGCTCAAACTAGTAGCCAACGTCAATTGGGAATGACGATTTTTGCAATCGCTGGCGAGTTTGACCAAAATCTGCCGCTTAATCTCTGCTTGATTTTGGATAAAAGCGGTTCCATGCATGGACAACCAATTAAAACGGTGATTCAGGCAGTGGAAGGATTAATCGATCGGTTAAAAGTAGGCGATCGCATCTCAGTTGTGGCTTTTTCCGGTTCTGCGTCAGTCATTATCCCCAACCAATTGCTCGAAGACCCCGAAAGCATCAAATCTGAAATTAGAAGCAAACTCAGCGCTAGCGGCGGTACAGTCATCGCTGAGGGCTTGGAACTGGGAATTACAGAACTGATGAAGGGTACAAGAGGCGCTGTTTCCCAGGCGTTTCTGCTGACGGATGGGCATGGTGATAGCGGTTTACGAATTTGGAAGTGGGATATTGGGCGAGATGATAACAAGCGTTGTCTTCAACTCGCGCAAAAGGCTGCCAAGCTGAACTTAACTATTAACACTTTCGGATTTGGCAATAGCTGGAATCAGGATTTGCTAGAAAAAATTGCTGATGTCGGTGGTGGGACTTTAGCCCATATTGAACGTCCTGAACAAGCTGTAGATCAGTTTAGCCGCTTGTTTGGGCGGATTCAGTCTATTGGGCTAACTAATGCCCACTTGCTGTTATCTCTAGTGCCTAATGTCCGACTAGCAGAATTGAAACCCATTGCCCAAGTTGCCCCAGACACAATTGAGTTACCAATAAAACCAGAAGTTGATGGTAGCTTTGCTGTACGTTTGGGAGATTTGATGCAGGATGTAGAACGGGTAGTTTTGGCGAACATTTATCTGGGACAATTGCCAGAAGGTGAACAAGCGATCGCGCATCTGCAAATCCGTTATGATAACCCGTTAGTTAACGAACAAGGCTTACTTTCGCCCCTCGTGCCAGTGTATGCAGATGTGGTGCGGGCGTATCAACCGGCATTAAATCCCCAGGTGCAACAATCTATTTTAGCATTAGCGAAGTATCGTCAGACTCAGTTAGCTGAGGCGAAATTACAACAAGGCGATCGCACTGGTGCAGCTACGATGTTACAAACAGCTGCTAAAACCGCTTTACAAATCGGAGATAAAGGGGCGGCGACAGTGTTGCAAACCTCTGCCACTCGCCTGCAAGCTGGAGAAGAACTTTCGGATGCAGACCTCAAGAAAACTAGGATTGTATCAAAGACGGTTTTACAGGAATAGTAATCAAGCGTTGCTGATTAACGGTATGAAAGTTTCGCGCCAAAACGCAAAGCGAGAAAAAATATTTTATTCCTCAATTGAGCAACAAAGTAGTCGCATATTCCTAACTTATTGATTAACAACCACCGAAGAGTTTGACTTATGCTGATCCAGAAGATTGTCCAAGAATTGCAAGACATCCCTGAAGACAAACTAGCAGAACTTTATGACCTAATTCACTACTTTCGACTAGGTTTAAGTCAAGAACGTACACAACCACGCACCCCTGGTTTATTGAAAGGACAACTTGGTGATGCTTTCTTTGAACCACTGCCAGAGGATGAACTCCAGCAATGGCAATGAGCTACCTTATCGACACCCATATCCTGCTGTGGTGGCTCTTTGACGATCCAAAACTCCATATTGACTGCCGAGACATCATTCGCAACCCAGATCATCGCATTATTGTCAGTAGTGCTTCTGCTTGGGAAATTGCCACCAAATACCGCATGGGTAAACTACCCGAAGCCAAACAACTTATTGAGCAATATTCACAGATATTGCATCAGGCTAAATTTATCGAACTTGCGATCGCCACAGCCCATGCCCTCAGAGCAGGAAGCCTACAGATTGCCCACCGAGATCCCTTTGATCGCATGATCATGGCTCAGGCTGAACTTGAAAGTTTACCTGTCATCACTACCCTAAGTCTTGCTTTCCACTATCAGCGAAGTGGAAAGACTTTGTTGGGCTTTACATCTAACAGCTCGATTTACAAGCGTAATTTATATGACTATCAACAATACCGGAAGCAGAGGGTTTGCGAGTTGGTAAGTAGGTAGGCAGGATAAAACAAATATATGTTTAGTTTTGTAAAAAGGCTGAAATAACGAATTTGTAAGGTATCTATTAAATTTACATTTTGTTACATACTTGAAAATTTCCTCGCCCACTTACTTAGTAGCCTTAGAAAGTGAAAAGAAAGCAATGGCTAATATTTGCCATTGGCTTTGGTGAAAGCAAGTGTCCAGCAAATTTTCAGCTTACTTTGCCCTTGGTGACATGAACCCTTATATTAGCCCAGGTAAAAGTTTCACGTTTTACTCTACAAGAATAATAAAATAGTGCTACTAAACAAACTTTTAAACACGCTCAAAATCTCAAAGATATAGTTAAGTTATTTAACTCTTCGATAAAATAATTATAAAAAGTTCTAGTATTAATTTTGTAAGATATTTTAATAGCTAATTAGCTATAGGAGTTTCTAAAAGATTCGTAAAATCCTTACTTGTCTTAACTTTGCGGTAGCTTGGGGTAAGCGGCTTCGTATCGAAATTAACTCGTTAGCATTAAGATCATAGATATCTATCAACTCTTGCATGAATACTGTTGTATCTCCTGCTAGTACCTGCGTTCCTTAGCTCAACTTTATCCATTTTTTTAGCGTAAGCCGTAATATTCCTCAAGCGCTCTGTACGTATTTATTAACTAACTTGGGTGTTTTAATATGCTATTAAGACTAGTTTTAAATTACTGCACAAAAACTGCAACTCTTGCAGCTTTATTTGTTGGTATGACATTTGTAGCCCTACCAAATCAAAAAGCTTCTGCCGACCCATCACCAGGTTTGTATGTCTGCAACGAATCGGGCGAAAATCTTAATGTCATACTCAGCTATTACAACAGTGGTACTTGGACTACCGAAGGTCGATTCCGGTTATCTGAAACACTTGGCTCATGCATACAAATTCGTAACTCACTCAATAACACTCGCTACTACCTTTATGCCACTAGTGATTCAGGTAAAGAGTGGCAAGGAAACCATCCTTTTTGTATTGGAAGCACCCCAAGCTTTACAATCTCTTACGCTGAACAAACTCAATATTGCGGCAGTTTTGTAAAAAACTTTTTCTCAGTTTGGGTTCCCAACGCATTAACAGGAATTAATCCTCCGTTCTACGCTTACACGTTTGCACCCAATAATTATTCGATCAACTGGAACTCTCCGCGTGCAGAACGATAAGTGACTATATCGCTCTCAATACTGTTCGGTTAAGCAAATTTGTGAACCAAAAACCTTTGTAGAGACGTTACGTGTAACGTCTCTACACTCCTTAACCGACAAGTATAGTAAGTCTTACTTATTCCCATCATATCTGGGGATTCAGGCTATACTTGTGCATTCAATGAAGTAGTGGTGGTTTGATCAATGTGTTCAGCTTTATCTACGAGCCAGTAGAGTCATCAGTCAACCGTTGAAAGATTTTTGCTGAATGAAGGCGTAGGCGTAGCCCGTCGTAGACATCGCCAGCTTTCAACTCAACCATACACCAAAATGAATGCGTGAATTACTTAAATAAACTAGCAAACAAGCAAATTGAGAAAGCAATATGTCTTTTTGCTTGCTAAATCTACCGAAATGAAAAAGCAAACTGGAGTTTGAGTAAGCAATATGTCTTTTTGCTTGCTGAATCTACTGAAATGAGAAAGCAAACTGGGGTTTGAGAAAGCAATATGTCTTTTTGCTTGCTAAATCTACCGAAATGAGAAAGCAAACTGGGGTTTGAGAAAGCAATATGTCTTTTTGCTTGCTAAATCTACCGAAATGAGAAAACAA
>Ga0123338_10006183_pt1 | contig 10080 bp, 7 predicted proteins | sample grotaG_FD_89793 | JGI IMG/M metagenome (GOLD analysis project Ga0123338, IMG submission 89793) | Glacier valley bacterial and archeal communities from Borup Fiord, Nunavut, Canada, to study Microbial Dark Matter (Phase II) -... | ecosystem: Environmental > Aquatic > Freshwater > Ice > Glacier ...
AGGGCTGGTGAAGCTCTTCCAGTGAAGCTTTTCCAGTGATTGACGCTCTTTCGCTCCCCTCTTTGATTGTTCAAGGAGGGGAGTTGTGCGTTTGGTCCTGGTGTCAACACCCCGGCTGGCGTTTCGCCGATGATCCTAGAGTGGTTTCTTTCCCCCTCCTTTGCTTTTGTTCAAGGAGGGGGTTGGGGGGGTGGTGCATTCCTTTGCTTTTATTCGAGGAGAGGGTTGGGGGTGGTGCATTCCCAGGGTTGAAACCCCGATGCGGCTGGCAGAGCAGGCACATCTCGCTCCGAGCGGCGGCACATTCGGCTTCGCTTCGAACGTGCTTCAGTTGGATATGCTTCAATTTATTTCCGCCCAGCGTCCTTCGGACGCGATGCCAGCGGGTATGCTGCGTGTTGGTTTCCGGTGGTTGAAAACCACCGTCTCGGTGGCGTGCCGCCAGTCGTCCTACGGACGAGGAAAGTACACTCGCCGTGAAACGGTGAAGTCCGGTTTCAGTCCCCTGTCAGAACAAAACCTGACGAGAAGTGTATTCTCTCCCCCTCCTTACGAAGGAGGGGTTGGGGGGTGGTTATCCTCCGCGAAAGGAGGAGGTTGGGATAGTTAGCCTCACTACCAGTAGGCGTAGTTGTGGGTGGCGAGGACGTAGATGCCGAGCGCGAGGTTGGTGACGCTGTGCGCGACGAGTGTCGCGAACAGGCTTTTAGTTCGACGAAGCAGCAGTCCATAGACGACAGCGCAGATCAGAGCGACGAGCCATTCCTGGTGCGCCAGCGCAAACATTCCCGAAACCGCCCAGAATGCCACCCACGAAAATGTGCCGATCGACAGACGCTCGTAGTCCGGCTGCGTGATATAGCGTATCAAAAACGACCGCCAGAACAGCTCCTCCATGACCGGAACCATCACGACCAATCCATAAAATCGTACGAGCAGGAAGATCGTCTGCAACGGCTGCGCAATGATGTGCGGATCAAAAGCAGAGCGCTTACCGAGGTGCGGATAAAGAATATGCTGGTCGATCAGCAGCCACTCCGCGCAGACCACGAGCCCGACAATAATACTGGGCAGCAGCATCCGTGCATCGAAGCGATAGTCGCGGAGGGTGCTGCGATATATATAAAGACAGCCCGTTACCAGCACCGCTTTGAGAATATAAAGCCAGACATAGTAAGCTGGCATCTGACCCTCGACAACAGTCAGCGCCATAAACAGACCCATTGGCGCGACATAGCCGATCCACGAATGCGATACCGCCGCTTCAGGTTCCCCTGCCCTCTCCTCCAACTTGCTTTTCAAAAGGTCTCCCAACTGACTTTCCCTGCTCCCAGAGTTAAAATCCCGGTCTGTCTGGTGTCCCGTATGACCCAGGGTTAAAACCCCAATCCGGCTGGCAGAGGCGGCACATGCGGCTTCGCTTTGCATGTGCTTTATCTTTACTTTTCCGCCGAGCGTCCTTCGGACACAATTAGTATCTGTGAACTTCTGTGAGGCGAAGATTGATCTCGACGACGGTCATTATTTCTTGGCGGCAAGGAAGACGAATTCATTCTTGACGTGCTTCTCGAAATAGGCATCCTTTTCATCGGCGTTCATCAGCGCGAGATAGGTAGGCGCGGGCACGCTCATATAGCGTATGATATCCCCGTTGCGAAACTCGATTTCCATTTCGCTTCGCCCCGCATTGTAACCCACTGAATCCAACTGTTCGCTTTCCACCAGAATACGCTGCACGGTTCTCTCCTGTCGGCGCATATCGATTTAAACGACGCGCTCGCATTGTTCTAAAATATTGTAAAAGTCAGTCGCGCTTTACAACCTGAATCGCGTCGCAACAGCAGCATTGTTCCACTCACGCCCTACGAGTTCCTGCCGCAGAACATTGACGCCGACTCCTGTACACGCTATAATGTGCGTACGGTTGTATAATCTTCAGGGTCGATTTGGAAAATAACTCGATTTTGCCTGAAACAGGATGGAGTGGATCGTGTCGAAGAAGAGGAATGCATGAACGGACACAACGGCAAAAACGGCTCCCATAACAGTGTGTCACTGAACGGAACTTCCCCGTCCAGATCGACGACATCGGGAGAGCAAACTTCGCCAGAGACGGACAAGCTCGAGCAGGACGAACTCGGCGTGATCGTACGCGGTTCGCTTACCGAGGGGCTGGAGATGCGGCTCGCGGAGGGCAGAAGCGTCGAGGAACTGCGCGTCGGCAAATTCGTCGTTGTGGAAGGAGAGCAAAACCAGTTCTTCGCGATGCTCAACGATGTCCGTCTCGATGCCACCAGTTCCGGCGTACTGCTCAGTCCTCCGCGCCGTAACGAACTGCTCAGCCGCGCCGTGCTCTCGGGCACAAGCACTTTCGGAACAGTCTCGCTGCGCCCAATGCTGATGGTTCCGGCAGGCTCCGACGCAAACGATCCCGACAGTCTGCTGCCCGTCAAGACGATCCCACCGCATTTCAGCCCGGTGTATGAAGCGACACGCGAGGATGTGAGCCGCGTCTTCGGAGATGAGTCGCAACCGAAGTTCTTCAATGTCGGAACGCCGCTCGATATGGACACGCCCGTCTGCCTCAATCTCGACCGGTGGGTCGAGCGCTCGAACGCGATTTTCGGTAAGTCGGGAACCGGTAAGACCTTCCTGACACGCCTCTGCATTTGCGGCGTTATCAAGGCGGATAAAGCTGTCCATCTGATTTTCGATATGCACAGCGAATATGGCTGGCAGGGCACGACAGAAGAGGCCGGGCGCAGTTCCGTGCGCGGCTTGAAACAATATTTTCGGGAACGCGTACAGATTTTCACGCTCGACCGCGCCTCCTCGACGCGACGCGGAGTGCGCCCTGATCATGAAGTAAAGATACCCTACAGTCAAATTACCGTCGAAGACATCATGCTTCTGCAGCGAGAGCTGAACTTGAATGCGACCGCAGTCGAGACGTGCTATCTGCTCGTGAGCCGATTTGGAGAAAAGAAGTGGCTCGAACAGTTTCTGCAGATGGACGCCGAGGACATCAAGGAATTCGTCGGCGAGAACAACGCTCACTCCGGAGCGCTCGCCGCCCTTCAGCGCAAGCTCAAGGTGCTGGTCGCGTCCTGCAAAGACTTTCTGCTGCCGAGCATCCCTGGCGATGATGACGCGGTACAGCATATTCTGGCGACGCTGCAGAGCGGGCGCAACGTTGTGCTGGAGTTCGGCAAGAACGATCAGCCGATGCAGTATATGCTTGTTGTCAACATCCTGACGCGGCGCCTGCACGACATCTATCGCACGCTGGTCGAGAAGGCAATGGGCAGCGAATCCGCTAAACCGCGACCGCTCGTGATCGCGATCGAGGAGGCGCACAAATTCCTGTCGCCGCAGCTCGCCGACCAGACTATTTTCGGCACGATCGCGCGTGAGATGCGAAAATACAACGTGACACTGCTGATTATCGATCAGCGTCCGAGCGGCATCGACGATGAGGTGTTGTCCCAGGTCGGCACGAAAATCTGCTGCCTGCTCGACGACGAGAAAGACATCGAGGCGGTTCTCAATGGCGTCAGCGGCGCGAACAGTCTGCGCAGTGTGCTTGCCAGCCTCGAAACCAAGCAGCAGGCATTGATCTTCGGACACGCCGTGCCGATGCCGGTCGTCGTCAGGACTCGCAGCTACGACGACGACGCATTCAAATTTGCGATGATGGACGGCAAACCGATGCAGGAAGACGAGACGTCGGAGGCGCTTCGAGCACGTCTTGAGCGCGACCGCGATTTAGATTTCGCCTGATTTAACGATGAAACCTTTCGATAGGGAGTTCTTTTGATCGATCTGAAACCGCACTATCGCCGCCGCGCCTTCCTGTCGGGGTACGCCATTCTGCTGATCTGCTGCCATGCCTCCCCTGCTGCCCGTGCCGATGCTGCGCTGCCACATAAGAACAACTCCGGAAGCGCTCCTGCAAGCAAGGAAACAACATTACCGGCAAAATTTGTTCAGCCTGCGGCGGTCTCTATGCACGTGGCTGTGGCGAAGGTTGCAGCAAAACCTGTCCCGTACGTCCTGCCTGTGCTGCCAGGCGCGCCTCCGCCTCCCGGTGCGGTTCGCCTGCGCTCGTTCAAAGACCTGACGCTGTCACTCGGAACCAATCGTATTCAGACGAGCACCGGCATACGAATCGATTACACCGATCCGATCGAAAAAAAGCAGATGACATTGACGGCGACTTCTGCCGAGTATGATGGCGCGACCGGCAAAGTGACCGCGAGTGGCGGCATCTATCTCGAACGGCCGGAGGGCGACTACCGCGCGATTTTCACCGGCAGCGAGATCGAATACAACCTGCAGGACAATATCGGTTTCGTGACCGGCGCCAATGTCGTGACCAGCACTTTCCGGCTGGCTGGCAAGCGCATCGAATCGCGGGCGGATGGATCGATACTGGTTCAGGACGGCGCTTACACGGCCTGCCTGCTCGGCAAACCGGACTACCTGATACGCGCGCACAGCCTGACGGTCGCGCCCGGCAAATACGTTTCTGCTCGCAAAATCACGTTCTATCTGGGCAAAACTCCGGTAATTACGCTGCCCTCGATCCGCCGCAGCCTCGTCACCAGCACCGCCGCTCCCACCCCCCTGCCGGGCTACAATAAAACGGATGGCGTCTTCGTGCGTTTGCGCGACTCGCCGATCGTCGAGACGCATCGTGCACTGGACTTCGATGCACGGTTCAACTTACGTACGCTGCCGGCCGGTTTCATAAGTTACACGACCGATATCGCCCGCACCTCGCCGAACGCACTCCCTCCGCGAGGTCAACGATTGCTGCTCACCGACCCGCTGCGGAGTTTTCTAGATCAGCTGACGCCGACCACCTATCGCGAGTATTCGGAGGCGCGCTTCGAAGAAGAGTGGCTGCCGCGTGCCACGCTGTCTGGCACAATCCAGAACCGACAGTTCGTCTATAACCGCCGCAATGACGATCTGGTCGTTTCACGCCTTCCGGAGGTCTCGGTTCATTTCGCCAATGTGCTCGGTCATACTTCTGTTCCGTCCGGCGCGGGTGATCTGCTCGCGTCCGATCCCGACCTCAACGACCCCTCGCACAGCCGCATCAACTCGGTGCGGCGGCGTATCCCCAACGCCCCCTTTCTGCTCGATGTTATCGGCAGTGTCGGCAGTTACCGAGAAGACCCGACGAATCGAGCGCGCGGCAGAGCCTCCCTGCAGATCAGTGCGGCGAGCCAGCCGATCTTGATCGGGAGGCGTCTTTCTCTTCGTTTCGCGGCGACGGACTGGCTGAACTACTACACGCAGGGGACAGGCTATAATCTGCTCGCACCGGAGGCGCAACTCGACTACCTTCCGACCCGCGAGTCGCGCTTCGGCATCGGCTACCGCTACCTGACAGACACCGGCAGGACGCCCTTTATTTTCGACCGGCGCGACGTTCGTCACGAATTGAACCTGCTCTTCACGGTCGGCGGTCCGATTGCATTCGGCATCACCACGAAGTTCGATCTGGAGCGTTCGCAGGTCTACGATACGCAGGCGACGCTGCTGAAGAACTTCGACTGCATGCAGGTTGGGCTTTCGTACCGCCTGCGTTCGCAGTCGATCAATATCATCTTCAATTTGATCCCGCCGACCCCAAGTCGCGCACGTCCATCCGTCCCGCTGCTGGAAAACGGCGGTAAGACGAGCCGATAGACTCATTCGGACCAACTTTTATCTGCCGGCTCCTGTCTACATAGTCAAGGATAATCGAGCGTCGGAAACACCCTCATTTTAATACGAAAAGGAATCGAAACAGCTATGGCAGCACAGAATATGGAACAGCTCGTATCGCTCTGCAAGCGGCGTGGATTTATATTTCCCGGCAGTGAGATTTATGGGGGCTTGCAGGGAACTTTCGACTATGGTCCGCTCGGGGTCGAACTGAAAAACAACCTGAAAAAATTATGGTGGAAGCACAACGTCTATGAGCGCGACGATATGGAAGGCATCGACACCGCGATCCTGATGAACCGATTCGTGTGGAAACATTCGGGACATGAGGATACGTTCGTCGATCCGTTGGTGGACTGCAAGACCTGCAAGGGACGCTTTCGTGCCGACAAACTCGGCGAGGCGCAATGCCTGAAGCACCCGAAACTCAAACCGGGCGAATGCGAGGGCGAACTGACCGAGCCGCGCGCTTTCAATATGATGTTTCGTACGGCAGTCGGTCCGGTTGCGGACAGTGATTCGTTCGCCTACCTGCGCCCGGAGACGGCGCAGGGCATCTTCGTAAACTTCAAAAACGTGCTGGACTCGACGAACCGTAAGCTGCCCTTCGGCATTGCTCAGATCGGCAAAGCCTTCCGAAACGAAATTACGCCCCGCAATTTCGTGTTTCGGGTGCGTGAGTTCGAGCAGATGGAGATCGAGTATTTCGTGCGCCCCGGCGAAGACGAAGCGGTGCATGAGCAGTTCATCAGAGATCATGTGGATTGGTGGGTCGAGGAGTGCGGTCTGAGCCGCGAGAAGCTGACGCTTTATGAGGTTCCGGCGAAAGAGCTCGCGCACTACTCGAAGCGCACGGTGGATTTGATGTACGAGTTTCCGATCGGGGTCGAGGAGCTGGAGGGCATTGCGAACCGCACCGACTTCGACCTTGGCTCACACTCCCGCGAGCAGGACAAACTCGGTCTGACGGCACACGTACAGCCCAACGAAAACTCGAACGAGCGGCTGACCTATTTCGACCAGCCGAATAACAAGCACATCGTGCCCTACGTGATCGAGCCCTCGGCTGGAGTGGATCGTGGCGTTCTGGCGATACTGACGGAGGCTTACGACGAAGAGACACTCGAAAATGGAGAGGTGCGGACGGTGCTGCGTCTGAAGCCCGCGCTCGCCCCGATCAAGGTTGCTGTACTGCCGCTGAAGAAGAACGAACCGGCGATCGTCGAGACCGCAAAGGCGATCAAAACCAGCCTTCAATCGACCGGCGAGATGCGCGCCGTTTATGATGACTCGGCGGGTATCGGCAAGCTCTATCGTCGTCAGGACGAAGTAGGCACGCCGTTCTGCGTGACGGTCGATTTCGACACGCTCGGTCGCGGCGACGATCCGAGTTTGAAGGACACGGTGACGCTGCGTGACCGCGACACGATGCAGCAGATACGTCTGCCGATCTCCGAACTCGCCGCCTACGTCCGCGCCCGCATCTAGTACGGGATGAAAATCCGAGGTTAGCTGGTGCTACGTGACCGGTGGTTGCAAACCACCGTTTCGGGGGAGTGCCGCATACCCAGGGTTGAAACCCCGGTCTGTCTGGCGTTCCGCCCAGCGTCCTTCGGACGCGAGACGGATCGTGCCATTTACTTTTCTGCAAAGAGGAAAGTCAACAGCACATGTATTACTCCCCCTCCTTGCGAAGGAGGGGGTTGGTTAGCCGCCTTGCGAAGAAAAGCCTCGGCGGTGGTGCATTTTCGTCTGCAGGACGTTTGCTTTTTGTAGCCGGGTACTTTCAGTACCCGGACTCGGGAGCATCTCCAGACCGAGATCCCTATCTTATGACAATGCAGGAGTAGGGAATTGCTATGAAATCAGAGTTTATTTACGAAACAGCGCCCTTTCCGTCCTGTCATGCCTCAACGATCGAGGAGATAAAAACCGGAACAAAACTGGGGTTGATTGCGGCGTGGTTCGGCGGGCAGGACGAGGGCTTCCCCGATGTCGGAATCTGGACGTCGCGGAACTTCGATGGCAGTTGGTCAGACCCGATCGAGGTCGTCAACGGCATTCAGGCAGATGGAAGTCGGTATCCCTGCTGGAATCCGGTGCTGTTTCAGCCAGGTCAGCCAGTGAATGCGCCGCTGGTGTTGTTCTACAAGGTTGGACCCAATCCACGCGACTGGTGGGGTATGCGAACGACTTCCTTCGATAGCGGGGCTAGCTGGTCTGTACCAGAGCGGCTGCCCGACGGCATACTCGGTCCGATCAAAAACAAACCCGTGCAGCTTCCTGACGGCTCGATACTCTGCCCTTCGAGCGATGAAAAGGGCGGCTGGCGGGTGCATCTGGAGCGCACACGCGATTCAGGTGAAACGTGGGAGGTTATCGGGCCGCTCAACGACGGAACTGAAATCGGCGTGATTCAGCCTTCGATTCTGCGCTACTCTTTGGGGAGGATGCAGCTTCTGTGCCGCAGCCAGCAGGGCGTCATCGCGCAGTGCTGGTCGGCGGATGAAGGCGAAACGTGGGGACGTATGGAACCGACATCACTGCCGAACCCGGACAGCGGCACCGATGCCGTAATGCTGCAGGACGGTCGTGCGCTGCTTGTCTACAATCGCAGCACAACGCAGCGATACCCGCTGAATGTCGCGATTTCGACAGATGGCGAGAATTGGCAGGACGTGCTGACGCTCGAAGACCAGCCTGGCGAGTACTCGTATCCGGCGGTGATCCAGACTTCAGATGGCACGATCCATATCACCTATACCTGGCATCGCAAACGCATCCGTCATGCAGCCCTCGAACTGAGCGAAATTTCGAGGGAGGGTCGGTAAATAGTTGACTTCCCGAAGGGAAGCGAGCGCAGCCCTTATCAAAGGGGGGCGGCATCAGCTTGAAAGGGCGCAGCAAGCAGCGCCCCTACATACCTTGTTGGGCGCAACTGTAAACGAGGTCTTTGAGATGCAGCTGATCAAAAGCAGGAAAACCAAGCAGCAGAAGTGGTACTTGTGGCGTCTCTACAGACCCTGGGTGGCACTTGTTTTTCTCTGCTATATCGCGCTATTTGGTATCATGACCTTTGGTTTCCTAACGCATAAGTTCCATATTTCGCCTTTAGTCATAGTTGCATGGAATTGCATAACTGTAGCATCCTGCGGATTATTACGGTACAAACATTCACGAGCGGTTAAACGAAGATCAGTCTCGCCAATTCCGAGCGACATTCCGTTTTTCATCGAAATGTGGAGAGAGCCGACTGATCTCGAGTCGAAGGACAGAATAGAATGGGCACTGACAAAGTTGTTAGTGGAGGCGGAAAGCGCAGATTTTGCGTCACTGAACGGCAGCCATCGGCGGTTCCTCAATCGAATGCTGCTGAAGCCGAAGACTTCCGACACCGATCTCGTTCGTGCGATTCTGACCGCATGGGAACGAGCCGGCGATAAACACGCGATATCATTTGTCGAGAAACTGGCGCTGGGGCAAGCCAGCGCCGCTTCGTTCCCGGATATACAACAGCAGGCACAGAACTGTCTGCTCGTTTTGCAGGAACGCGCCGTGCAGGAGCAGAATACTGAAACACTCTTACGTGCTTCGGCTCCGATCATCCCGCCTGCAGAGCTGCTTCGCCCGGCTTACGACACGCCTTCCTCTCCTGAAGCAAAGGCACAGATGTTGCGGGCATCCATGACACAGGACGATACGCCCCCTCAATGAAGTATCATTCTACGTATTATCCTACAAAGAGCAGCCATGAAACAGAACTCTAATGCAATCGCGCTTTTAGATAGAATCCAGTTGGCGCTCACCGTAGTGATTGTCGTCGCGACTTTTACGCGTCATCAGAGGCCGATCGACGCGGAACACGCGTACAACGCCGCTGGCTATCGCATCCTCGTACTGTTGATTTGCATGCTCGGCACGATCGTCGTCCAGCTGATCAAATACGTGATCAAGCGTAATGCGCCGCCGACCAATGCCAACGACACAGCGCCGATCCATTATCAGCCGATGCCCGGCAGTCGCGAGATCAATATCACCTGTTACAGCACACGGGCAGCACACTGGCGCTGCAATCTCTATGTGATCTGGCACTCACCAGCGATTCTGATTACTTTTGGCATCTTCGGGGTGATCGTTTCTTCCGCGTTCGCGAACTGGACGTACAGCCTGAACCCCATGCTCGCATTGATTACCATACCGCTGTCTGTTGCTGCGGGCATTGCCGCAGTGGTTATCTTTCTCCTTGGAGTACTGTGGTTCGACATCGAGAAAAGATTTCCTGCAGCAGACACGATCAGAGTCTGCACCTCGATCCTGACCGCAGAGGGCTTCTACGACATCATGCCAGAGAAGACATGCTTC
>Ga0123338_10006186_pt1 | contig 10078 bp, 7 predicted proteins | sample grotaG_FD_89793 | JGI IMG/M metagenome (GOLD analysis project Ga0123338, IMG submission 89793) | Glacier valley bacterial and archeal communities from Borup Fiord, Nunavut, Canada, to study Microbial Dark Matter (Phase II) -... | ecosystem: Environmental > Aquatic > Freshwater > Ice > Glacier ...
GATGGAGTTGTTGTACGACTTGCTCATCTTGCGCCCGTCCAGACCCGGCAGTTTGGGGGTCTCAGTCAGTAGGGCTTCAGGCTCGGGAAAGACCGCGCCGTAGAGGTGGTTGAAGCGGCGGGCGATTTCGCGGGTGATTTCAAGGTGAGGCAACTGATCGTGACCAACCGGAACACGTGTTGCCTTGTAGAGAATGATATCTGCCGCCATCAGCACCGGATAGCCCAGAAAGCCGAAGGTTGTCAGATCGCGCTGTTCGATATTTTCCAGCATGTCCTTGTATGTCGGGTTGCGCTCCAGCCACGACACCGGTGTGACCATCGACAGGATCAGGTTCAGTTCGGAATGGTGCGGCACCAGACTCTGGCGGAAGATAACGCATTTTTCGGGATCCAGGCCGAATGCCACCCAGTCCAGTACCATGTCACGGATGCTCTGGGCAATTCCGCTTGTATCGGCATATTCCGTCGTCAGCGAGTGCCAGTCGGCGACAAAAAAGAAACATTCCATGGAATCCTGCATCTTGACCCAGTTTTCCAGTACTCCGTGATAGTGACCGATATGCAGTCTGCCGCTCGGCCTCATGCCGCTGACAACGCGTTGCTTCATGGTAAAACGCTCCTTGTGTCCAGCAGATAAATTCTGCTAGAGTGTGCCGTTAAAACAAATCTATAAGACGGGAAATTTACATGATGCGACCTAAAATTGAAACCAAAATCATGAATCCGCTCATCGGCACAACCATTCCGCTGCCGTCCTACGCCACCGACGGTGCCGCTGCCATGGACCTGCGGGCCTGCCTCGAAGCCCCAAAAACGGTACAGCCGGGAGAGACCGTGCTGATTCCAAGCGGCATCGCCATTAGCATTCACGATCCGGGCCTGGTGGCGCTGCTGGTGCCGCGCTCCGGACTCGGCATCAAGCACGGCATCGTCCTGGCAAACACAGTCGGCGTTATCGATTCGGATTATCAGGGGGAGATCGGCATAGGCATCGTTAATCGCGGCGTGGCCCCCTACACCATCGAGCCTGGTGAACGGGTCTGCCAGATGATGTTCGTACCGGTACTTCAGGCTGATTTGAGCGTGGTAACGGAGTTCACCCAGGAAAGCGAACGGGGTGCCGGCGGATTCGGTTCAACGGGGAGTCACTGACGGATACACTTCTATCGAGTGTTGAAGCCTATCAGGCCCAACACTCATCCGCTTACAGCTGTTAAGTACCAAGACACAAGTTGCTGCTTTATTCACGCCTCAAAAGCAACCGTCCCTCCGAACGCCTTTTCAAAAAGATCTTTCTTGGCGTTACCGCCAAATATTTCAACAGAGATGTCTTCCGTGCCGAGCAGTTTAAAACGGAAGACCGAATCGTTCTGCGTAAGTGCTACCACTTCAACCAGTCCGCTCCGGCGCCGGTCCAGGCCGTCCGACAGCCGCAGGATTCCGCCAAGACGGCTTACTACCTGCTGGTCCTTTGCCTCAAGCCGCTCATATTCAGGGTGCTTCTTTTTAGGCAGTGACTTGCGGTGGTAGCGGGCTATCAGCGCCATCATCTCCCGTTCCCGTGGTGAAAACCCGAACAACTCGGCGTGACGAATCAGATGATGAGAGTGCTTATGGTGGCTGTTGTAGCTGATAAAGTAACCGATGTCATGCAGCAGCGCAGCAGCCTCAAGAATTTTTCGCTCGTTTTTTTTGAGTCCGAATTCTTTTGCCAGGGAGTCAAAGATGCTGAGTGAAACTTTGGCGACATGACGTGAATGCGGCTCGTCAAAGTGGCATGAACGGGCAAATTCAAGGACTGACCCTTTCCAGTTGCGCGGCACTGTAGAGTCCGGAAGAAGCTGCAGGCGCTTCATGCAGCTGATGATCAATCCCTCGCGGATGCCACGTTCATTAACGAGCAACATGTTGGCCCCGAAACACTTCATCAGTTCATCAATGACTATAAGTCCGGCCACAATTATATCGGCACGGTCCGGATTGAGACCGGGGACATTTCTAAGTGACTTGATGTCCTTGCGCACCAGCATTGCCAGCAGATGTACGACCTCGGAGCGGAGCACCTCAAAGCCGTGCGAGTTGGAATATGCCTGGCGGCGCATATTCATGACCATACTCGCCAAGGCCGTTATCGTGCCTCCTGAACCGATAAAGGTCTGCACCGTTGGCCGTTGGTCGGCAAAAACCACTTTCAGTTCGGCACGAATAAAGCGCTTAAGTTTGGTAAGTTCGGAGTCACTGACCGGATCGGACTTTATAAACCGGTCCGTCATGCGCACGGCGCCCAGCTCAAGGGAGTAGCAACTCTCGACATGGTTGCCCACCGCGCTCATGACCTCAACGCTACCGCCACCGATATCGATGATCATGTAGCTCTTACCACTCATATCAAAATTGTGGCGCACCGACAGGGCCACCAGATCAGCCTCTTCATCACCCGATATAACCCTGATCTCCCGGTCGAGTTCTCTAGTCAGTACCGTGACCAACTCAGCGCCGTTTGAAGCGCTCCGCACGGCACTGGTGGCAACCGCTTCAACCTCCGTCACTTTAAGACCGTCAATCAGTTTACGGATACGTGACATGGCGTCTACGGCACGGGCAAACGCTGCCGGTGAGATGGCACCGCTTGAAGCCAGGTTTTCACCGAGTCGCACGGTCGCTTTTTCATCATCAAGAACAGTGTATCGTCCCTGTTGATCCACCTCTACCACGATGCAACGGATCGAATTAGTACCTATGTCTATGGCGGCAAGCCGTCTTTTGTGCATCCTCGCACCTCCGTCCAGAAATGAGTCTTTAACACTATGCCTCAATCGCAGTCAAAAGAAAAGGCGGAGCCGTTGCCGGCTCCGCCTTTATCATTCAAATGTTCCAACTACGCAGTAGCTACGCAGCGTCAATCTTGGTACCGTCGAGGTTAAAACCAAGCGCTTCCTTGCGGGAGAGCTTGATCTTGCCGTTCTTATCAACGCCGATACACTTGACCAGTACTGTATCGCCTTCGTTGAGAATTTCAGTAACAGTCTTGACCCGTGCAGTGTCAAGCTCTGAGATATGAACCAGACCATCGGTACCGGGCATGATTTCAACAAATGCGCCGAAATCCATAATCTTACGGACGGTACCCATGTACAATTTACCCTCTTCGGCCTCGTCGGTCAGTCCGCGGATCATCTGGATAGCCAGGTCACACGCTTCCTTGTTGGTACTGGCGATGTTAATACGTCCGGTATCATCGATATCAATCGTAACGCCGGTTGTCTCAGTGATGTTGCGGATATTTTTACCACCGGTACCGATGACGTCGCGAATACGATCCGTCTTGACGTAGATTGTAGTGATACGCGGTGCAAAGGAAGACATCTCTGCCCGTGGTGCGGCAAGAGTTTCAGCCATTTTGCCGAGGATATGCAGACGACCTTCACGAGCCTGCTTAAGAGCCTGCTCCATGATTTCCTTGGTTACGCCGCCGATCTTGATATCCATCTGCAGGGCGGTAACGCCTTCTGCTGTTCCGGCAACCTTGAAGTCCATATCACCAAGATGATCTTCATCACCAAGAATATCGGAGAGGATGGCAAATTTGTCGCCTTCCTTGATCAGTCCCATGGCAATACCGGCAACAGGTGCAGTAACAGGGATACCGGCATCCATCATCGACATGCAGCCGCCGCAGACGGCAGCCATTGAGGAAGAACCGTTACTTTCGAGAGTTTCAGAAACGATACGGATCGTGTAAGGAAAATCATCATGGGCAGGCAGAACAGCGGCAAGTGCGCGTTCAGCAAGCATGCCATGACCGATCTCTCTACGACCCGGTCCCAGACGGAAGCTGGTTTCACCAACCGAGAATGGGGGGAAGTTGTAGTGAAGCAGGAAGCGCTTACGCGAAGCGCCGTATAATGAATCAATACGCTGTTCATCACTGGAAGTACCGAGTGTGGCGGCAACCAGCGCCTGTGTTTCGCCGCGGGTAAAGAGCGCCGAGCCGTGAACGCGCGGAAGAAAACCGGTTTCAGTACTGATCGGGCGAATTGTGTTGGTTGTACGGCCATCGATGCGGATACCGGTATCGAGAACATCAGCGCGGACGCGGTCATACTCGAAATCGCCCAGAAACGCTTTAATCTGTTTAGCGGAGCCTTCGAATTCCTCTTTGAGGGCTTCAATGGTTTCTGCCTTGATCAGATTAATCTGATCATGACGCTCATTTTTCGCCTTGAGTTTAACAGCTTCACCGATGCGGTTGTAGGCCAGTTCCTTGACACGTGCCAACAGAACTTCATCAACTACAACCGGCTTAACAGCGCGTTTTGCTACTCCTGCCAGTTTCTGCAGTTTTTCCTGCGCTTCGATCAGTGGCAGCATCGCTTCTTTGGCAAAAAACACCCCTTCAAGCAGATCGGCTTCGGATACGAACTTGGCTTCACCTTCAACCATAATTACCGCATCACGGCTGGCGGCAACTACGATCTCAAGATCACTTTTTTCCAGCTCTTCAGCGGAAGGATTGCAGATAAACTTACCATCTACGCGTGCAACCTTGGCACCGGCAATCGGACCCTGAAAAGGAATGTCGGAGATCATCAATGCGGCCGAAGCACCAAGCATTGACAAAATGCCGGGATCATTGTCCTGATCAGCAGATACGACTGTCGCAATTATCTGGGTATCATTCAGGAATGTTTCCGGGAAAAGCGGGCGGATCGGACGATCGATAAGACGGCAGGTAAGTGTCTCCGGGTCGGAAGGACGTGCCTCGCGCTTGAAAAAGCCTCCCGGAATCTTGCCGCCTGCATAGGCTTTCTCGGTGTAATTAACTGTGAGCGGGAAGAAATCCTGCCCCTCTTTAGCTTCTTTTGCTGCAACTACCGTAACCAGCACGACAGTATCGCCACAGCTGACGACAACAGCGCCATTGGCCTGTTTTGCCATTTTACCGGTGGAGAGCGTAATAGTTCTCCCCCCAAACTCAACCTGAACATTTTGTTCCATAAACTATTCTCCTCTTCGGTTGCGTTGGGGCCGTCGTTACAACTTCTGCGGTGATTAACTACAGGAGTTCCAACCACGTCCCCAACAAATGATAAAAGGGCCGCAAAGCCCTTTTCTGAAATGCATGCCGCAAACAGAGTGGCGGCATACCTGTATGGACAGATATACCGCCATCTACTATCTACGAATGCCGAGTCTTTCGATAACTGTCTTGTATCTGGCCACTTCTTTGCCTTTAAGATAATCCAGCAGGCGCCTTCTCTGACCAACAAGCTTGAGAAGACCACGGCGACTGTGGTGATCTTTCTTGTGGGTCTTGAAGTGTTCAGTAAGGTAGGTAATCCGCGCGGTCAGAATTGCAATCTGAACCTCTGGTGATCCTGTATCGCTCTCATGTTTCTTGAATTCATTAATAATTTCCTGCTTTTTTTCGGTTACCAGCACTGTCCACTCCTCCATGAAACTGATTGATGAGATTACGAAATCAGGGGGGGAGCCCCGAAACGTATATAACTGAGTTGTAATTTGTATCACAATGACAACTCATTTGTAAAGTACTAACTTACATAAAAAACCCGCTTCAAAACAATGGCCGGAAAGGGTTCGTCACCCGTAGCCAATTTGGCAACTGCAACCAGAACTGCGTCACGGGAAAGGCGCACCAAGTCCGTTCCAGGCGGTACGGCATCGCCTTGGACACTTGTGTCACTCCAAAGCGGAGAGCGCCCGAAGGAAACTTTTGCCAAACCGGACTCCGCAAGCGGTACATCCGGGAGATGCTCCAAAGCGCTGAAGGGTGAAGTACAGAGAGACAGTAAGCGCCCCTCATCTACCGCATCCTGCAACGACTCCAGTGTATGCGCAGCGCTAATCACAAACGGTCCGCTAGCAGTTCTGCGTAACTCCTTCAGTGCGGCGCCGCAGCCGATCTTGGCGCCGATATCGTCAGCCAGCGTACGGACGTAGGTCCCTCGTGAGCAGGTGACCTTGATTGATACGAAGGGGAGTGCAAAAGAGAGGAGTTCTATGGAGTGAATATCCACCGGACGGGCGGCACGTTCGACCTCCTGCCCCAGCCGGGCTAATTTGTAGAGAGGTTGCCCACCCTGCTTTATTGCGGAATACATCGGCGGGATCTGAAGAATATGGCCTGTAAAACTTTCAAAGACGCCCAGCAACTGCTGCCTTGTAACAGAATCATACTCGCACTCACGCAATACTTTACCTGTCATATCAAGGGTATCGGTTGCAACCCCAAGCTGCATCAGCGCCTCATAGCACTTAACACCCTCGTCAAGAAAAGGAATAGCCTTGGTCCCTTCGTTGACCGCAACAGGCAGCACTCCGGTGGCAAAGGGGTCCAGTGTGCCGGTATGCCCAACCTTTCTGGTCCCCAGAATACGGCGAACGCGGCTGACCACATCATGAGAGGTAATGCCGGCCGGCTTGTCAATAACGACAAAACCGTTAATCAAAGGGACTCTTCCACTTTGCTGTACACAAGAGCTTTAATATCGTCCAGACTCCCGTCCAGGGTACATCCGGCAGCGTTATGATGACCACCGCCGCCAAATGCCGCCGAAAATGCGGCAACATTCACCTTCCCCTTTGAACGGAAACCAACTTTGTATTTATTCTCTTCCAACTGGCGGAAAAAGATGGCGACTTCAACGCCGCGAATAGAGCGGGGATAATTGACAAAACCATCCGTCAGCTCGGCACCAGCCCCGCAGGAGGCATACATGTCGCTCGTTACGGTGACTGAAGCAGCCTGTCCATCCTTAAACACCTCAAGGGTCGGCAGGCACTTGGCCAACAGCTCAAGACGGCTTTGCGGCTGGTTTTCATAGAGCTGTTCTGCAACATCCCAGGCGTTGACGCCGCATTCTATCATTTCACCGGCAACAGAAAAGGCCTCACGATTGGCGTTGGAATAACGGAAGGAACCGGTATCGGTAATAATTGCGACATAGATACAGAGTGCCGTATCGCGGTCAAAGTGATAACCGAAAGCGGTGGCAATACGATAGACAAGGACACCGGTTGCTGCAGCCTGGGTATCTATGAGGTTATGGTCAGCAAAATTATCGCAGGAAAGATGGTGGTCAAGATTAACAGTTGTGGTGACACGTGAAAAAGAACAGAACTCTGCTCCGGCTCGCTTCCGCTCACCGATATCAAGTACGAAGGAGACGTCGAAATCCTGGTCCGGAATATGGGAAAGTACGGAGTCCGTAGCAGGTAGAAAGCTATACAGATCGGGAACGGGATCTTTGTAATGAACGGTAACGTTTTTACCGATTTTACGTAGAAACGAAGCAAGAGCCAGCGAAGAGCCTATTGCGTCTCCGTCCGGCCCCTCATGGGAGGTTATAAGAAATGATGAGTTGGAACGAATGACATCAATTATCTGCTGAATTGTTTCCGTCATGCTCGGTGTGTATCTCCTTCAGAAGAGATTCTATTCGACTGCCGTAATCAAGAGATTTATCGTATTTGAAAACAAGTTCCGGTGTATGGCGAATAGTAAGTTTTTTGCCGATATCACGGCGAATAAACCCTTTAGCACTGTTCAGGCCGGCCTCCGTCTCTTTCTTGACCATGTCGTCACCGATAACGGTAAAATAAATACGGGCGAGACTCAGATCGTCCGTCACCTCAACCCCGGTAATGGTAACAAAACCGATACGAGGATCGTTAAGTCCTCTGGAAAGAATGGTGCAGATTATTTCATGGATTGTTTCAGCTACTTTATCTGATCGTTTGTGCTGCATGGGAATACCTCTGAGGCAAAGGCGAGGGTCACGGGTCAAGGGTCAAGGGTGCTAGATTTTACTTGCCCCTTGCCCCCTGCCCCTTGTCCCGTGCTCTTAAAGTTTTGTGGCTATTTTTTCCATTTCAAAGGCTTCGATAATGTCGCCGACTTTGATGTCATTGTAGTTCTCAAGTCCGATACCGCATTCATAACCGGAGGCAACGTCTTTAACGTCGTCTTTAAAGCGGCGCAGTGACGACATCTTGCCTTCGTACACGACTATGTTGTCGCGCAACAAGCGGACCTGGGCGTTACGAACCATCTTGCCGTCAGTGACGTAACAACCGGCAACATTGCCGAACTTGGGTACACTGAAGACATCACGAATCTCGACACGACCAAGGAATTTCTCTTTAAAGGTCGGATCCAGCAGACCTTCCATAGCCTTTTTAACATCTTCAACGGCATCATAGATGATGCTGTAGATCCTGATATCAACGCCTTCGCGTTCGGCATGTCCCTGTGCCTTGACTTCAGGACGGACATTGAAGCCGATGATTACAGCGTTCGAAGCTGCGGCAAGATTAACATCAGTTTCGGTAATCGCACCAACAGCAGAGTGGATAACATTCAGACGAACCGCATCAGTAGACAGCTTGCGCAGAGTTTCGCTAACAGCCTCAACAGAACCCTGAACATCGCCTTTCACAACGACATTGAGATCCTTGACTTCGCCACTCTGGATCCGCTTATACAGATCTTCCAGAGACAGCTTGGTATGTTTAGCAAACTCGACTTCGCGCTGCTTAATCTGGCGTAGCGTGGCGATTTCCTTGGCCTGTTTCTCGTCCTTCATCGCCACGAAGATATCACCGGCATCCGGGACACCGGATAGTCCAACCAGCTCGACCGGCATGGAAGGTCCTGCCTCCATAAGTTTTCCACCGCGATCATTCTGCATCGCCCTGACTCGTCCGGAATGCACACCGACAACGCAATAGTCGCCGGTTTTCAGCGTTCCTTCCTGCACCAGTACGGTAGCAACCGGACCACGTCCCTTGTCGAGTCTTCCTTCGACAATGGTTCCCTTGGCCAGCTTGTTAGGATTGGCAGTCAACTCCATCAGGTCCGCCTGCAATAGAATCATTTCAAGCAGTCCATCGAGATTAAGGCGCTGTTTGGCTGAGACCTCCACCATAGTGACGTCGCCGCCCCAATCTGAAGAGACAATGCCCTGCTCTGTCAACTCCTGCTTGACCTTTTCCGGCTTCGCACCCGGTTTGTCGATTTTGTTGATCGCAACAATAATCGGAACTCCGGCGGCTTTGGAGTGATTGATTGCTTCCTTGGTCTGCGGCATAACGCCGTCATCAGCAGCCACGACAAGAACAACTATATCGGTGACCTTGGCACCACGGGCACGCATGGCGGTAAACGCCTCATGTCCCGGTGTATCAAGGAAGGTAATCTTACGGCCGTTCAGCTCGACGTCGTAGGCACCGATATGCTGAGTGATACCTCCAGCCTCGCCGGCAATGACGTTGGCTTCACGAATCGCGTCAAGCAATGACGTCTTACCGTGATCGACATGTCCCATGATCGTTACAACCGGTGGCCTGTTTACGAGAGTTTCCGGTGCATCAACCGTAGATTCAAGAATTTCATCAAGATCAAGCGCAACGTTTTCAACTTCATAATCATACTCAGAGGCAAGAATTACAGAGGTTTCATAATCAAGCTGGTGATTGATGGTAACCATCATCCCCATTTTCATCAGTGATTTGATTAGATCGTTTGCCTTGATGCCGAGGCGCTTGGCAAGCTCACCAACCGAAATACTTTCCGAGATCTTGATGATACGCTTGATCGCCTTTGGTACGGTAATTTCAGTTTTGTTGGCATTAAAAGACTGCGCTTTACCGCCGCGCTTCTTTGAGCCTCTGTAGGCAGGATCAAAAGCACGCTCACGTTTTTCAATGATTTCATTCTTACGCGGCTGCTCCTTTTTCTTGGCCGGTGGAGCCCCCTTCTTAGCACCTTTGTTGGCGTCTCCGTAGCCAGGGCCTTCTTTCTTGCCGCCACGGCGATTATCACCACCGGGTAGTGCGGCCGGAGCGAGCTGTACCTGTTTCATACGTGATCTATCAAGCTCGGTTGCCGGAGCAGATGGAGTAGCAGAGGCGGGACGCTTCTGATCATAACCAGGTGACGGGCGCCGTGCATCTGAACCCGGTGCGGGCCTTCTCTGGTCAGCGGCAGGCGCAGGCCTTCTCTGTTGCGATGCATCCTGGCCGGGGCGTTGTGGAGCGGTTCGCGGCGTAAC
>Ga0123338_10006187_pt1 | contig 10078 bp, 10 predicted proteins | sample grotaG_FD_89793 | JGI IMG/M metagenome (GOLD analysis project Ga0123338, IMG submission 89793) | Glacier valley bacterial and archeal communities from Borup Fiord, Nunavut, Canada, to study Microbial Dark Matter (Phase II) -... | ecosystem: Environmental > Aquatic > Freshwater > Ice > Glacier ...
TCGTTCCCACGCCGCCAGCACCGCGCCGTTCGGGACAGCCGTTAGCGTAACAAAAGCGCCCGCGGAATCAAGCAGCATGGGATCCTTCGCGCTGGGCACACTCGCGAACAAACCTTCGGCGGTGTTCCAGGCCGTATAGACACCGTCCTTGCCGCTGGCGATGGCGGCATTCTTGCCCTCCCGCACCATGGTTTCAGCGCCGCCCGCCGGTGCCATATAGAGGCTCTTCTCCCGCCGCCACACGCTGACTAAACCGCCGTCGTGCGCTTCCGCGATACCTCCTCCATCCATCGGGCACGCATTCAACTTCCAGCTGCCCTTGCCCAACTTCGTCGCCGCTCCGAACGTATGTCCACCATCCCCGGATTCCATCAGGTACATGTCCCGATCGCCCGCCACTTCATTGCGCCACATCACTTCCAGCTTGCCGTTCTTGGTAAACAGCGCAGTGGGATGACAGCATTGGCAAATGCTTCCCGACGGCGATTTGTAAACCGCAAAATTCTTCGACCACGTTCGCCCCGCATCGGAAGAGTACGCGCCCCACAGCTCCGTGCCCGGCGTGCCCGGTTTTAAGTTGCGAAGGTCAAGCCAAGCCGCGAAGAGCCTGCCATCCGGTGCCGCCGCCATTGTATGGAGCCCTTCTCGAGCCGCCCCCGGCCGGTCGGTAATCGTCGCGCCGGCGTGCCATGTCTTCCCCTCGTCGGTAGACCGCCAGGTCAGCAGATCGCCGTCCGCGCCCTTACCGGCCTTTCCCGCAATGGCCGAAATTACCAAAGCGCCTTTCATCACAGCCACGCGCGGCCCGCGATGATTCCCCAGCGAAAGCACTCCAGGCTCATCCACTTTGATGGGGCTGGTCCAGGTCTTACCGGAATCGCTTGAACTCTCGAAATAAATTGCGTTTCCAGACGCGAAGGTAAGCGCGGTCACGCTGCCGTAAGACGCAAGGTGCGGCTGCCGAAAATTGGGCGAATCGCCTGGAAGCAGATGGGCGGCGAGAAGTAGAGTCAGCCAGTACATCCGCTTATCATTTCACACCTGGCCGTTGTCTAACCCCTTCGCCTCAGCCGCATCGCCAAATACACCACCACCAATAAGTTGATGAGTAAAATGGCAACTTTGGCGGGCGTGATGTGCTTGGCAAGCTCGTAAATTTCGAGAGGGATCAGCAGACCTGTGGTGATCACGGTGAAGTACTCGGCCCAATGCTTTCGACGCAGCAGGCCGATGCCTTCCGTCAGCAGCAGCGCCGCATACACGAACGTGCCCACACTCAATTCACGCAACTGCTTGGGGTTGATATTCGTTACGCGATTGATGGCCAGATGAACATAGTGGTTATCCGGATCCACCCGCAGCATCTCCACCCAGTGATTCACGGTGTGCGCCACATCCCGGTGCAACAGATGTTGCGCCCCGAATCCAACAAACAGCAGGGCAATTCCTTTTACCAATTTGAAAAGCCCGATCAGTATTATGCCGGCCGCGCTCTTGTCTCCACCCGAGTCTCGTCTTGAGGACACACTGGCGGTTCGGTTGCGGGCGCCGGAATTTCGGCTTCTCTGAGGCACCTTATCAATGGACCATACCGGAACCATGCCAGTGGACCGCAAGGCTAAAATGCTGTCAGACTCTATCCATGGTTTCTGAGAACGAACACATATTCCGGGCAATGCTGGAATCGGTGGGCGAGGGCGTCTATTGTATGGATCAGGATGGTCTCTGCACGTTCATCAACCAGCCCGCCGCCAATTTGCTGGGCCTGAAAGCCGAGGAGTGCATCGGGCGCAACATGCACCAGTTGATCCATCACACCAAGCCAGACGGCACGCCGTTTCCGATCGGCGAATGCCCCATCAACGCGTCTGTGAAAAGTGGAAATCCCGCGCAGTTGGATGACGATATCATGTGGCGCGGCGATGGAACAGCACTGCCGGTCGCCTACATCGTGAGGCCGTTCCTCACTGGCACACCGCAAGCGGGCGCCACCATCACGCTGCGCGATCTAAGATCCGCCAAGCGCGCTGAATCGGCGCTGGAAGAACGCGCACGGGTTGCCCTGCTGACGGCCGATATCGGGCTTGCTCTTACGCGCAGCAACGATCTTCCAGAAATGCTGACGATGTGCGCGGAAGCGATCGTGAAGCACCTGGATGCGGCGTTCGCTCGCGTGTGGACTCTCGATTCGACCGGCGCCATGTTGGAACTGCAGGCCAGCGCCGGGTTGTACACCCACATCAACGGAGCTCACGCCAGGGTTCCGGTGGGCAAATTCAAGATCGGCTGGATCGCCCAGGAACAGGTCCCGCATCTCACAAATGATGTAGCGACCGATCCGCGCGTCGCCGATCATGAATGGGCCCGGCGCGAGGGCATGAAATCTTTCGCCGGATACCCGCTGATTGTCGACGGCCAGTTGATTGGAGTCGCCGCGCTGTTCGCCCGTCATGAGTTGGTGGTAGAGACGCTTCACTCTCTTGGCACCGTGGCAAACAGCATCGCCCTCGGTATCGAGCGCAAGCGCAAGGAGTGGGCGGTGCGCAGCAGTGAGGCCCGCAAGAATTCCATCCTGGAAACTTCGCTCGATTGCGTCATCATGATCGACGCTGAAAGCCGGATTTTAGAATGGAACCGCGCTGCGGAAAAAACCTTCGGATTTCGCCGCGAAGAGGTAATTAACACGAAGCTTCCGGATACCATCATCCCCCCAGGCTTGCGGGATGGGCATCGCCGCGGCATGCAGCATTATCTGAATACCGGTATTGGCCCGGTCATCGGTACCCGCATCGAAATTACCGGTATGCGTTCTGATGGTTCGGAATTTCCAGTGGAATTGGCCGTGAATCGCATCAGCCTTCAGGGCGCGCCGCTCTTCACCGCCACGCTGCGCGACATCACCGAACGCAAACAGGCGCAGGACGATTTACAACAGGCTAAGGATGCCGCCGAATCGGCCAACACGGCCAAGAGCAGCTTTCTAGCGAACATGAGCCACGAATTGCGCACGCCGCTGAACGCCATTCTGGGCTACAGCGAAATGCTGTTGGAGGAGGCGCGCGAGAGCAATGACGAAACGCTCTCGAAAGATTTGACGCGCATCAATTCGGCCGGCAAACACCTGCTGGCCCTGATCGGCGATATCCTCGACCTTTCGAAAATCGATGCCGGACGCATGGATCTGTACCCCGAAACGTTCTCGGTGGAAATGTTGGTCCGCGATGTATCGTCCACTGTCGAAAGCCTGATCTCTCGCAACGGAAATGTCTTGGAAGTCACTCTGGAGCCGGAGTTGGGCACCATGTTCGCGGACATGACCAAGATGCGCCAAAACCTTTTCAACCTTCTTTCGAACGCGGCCAAATTCACCAGCGAGGGCAAAATTCTATTGGATGTTCAAACCGATCGTGATGGCGAACATGACGGAGCAAAAGACGATCTGGTTTTCACCGTTCGCGACACCGGCCGCGGCATCCCACCCGAACGCATGGATCAGCTCTTCCTTCCGTTTTCGCAGTTGGATAAATCCATCTCCCGCGATTTCGGTGGCACGGGTTTGGGTCTGACCATCACGCGAAAATTTTCCCAGATGATGGGTGGCGATGTTTCCGTAACCAGCGAACTTGGCAAAGGCAGCGCCTTCACCATTCGCCTGCCGCGCCGGTATCAACCTCGCGATGAGCCGGAGGCCGCCGACGGTGCCGGCCAAATCGCCGCATGCGAGCCGGGCGGTAACCTGGTCCTGGTAATCGATGACGACCCCACCGCGCGAGACCTGATGAATCGAAACTTGGCTCGCGCCGGCCTGAGCGCCGCGCTGGCTTCGTCTGGCGAAGAAGGGCTACGGCTGGCGCGTGAATTAAAACCGAAAGTGATTACGCTCGACGTGCTGATGCCCGGCATGGATGGCTGGGCCGTTCTGCAGGAGCTGAAGAGCGATCCGGAACTGGCGAACATCCCCGTCGTGATGGCGACGATGGTGACAGACCGCAGCCTGGGCTATTCTCTAGGCGCGTCGGACTATTTGATCAAGCCGGTGACGCGTGAAAAATTGCAGACGGCGCTCGCGAAATACAAGTGCGATCCCCCGCCCTGTTCCGTTCTTGTGGTGGAAGATGACGTGGATTCGCGCGATCTGATGCGAACCATACTCGCGCGCGAAGGTTGGGACGTGCGTTCCGCGGCCGATGGCGTAGAAGCGCTGGCGAAAATGGAGGAGCGCATCCCCACTGTAATTCTGCTGGACCTGATGATGCCCAAGATGGATGGCTTCGAGTTCGCCGCTCACATCTCGAAACGAGAGGAATGGCGCAGAGTGCCTGTCCTGGTTGTGACTGCAAAGAACCTCACCGAGCAGGAGCGCGCCCGCCTGAACGGCCATGTGGAACGCGTCCTTACCAAAGACGCGCTTGCGCTTGACGAGTTGCTCAGCGAGGTTCGCACGCTGATTTCGTCGTGCTTAGCGCCCAACACTCCGGCCATCTTGAAAACGATATGAGGGCGCAAGATATGATGAGGACGGTTCGGTATGAATTCGTCTGAAACGCAGCCCGCGCCCAAGCGCAACATTCGAAAGTGGCTGGTTCCAACCGTCGGCTACACCATTGCCATCGCCAGTCTCTGGGGCGTTTTTCACGATTTCGATTACAAGCTGTTGGAGCAGGACGTTCGGGCGCTCAGTTGGGGCTGGGTGCTGATTGGCGTATTGCTGAACCTGACCGTGTACGTGCTCGATGGCCTGCGTTGGGCCGTGCTCTTAAGCCCCGCCGAAGACGCTCCGGTAACGGAATGCGTGAAGGCCGTGTTCGTCGGCCAGGTTGCCAACGCCGTGCTGCCTGCCAAGGCGGGAGAAGTGGTCCGCTGTTACCTGTTGTCTTTTTGGACCGACACCCCCTTCACCCTCGCCTTGACCGCCGATGCCATTGGCCGCGTCATGGATGGAATTTGCATGGTGCTCGCCTTCTATCTCTTTACCTGGGGCATCACGGACATGCGCCGTGGATTGCGTGACGGCGCCTTTATCTTCGCCGTGGCTGTCGCCCTTCTTTCATGTTTGCTGTTGTTCGTTCTGTTCCGGCGCGAACACGCCAAGCTTTTCCTTTCGAACAATAAATGGGGCGCGCGTTTTGCTTCTGTCCTGCATGAGATTCACAGCCTGGGCGACGTGAAAGTTCTACGCAAGGCTTTCGGCATCAGCGTACTTTACCTGCTGATGCCCATCCTCTCCGTGTGGGCCCTCTTCCACGCCTATAATTTCGATTTTTCGTTTCAACAAGCGGCCATCGTGCTGGTTGTCATCCACCTGGGCACCACGCTTCCGGGTGCCCCAGCCAATGTAGGAGCGTTCCAGTGGTTTGCCACCATTAGCCTGGAAATGCTGTCCGCCGGACCCATGGAAGCGAAAATCTTTTCCGTCATCCTCTACTTCGCGCACACCCTGCCGCCCATTATCATCGGCGCTATCGTATTGCTGTTCACTGGCTTGAAGTTGGGCGAAGTTCATACTCACGCAAGGAAAGCGCACCACTCCGGCCCGGAGTCCGCGTCCCATCCGGCCCCGGCCATCACGTCCGCCGGTAACGAATAGAGCTACTCCGCGACCACCGAGTCCACTTCTACCTTCTTAGGCTTCTCATTCAACCGCCGAGCGATCTCCGCATCGGGCTCGCCGCGCATCGCAACCGCAATCGGCATGTGCTTTTGCAGCGTGACTCGAAGCCTGTCCTGCGTAACGCGTTGCGTCGCGCTGTTCAATGCGTAGAGAATTTCATCCGGCGCATAAAGCCGCAGCGTTCTATATAAATCCCACGGCCGTCTCACGGAAGACGCTGAGATGGCCGCTTCCAGCTTGCGCGCCCGCGACACCAGCGTCTTAAGCGCGGTTTGCGATTCCTCATCCAAGCCGAACGCCACGGCCAGCGCCGCCTTTGCGCGTGTTCCCAGGCCTTCTGTCATCGCCATGTAAAGCGACCGCCAGCCGTCCGCCCACCCCGTGCCCGGCAACCCCACGCTTCGCTTCAACTTTTCCCATTTGTGAACCGCGGCATGATTGATGCCGGCCACAAGCAGTATCTTCTTGTCTTCCAGTTCACGCAGCACGGCAGAAGGCGCCACATCGTTGCCCCACGCGCATAGCTCCTCAAACCAGCACGCGGGTGTGATTCGCTTTTGCGTTCCCGCCTCGTAAGCATTCTGAAACTGCTGCTCGGTCCTTTCCGCAATCGTGCAGTTCAGCCGATGCTTAAATCGGATCAGCCGAGCCATACGAACCGGCTCATCGGCGAACGCGCCGGAGTTCGTGGTGCGTAGCTCACGGCCTTCCAAATCCGCCAACCCATTCGCCGGGTCTGCAAGTATCCCCCTGGCCGAGCGGTTTAACCCGAGAGCGATCGCGTTTACGGTAAAATCGCGGCGCCTCAGGTCGTCGCGAATATCGCACGCGTCGATCTTCGCCCTGCCTCCCGGCTTGGCATACACTTCGGAACGCGCCATGCCAATTTTTGCCGTAACTCCATCGGCGAACCGGAACGCCAGCAGCTTCCGCCCATCGTCTTTCCGAACGATGACGCCACCCGCCTCCTTCACCTTATTTAGATCCAGCTTCATCGGATTGCCGCACAAGGTGAAATCCAGATCGCGCGTTGGGAAACCGCCCAGCAAGTCGCGCATGGCCCCACCGGTCAGATACAGCGTCTGGTCAGCCGCGGCAGCTGCCGTAACGAACAAAGCCGTCACCCGGTGCTGTGCGGCGCTCAAGTGATTTTCCAGCAGGTACAGGTAGTCGCTCATGTTATTTCAGCACGCGGGTGATGCTCATCAACGGTGCTTCGCAAACGGCTTCTCAGCACGTGAGTATAGATTTGCGTAGTGGCGATATCGGCATGCCCCAACATGGTTTGTACGCTGCGCAGATCCGCCCCGCCTTCTAGCAAGTGCGTCGCGAAACTGTGCCGGATCACATGCGGAGTCAAATGATGGAAGATGCCCACGCGCTTGCCATACTCACGCAGTAGTTTCCAAAACCCTTGACGCGTCATCAAGCTTCCCTGCGCCGTCACGAAGAGCCATTCACTCGGCCGCCCTTTCAACAGCGCCGGCCGGGCCGCGCGCGCGTAATCCGCAATCGCCGCCAGCGCGGATTTTCCCACTGGCACAAGGCGCTGTTTGTTTCCTTTCCCGGTCACCCTCAGCACGCCCAGGCCGCTCTCCAGTTCGCTCACCCGAACGCCGCAAAGTTCGCTCACCCGCAGCCCGCTGGCGTAGAGCAGCTCTATCATGGCTTTGTCCCGCTGCCCGGTCGGCTTCGCCATATCCGGAGCCGCAAGCAAGCTTTCCACCTGTTGCAAATTCAGGAAATGCGGAATGGTTTGCCATTGCCTCGGGCTCTCCAAGTACTCCGTGGGGTCTTCCGCAATATGGCCTTCCCGCTCCAAAAAACCGTAGTAATTCCGTAAAGTGGTCAAATGCCTGGCGATGGAACGGCTTCCCAAACCCGTGCGATACAAAGAATTCAGATACAGCCGAAGCAACTCCTTAAGCGGCAGTGCGCTCGCTTCAGCTGATTGCGCAAACGTCTCATAACGCTCCAAATCCAGGCGATAGGCGTCCAGCGAATTCTTCGCAAGCCCCTTTTCCAGCGCGCAAAAATCAAGAAATTCGCCAGCCCGGCTATCCGGCATCGTGTCAATGATACAATATTGACGAAAATGTTTTGGATAAAGGCGTGATTTGGCGGCCTCCACCACCAAAAAGGCGCTTGTGCGGCGCTTTGATCGTGAACCCCTGCAGGCGTTCGTCAGCCCGGCCGATTATTTGCAGCAGAACGGCATCGAGGTGCTTTCGCCCTCCGGTAGCGTGATCTTCATCGGTTACTACGACCTGAAAAACGTTTGCTTCGTCAAAGATTTCGATGCTCCCGGCGAGCCAGCCCGTCAGTTCCAGACGCGGCCCAAAATGGATGGCCTCTGGGTCAGGATGAAGTACCGCGATGGCGATGTCATGGATGGCATCCTGCCCAACAATCTTCTTCAGTGGGATCGCTATGGATATTCGGTCATTCCGCCCGAGCCCTATTCGAATAATCAGCGAGTCTTCGTGCCCAGGGAAGCTCTGACGAACATTCAAATTCTGGGCGTTGTGGGCAGTCCGCTCACCAAGGGCACTCGCCGAAAGCAGCCTTCCGAAGGGCAGCCCACCTTGTTCGATTAGTTTAAGCGCGAAGATTGATGCTGGCCAGATCTTTCCAGCAGGTGCCCTGCAGGTTCTTAACGAAATCGAGCGTGTGTACGGCGAACGCGCGCGGGCCTGTGTAGAGAGCCCACATCTCTTCAGCTTTTTGAAACATCGGCATCACCAGACCCGGATCCACGTTTTGCACCAGCGTAATATGCGGATGGTAGGGGAACGGCTCGCAGAAACTCACCGCGCCCTGGTTAAGCGCGCGGTACATGCGATGCAGTTCCAACTCGCCCCGCTTGAGCCCGATGTAAACCACTTTCGATTGGGGGAACATTTCCACATCGCCCAGTTCCACTTCGAAATCGCCAAACGGGCGCGACACACTTCGCAACTCCTCCGCGGCTTCATCGGCACAACTCTGAATTGGACGCGGCGGCAGCACCGTCACATGCGCATGCGGGCTACAGCCAGGCACCAGAGCCAAACGCAAGTCATCAAGGAACGCACCTAGAGGATCGGGAATATAACTCACCAGGGCGAACTGTTTTAATTGCGCCGGAGGCGCTTCCACACTGCTCATCGACACTTCTATTGTATCGATTTGCCGTTCCTGGTGATGCGGTACTCTGGTACCAAGGAATGGACTTCTTCCGAAAGATGCGCCTCGCAGGCCTTCTGCGAGGACTCTGGCTTACTTTCCGCCACCAAAAACCATCGCTGGTTGAAACGGAACAGTACCCCCTGGCCCGCCCCGACGTATCGGAACGATACCGTGGCGCGCCGCGCCTGAACATAGATCCATCTTCCGGCGAAACCCTCTGCATCTCCTGCAATCTGTGCGCGCTCGCGTGTCCTGAAAATCTGATCGTGGTCTCCAGCATCCGCAACGAAAAGACCCGGCGCAAAGACCTGACCGAATTTACTTACGATCTCTCGCGGTGCCTCTTCTGCGGCCTTTGCGAAGATGCTTGTCCCGTGGATGCGCTCGAACTCACGCAGGATTTCGAACTCGCCAGCTACACCCGCGAAGGCATGATCTGGGATCGACAAATGCTTGAGGAAGGCCCCCGTCCAGTGGATTACCGGAACTAATGTTGGACACATTTTTCTTCTGGGCATTTGCTTTTCTTGTGGTCGCCGGCGCGCTGGGCACGGTCACATTTCGCAATGCGGTGCACGGCGCGGTCGGTCTGACTGCTTCGCTTGTGGGCGTCGCCGGCATCTTCCTTCTGCAAGGCGCGGAGTTTCTCTCCGTCGCGCAGATCATCGTGTACGTGGGCGGCATCATGGTGCTGTTCCTCTTTGTGATCATGCTGGTCAATGTGGGCCGGTCCGCGGGTGAGCGGCGCTTCAGCCCGAATGCGAAATTGGCCGCCGCACTCTGCCTGGGCCTTGGCGGCTTGGTACTCTACTTTCTGTTTTCGCGCCCCTTGGTTCTCGCGCCTGCACTTGCCGAATCCACCCCCGCGCAGGGCAATACCGAACGCATAGGAAATGCGCTGTTCACCTCTTATTTGTTGCCGTTCGAAATCGTGTCCGTACTTCTGTTGGCGGCTTTGATAGGCTCGGTGGTTCTGGCTGGAAAGCGCCCGGAAGCATGATCGCCAATGTTCATTATGTCGCCCTCAGTGCCGTGTTGTTAGTAATCGGCACTGCCGGCATTCTCACCCGCCGCAACCTTGTGGTGTTGCTGATGTCGGTGGAACTCGTGCTCAACGCCGTCAATATCAATCTGGTCGCATTCGGGCGCCACCTTCACGATGACTCGGGCCAGATCTTCGCGCTTTTCGTGATGGCCGATGCGGTCGCCGAAGCCTCCGTGTGCCTGTCCCTGCTGATTGCGCTCTTCCGAAACAAGCCAACCGTTCTCGCCGACGAAGTGGATTCGCTGCGGTGGTAA
>Ga0123338_10006190_pt1 | contig 10075 bp, 7 predicted proteins | sample grotaG_FD_89793 | JGI IMG/M metagenome (GOLD analysis project Ga0123338, IMG submission 89793) | Glacier valley bacterial and archeal communities from Borup Fiord, Nunavut, Canada, to study Microbial Dark Matter (Phase II) -... | ecosystem: Environmental > Aquatic > Freshwater > Ice > Glacier ...
CAAGATCGCCTACACGTCCCAGAAATCACCATCTGCTACGGCATGACCGAGGCCTCGCCCGTCTCGACGCAGACCGCGGTCGACGATCCGCTGGACCGGCGGGTCGGCTCGGTAGGGCGCGTGCATGCGCACCTGGAGATCAAGATCGTCCATCCCGAAACCGGCGCAGTCGTGCCGCGCGGTCACTCCGGCGAGCTGTGCACGCGCGGTTACTCGGTCATGCTCGGCTATTGGGACAACCCCGAGGCCACCCGTCTCGCCATCGACAGCGCGCGCTGGATGCACTCCGGCGATCTGGCCACCATGGACGCGCGCGGCTATCTCAGCATCGTCGGCCGCATCAAAGACATGATCATCCGCGGCGGCGAGAACATCTATCCGCGCGAAGTCGAAGAATTTCTCTACACCCACCCGTCGGTGAGCGACGTCCAGGTGATCGGCGTGCCCAGCGAGAAATACGGCGAAGAGGTGATGGCCTGGGTCAAGATCAAGCCCGGCACCGTGTGCGAGATCGCCGAGCTACAGGCGTTCTGCAAAGGCCGCATCTCCACCTTCAAGATCCCGCGCCACTGGAAGCTCGTCGACGATTTCCCGATGACCGTCACCGGCAAAGTGCAAAAGTTCCGCATGCGCGAGCTGGCCATCATCGAGCTGGGCCTCTAGCGAACGAGGTCGAGCATCTGTGCTTCGCGCCAGCCGCCGAAGCGATAGTAGGCATATGACAACACCACCGACACCCCTGAGCCGAGCGGAAAGCTCCACCAGATGGCTTCGGCGTGCAGCGACGGCGTCAGCGCGTACGCGAACGGGATGCGCACGAACCATAGCGCGACCACCAAGATCGCCAGCGGCTGCAGGACTGCACCTGTCGCCCGCACGACGCTGGAGAGGACGAAGCTGACGCCGAGCAGGATGAACGACCACGACACCACCGCATGGATATGCAAGGCGATGAGGATCGCTGCTTCGTCGCTGCCGAGGAAGATGGCGAACGCCGAGCGGTCGAGTAGGGTGACCATGAGGATCAGCGCCGTGGTCATGGCGATGCTGAAGATCACGCCCACACGGGCGATCTCGTTCACGCGGGTCCATAGCTTGGCGCCCACGTTTTGCGCCGCCATCGACGACACCGCGCTGCCGAGCGCCAGCGACGGCATCTGGATGTAACTCCACAGCTGGAAACAGGCGCCGTAGGCCGCGGTCACCTGCGAGCCATTGCGGTTGACGAGGCTGATCATGGCCAGCATCGACGCCGAGATGACGATCACCGAAAGGCCCATCGGGATGCCCTTGACGACGAGCGCGTGCAAGACGCGGCGATCGATGCCGAGATAGCGCCATTCACCGGCGGTGAATCGGAGCGGGTGCTTCTTCAGATAGAGCCAGCCGATGAGCGCCACCAGCGACACCCATTGCGAGATCAGCGTGGCCATTGCGGCGCCGGCGATGCCGAGCTGTGGAAATGGGCCGATGCCGCGGATCAACAAAGGATTGAGCCCACCATCGAGAACCACCGACAGCGCCAGGAAGAAAAATGGCGTCTTGGAGTCGCCGGCGCCGCGCAGCGACATCATCACGAAGCTGTAGAGCACGATGGCCGGAAACGCGGCAAAGATGATGCGCAGATAAGACGACGCGAGCGGAATGACATCCGGCGGCGTATGCATCCACTCCAGCATCGTCGGCGCGAACGCGAAGCCGAGCGCGGCCATCAAGATCGACACCCCGCCGAAGAAACTGAGGCTGGTGCCGATGGTCTTCTTGGCGGTGACCGGATCGCGGGCGCCGAGGCTTTGCGCCACCAGTACCGTCGCTGCCAGGCCGAGGCCGAAGGTGGCGCCGAGCAGGAAGAAGAGCAGACTGTTGGCGTTGGTGACCGCGGCCAGGGCCGATTGCCCGAGCAGGCGACCGATCCAGGCGGCGTTGATGGAGCCGCTCAGCGACTGCAACACACTGCTGGCCAGCGTCGGCAGCACGAAGGCGAGTAGGACCCGGGGAACAGGTCCTTCGGTGAGTAGGGCGCGGGGAGGCGGCATGGTCTGGCCGATGCACTCTAGCGAAACAGCGACGCAGCGTCGAGTGTCAGCGCCTGGTCATCGCCACCAGGCGGTCGCGCAGCGGGGCGAGCATGACCGGCACCACATGGGGTTAGGTTCAGGTTCACAGGTGCCGCTTGAGGAGCTCGGGTTACGCTGCGCGCATGCGGCGTTATGTGTTGGTCCTGGTAGGTCTCGCAGCGTGTGCGTCGCCCGCGGTGGTGATGACGCCTGCGGTGGCTGCGGCGCGATATGCCGACGCTGCGATGTGGCTGTGTTTGCCTGGGCGCGAAGACGCCTGTGCCGGTGATCTCTCCGTCACCGAGCTTGCGGCTGACGGCAGCTCGGTCGTGCTCCCGGTGCCGCGTCCCATCGCTGAGCCGCCGGTCGACTGCTTCTATGTCTATCCGACGGTCGACCTCGGCCTTCTGCCGGGCAACCACAGCGACTTCGCCGATACCAGGCCGATGGCGACGGCGACGCTGGCCCAGGTGGGCCGGCTGCGTAGCGTGTGTCGCCTGTTCGTGCCGCTCTATCGGCAGGCGACCATCGGGTCATACCTGCACTCCGCCAATGTGCGCGAGCGGCATCTTGCCGTCGCTGCCGCCGACATCGATGCCGCCTTGGGCGAATACCTGCGCCAGCACAACCACGGTCGGCCCATCGTGCTCGTCGGCCATTCGCAAGGCGCCGACATGGTCACGCGCCTCCTCAAACATCATTTCGACGAGGACGCAGCGCTCCGCAAGCAGCTGGTGATCGCCATGGCCATCGGCGGCTGGATCGAGGTCGAGAAAGGCAAGACCGTCAGTGGCAGCTTCGCGCACATTCCCGTTTGCACCGGCAACACCGAGCGCGGCTGCGTCATCGGCTATCGCACCATCGCTGCTGGCGCGACGGTGGACCCGCACATGGCGCCGCCAGCCCCCGGCCACGAAACGATCTGCGTGAACCCAGCCGAGCTCGCACATGGCACGTCTCGCTTTCAAATGGCGGTTTTTCCGACGAGCACGCGCCGTGGCCGCGCCCGCAACATGGACGGCATCACGACGCCGTATGTCGCGCTGCCGGACTTCTACCGGGGCCGCTGCGTCGACGGCAAAGACGGCTATCGCTTTCTGGAGATCGCCGCCGATCCGGCGCCAGGAGACGTGCGCAAGAACCCCATCGACTTCTCGGCGGGGCACCTGAGCGGCAGCCTCGGCCTGCACGTCCTCGATTTCCAGTTCGCACAAGGCGACCTCGCCGCGCTGATCGCAGCGCGCTCGGCGCCGTAGGTCCTACTTTCGCGAGACGTGGATGATGGTGCCGATGATCGTCGCGATGCTCGTCACGCCCCAGAAGATCCAGGTGCCGTAGTCGTGCCAGAACGTGCTCGTCAATCGAAATGGTCCATGGGGATGGTCGGCTTGGCCCAGGGATGCCTGCGTGCTTCGTAGACTGACACCGTCGGTGGCGGGAAGGCTGGGTCGGCAAACGCGCCGATGGGGATGGCGATGAGATCCGGGCGCGTGGCGATCTGGTAGTGCACGGTCGAGCCGCAGACCGGGCAAAAGTGAAACGTCAGCTGGTTGCCGCTGTCGGCGGTGCGGGTGAAGACCTTGGAGTCGCCGCTGATGGTGACGGTGTCGACGGGGAAGCGCGCCTGGATGCCGTAAGCGCTGCCCGTCCGTCGCTGGCAATCGAGACAGTGGCACATCGAGATGCGGACGGGCTCGCCTGGGCACGAGACGGATAGCTGGCCGCACTGGCAGGTCGCTTTGCGTATGACCGTCATCAAAAGACCTCAGATCGGCCGAACGAGGTCTTCGGCGCTGATGAGCCAGGGGGGCTCAGGGACGTTTTCGAGCTCGTAGAATCCGCCGCAAAAGACGGCGTGCGGGCAGCCGCTGCAGACGGGCTTTCTCGTGCGGCGCTCGGCGAGATACTGGCCGAGGTTCACGTCTTCGTTGTTCACGAAGACCATGTGCCGCTCGAGCTTGGCGAGGTCGCCCATCATCAAATGGGTGTGGTTGGGCATGAAGCAGAACGGCAGGTTGATCACTTGCAGCTTCATGCGTGTGTGCCAGCGATCGATGACCGCGGCGGTGATGTCGGCGGCGGCCTGGGTGTCCGGCGCGATCATGCTGGTGGCGCGACCGAACGGCGTCAGAAACTGAATGTTGAGCCAGCGCAGGCCGAGGTCCCAGGCGAGCTGGGCGACCTCGTCGAGCTTCTGGTAGTTGCCCTTGGTCAGCGTGATGTTCATGCCAAGGTCGACGCCCGGCGGCGCAGATGCAAGTGAGTTGCGAATACCGCCAATCGTCTGCTCGTAGGCCTCGGCCACGCCGACCTGCTGCGCGTGGGTCTGCGCGTCGGGACCGTGCACGCTGAACAGCAGTGTGGTCAGGCCCGATCGAACGAGCTTCGTCGCGAAATCGGGGTAAAAACAAAGCCGGCCATTGGTCGTGACATTGATGCGCTGGTAGCCGATGGCCCGCGAATACCGAATCAACGGGATGAGCTCGGGGTTGAGCGTGGGCTCGCCACCGTCGAAGTCGACCATGTCGACGCCCAGGCGACGGTATTTGTCGAGGTGCTCGCGCTGGCGCGGCGGATGACCGTGGATCTGCGTGCGGGTGCCGACCGCGCAGAACGTGCAGTGGTTGTTGCACACATAGGTCACGTTCATGATGAGCTTCTTGGGACCAGTGGAGCAGGCCAGACGTGCGTCAAACGTCGCCTTGAACTTGATCAGCTCCGTCGCTGGCACCAGCGCGCCGGGCTGGGACGGCGCGGTCTGAAAGTGCGGACCCCAGTCGCTGACGACGGGCAGCGATCGATTGTGGGCGAGCTGCGTACCGGGCAGCGGCGTCGCGAACTGCACGGCCGGATGGACGTCGAAGCGGTCGTGCAGATCCATGGCAAAGGCCAAGGTCTCGTTGACTTCTTCGGCAGTCTCGCCGGGCAGGCCAATCATGAAATGGCACATCAGCGGCACGCTGGCGGCCTGCGCATTTTCGGCAGCACGCGTGATGGCGCCGAGATCGAGCCGTTTTCCGACGACAGAATCGACCACGCGCTGCGAGCCGCTCTCGGCGCTGACGCTGACCGTCTGCACCCGGCCGTGCATCTGTTGTAGATGGCGGGGCTCGAGATAGTCGGCGCGGACGCCGTTGGGTAGGTCGAAGCGCAAGTCGCGGGCGACGAGCGCTGACAACAAATGGTCGAAATGGGCGGCGTTGACGTTGGCCATCTCGTCGAGGAGCTCGACGCGGGTGGTGCCCAATTGCGCCAGCGCATCGAGTCGCTGGTCGATGGCGGCGGCCGAAAACCGTCGCTGGGTCTTGATGGCGTCGGGGCCCCGGCCAGGGTTGGAGCTGCAATGCGCGCAGGTGAACGGGCAGCCGCGCGAGCTGACCATGGGCAGGGTGCGCCCGTCGACGGGGAAGGCCCATGGGCCGCGACCGAGGCCACTGACCACGCGCGACAAAAAGCGGTCATGATGCGCGAGATCGACAAGATTCCAGGCTGGGGGTGGCAGGGCGTCGAGGTCGGGGACTTCTATGCCGGCAATGGTGGCTGCGTTGCGGAAGTCACCCGAGGCCAACAGCGACGGGATCGTGACCTCGGCTTCGTATTTGACCCAGCCGGTGGCCTCGGGATAAGCCGCCAGCACGCCGTCGGCTTCGACATAGTGCTGGCCCGACTGATGGCAGTCGGCCAGCCAGACGGGCACCGACGGAAAAGCGCTACGCAGCCCGGTCAACAGCGACGCCAGCACGTCGTCGCGATGTGGCGGCCGATGAAACGGCGTGTAGGCAACCACCACCACATCAGCCGCCGACAGCTCGCTCAACACTTCGTCCACGGCAGCGCCCAGATGGGCCCGCCCGTCGCTGCGCCAGGTCAGCGTCGAGCCTGGCAGGGCATACGCATTGATCAGCCGGACGTCATGTTCCGTCGCCAGCACCGCCGCCAGCTGGACCGCGCCGAGGTCGGAAACGTACGGATAATCGATGAAGTCGCGCGCGACCGACACCGGGGGATGGATGACGAGGACGCGCACCGTGGTCGATTGTACCTCACCCGAGGCAGTGTTACTCTGGAAGTCCAATGCTGACCGAAGAAGTGCACGCCGGCGGCGTTGCTGACAGCCGCGCCGACAGCACCAAAGTCGCCGAGCACGAAAACGCCGCGCACGAGAAACGCAACTGGGTGCGGCTCACCTTCGACTGCAACAACCGTTGCGTGTTCTGCCTCGATTCCGACACGCACGACGGCAACATGCGCAACCGCGACGAGGTCAAGCGCCAGATCCTCGACGGACGCCGCGCCGGCGCCACCCGCCTCATCTTGTCCGGCGGTGAGCCGACCATTCACCCCGACTATGTCGACTTCATCAAGCTCGGGGCGCGCGCCGGTTATCGCAAGATCCAGACGGTCACCAACGGGCGACTGTTTGCCTACCCCGAATTTTTCGAGCGCTGCGTCTCGGCCGGCCTGTCCGAAATCACTTTTTCGCTGCACGGCCCCAACGCGCGTATTCACGATGCGCTCGTCGGTGTCAAAGGCGCCTTCGAGCAAGAAATCGACGGCCTCGGACGCGCGCTGGCCGATCCGCGCGTCATCGTCAACGTCGACGTGGTCATCAACCGCGCCAACGTGAAACAGCTCGCCGAGATGCTGGAAAAATTTACCGGCATGGGCGTACGCGAGTTCGATCTGCTGCAGGTCGTGCCCTTCGGCCGCGCGTTCACCGAGGGAAAAGACACGCTATTTTACGATCTCGAGGAAATGCGGCCGTATCTCTTGGCGGCGTTCGAATATTCGAAACGGCCGGATTTGCATATCTGGCTCAATCGATTTCCGCCGCAGCATCTCGAGGGCTTCGAGCACCTCATTCAGGATCCGTACAAGCTCAACGACGAAGTGCGCGGCCGCAAGGAAGAGTTCGCGCGCCTGCTCGACGAGGGCGCGGCGCTGGATTGTCGGGCGCCGGCGCGTTGTGCGTACTGTTATCTGGAGCAGCTCTGCGACACGCTCGAAGATGTACGGGCGGCGGTCAAGCTCGACGGGCCGCGCTTCGATGTCTTGCGCGTCGACTCCGAAGCCGAAGCGCTGGCGGTGGCGACGCCGGTGTTTGGCGGCGATCCGGCCAGTGCCAAGCGGGCCCGCGCCGACGGCAAGGTCGGCTTGTCTTTGCTCGCCGAGGCGCCGGCCAAACCCAAGAGTCTGGCGCTGCCACAGTTGGCCGAGGCCGCCGGTGCGCGTGGACTGTGGGTACGTGCGCCGTCGCTGGAGGCGGCGCGTAAAGTCGTGGCAGAGTATCCCGCGCTCGGCGACGTGGAGCTCGAGCTCGACGAATATCTGGGCCTGGCGGGTGATCTTCTCGATGGTCATCGCATCACGCGGGCCACGGCTTCGTCGGTCCTTCAGCTCCAAGCCTTGTTGCAGATCGGGACGTTTTCGATCGTCGTGTTGCTCGGCCATGAGACCGCGGCTTGGCTGCTGGCGGCCACGCCGTCGTCGCTGGCGCGTATCGTGATCCGTCAGCCTACGCACGAGCGGCTCACCGATTCGGCGACCCTCGACGTCGATCTGCCGGCGTTCTTCGCCGCACTGTCGACGCCGGTGCCCGTGGAAGACGTCCCGGCGTGCATCACCGGGCGGGCGCCGTCGGTGCGGCCGGTGGTGCTCGACGCTGCCATGCTCGACGGGGACGCGCACCTCGAGATCTTCCGCTACACGCGGCGCTACGTGCTCGACCACTACTACACCAAGTCTTTGCGCTGCAAAGGGTGTGCATACAACCAGTCGTGCGACGGGCTGCACGTCAATTATGTACGGGCACACGGCTACGCAGTGATGCAGCCCGTCCTGGCTCTGGCTCCGGCTTCGGCTTCGGCGGAGTAGCCTTGAAGATCGCCGTCGCTGGACAGATCGCCGAGGGACGCGGCTGGCTGGCGTTGCGGGCTCTGCGCGCGCCGCAGTGGGTGCACTTCGTGGTGCTGCCAGCAGCGACGGCACGGACCCTGTCCGATCTGGCGGGCGCGGCACACGGGATGGCCGTCGCAGTGCTGGCGCTGGGGTATGCGTATGGGCTCAATGCGCTGGCTGATCGGCCGACCGATCTCGATCGACGCAAGAATCCGCTCTGTGGCGTGGACGCGCCCTCGTCGCTGGTGAAGATCTTGGCCGCCATGGTGCTGCTCGCCTTGGGTCTCGGCTGGCTGGCGGGCCCGTTGTCACTGGCGGCCACTCTCGCGTCGCTGGCGGCGTCCACATTGTACAGTGTCGGGCCACGGCTCAAAGACCTTCCCATCCTGGGAACGCTGCTCAACGCAGTGATCTTCGCGCCGTTGTTGGTGGTATCACCGACGGGAATCACGCCCGAGCTGGCAGTGGTGGCCATCGTCTTCGTGGCCCTGGTGCTGCAGAACCAGTTGCTCCATGAGCGGGCCGATCACGACGAAGACGCGCGCGCTGGCACGCTGACCACCGCACGCATGCTGGGCGCGCGGGCCACGCATGTCGGTGTGGCAGCGCTCGGTCTGGTCGGCGCAGCGACGGCGGCTTGGTTGTCGCGCTCGCGGCTGGAAGCACTGGTGGCGGTATTGGCCCTGGCCCTCGTGTCGGTGGTCGTGCTGGTCGGGCAACACAGCGCCGCCGCACGTCGGGTCAGTCACCGTCGCTGGGCGGTCCTGGCCGGCGCGATGATCTTCGTGGTGACGCGCTGATGGAGGCCCTCAGGTCACTGGCGTTGGCCCGTCGCGCGCTGCGGCTCGGCGGAGCGATCCTCAAAAAAGAACGGCTGCCGTTCTCGATCACCTTCATCCTCACCCACCGCTGCAATTTTCGCTGCGATTATTGCGACATTCCCGACGCTGCCGGCGACGAAATGACGACGGCGGAATGGAAGCGGGCCATCGACGAGCTGGCCGACCGGGGACTTGGTCGGGCGAGCTTTTCCGGCGGGGAAGCGCTCCTCAGGCCGGACGCCATCGAGATCATCGGGCATGCGCGGCGACGGGGCCTCACCACCTCGCTCAACTCCAACGCCTGGCTCGCCGGCGAGCGGATGGCCGAGCTGGCGTCGGTGCTGGACATGCTGGTGGTGTCGCTCGACGGGCCCGAACAGGTCCATGATCTGGTACGACGACGTCGCGGATCCTATGCGCGGGTGATCGCGGTCCTCGACGCTGCGCGGGCCCACAAGCTGTCGACCGCAACGATCACCGTGTTGTCGCCAGCCAACCTCGACGTGATCGACGAGGTGCTGTCGCTGGCCCGGCAGCATCGGTTTTGGGCCTATTTTCAGCCGGCCTACGAAGACTGCTTTGACCACGCGCGCGGGCTCGATCCGGCGCTCGGCCCGCAGATCTTCGCCGACCTGTCGCGACGTTTACAGACCGCGCGCGCGGATGGCTTTCCCGTCGGTGCGTCGCCCGGATACCTGGAGCGCCTCGGGCGTGGGCCGACCTTTGGCGACTGCACCACCTGCCATGCTGGACGATACTTCGGCAGCGTGATGCCCGACGGGCAGATGGTGCCGTGTCATCTATCCAGCAGAAGTCGTCAAGACTGGCCCAATGGGCGCGTGCTCGGCTTTGGTCGTGCGTTCGACGAATTGCCGTCGCCGGGCGTCGGGCCGGGTTGCGCCATCAGCCCGTATCAAGAGTCGGATCTGATCTTCGGGCTCGATGTGCGTGCCGTCGCTGCTGCGGTCCATCGTCTGGCGGGCGCATGAGCCGCCGCGCAGATCTCAAGACCGGCTATGACTGCAATTCGAACTGTGTCTTCTGCGTCATCGGCGACAAGCTCTTCACCGGCAATCGCCCGCTCGCCGAATGCGTCGAGGAGCTGAAGCAGAGCCGCGCCACCTGTGACGATGTGGTCTTCACTGGCGCCGAGGTCACCATCCGGCCCGACTTTTTCCGGATGGTCGCGGCGGCGCGCCAGCTCGGCTATCGCAACATCCAGATCCAGACCAACGGGCGCATGTTCGCCTATCTCGACTTCTGCAAAAAAGCCATCGCCGCCGGGGCCAACGAGTTTTC
>Ga0123338_10006193_pt1 | contig 10070 bp, 6 predicted proteins | sample grotaG_FD_89793 | JGI IMG/M metagenome (GOLD analysis project Ga0123338, IMG submission 89793) | Glacier valley bacterial and archeal communities from Borup Fiord, Nunavut, Canada, to study Microbial Dark Matter (Phase II) -... | ecosystem: Environmental > Aquatic > Freshwater > Ice > Glacier ...
TCTATTTTTCTGCTGCACCGATTTGAAGAGGAAAGAGCCACAGGGGCTGGAGTGGAGGATGCAATGCGGCGGTCGTTATATAAGTCATTTTCGTCGATATCAGCCAGCTCCCTAACTACGATAGCCGGATTTGTAGCACTGATGTTTATGCGTTACCGAATTGGGTTGGACATGGGACTTGTGTTAGCGAAAGGGATACTTTTAAGTTTAATTTGCGTACTACTCGTACTTCCTGCCATGGCTATCATGAGTGATAAGCTCATCGAACGTACCAGACATAGGTCATTTCTGCCTACCTTTAAGAAATTCGGTCATACAGTAGTTAAAATGCGATACATCATTGTAGCCTTATTATTGCTCATTATTATCCCGGCATATCGGGGGCAATCCTCCAATCATTTTCTCTATGGAGAGTCCTCGATTGCGCTTAGTGAAGGTTCACAGTTGGCAGATGATGAAGTTCAGATCAATAAAACCTTCGGCTCTTACAATCCAATCGTGCTATTAGTTCCGACCGGCAATATTGCAAAGGAGGCAGCAGTAGCAAATAAACTTGAAGTACTTGATTTTATAACTAGTGTTCAGACAATAGTCACCATTGCCGACTCTGCCATAGCTCGTGATATGCTTCCACAAAAGGTCGTGGATCAGTTTCAAACCGCAAATTACACTAGAATGATTATAACCCTAAATACTGAGGTAGAAAGCGAAGCAGCCTTTCAAGCGATAGATCAGTTGACAGAGCTAATCAAAAGCTACTATGGTGACGATTTTATTCTGGTAGGTGCATCTGCTAGTGTGAAGGACATTAAAACTGTGGTAGAGGTGGATTTTACTATTGTAAATTTGATATCAATCTTGGCGGTTGCCGTTATCTTACTGTTTACATTTAGATCTTTCTTACTGCCGGGAATTTTAATTCTTGTCATAGAAGCTTCTATTTGGATTAATATGTCAATTCCATACTTTATGAATTCGTCGTTGAACTTCATCGGATATATGATAGTCAGTGCAATTCAACTGGGAGGTACGATAGATTATGCCATATTACTTACGGATCGGTACATGGATAACCGAAGGTCAATGGAAAAAAAGGAAGCTGCAGCAAAGGCAGTTTCTGATGCCGGACGTTCGATACTTACCTCTGCAGGTATTCTGTGCTCTGCCGGATTCATCCTGGGTGAGGTATCTAGTATTGCAGGTATTTCAGAACTGGGTACACTGATTGGACGCGGGGCTTTACTTAGCAGTCTGATGGTATTTATCCTGTTGCCACAGCTTTTGGTAATATTTGATAAGGCAATTCAAAGGACTACGTTAAAGGAAGCAAACTTAATGAAATTGTTTCAACGTAAATAATATAACTATATAATTGATGAATTTTCAAGGAAGGAGTACGGATTATGAAAAACAGGAAGAATAAAGTGATTATATTTACCATATTGGCAATTGTTTTAGGAACCTCCGGATTTTATGTGTCGAATAAGGTCAATGCTGCAAATGGGGTGAATGCTGCAAAAGGGGAAAACGTCACAAATGCCTCAAACGGAGAAGATACAGCAAAGCAGGCTTACAGTAATGACTTAGGTGTATACCTGATGGATAAGAATGAAACAGTTTATGTGAATTTGAATTATGACGGTACCATATCAAAAATGAATGTCGTAAATTATTTTAAAGCACAGGATTTAGGCATTTATCAAGATTATGGTAATTATGAGAACATAACGAATCTCACAAACGATATAGAACCAGTGATAGAGGAGGATTCTATCCGTTGGAATATTGCTGGCTCAAATAAAGATTTCTACTATCAAGGGCAGCTTAGCGGTGGTGATTTACCATGGAAATTTGACATTGAATACAAATTGGAGGGTATTGCAGTAAAGGCCGAGGATCTGACGGGAGCAGCTGGAGAACTTGTAATTGTAATTAATGTAGAGGAAAACTTAGCGGCAGAAGAATATTTTAGACAAAACTATATGATGCAGATTACAGTTCCATTAAATATGCAAAACGCTACATTGATATCCGCTCCCGGTGCAGTACAGATGATTGCCGGGCACACAAAAACACTCGCATTTACCATGCTTCCACAATCCGCAGGTCACTTTGAAATCATAGCACGAGTACAGGATTTTGCGATGGAGGCAATTGATATTGCTATGATGAAGGCAGATTTGTCCTCTTATATGGATGTTGATGAAATGACGGAAGGCTTCGGTGCAATGTCAGAAGGCATGGAAGAGTTGAAGAATGGAACGGTTATATTAAAGGAGGGTATCACGGAGCTATCCGGAGGTATCGGATTAATCGGCAGCGGATTAAATGATTTATCGCTTGGTACGCCACAGCTGTCAGAGGGGATGGATCAATTCGATGATGGGTTTGCTACATTTAAGGGAAGTCTTCGGGAGCTGTCCACCGGATCAAGTCAGATGAAGGAAGGTTTACAGGAAATATCCGATAATGGCAAACAATTTTTAATCGGTTATCAAGGGATAGAAGCAGGTATATCGTCGATGCTTGTAATGAAGCAGGAACTGCAGACTATGGCTGGTGAAATGGCGAAAAGTACGGATCCCCAAACAGTCATGCTTGCTCAGACAATACTGGGACAGTTAGACGGTTTGATAAAACTACAGACAGGACTGGAGACTTTAAATACTAGTTTTGATCTGTACACGCAGGGAGTAGAACAAGCTGCTGACCAATATACTGCATTAAACACCGGAATTAGTGCACTTCCTGGAGGGTTTGGCCAGCTAACCGGAGGATATCAAGAAATCAAGGATGGAAACAACGCAGTATATTCAGCTGTAGAGCAATTAAACAAGGGCTTAACGGATATTAGCACTTCGACAACAGCAATACCGGATAAGGTACAGCTACTGGCAGATGGACAGCTAGAGATGAAGGAGGGGATTGACCAAGCGGTAAAGGAAATTGAGTCACTTACCAGAACAGATGCAGGCACAGCAAAAATCCAACCGGTATCTTTTGTGGCACCGGGTAAAATCGTACCCAATTCTGTACAATTCGTGCTGCGGACGCCTGCAATTGAAAAGGTCACCCGTCAGATTAAGAGTGCTGAAACAGAAGTGAAAGAGATGGGATTTTGGGATAAATTATTTGATTTGTTCAGATAGAGGGCAATATAGCTGCTAGCTGATGGGAAGCTGGCGAATAATATTTAGAATAGATAACCACAGGCTTGAAAAAGTTCTGTGGTTATCTTTGTATTCATGACAAATAAAATGGTTCATCAATTCACCTTGATATAAAGGTATTAAATATAGCAATAATGTATAGAAAAATCTGCAAAAAGTTTGATAATGTGACTATATTAGTTTATAATGCTTTATAGGTATAATATTTTGAAAAATTATATAACAATTGCTTGCAGAAAAACTTAATAACTTGGATTAAAAAAATTAACAGACAGAATAGGGAGCTCTATGGAAAACAACCTACTAAAAGAAATTTATAAGATACTTGATGAAGCAAAGGTTATATCTACAACTTATCCTAATAAATCATATACAATGAGCAAAGTAATGTATGATTTATCAAAGAAAAATAATTTTAAGCTAGAAGAGGGGTATTCTTTAATAAGTATGTCATTAGCTTGTAGAGCTAAATCAGAAAATAATAAAATGTTGGATTTTTCCTATAGTGCATTTGAGATATTTAAAGAATTACAAGAGCCTATTGGTCAAATAAAATCATTAAATCTTATTGGTATAGCTTATTTTTACAGTTCTATGTATGAACAAGCTCTAAAATATTTGTTGCAAGCTCAAGATTTGTTAGAAAAATACAAAGATGATTATTTATTAAGCTGTGTACTAAATAATATAGGCGAAGTTTTCCGTGAGTCAATGAAGTACGATAGAGCTTTAGAATACTATGATAGAGCTCTTAAAATAGGCTCAGATGTTAGCTCGAAAATCAATACAGCATCTCTACTTAGTAATATTGGCGAGATTTACTTTTTAGAAAATAAGTATAATGAAGCATTGGAATACATAACTAAAAGTTACGATATTCTTATTGAAGAAAAAGATATGGTATTTCTCGGTGATGTTGAAAACAAATTAGGAAAGGTACATTATATCAATGAAAATTATAATAAAGCAGAAGAATATTTTTTGAGTTCACTGAAAAGATTAGAGAAAGTAGATAATAAGTTTTATGCCATTGATGTATTAATGAATATCGCAAAATTACAATTCGAAAAAGATGGAAACCCCCCATTTAATCATTATGAAAAAGCTATAAAATATGCAGAAATTTCAAATGCTAAGAAAAAGTTGAGTGAAGTGTATAAGACTATAGCAGATTACTTTGAAAAAATAGGTGAATTTGAAGAGGCGCTGGAGTATTTCAAAAAATTAAACCGAATTGATAAAGAAATTAATACATTAATAACAGGAAATAAATTTGAAATTATAAAAATTGAATTAGAGCATTTAAATGAAAGTCATAAATTTAAAGAAATCGAAATGATTAACAGTCGTTTAGAACTGGAAATTTCAAACCAACAGGAAGAATTAGATAAGATACAACAATTAAACGAAGTTTTAGAGGAAAAAGCATTTGAAGATGAACTCACGAGTGTTCCAAATAGACGATATATTACTTATCATTTGAATAAAATGTGCGAAGAACGTTTGCCGCAGGATCAAATAATTGCCTTATTTATTATTGATATTGATAATTTTAAAAAATATAATGACTCCATGGGGCACTATAAAGGAGATAAATCTCTTATAAAGGTAGCAAATTGCTTGAAAAATATACAAGAAAAGCGAGAAGATATTTTTGGAAGATACGGTGGAGAAGAATTCATATATTATGCAAAAAATATAAGCTATGACGAAGCATTAGAGCTTGGAAATTTATTTAGGATTGAAGTTGAAAAACTATCCTTAAAATATACGGTAGAGAATGACAGCTGTGCGGTAACAATTAGTGTGGGAGGCGCACTAGGTAGATTGTCAAGCTTTCATAATGCAAATCAGATCATTCAAATGGCTGATAAGGAGCTTTACAAAGCCAAAAATATGGGACGAAATATTACATTACTAAATAGCCTGATTGAATGATTAGAACCATTTGTAAATACTTGCAATACGAACTATATATGGTAAAATAAACTTAATCATTAAAATGATTAAGTTTATTTTATAAAGAAAAAGATTTTAGAGGAGATTGGGAGGTAGTAATCATGGCAGATCTAAAATATGAAATCACTGAAAAAATTGCAATACTTTCTGAAAAGGGTAATTGGACGAAAGAATTAAATAAGGTTAGTTGGAATGATAGGCCACCTAAGTTTGATTTAAGAGATTGGAACCATGAAGAAGGTAAGATGGGTAAGGGTGCAACTCTAACAGAGGAAGAAATAAAGAAGCTTAAAGAAGTCTTGTATGAATTAACATTTACCATATAACCGGAGGAAGAGAATGTTTTCCGAAGCTTACAGTTACTACAATAGTACGAGGTAGGAATATTCTAAATGATGCTACTTATGAAGACTGTGTTTTCGTTAATGAAAAAAAACGTATGTATATGTAAGGAGGAATAGCGCATGAATCCGTACATAAACCTGGGGAGAGTAGAATTCGTTGTCACTCATCAATGTACTGGAAATTGCAAACATTGTTCCGTTGGAACTAAGCTCTCAAAAACAGGGAGTAAACATATTGAATACTCAAAGATTGAGGGTATGCTAACCACATTGTCAAAAAACTTTAAAATTGAATCTGTCATGTGTTTTGGTGGTGAGCCATTACTGCATACCGAAGATGTCTGTGGAATAATGTGGGAAGCGAAAAGATGCAATATACCAAAGAGGCAAATCATAACCAATGGGTATTTTAGCAAAAAAGAATCGGTAATTGCTGATGTAGTATATTCATTGGAAGAAGCTTGCTTAAATCAGGTTCTCTTATCTGTCGATGCATTTCATCAAGAAAGCATACCGCTAGAACCTGTTTATTCATTTGCAAAACAAGTAAAGACCGGTGGAACGATTGAAATAAAATTACATCCTGCCTGGCTTGTAAACGAACAAGCAGATAATAGTTATAACCAAACGACTAAAGAGCTATTATTTAAATTTAGAGATTTGCAATTACCAATTTCAAAAGGTAACAACATTTTCCCTTCTGGTAATGCTGCTATATATTTAGCGGAGTATTTCGAAAAGAAACCGATAAATCTCGATCAAAAATGTGGTGAAGCCCCATACTCAACTAAGCTTGATGAAGTCGATACTATTTCGATATTTCCGAATGGGGATGCAATGGTTTGCTGTTTTGTGATTGGAAATGTTTATGAAGAAGATATTGAAAGTATAATCTCAAGATACAATCCCTACGAGAATTCTGAAATGTTGGCTTTGTTAAATGGAGGGGTCAAAAATCTTATTGAGATCGCAAATGCGAAAGATATTGAGGTACAGACAAATAATATATATTCAGCATGTAGCGTTTGCCAAGATATTATGAAAAGAATTCAAAAAAACGAGTAATAAAATGAACTGCCCCAATACGTTAGAGGAAGTCCATTATTCACTTAATGGTTCTGCTTGACTAAGGTAAAAAAAGATAGCTAAGTTGATTGAAAATTATTTAACAATAGTATAATTGCTGCCGTGACAGGCGACAGAAAGGATAGAATTATGACTGATAAGAAAAATATGCCTCTAGTACCTGCTTTCATATTAGATACCCTGATCAATATCTTGTATATTGCAGATATCATCCCTGAATGGATTTTTAGACTTGGATTTTTGATAGTAATTATCTGCTGCTTGATAATGAATTTGAATAATCTAAAGGCTAGCAGAAAAAAGAAGAAAATGCAAAGCGACGCAACCTCTAAACCATCCGCAGAACCAGCAAAGAAATGGTTTGTTATCTTATGCATTGTGTCTGCTTTACTTTGGGCACCTTCCTATTGTATTGCAATTTTCGTAAAGTGACATAATTTATACATAAAAAATCAGCGAAACTGCGATTATTCACACAGCTGCGCTGATTTTTTTATACCAGGATTATTCTATCCCAAGAACAGTATTAGCATTCACACCACCGGAATAAGTAAAGGTGATGGTATCGCCGATATTGTATTTTATGATTTCAATATAATCAGCTACATTGACATCGAATATTTCCTTGCTGTTATTAAGGAGAATATAGTAATGTGAATTTCCTTCTACGACGCTTTCTGCTATTTTCTTAATTGAACCAGTGATTTTGGGTAGTAAGGAAGTATCTTCTACACCTATGCCACTTAATTTCATTTGAACCGTATATGTCTTTTCACATTCCGACACCGTATCCCCAATTGCTACAATCTGATATTGTTCTATATTAACCATAGCATACTTTTTAACTAAACCGGCAGCATCTTTTAATGCGATAAAATAAGTAGGCTGATTGCCGATATTAAGAAGTAAGGGGAAGGTTGCACGATAACCGAGCTCTTGTACCTTGCCTTCTGCCGATCCCATTGCAGAATATTCCTCTGCACCAGATATGGAATAAAAACGGGTTTCTGCTGTTCTCTGATTCATTAATACAAAACCTACATTGGATTGATCACTACCTACTGAGGTAACACCAGTATATACCCACACATCATCATCTAAAACGAGGTAATTATATCCATCCGTTGTTTGTAATGCATCCTTTTGGCTGAATACTGTATTCCAATAGCCATGCTTTAAGGTTCCATAATAATCGTATAAAGAAATAAGAAGGTCTGCAGAATAAATGCGGTCTACCCAGGTAGGTACATCCTGTATGGCATAATCTTGATAATCTCCATTAATCGCATTTACAATAACGGCTCTTCCTATCGTTTGCCCACCAAATAAACCAATCGTATAATCCTTAACTGGACATATCCAATACGGAGTACCTTCATCATCAATTTCAAAATTTATATTATCAAAGATATACGTAGGATAACGAAAGCGAAGATAACGATAGATATTTCTAGCAAAATGTTCTGAATCAGAAAACTGTATCTCGTTCTCTAGTTTGATTAATTGTGCTTCCTGTGTTGCCATATCGACTTGCATATAGGCAGGAATGCCTTCGGAGCGGTTGGATAGCCACTTAAATATACTCCCATATTGTAAAGGAGCAACACGGACAGGATTGCCTTGATAATTGATTTGTGTATAAGTTGGACTAACCTCAAACTGAGATACAAATTCAATCATACTGCCCATTTTCCTTGATCCAAGCAGTACAGCAGAATCTGCGTCAAGGATAGGAATGTCTTGAAAGGATATTTCTTTGATATCCTCCGTAAAATTTCTATCCGTAATGGTAAGTAACGATTGATATCTTTTCGCATTTATCATAGAAGAAGAAAAAATACTTCCGCCAATGTAAATTAAGAAGACAATCAAGGTAACTCCAAAAGCCATAGAAAATAATCTGTTTTTCAATAGACTCTGTAAGGAGAGAGTGTATTTATCTTTCTTATAACCTGCAAGACCAATAATAATGCAAACGATGATTAACCCACCTAGGATAAAGAACCAGAAACCCGGTGAATGAATATTGATTGCCGGCAACGTTAAATAGTAGAATAGATAAGCAATAAAAAGAACGACGATTGTTGAAATCAGATACTTAGTAAATTTTTTCATATAAACCTCCATCTACGTGCTTAATGTCTTTTTCAAAGACATATGCATTAAATCTATTACATTATCATATCAAATTCAGAATAAAAGTCAATTACAATCAGATTAGAATTCTACGACTTTGATGAAAAACTTTCCTATTACATATTAATTGCTTTTATAATATTTTATGTATATACTGATATTTGATAATAACGGTAGAAAAACTGTTAAGTTGATGGAAAATAGGATACCAAGCTGGTTAATTGATTGATATCGTTGTAAGTAATGTAATATTAAAAATAAATATGTTGGAGGAATTGATAATGGGAGGATTTTTTGCTGTCACATCTAATACAGACTGTATTTTTGATTTATTTTTCGGAACAGACTATCATTCGCATCTGGGAACACGAAAGGGCGGTATGGCTGTATATGGAGAAAATGGTTTTGATCGCGCTATCCATAATATCGAAAACTCACCGTTTCGGACTAAATTCGAAAAAGAAGCGAATGTAATGCAAGGTACGATGGGAATCGGCTGTATTTCTGACTATGATCCCCAGCCGCTGATTGTTCGTTCCCACCATGGGACTTTTGCAATCTCAACGGTAGGAAAGATTAACAATATCAAACAAATTGTAGACAACTTATTAGAATCCGGTTATTCTCATTTTCTGGAAATGAGCGGTGGGGAAATCAATGCAACGGAGCTTGTGGCTGCAATTATTAATCAAAAGGAAAATTTAATTGAAGGTATTATGTATGCGCAGGAAATTATTGATGGCTCGATGACCATGCTAGTTATGACACCAAAGGGAATTTATGCAGCTAGGGATTTGCTTGGAAGAACTCCGGTTACGATAGGAAAGAAAGAGGGAGCCTTCTGTGCCTCTTTTGAATGCTTTGCTTATTTAAACTTAGGCTATCAGGACTATAAAGAGTTGGGACCTGGAGAAATCGTAGTGATGACACCGGAGGCGGTTACAACGTTACGCACTCCGTTAAAAGAGATGAAAATATGTACTTTCTTATGGGTATATTATGGTTATCCTTCTTCCTCCTATGAGGGCGTGAGTGTCGAGAAGATGCGTTATAAATGTGGTGAATTGCTAGCAGGACGAGATGATGTAAAAGCGGACACCGTAGCGGGAGTTCCGGATTCCGGAACAGCTCATGCCATTGGGTATTCAACAAAACTAGGGATTCCATTTACCAGACCATTTATTAAATATACACCTACCTGGCCAAGATCCTTTATGCCAACGATACAGAGTCAAAGAAATCTTATAGCAAAGATGAAGCTAATTCCTATTCATGAATTAATTAAAGGAAAGAGTTTGCTTTTGATTGACGATTCTATTGTACGAGGAACGCAATTGCGGGAGACTACCGAATTTCTATACCAGAGCGGTGCAAA
>Ga0123338_10006198_pt1 | contig 10066 bp, 9 predicted proteins | sample grotaG_FD_89793 | JGI IMG/M metagenome (GOLD analysis project Ga0123338, IMG submission 89793) | Glacier valley bacterial and archeal communities from Borup Fiord, Nunavut, Canada, to study Microbial Dark Matter (Phase II) -... | ecosystem: Environmental > Aquatic > Freshwater > Ice > Glacier ...
GGCCGCCGGCTGCGAGCTGGTGCGCATCACCGCCCCCAGCATCAAAGAAGCCCAGAACCTGCTCGAAATCAAGAACGAGCTGCGGCGGCGGGGCTGCACCGTGCCGCTCGTGGCCGACATCCATTTCACGCCCAACGCGGCCGAGTTGGCCGCGCGCATCGTGGAAAAAGTGCGCATCAACCCCGGCAACTACGCCGACCGCAAGAAATTCGAGGAAATCGACTACACCGACGCTTCCTACGCGGCCGAGGTCGAGCGCATTCGGGAGCGGTTCCGGCCGCTGGTCAAGATTTGCAAGCAGTACGGCACGGCCATGCGCATCGGCACCAACCACGGCTCCTTGTCCGACCGCATCCTGAGCCGCTACGGCGACACGCCGCTCGGCATGGTGGAGTCGGCGCTGGAATTTCTGCGCCTCTGCGAAGAAGAAAACTACTACGACGTGGTGCTGAGCATGAAAGCCAGCAACACCCAGGTCATGGTGCAGGCGTACCGGCTGCTGGTGCAAAAGCTCGACACCGAAGGCTTGCAGCCGTACCCGCTGCACCTGGGCGTGACCGAGGCCGGCGAGGCCGAAGACGGGCGCATCAAGTCGGCCGTCGGCATCGGCACGCTGCTCGAAGACGGCCTCGGCGACACGGTGCGCGTGAGCCTGACCGAAGCGCCCGAAGCCGAAGCGCCCGTGGCCCGGATGCTCATCGACCGCTACACCGACCGCGCCGCCCGCCAGCGCTACATCCGGCCGGTAGGGGGTGAGTCGCCGATTAACCCATTCCAGTACGCGCGCCGCGCCACGCACGAGGTGGCCAATTTTGGCGGCAGCAACGTGCCGCGCGTCATCACCGACCTCTCGCGCCTGCCGCGGCTCGACTACGCCGACCTGCGCGCGGCCGGGCACTTGTATTCGCCCTTTCTGGACAAGTTTCAGATGTCGGACCTCGGGGCCGACTACGTGTACACGGGCGAGCGGCCAGTGCCGTTTATGCTGCCCAACGGGCTGCGGGAAATCGTGACTCACACGGCCTGGGTCGATGCGAGCCAACGCCCCGACCACTTCCCGATACTGACGCTCGACACCTATCTGGCCGATTTCGCGAAGCTGCACCCGACGCTGAATTTTCTGATGGTCGAGCTGGACGCGCTCGATGCGCACCTGCTGGAGCGCCTGCGCGCCGAGCGCCGGGTGGTGCTCGTGCTCAGCTCGGCCAACGCCCACGCCATGCCCGAGCTGCGGCGCGCGTTCTTCGAGTTGATTAATCACGGCGTGAGCTGCCCGGTCGTCGTCCGGCGCATCTACCCGCTCACCAACCCCGCCCAAACCCAGCTCGATGCCGCTACCGACGTGGGCGGCCTGCTCCTCGACGGCCTCGGCGACGGTATCAGCCTGTGCTCGGACCTGCTGCCGGCTGCCCAGCCGCAAGCCGACTGGCTGCGCGACGTGGACGCGTTCAACCAGCTCAGCTTCGGTATCTTGCAGGCCGCGCGCACCCGCATGTCTAAGACCGAGTACATCAGCTGCCCGAGCTGCGGCCGCACGCTCTTCGACTTGCAGGAAACGACGGCGATGATTCGCCAGCGCACCGACCATCTGAAGGGCCTTAAAATCGGTATCATGGGCTGCATCGTGAACGGCCCCGGCGAGATGGCCGATGCCGACTACGGCTACGTGGGCGTGGGCAAGGGCAAAATCGCGCTCTACCGCGGCCAGGATGTCATCCAGAAAGCCGTGCCCGAAGAAGCGGCCGTGGAGGAGCTGATTGCCCTCATTCGGGAAGACGGCCGCTGGGTGGAAAAGGAGCTGGCCGAGGAGCCGGTGGGGGCGTAGGAAGCTGTGCCTGCGCTCAGTCTGCCCGCGATATTTTTCTGACCATCGTGCAGGAGTTGCTGATTTCGCTAACGGTAACGAATCCGGCTCTCTGATACAGCACAAAAGCGCGGTTTTGCTTATCAACGCTCAGCGAGAGTTGAGCATAGCCTGACTGTGCTCCTTTTTCAATAAGTTTTTCGAGCAGCTGCTGGCCGTAGCCCCTGCCCCTGAAGTTTTCTTGGATGGCCATTGCTAATTCAGGAGTCGCCTCATCCACGAAGCCGTAGCCCCGGTTTTCGCCACTCCAGCGCCTTGCCCATGCAGCCCCCACGAGAGTGGTGTCAGTGGCTAAAACGAAACCGTAGTCGCCCGCCCGTCCAAACGAGGCGGCATAATGGGCGAGCGGAGGTTCGTAAATAACTGACTCGGGTAGTTTCACGGCGGGACTGTAAATAGCTTGGTGAAGCATTTTCCACAGAAAGTCGTAGTCTTCAGGTCTGATTTCCCTAATTTCAATCATATCATATTTCTGCCAGGGGTACACTGACCACCGAATCGCGCTAAGCTTACGGCTTCGGAATCCCCAACTGCTTGCATATCTCTTTGCAAAGCTCCTCGTCGATGTCGCGGTGCCGGGGTACGCTGGTGCGTTTGCCGGTTAGCTCATTTTTGTGAATGTCGTGGCGAGCGCCGTGGCGGTGCAACGGGCAACCGTGGGCTTCCAAATGCCCGATAAATTTGCCGCGTTTCATAAAACTTACGCGACTTCCACTTCTTCGCGGGCAATAACGGCGTCGTCATTATCCGAATCGTCTTCGCGCATGTCTTCCAGATAAAGCGCCAGCGCGTCCTGAATATTTTCCCGCACTTCGGCCACGGTCTGACCTTGCGTCAGCACGCCGGGAATTTCCTTCAGCTGGCCAATGAGCTGGGTTTGGCCCTGTCGGATGAGGAGGGTAAATTTCATAGAGCGAAGTTATCTAACAAGTCCGTCGCGGCTACCCTGGGTGCCTATCTGCTGCCAGTCGGTGCCCACCCTAACAAAAGTACGGCCGACGTAGGGCGCTCCTCGGCGACCGTAAGTTTGCGCTTATGCTGCCAATTGCTCCTGCTGCCGCGCTCGCCCAGGCGCTGACCACCCAAGGCTTTACCACTGTGCCCGGCCTCTACACACCGGCCGAAATAGCGGTTCTGCTTGCTTGCGTCGAAAACGCGCCTGCCGCTGGCCCCAGCTTCCGCCGTAGCCAGGACGTGTTCGCCATTCGCAACCTCGTGGGCGAAATTCCGGGCCTGTGGCCGCTGCTCGACACGGCGGCGCTGGCCGACGTGCTGGGTCAGGTGTTCCCGGCCGGCTGCCACCTCACCAAAGCCGTTTACTTTGACAAGCCGGCCGGCTCGAACTGGCTCGTGGCCTGGCATCAGGACCTGATGATAAACGTGGGCCAGCGCGCCGAGCACCCCGGCTTCGGCCCCTGGACCAGCCGCGACGGCTGGCACTCGGTGCAGCCGCCCGTGGCAGTGCTCGAAAACACCGTTACCATTCGGCTGCACCTCGACGACTGCGACGCTACCAATGGCGCGCTTAAAGTGGTGCCTGGCTCGCACCGGGGCGGCGTGCTGCCAGCGGACACTATCCGCGCCCGCACCGCTACGGCCAGCGTGTGTTCCGTGTCGGCGGGCGGGGCCATGCTTATGTGGCCGCTGCTGCTCCACGCTTCGGGCCGCAGCACAAGCGAGCGCCCGCGCCGGGTCATTCACCTGGAATTCTCGGACCAGGAGCTACCCGCCGGGCTAGCTTGGCGCGAATGGCGGGCAGTAAGGACGGGCTAAGCCAAGTCTGACAGCAGTTTATGGGCGGTGAGTCATCTACACGGACTCAGAAATCGCCCTAACCTGCAACCATGAAAAGCTACGAGTATAAAATCCTGGAAGCGAAACGCGGCATGTTCAGCGGTTTCGACTACGACAAGCTGACTGAGCAGCTCAATGAGCTGAGCCGGCAAGGCTGGGAGGTGCTGTCTACGACCCCCCTGGATGGTGGCGGCTACACCACCGGCTTGTTAATCGTGCTCCGGCGGGAAGCCCGTATGCCAGTTGCTTCGTCGTAATAACTGAGTGAAGACGCTACGTCGCTCGTAAAAAAGAGCCAGCCCGCACGAAGCAGGCTGGCTCTTTCGTGAATAATACGGCGAATTATTTCCGCTCGGCCATTGGCAGATAATTGCGCTCCAGCTCGCCGGTGTAAATCTGGCGGGGGCGGCCGATGGGTTCTTTGTTTTCGCGCATTTCCTTCCACTGCGCAATCCAGCCCGGCAGGCGGCCCAGGGCAAACATGACGGTGAACATCTCGGTCGGGATGCCCAGCGCCTTGTAAATGATGCCCGAGTAGAAGTCCACGTTCGGGTAGAGCTTGCGCTCGATGAAATACTCGTCCGTGAGGGCGGCCTGCTCCAGCTCCTGCGCGATTTTCAGCAGCGGGCTGTCCTGCAAGCCCAGCGCGTGCAGCACCTCGTCGGCGGCTTTTTTGATGATTTTGGCGCGCGGGTCGAAGTTTTTATACACCCGGTGGCCGAAGCCCATCAGGCGAAACTGGTCGTTCTTGTCCTTTGCCTTATCGATGAACTTGCGCGTGTCGCCGCCCGACTTGTGGATTTCCTCCAGCATCTCGATGACTTCCTGATTGGCCCCGCCGTGCAGCGGCCCCCAGAGCGCGTTGATGCCGGCCGACACCGAGCCGTAGAGGCTCGCGTTGGCCGAGCCGACGAGGCGCACCGTCGAAGTGGAGCAGTTCTGCTCGTGGTCGGCGTGCAGGATGAGCAGCTTGTTCATGGCCGTCACCACGACCGGGTTGATTTCGTACTTCTCGGTCGGGAAGCTGAACATCATGTACAGCAGGTTGGCGCAGTAGTCGAGGTCGTTGCGCGGGTAGTTGAGCGGGTGGCCCACCGAGTTTTTGTACGTCCAGGCCGCGATGGTCGAGAGCTTGGCCATGAGCCGCACAATCTGCAGGTTGTGCTCGTCGGCGGTCTGGTTGGGGTTGATGCTTTCGGGGTAGAAGCCGGTGAGCGCGCAGGTGAGGCTGCTCAGGATGGCCATCGGGTGGGTGGAGCTGGGGAAGCCGTCGAAAATCTTCCGCATGTCCTCGTGAATAAGGGTATGCTTGGTAATCTGGTTGCTGAAATTAGTCAGCTCGGCCTGGGTGGGCAGGTGCCCGTAGATGAGCAGATAGCCGACTTCGAGAAAGCTCGAATTCTCGGCCAGCTGTTCAATCGGGTAGCCCCGGTAGCGCAGGATATCTTCCTCGCCGTCGAGAAACGTAATGGCCGACTTGGTGGCCCCGGTATTCTTGTAGCCCGAATCGAGGGTAACGTAGCCCGTCTGGTCGCGGAGCTTGCCGATGTCGAAGGCTTTTTCGTGCTCGGTGCCCTCAATCACGGGCAGGGTAATGGACTGGCCGTTGAGGATAAGTTCAGCAGTTTCTGCCATGAGAAAATATAAATTGGAGATGAAGAAGCGGGAGCGATTGCGGCCGCGAAGCTACGCACGAATGCGGCGTAGGGTAAGCTTTAGCTTGCCTTACATCATTTCCCAATGCAGAACTGCGTGAAAATACTCGTCAGCAAATCCTCCGACGATACCTCGCCCGTAATCTCGCCCAGCGCGCCCAGCGCGTGCCGCAAATCAGCCGCCAGCAGCTCCGTGCCGCGCCCGCTGTCCAGCCCCGCTTGCACGTCGGCCAGGTGCATAGCCGCCACTTCCAGCGCCCGCGCGTGGCGCGCGTTCGTCACGATGGTCGTCGTGCCGCTGCCCGCCAGCCCCGCCCCGCGCACCTGCGCCAGCAGGGCCGCTTCCAACTCCGCCAGCCCCTCGCGCCGCTGGGCGGAGATGAAAAGAGTTTCTCGTTTCTTGTTTCTTGTTTCTTGTCGATGATTAGCAGTTTGCTGGTCGCTCAAAAGCAATTGCTCCTTGCTCCTTGCTAATTGCTCATTGAACACATCGCGCTTGTTGCCTACGACCAGCACCGGCAGCCGGGGCAGCTCGCGCGTCAGCTCGGCCACGTCGGCGCGCACCTCGTCGGCCGACAGCTCGCTCACGTCGAACAAATACAGCAGCAGCGCCGCCTGGCCGATGCGCTCGCGGGTGCGCCGCACGCCAATGGCCTCGATTTCGTCGGCCGGGTCGTCGCGCAGGCCGGCCGTGTCCACGAAGCGAAAGCGCAGCCCGTCGAGGCTGATTTCGTCCTCGATAAAGTCGCGCGTGGTGCCCGGCGTGGCCGAGACGATGGCGCGCTCCTCCCGCAATAACGCATTGAGCAGCGTGGACTTGCCCGCGTTGGGCCGGCCCGCGATGACGACCGTTACGCCGTTCTTCACCACGTTGCCCAGCTCGAACGAGCGCAGCAAATCACTCACCACCGCGCGCACTTCGGCCAGCAGCCGCGCCAGCCCGGTGCGGTCGGCGAACTCGACATCTTCTTCCCCGAAATCCAATTCCAATTCCAGCAGCGAGGCGAACCGCACCAGCCGCGCCCGCAGCCCGCGTAGCTCGGTCGAGAAGCCGCCGCGCAGCTGGTTCAGGGCCACCTGCTGGCTCAGGGCCGAGTCGGCGGCGATGAGGTCGGCCACGGCTTCGGCCTGGGCCAGGTCGAGCGCCCCGTTCAGAAACGCCCGCTTCGTGAACTCGCCCGCTTCGGCTAGCCGCGCGCCCTGCCGCAGCAGCGCCGCTAATATCTGCCGCACCACGAAATCGGAGCCGTGGCCGGAAATCTCCACCACGTCTTCGCGGGTGTAGGAGCGCGGCGCGCGGTAAAGCGCCACGACCACCTCATCGAGCACCTGGCCCAAAGCCGGCTCGCGCAGGGTGCCGTAGTGCAGGGTGTGGCCGGGCTGCTCGGCGAGATTTTTCTTCGAGAACAGCGCCTGCACGATGGCCACGGCCCGCGCGCCCGACAAGCGCACCACGGCCAGCGCCCCCGCGCCGGGCGGAGTGGAAAGGGCCACGATGGTGTCGGTGTGGGACAAGGGGGTGGGGTGAGAGGGTAGGAGGGTAGGAGGGCGTTTGTTGTGCCTCCTCGCAATGACAACACGTTACTTTTGACCAAAACTCACTCCAAAAACAAATTCCGGCTCACTTCCGCCGAAATAGAAATAACGCGCGTCTCATTCACCCGCACTTCCAGCGAATTATCGAACGCCACCTTATCCAGCACCCGCACCCGCGCGCCGAGCGGTAGTCCCACCTTATCCAGGTATTGCAGGAATGGCGCGGACGTATTCTTAACCGCCGCCAGCGCGCCGCTTTCGCCGGGGGCGAGGTCGGCCAGCAGGCGCTGCACCGGGCGGCGTACGGCCCCGTCCTCGGCCGGGATGGGGTCACCGTGGGGGTCGAAGCTGGGGAACTGCAAAAACGCGTCGAGCCGCCGCAGTAGCAGCGGCGACTGCACGTGTTCCAGCTCCTCGGCCACCTCGTGCACCTCGTCCCAGCTGAAGCCCAATTGCTGCACCAGGAATACCTCCCAGAGCCGATGCTTGCGCACGGTGAGCAGCGCCAACCGCCGGCCCTCGGCCGTGAGGCGCACCCCGCGGTATTTCTCGTAGTCGAGCAGCTGCTTATCGGCCAGCCGCCGCAGCATGTCCGTCACCGAAGCCGCCCGCGTGGCCAGCGCCGCCGCGATGCGGTTGGTGCTCACATCCTGCCCCGGCTCCGCCTCGGCGAGCTTGTAGATGGCTTTCAGGTAGTTTTCTTCCGTTTGAGAGGGCATATGTGTCAATGAGCAATTATTAATGAGCAATGAGCAATTGCAAGGTCACCATGCAAAAAGCATTGTTCATTGCTCATTGATAATTGCTCATTGACAATCTACCATTTAATCAGTGCCGAAGCCCAGGTAAACCCGGAGCCGAACGCGGCCAGGCACAGCAAATCGCCGCGCTTGACGCGGCCTTCCTGCACGGCTTCGCTCAGCGCGAGCGGGATGCTGGCGGCGGTCGTGTTGCCGTAGCGCATGATGTTGTTGAAAATCTTCTCGTCGGGCAAGCCCATTTTCTGCTGCACGTACTGGCTGATGCGCAAATTAGCTTGGTGCGGAATGAGCAGGTCGATGTCCTTCGCCTCGTAGCCGTTGTGAGTCAGGGCCTCACCGATAACCTGCGGGAAGCGCGCCACGGCGTGCTTGAACACGTTCTGGCCGTTCATAACGGGGTACAGCTCCTCGGAGTGCGCCATGATATGCTCGACCCGCTTTTCGCGGTTCGAGCTGGGTTCGCGCACGATGAGTTCTTCGGCGAACTCGCCCTGCGCGTGCAGGTGGGTGCTCAGGATGCCGTGGCCCTCGCGGGTGCTGGGCCGCAACACGACGGCCCCCGCGCCGTCGCCGAAAATGACGGCCACCCCACGCCCGGTGGGCGACTTATCCAGGCCCGACGAGTGAATCTCGGACCCCACCACCAGCACCGTGTCGTACATGCCGGTGCGGATAAACTGGTCGGCCACCGACAGGGCATAAATAAACCCGGAGCACTGATTGCGAACATCCAGCGCGGGCGTGCTGGCCTTCATGCCCAGCTCGCGCTGCAACAGCACGCCCGAGCCGGGAAAGGAATAATCGGGTGAGAGCGTGGCAAACACGATGAGCTGCACGTCGTCGGCCGTAACGCCGGCCATGTCGAGGGCCATGCGGGCGGCGGCGGCCCCCATGTTGGCCGTCGTGTCCTTGCCTTCCTCAAACCAGCGCCGCTCCTGAATGCCGGTCCGTTCCTGAATCCAGGCATCGGTCGTGTTCATGAGCGGTTCGAGTTCGGCGTTTTTGACCACGCGGCTCGGCACGTAGTGGCCGACACCCGCGATTTCGGCGTGGCGCAGGGTAGAAGCAGAAGCCATTGAGTAGGAGGGGGATGGGTGGGGAAGGAGGTAAAGAGTACGAAAACGCTCCCAAAGGGGCCGCGCACTAGCTGCGTATTGACCGCGCAAATGAAGGGAATATTACCGGAAACAACCCGGCCCTTGTCCGCTCGCTTAGGCCGAAGCGGGCGTAAAGGTCGGGTTTAAGCCCAGGCTTTCGAGCAGCGCCCCTAATTTTTTGCCCTCGCCCGCCCATAGCACCGCGTCGGTGGGCGGCCCGGCAGGGTAAAAAGCTGCCGTGGGCAGCGCCCGCGCCAAGCGTTCTGTCGTGGCTTCGGGCGCGCCGAAATCCACGGTTAGGCCCGCGCCGTGCGTATTCACCAGCTCGGTCCAGAGCGGGTTATCAGGCACGAGCACCGGCAGGCCGTGGGCGAGGTACTCAAATAATTTGGTGGGCCGGCAGCGCCAGGTGCTCGGGTGCGGCTGGTAGGGCAGCAGCCCCAGGTGCGCGCGCCCGATTTCGGCCACGATGCGCCCGTGCGGCACCAGTTCGGCTCCACCGATGAGCGTCAGCCAGCCGGCTTCTGCGGCCATTGCTTGCAATTCAACCAGCAAATCCGGCTGTTGGCAAAACCCGATTATCGTCAGCTCAGCCCCGCCCGGCCAGACTCCGCGCAACGCCCGCGTCAGGGCCACGGCCTCACGCACCCCGTTCAGCACCGAAATAGTGCCCGAATACAGCAGCCGCAGCGGCTCGGTGGGCGCGGGCCGGGCGCGGGCAGTGGTCGGCAAAACCTCGTCGGGCGCGGGCTGGTATTTATTTTCGAGCACCAGCACCTGGCCGGCCGGTAGCGCCCACAAAAAAGGCAGCTCGTCGGCGTAGCTGGCTTCGGCCAGCAGCACGGCCGCCGCCGCGCGCGCCGCCCGGCCCTCCACCCAACGCAGCCCCGCCGCCAGCGCTTGCCGCACGAGGCCGCCGTACACGCCCTGGGTGCGCACGTTCAGGGCGTAATTTTCGCGGATGTCATACAAAAAAACGCGGCCCCGGCCCAGCCGCTGCCAGAGCAGCGTGAGCGGCAGCAGCTCGGGCGCGCCGACGATGACCAGCGCCGGCCGCCGCCGCCGCAGCAAGCGCCAGTAGCGGCCTTGCGCCGCCAGCCGCGCCCAGCTCAGCCGCCCACCCCGGAAAATCGGGTGCTGATTGATGGCGGCCCCGGTTGCTGGAGTTGAGGCCGGCACCCGGCTGGCTTGTCCGGCCACGGCCACGCGTATGCCCATCACCGCCAGGGTGCGCGCCAGCTTGCCCGTCATGCGGGGGTCGTCTACGGGCTTGAGCACCGAGGCCAGCAGAATAAGCGGGGTAGAAATGAGCGGACGGGAAAGAAATACAATGGGGTCAAAGATGGTAGTTTTGCCCGA
>Ga0123338_10006203_pt1 | contig 10061 bp, 12 predicted proteins | sample grotaG_FD_89793 | JGI IMG/M metagenome (GOLD analysis project Ga0123338, IMG submission 89793) | Glacier valley bacterial and archeal communities from Borup Fiord, Nunavut, Canada, to study Microbial Dark Matter (Phase II) -... | ecosystem: Environmental > Aquatic > Freshwater > Ice > Glacier ...
CGGACTGCACCGCAGTCGGCTCCTGGTAGTCGCGGGCGGCCAGGGCGCGGTTCAGGGCCGGGTTGACGGTCGGGAAAGACATGATGTTACCAATTCAGCCGCGTGCCGAAGTGGTCGCGGAACCAGGGGGCATAGCACATAACACCGCCCGGCCCCGAATGTTGCCTCAGCACCCCAGCCCGGCGGCTAGACCATGTTCGGTGCGGATAGACGCACCGAACATGGTCTAGCCTTTGTTTTTACGAGCATCCCTATCGGAACGTGTACACGTTTGATCCGATGATGCTCTAGCCACCGAACTGGGCGCGGCAACGCAGGCCGGCGGTCACGCGTCGCCAGGACTCATGGACTTGATCAGGTCGAACACGCGTTTCCGCACCGACGGGTCCACGATCCGGTAGTACGCCCGGATCAACTCCAGCGTCTCCCGCCGGTTTATGGACTCATCCGCACCAAAGCCGTCCTGCTGCTCGGCGAAGCCTCCGGTGGCCCGGGTGGTTTGGTAGGTGCCGTGCAGGCCGGCCAGCGGCTCCGGCATGTCGTCGAAGAAGAAGGCGATGGGCACGTCCAGCACGCGGGACAGGTCGAACAGCCGCGACGCCCCCACGCGGTTCACTCCGCGTTCGTATTTCTGGATCTGCTGGAACGTCAGCCCGAGTGCCTCGCCCAGGCGTTCCTGCGACATGCCCATCAGGGTCCGGCGCAGCCGGATACGGCTGCCCACATGCGCGTCTATCGGGCTTGGACGGGTTTCCTTGTCTGCAACGCCAGGGACAGTCACGTCTGACATCATAACTCCTAATTTCGCGCCTTTAAAAGGCTGAACAAATGGTTAACGTTGCAACCGTAGAGTGTTCGGAGGCGCGGCGCAATCAGGGATATTCGCAAAAATGAGACTACACGGGATGGTGATGATTAACGCCGCTGGTGGGCTGTCAGTCCCGTGGCCGCCACGCCGCTGCACAGCAGTGCCAGCAGCCCCGGCAGTACAAGTCCCCAGCGTGAGAACGACGTCGGCGGCCGGTGCCCCGGCACTGGCAGCACCAGGCTGCCCGTAACGCCAACCGTGAGCCGCCCCAACTCCCGCCCCCGGCTGTCGAACCCGGCGGATATGCCTGTGTTGGCCGCACGCAGGATCGGCAAGCCCTCCTCCACCGCGCGCATCCGCACGCCTGCCAAGTGCTGACGTGGCCCGGTCGAGTTGCCGAACCAGGCGTCGTTGGTGATGTTCACCAGCCAGTCCGGCCGGTCCGCCTGGTCCACGATCTGCGCCGGGTAGATGGCCTCGTAGCAAATCAGCGCCCCGAATGGCGGCACGCCGGGAATGCGCAGCGTCTTCGGCCCGCTGCCGAAGCCGAACCGCCCGGGCACGATCTGGATGCTGAACGGCACCCAACTCGGCGCGAACTCCCCAAACGGCACCAGGTGCCACTTGTCGTAGGTGCCGGTGATGGCCGCCGCGGTATCCAGCGCCGCCAGGGTGTTCCGCGGCAAGTTGTCGGGATCGCTGGACGGCAGGCCCTTCGTGAACGTCAGCGTGCCGACGATGGCCCCTGCCGCGGGCCTGGACGCCTCCAGGATCGCCTGCCGCGCCCCGGCATCGGTCTGCAGCAGGAAGCTGCCTGCCGCCGTCTCCGGCCAGATCACGACCGCTTTCTGTCCTGCCGCCTGTCCTGCCACCTGGGCCATACCCTGCCGGGTCAGGTCCAAATGATGCTCGAAGCTGGCGATGGCCGCCGCCCGGTCCCACTTCCGGCCCTGTGCGATGTTGCCTTGCACCAGGACCGCCATCAGGCCCGGGCCGGGCGGCTCCGGCGCTCCAAGGCGGGCCGCGCCCAGCCCCGCCCAGAGCGCCACGGCTGCCCCCGCCCCCGCCAGGCCGCATCTGCCCAGCACGGGCGCGGCGGCCAGCAGCACGGTCGCCAGCGTCAGGCCGGGCGTGCCGATCCATGCCACCGGCTGCAGCATCACGTCGCCGAACGCGCCGGGCACCGCCCAGACGCTGCCCCACGGGTTCCAGGGAAAGCCGGTGCCCACGAACTGCCGTGCCAGGTCCAGCAGAGTCCAGGCGCCCGCCAGCATCGCCACTCGCCGCCACCCGGCCGGCGCCAGCCGCGTGACCGCGCAGGGCAGGGCAATGAACAGCGCCAGCAACGCCGACAGCGCCGGCACTGCCAAGGGCACCAGCCACCAATAGCGGCCGGATTCGAGCAGGATGGCCTCGGTGATCCAGTACAGTCCCAGCACGTGGTGGCCGAACCCGAACCAGAAGCCCCGCCGCGCCGCCGCCAAAGGCCCGCTTGCCGCGCCGATCAGCAGCAGCAGACCTGGAGCGGACACCAGCAAGATGGGGATCAGGTGAATGGGCGGCAGCGCCGCCGCGGCCAGCCCACCCAGCAGCGCCGCCGCCAGGTCCGCCCGCCAGCCACGCAGTCCTTGCAGGCGTGCCAGCAGCATCATGCCCGCACCAAGCGGTCCGGCGGCACCGGGCGGCCCTGCAGCACCGCGGCGATGCACTCGGCCGCCATCACGCCCATGCTAACCATGCTGCCCGCGGTCACCCCAGCGATATGCGGCGTCAGGATCACCCGGGGGTGGCTCCGCAGCCGGGCGCCCTGCAACGGCGGCTCCGTCGCGGTCACGTCCAAGCCTGCGCCGGACAGGTGGCCGCTGTCGAGCGCCGCCAGCAGCGCATCCTCGTCCAGCAATCCGCCCCGGCTGGTATTGACCAGCATCGCGCCGCGCGGCAGCAGCGCCAGCTCGGCCGCGCCGATCAGGCCCCGGGTCTCCGGCACCAGGGGCGCGTGCAGGGACAGCACGTCGGCGCCGGCCAGCAGCGCAGGCAGGTCCGCCGCGCGCCGGACGCCGGGCACCTGCCGCCCGCTGGGCGACCAGGCCGAGACCTCCATCCCGAACGCCGCCGCCAGCGGCGCCACGGCCTGGCCGATGCCGCCACAGCCGACCAGCCCCAGGCGCATCCCATGGACATCCCGCACCACGGCGTCCCCGCCGCGCCAGCCGCCCGCCGCGACCCCGGCGGACAGCGGCAGCAGGTCCTTGGCCAGCGCCAGGATCAGGGCCAGCGTGTGCTCGGCGACGGCCCGCGTGTTGCTGCCGGGGCTGCGCGTGACCAGGATGCCGCGCCGCGCGGCCTCCGGCACGTCAACGTCGTCCACGCCGACGCCGTGGCGGGCGATGATGCGCAGGTTGGGCGCGGCCGCCATCGCCGCGGCGCCGACCGGGCCTTGCCGGGACAGGATGGCGGCGGCGTCCACCGCCCCGGCCCGGGCGGCAACGGCCGCGGCGCCAGGGAACGGGTCCATGTAGTGGATGCGGGCGCCGGCGGCCTCCAGCAGGGCGACCGCTTGCGGCGCCAGGCGGGGCGCGGTCATCAGGACGTTCATGCCGTGTGGTCCTTTTGGTGGGCGTGGTGGCCCGCCCCCTCACCCCGGCCCTCTCCCGCAGGAAGAGGAGGCAGCAGAGGTCAGTTCTGGCGCTCGTAGTGCTTCAGGTACTTATCCGTGACCGTGTCGGTCTTCACGATCACCGCAACATCCGTCGTGTTGAACTCCCTGTCCACCACGGCACCGTCACCGATGAAGCCGCCCAGGCGCAGGTAGCCCTTGATCAGCGGCGGCAGCATCTGGTTGGCACGGCGCGGGTCAATCCGTTCCACGTCCAGCCGGCGCATGTCCACGTAGCGGTCCGGCAACGCGCGGGGCCGCAGCGCCGGGGGAGCCAGGTGGTGCTCGTACAGGTAGGTCAGCTCGACCCCCAAGGCGTCCGGGTCGGTGCCGATTAGGCTGGCGCAGCCGAACATCAGGTCTATGCCCTGGTCGGCGACGTAGGTGGCGATGCCGCGCCACAGCAACTGCATGACCGCGCGCCCGCGGTACTGTGCGTCCACGCAGGACCGCCCCAGCTCCAGCACGCGGCCGGGGAAGTGCAGGATGGTGCTGATGTCATACTCGTCTGCCGAGTAGAACCGCCCCGCCCGGTCCGCCGCGTCCTGCTGCATCATGCGGTAGGTGCCCACCACGCCCTCTGGACCCGGGCCGATCTCATGGTCCACGACCAGCAGGTGGTCAGCCACGGCGTCGAACTCGTCGCGGTCCTGGCGCGCGGCGGCGGCGGCGGGACGCGGCGTCGCACCCATTTCGTCGAAGAACACGCGGTAGCGGAGGGACAACGCCGCATCCACCTCGGCAGGGGTCCGGGCGATGCGCACGCCCAGGTTGCCGGCCCTCAATTCGGGCATTGCAGCCCTCAAAGGGCCGTCCATGCGCGCCCGGCGGTCACGGAACGGCCGCGGGCGCAGGTGCCGGGACGCCGTCCGGCTCGGCACGGCGCGGGCGCAGTTCGGCCGCGGGCCGAGGCCGCGCTTCGGCGGGGACGGACCGGCGGCCGAACAGCTCCAGCCGGTGCGACACCAGGTCGAAACCCAGGCGGGCCGCGATGGCGCGGATCAGCTGCTCATGCTCGGCGTCGCCGAACTCGATCACCCGACCAGTCTCCACGTCTATCAGGTGGTGGTGCTGCCCGTGCTCCGTTGGCTCGTAGCGGGCGCGCCCGCCGCCGAAATCCCGGCGCTCCAGGATGCCCTGTTCCTCCAGCAGCCGCACGGTCCGGTACACGGTCGCGATGCTGATGCGGCTGTCGAGGGCGGCGGCACGGCGGTATAGTTCCTCCACGTCCGGATGGTCTGCGGCGTCGGACAGCACACGGGCAATGACCCGGCGCTGGCCGGTCATCTTCAGGCCCCGTTCAACGCACAAGCGTTCGATGCGCGATTGCATGGAATCCTTTTGGGCAGCGGGCGGCGTCGCGGACACATCCCGGGGTAGCCGATGTGGCGGCCTCCTGTCCAATCCCCGGACCGCCGCCGCCAGGCCTGCGGGATGCCGCCCGCCTCAGCGCCCCCGTGGCTTGGTGCCCAGCCCAATCTTCTTGGCGAGCGAAGACCGGTGGCGCGCGTAGTTCGGCGCGACCATCGGGTAGTCCGGCGGCAACTGCCACTTTTCCCGGTACTGCTCCGGCGTCATGTTGTAGGATGTCTTGAGGTGCCGCTTCAGCATCTTCAGCTTCTTGCCATCCTCAAGGCAGATGATGTGGTCGGGAAACACGGACTTCTTGACCGGGACGGCCGGCTGCTGCTTCTCGGGGACCACCTGCTCCTTGCCGACGCCGGCAAGGGTCCGGTACACCTCTTGGATCAGGTTCGGCAGTGCATCGGGCGAAACGGAGTTGTTGGACACGTGGGCTGAGACGATCTGGGCCGTAAGCCCTAGAACATCAGACCCCTGAGTTGCTTCCGCCATGTTGGGTCTCCTTCCAATGCATAGTACTATCTTCATAGTCGGCAAGAAGCGACGGCGCAACAGATAGTTGCCAGAATAAGAACAGGTGCAATCATGGCCGAACCAGTGCTGTCCGGACCACCAGCTTTGCCTGCCTCTGCCACCGCGCAACCTGCGGTTTCAAGCCGAAGCTTGGATATCACGCGTGAGGTCTGCCCAATGACCTTCGTCCGGGTGCGTTTGGCCCTCGACCAACTGCAAGCTGGTGAAACCTTGCTGGTACGGCTGCAGGGACCGGAGCCGTTGCGCAACGTACCCCGGACCGCTGCCGACCTGGGGCATGGCGTCCTGTCGCTCACACCCGGGGCGGACGGCACCCATCTTCTCCTGCTTCGCCGGGGCTGAGGGCGCAACGCAGCACCAGCGCGTCGCCGCCATCCGGATAGTAGCCGCGCCGCCGGCCAACCGCCGCAAAGCCGGCGCGGGCATACAGCGCCAGGGCCGCAGCGTTCTCCGGCGACACCTCCAGGAACATCGCGCCGGCGCCTGCCGCAGCGGCATGGTCCAGGGCGGCACGCAGCAACAGGCCGCCAACCCCCTGCCCTTGCACGGCCGGCACGACGGCCAGGGTCAGCACCTCCGCCTCGTCCGCCGCCACCCGGGCCAGGATGAACCCGGCCGGCGCCCCGTCACCGCGCAGGGCGGCCAGGCCGTAAACCCCAGGCAGCGCCAGTTGCTGCGCCAGGGCGTCCGCGTCCCACCGCTCGCCCGGCGGGAACGCTGCTTCGTGCAGCGGGGCCAGCGCCGCCGCGTGGGCCGGTGTGGCGAATACTATCGTCATGCCGCAGGCATCCAGGCCCAGCGTGATGCCGCCAGGATCATATCACCAGGGGGCGGGCTTCCGGCGGGTCCACGTACAACGGCTGCGCCGGCCGCGGCGCCAACCCGGCCTCTGCCCGGCGGAGCGCAGCCGCCGCGATCCCGGCCGGATCCGGCGCGAGGGTGCCCACCATCGCATCGTGACCGGCACCCAACAGGCGCTCCACAACGGCAACGGCCGCGTCCCCGCTGACCCTGACCGGCCCAGACGGCACCGGCAGAGCATCCAACCCGGCCGACCGGACCTGCCCGGCAACCTCCAGGAACACCCGCCCCCGCCGGGTGTCCACCGCCGTCCAGTGCAAGCGACCGCCGAGCGGGCCATCGGGCGGGCCGTCCAGCGCCTCCCCGACGGTCACACCCACGACGGGCACCCCAGCCGCCAACCCAATCCCATGCGCCAGGGACAGCGCCGCCCGCAGTCCCGTGAAGCTGCCGGGGCCGACCGTCACGGAGACCAGCGACAACGCCGCGGCGCCGACGCCCGCCTCCGCCAGCACCGCCGCGGCCATAGCCGGCAACGCGCCGGCATGGCCGCGGGCGCCCGTCATGCGCCGTTCCGCCAGCACGGCACCATTCCGCACCACGCCCGCCGAGCAGCCCGGCAGCGCCGCATCCAGGGTCAAGACCAGCACGGCGCTACAGCAGCCGGCACGCCTCGTCGAACTCGAACCGCGGCGCGCGCGGATGCAGCCCAGACGGGTCTCCATGCCCCAGGTTGACCAGGAAGTTGCTGCGCCAGCCCAGCGCCTGCAGGAACTCGCGGTCCACCGCCGCAGTGTCGAAGCCCGACATCGGCCCGGCGTCCAGCCCCACCGCGCGCGCCGCCAGGATCAGATAGGCGCCTTGCAGGGTGCCGTTGCGGAACGCCGTCACCTCCGACAGCGCCGGGTTGTCGGCAAACCAGGCACGGGCGTCGGCATGGGGAAACAGCTTGGGCAAGGACTCGTAGAATGCCGGGTCGTGCGCAACGATGGTCACGACCGGCGCGGACATGGTCTTGTCCACGTTCCCGGCGGACAGCGCCGGCCTCAGCCGCTCCTTCGCCTCCGGCGTGCGCAGGAACAGGAAGCGCGCCGGGGACGAGTTGGCGGACGTTGGCCCCATCCGCAGCAACTCATGCATGCGGTGCAGCTCCGCATCGCCGACTGGCTGCTCCGTCCAGGCATAGTAGGTGCGCGCCGCCCGGAACAACTGGTCCAGGGCGGCGGCGTCGAGCAACTACGCCTCGACCTGCTCCACTGACGTGACCTCGGGGACGTAGTGGCGCAGCATGTTCTCGATGCCGTGCTTCAGCGTGGCGCTGCTGCTCGGGCAACCGCTGCATGCGCCCTGCATGTGCAGGCGCACGACGCCGTCGCGGTAGCCGCGGAAGACGATGTCCCCGCCGTCCCCGGCGACCGCCGGGCGGACGCGGGTGTCCAGCAGCTCTTTGATCTGCTCGACGATCTCCTGGTCCTCGGGCAGCACGTCCTCCGCCACTTCGTCGCCCGCGCCCTCAATCACCGGGCGGCCGGCGACGAAGTGCTCCATGATTGCGCCCAGCACCTGCGGGCGCAGGGCCTGCCAGTCCGCCAGGTCCGACTTGGTGATGGTGATGAAGTCCCCGCCCAGGAACACGCGGGCCACGCCAGGCAGCCCGAACAGCGCCGACGCCAGCGGGCTGCGCGCCGCCAGGTCCGGCCCGGCGAAGTCCGCGGTGCCGGCGCCCATCACGTCCTGGCCCGGCAGGAACTTGAGGGTAGCGGGGTTCGGCGTGCCTTCGGTCTCGATGAACATGGGTACCACCTGGGATGCGGACCGGACTGGTCCGGTTGCCAGCACATTTGAGCGGGACGGCACCCGGGCGCAAGGCCGCCTTCCCCCTCTCCCTCTGGGAGAGGGTCGGGGTGAGGGGGTCTTCACTGCGGCGCGGCGCCCGCATGTGCCGCACGGACAAGCCCTTTCACAGCCCAGCGCACCACCAAAGAACGCCCCAACCCCGCCCCTTTCTCTGGAGCAAAAGCGAGAAGGATGCACCCCTGCCAACCCTGTGCTATGCGGCTGGGATGACACTCTCCCGCCGCTGGCTGCTCGCGTCCGCCCTGACCGCCGCGGGCACCCTGCCGCTGACCCGCATGGCCTACGGCCAGGCCGCCCACCGCCTGACCATCCTGCACATGAACGACTTCCACTCCCGGCACGAGCCGGTGGACGGCCGCGCGCTGGCGTGCAGCGCCGACCACCCGGACTGCTTCGGCGGCAGCGCCCGCCTGGCCACTGCCATCCGCACCCAACGCGCCGCCGCCGCCGCCGACGGCCGCGCCGTGCTGCTGCTGGACGCTGGCGACCAGTTCCAGGGCAGCCTGTTCTTCACCGCCCACCGCGGCATGGCAGAGCTTGCGGTGATGCACGAGCTGGGCACCGACGCCATGGCCGCCGGCAACCACGAGTTCGACCTAGGCCCCGCCGTGCTGGGCGCCTTCGCCGACGCCGCGCGCTTCCCCGTGCTGTCCGCCAACGTTGACGCCACGGCCGAGCCCGCGCTGGCCGGCCGCCTGCGCCCCCATGCCATCCTGGAGCGCGCCGGGCTGCGCGTCGGCCTGATCGGGCTGACCACGCAACAGGCGGAGGTCTCGTCCTCGCCCGGCCCCAACGTCCGTTTCAACGACCCCGCGCCGGCCCTGGCCGCCGCCGCCATTGCAGCACGCGCGGCCGGGGCGCAGGTGCTGCTGGTGCTGTCCCACCTCGGCGTGTTCCTGGACGGCACGATGGACGCGCCGGGCGTCGCCGCCATCATCGGCGGGCACACCCACACCTTGCTGTCCAACGTGGAGCCGGGCGCGCTGGGGCCGCATCCCGTGCGGGCCGGCAGCGGCGTGCTGGTGGTGCAGGCCGGGGCCTACGGCCGCTACCTTGGCCGGCTCGACCTGGACCTCGCCGCGGACGGCGCCGTGCTGGCCTATGGCGGGGAGTGCCGCCACGTCGGCCTGGACCTGCCGGAGGACCCGGCGGTTGCCGCCGTCGTCGCGCGCTTCGCCGCGCCCTTGCGCGAGGTCCGGCTGCGCCCCGTGACGACCCTGCCGGAGGCGCTGGACGTCGCCGGCTGCCGCGTCGGCCCGTGCCGCATCGGGGAGATGGTGGCCGGCGCATTGCTGGACGCGGCCCACGGGGCGGACCTGGCGGTGATGAACGCGGGCGGCATCCGCACGGGACTGCGGGGCGGCGTCGTGACCCTGGGGGACGTGCTGGACGCCCTGCCCTTCGGCAACATGCTGGCCACCCTGACGCTCACGGGCGCCGACGTGCGCGCGGCGCTGGAGCAGGGCTTGCAGCCCGGCCGCGGCGCCTTCCCGCAGGTGGCCGGCATCCGCATGGCGTTCGACCTGTCCCGCCCGGCAGGGGACCGGATCACCATGCTGGAGGTGCGCGGGGCCGATGGGTCCTGGGCGCCACTAGACCCGGCGCGGCGCTACCTGGTGGCGACCAACAACTTCATGCGCAATGGGGGCGATGGCTACACGGTGATGCGCGACCGGGCGGTGGACCCGTATGACGCCGGGCCGGGGGTGGCGGAGATCGTGGCGGCGGCGTTAGGGCGGTGATGGATGTTCACATGCGGCACGGCGTGCCGGCCAGGGCATGGTGGGCGGAAAGCAGAGGCTTACCAGGACTGGTCAGCGATAATCCGCCTCTGGATAGATTGATTGGTCGCGTGACCGCACTCATCGCCAACGTGTGGGGTGCCAACAGCATCTTACCCAGCACGGTCTTCTTGAGTTCGGAACTGAGCAGCGGATCGTGATTACGAAGCACAGTGTCTGCCTGACGTTCGACCTGCCCAGCCTCATAGTCAGGGTAGGCGCGCGAGCAGCGGTGCCAAGTTGTCCTCCATCGCGTCAATAA
>Ga0123338_10006204_pt1 | contig 10059 bp, 8 predicted proteins | sample grotaG_FD_89793 | JGI IMG/M metagenome (GOLD analysis project Ga0123338, IMG submission 89793) | Glacier valley bacterial and archeal communities from Borup Fiord, Nunavut, Canada, to study Microbial Dark Matter (Phase II) -... | ecosystem: Environmental > Aquatic > Freshwater > Ice > Glacier ...
GCGCGTTTCGTGCGTCGCTTGCCTGTAGGTGTAGTATCGCATATCGTATGCGGTTTGTCAAGCGGTTTGTGTGCGAGTTTCGCATGCTCCTCAAAAGTCGTTTTGCTTCTGGTCTCCACTTGCATGGTGAGCTGTACATACCAACAATGCGCTACTTCTGACGAAAAGGCCAAGAAGTACCGCTCGGCGGTTTGTTGCTCTTGGAAGAAGACTCTACCCTTGAGGAGCCACATTAGCGTGGCGATTGCCCGAACCAAAGGACCATCGCACACGCTTGTTACACGACTATGCGAGCTTCTTATTTCTGCGGCTTGGATAATATACCGCACTTGTGAAGCCCTGTCAATAGCTTTCTTGAGCAATTTTTTATTTTGCTTTGCTCTCTTGCAAAAGACATGCAACCAGTCCCGTCCAGCCTGTTTGATGGCTTGCCCCTATACCAGCTCCGTTGTCGCCGTGAAAGTATTCATAGAATAAGAGAAGGTCGCGCCAGTAGGGGTCTTCTTGAAACTTTGTAACCCCACCGTGTACCGCCCTGTGGCCCTGCTCATCACGCAAAAAGATACGCGCGAGTCGTTGTGAAAGTTCTGTCGCCACTTGTTGTAACGTTAGCTGTTTTCCAGAACCTGTGGGGAATTCTACTGTGAAGCTGCCCCCGTAAAAGTCGTGAAATGTCTGTAGGGCGTGAATGATGAGGTAGTTCAATGGAAACCAGATGGGGCCGCGCCAATTTGAGTTACCACCAAAAAGCTCTGTCGTTGATTCGGCTGGTTCATAATCCACGCCATACGTTGTGCCACCGAGTTCCAACGTGTATGGGTGGTCTTTATGGTAGCGTGAGAGCGCGCGCAACCCGTACTGCGAAAGAAACTCCGACTCATCAAGCATAGTCGATAGGATGCGTGACAGTTTTGGAGCATTGACGATTGCCAACAAGAGGCTCTCGCCTTGTTCTGTCTTGCGCGTCGCCTCTATATGGTTGCCCGTACCTTCCCAATTATTGATGAACCATTCCATGCGTCGCTTGAAACTTGGGAGACGTTCGATGAGTGTGGAGTCCAGAGTAGCGATGGCGAAGAGCGGGATTAGACCAACCATAGAGCGCACTCGTAGTGAAATGTGACTACCATCGCGACGGTGCAGTACGTCATAGTAAAAACCATCCTGCTCATTCCATAATTCGAGTCCATCGGCTCCCATATCGTTCATCGCGTGGGCTATATAGACAAAATGCTCAAAGAACTTACTGGCGATATCGCTGTAATCAAGGTTGTCTTGTGCTAACTCTAGCGCGATGGTGAGCATATTTAAGCAGTACATACCCATCCAGCTTGTGCCGTCTGATTGCTCAAGAAAGCTTCCATCGGGTAGCACAAGGTTGCGGTCAAACACACCGATGTTGTCCAGGCCGAGAAAGCCGCCTTGAAAGACGTTTTGCCCCTCGTAGTCTTTGCGATTTACCCACCAAGTGAAATTAAGGAGCAGCTTTTGAAAGATACGCTCTAGGAACTCACGATCACCTGTTCCCGTTTGGCGTTTCTCAAGCTTATATATTTCGTAGGCGGCCCACGCGTGAACCGGCGGGTTTACATCGCCAAACGCCCACTCGTAGGCCGGAATTTGCCCATTGGGGTGCATGTACCACTCGCGTAATAAAAGAATCAATTGCGACTTCGCGAAGTCAGGGTCAATCTGTGCGAAGGCCACGCAGTGAAATGAAAGGTCCCACGCCGCGTACCAGGGGTATTCCCATTTGTCCGGCATCGAGATGATGTCCTCATTGAAAAGCGTTGTCCAATCGTGGTTGCGTCCACGCAGACGGGCGGGCGGCGGTGGCGGCTCGGCGATATCACCCGTGAGCCACGTTTTCACATCGTAGAAATAGAATTGTTTGCTCCAAAGCATGCCCGCGAACGCCTGACGCTGCACCCGTAAGGCGTCTTCTGATTGGCTCGATGGGAGTACCGCCGTGTAAAAAGCGTCGGCCTCCTGTATGCGCTCGTCGAATATGTCAGAAAATGATTTACCAAATGGAACCAATGCATCGGGGCCACTATCGCTAAATCGTAACTGAACCGTCTGCGTTTCGCCTGCGGCAAGGGTGAGTTGATAGTGTACCGCGACCTTTGTGCCTGTTTCAGACGGGTTAACTGCGTCTCGGTTGCCATGCACGATGTACTCGTTGATGCTATCTTTCACATAGGGCGTCGCGTTGGTTGTATTATAGAGCCGCTCGGTGTTTGTATCGTTTTCCGTAAAGAGCAGGGTGGGCGCGTCGTTCGCATAGAGCCAGCGTGTTCCATACTGTTCGTTGGCAACTTTGACAGTTGTAAGTGTAGGAAACGATGTATGATGATTTCTACTCAGTGATGGCTTTGCTACACCAGGTTGCCACGACCAAACATTCCGAAACCAGAGCGTGGGTAAGAGGTCAAGTGCCGCCGCCTCTGGCCCGCGATTCGCAACGGTGATCCGCAGTAAGATATCTTCTGGACTGGCTTTAGCGTACTCAACAAAAACGTCGAAATAGCGGTTTTCGTTAAAAACCCCTGTGTCGATCAGTTCATACTCTGGCTCTACACGTCCGCGCCGCTTATTTTCTGCCACCAGTTGCTCATATGGATATGCGGCATGTGGGTACTTATAGAGATACTTCATGTACGTATGGGTGGGGGTATTATCCAGATAATAATAGTATTCTTTTACATCCTCACCGTGATTGCCCTCTTGTCCGTTTAGGCCAAAGAGTCGCTCTTTGAGAATAGGATCGTGTTTGTTCCAGAGCGCAACCGCGAGACAAATTCGTTGATGCCGATCACAAAGACCGGCCAGGCCATCTTCCCCCCAGCGATAGGCTTTGGAGCGCGCCTGTTCGTGTGGCAAATAATTCCAGGCGTTGCCATCTGGACTATAGTCCTCACGCACCGTTCCCCACGCTCGCTCGCTGACATATGGCCCCCAACGTTTCCAGTAAATAGTATGCTCTCGCGACTGTTTTAGTCGCTCTTGTTCAGCCGTCATTGTTTTTCCTTTTCTCGTGAGAAACATCTGTAGGGACTCGCCAATCGTCATTGGGCGAATCCCTACAGATGTTTCTCTGTTCTCCTGGCATGATATCTCTTTTAGAAGAGATGTCGCAACATGGGTATAGATTAGAACGCAAGCGCGAGAATTGTGGTTGTATTAGAACTGTGATTGCTTGTTGGCTCAACTTGTGTGCTTTGTACCACACTTTCAATCATACGGAAGAGTATATTGAGATGGAATGGCTTCTCGACGCCGAGAATGTTGCGTTTCTCGATCTCCGCGCGCGGAAGTTCTGAACTCATAATAATAGCAGGAATATGTCTCAAAGCTCTTTTGGCATGGAGTCTATCGTAAAGTTCTAGTCCGCTCATATCGGGCATTTGATAATCGAAAAGGAAAAGATGTGGTTTGATGATACCCGCAATTTCTATGGCTTCGGCACAGTTTGCCGCGACAATAGGTTGATACGGTGTGTTTGTGTCCATCATTCTTTCGAGCATACGTCGAATGAACAGGCTATCATCTACTACCAATATAGTTTTCGGGGACGGATTTGTATATGAAAATACAGTCTCTTCTAATGTTGTCATGTGTCTACCTTCTCTTCTTCTCCAACGTTTCTACTCAGGTATCGTTACAATACCTCAGTAGCATTCTACGTTCTCAGAGAAAGAACGGTTCAATCGGCGACCATTTGGCCTTTTTGGTAGTACCAACAGAGATATTTGGCTATGTCTAGTCGTGGTACAATGAGACCAAGCGTGTTTTTAGGCTTGTATTGACTGGGATATACAGTGTCAGGAGAATTGTACAATGGATGATACAGAACTGCTGCAACGAATACAAAAACTGGTCAACGAAGAACATCATCTAACGCAACAGGGTGAGGAAGAGGGTGGGTTGAGTGGAGATGAACACGAGCGCATGAAGGCACTTGAAGTGCAGCTCGATCAGTGCTGGGATTTGTTGCGTCAGAGACGAGCGCGTCGCTCCGCCGGCCTGAATCCCGAAGAGGCAAAGGTGCGCGGCGAATCGACGGTGGAACACTTTTTGCAATAGTAATCTTGACCCAAGTAGGAAGACCCGCGAAGAGAGATTGCAAGGGTCTCTTGCATCGCATGTATATATGACGCTAAAATAGTATAGATAGGAACGTTTACATCGCCCATCAAAGAGTGTGGGCATATATGTATATACCGAGATGGTGGTGTCGCTGCTATGAGCGGTAGAAGGATGGAAACAACAACATGGCAATTGAGGTCAAGTCGTCGCAAGGCGTAGATTTTTATCTAATGGATGAGCTACTCACAGATGAGGAGCGACGAATTCGTGACAAGGTACGCGACTTCTGTGATCGAGAGGTCATCCCTATTATCAACGATTATTGGGAGCGCGCGGAGTTCCCCTTCGAGCTAATCCCCAAGTTGGCGGCCCTAAATATCGCTGGCGGCTCCATCAAGGGCTACGGCGCGCCTGGCATGAGTGATGTGGCGTCGGGCTTGATTGCGCTGGAATTGGCGCGGGCCGATGCCAGCGTCTGCACCTTCTTTGGTGTTCATTCGGGCCTTGCTATGTCCTCTATCGCCATGCTTGGCTCGGAAGAGCAGAAGCAACGCTGGCTTCCGGCGATGGCACGGATGGAGAAGATCGGGGCGTTTGGTTTGACCGAACCCGATCATGGCTCCGATGCTGTAGCGTTGGAAACATCGGCAAAGCGTGTGGGCGATGAATATATCATCAATGGCTCCAAACGTTGGATTGGAAACGCGACGTTCGCGGATGTGGTAATCATCTGGGCGCGTGACGACGACGGCAAGGTCGGTGGTTTCCTTATCGAAAAGGGTACAGCCGGCTTCGAGGCGACGGTTATGACGGGCAAGGTTGCCAAGCGCGCCGTGTGGCAAGCTGATATCAAGATGACCGACATGCACGTTCCTGCTACAAGCCGCCTGGCAAAATCGTACAGCTTCAAAGACACATCGAGTGTGCTAACCGCGACCCGCTCCGGTGTGGCGTGGGAAGCCATTGGACACGCTGTCGCGGCTTACGAGATCGCCCGTGATTACACGCAGAAGCGTATCCAGTTTGGCAAGCCGTTGGCGAGCTTTCAGGCGATTCAGATCAAGCTTGCAAGTATGTTGGCGAATGTGACGACGATGCAGCTATTGTGCCTGCGTCTGGCTCAACTTCAGACCGAAGGCAAGATGACCGCGGCAATGGCATCAATGGCGAAGATGAACAATGCGCGTTTGGCGCGTGAGGTTGTCGCCGACGCTCGCGAGATGCTTGGCGGTAACGGTATCCTCCTGGAATACAACATCGCCCGTCACCACGCCGATATCGAGGCTGTATTCACTTATGAGGGAACCGATACCGTGCAGTCCCTTATTGTTGGCCGTGAAATTACAGGGATACAGGCATTCTCTTCTCGCTAAAGAGGGTCTGGTTTATTATGCGGCCTGTATCCTCACGGCAACAGGCCGCGTAGCTCTCGGCGCAACAACTTGCCCGATGAGTTGCGCGGCAACTGCGCCACGCGATACACGGCGTGGGGCTGCTTGTAGCGTGCGAGCCGTTGCGCTGCGTATGTTGCGAGCGCGCTTGTAGTGACAATGCCTCCGTCTTTCACGCGGACAAACGCAATCGGAACCTGGCCCCACTGCGCGTCGGCTTGCCCACATACACCTGCCTCGGCCACATCTGGGTGCGAGAGTAGGACGGCCTCGATCTCGGCGGGATACACATTTTCACCACCAGATATGATCAAATCGGAGCGACGATCAAGCACGTAGAGATACCCTTCCGCGTCAAGATAGCCAATATCGCCAGTCGCCAGCCAGCCATCGTGAAATGCTCTCGCGGTCTCCTCTGGTCGTCCCGCGTAGCCAGGAGTGATTGTTGGCCCTTTGAGCTGTATTTCGCCTACCTCGCTTGTTTGCGCCTCTTGTTCCTCCTGCATGACGCGCAACTGTACCGAAGCTAATGGACGACCAGCCGAGCCAAGTTTGTGGAGCGCGTCGGTGGGTGCGAGCGTCACCGCCTGTGAACACGCCTCCGTCATTCCATATGTCTGCACCACTGGCACGGTACGGGCCGCGCATGCCTCTAGTAATGGCTGTGCCGCGGGGCCGCCACCCAACAAGACGCAGCGTAACGTCGCTGGATACGTGCCGTTTTGCGTGTCCAGCGCGGCGAGCATTCGCTGTAACATGATAGCGACAACCGAGATAATCGTGACATGTTGTTCTTGAATGGCGCGATTAATCGCGACGGGATCAAACTTTTGGTGTACAACGACGCTGATTTGATAGATAACGCTTCGCATCAGAATCGAGAGGCCGCCGATGTGGAAGAATGGAAGGCAGGCCAGCCAGCAATCATCAGGCTGATGTCCAAGATTGAGGGCCGAGCCAAGCGCGTTCCACCACTGCATCCCATAGGTGATAATCGCGCCTTTAGGAGTACCAGCTGTACCAGAGGTGTACATGATTGCCTGCGTCGCGTCCAGGTCAATCAGGGTGCGTAGTGGAATATCCGCCTCCGCAAGTGTACCCAACACAGGGATAGTATCGTCTGCTACGTTTGTAGCAAACGTTGCCTGCGCTACCCTTTGCACATGCTCGCTAATGCGTGTCGCTATCGTGGTATGTTCGCCATCGTGTAGCAAGAGGATGGCGCGGGCGTCCTGAATTTGCCAGCGCAGTTCGTCTTCTGTCAGGCGTGTGTTGAGCGGAATGAGGACTGCGCCCAGGCGTGTAAGGGCGTGAACGCACGTCACAACATCCAGGCTATTCGCCGCCAGTAACGCGACATGACTCCCCGCGCCTACACCAAGCGTTGCGAGTTGTCGCGCGAGGCGCGAGGTGGCGTGGTCAAGCTCCGCGAACGTCCAACGTGTCGCACCAAATTGTACCGCAAGCTGTGTTGGACGATTTTGGGCGCAACGTAGCAACCAATCGGGTAGAAGTGTTGTAGAAAGGGTAAAATCGTGCATATTTATGCCTCTTGCGAACCGACTGGGTGAGACTGAAAAAAGGTTGCACTATAGGTTTCCAGTGCTGTATCGTCTAAGGTAACACCCAGGCCGAAGCCGCTTGGAATGTGTATGAAGCCATCTTGAATAGACATCTGTTCGTTGATGAGGTCATCAACGAGTAAATGTTGGGTTGCGAGACCACACGCAAGCGTAATCTCAGGTGAGGCCGCCACCAGGTGCAGGGCCGCCGCGAGACTCACGCCCGATTCGATGCTGGTTGTGACTACACACTGTATGCCGCGTTGCGTCGCCTCGCCGATGATTTGGCGGCTTGTGTAGAGGCCGCCCGCGAGTTGTGGCTTGATAATCAATATGTCCGCCGCGCCATAACGCATAATATACCGCGCGCTTTCGAGATCGTGCAGGGCCTCGTCCGCCGCTATCGGGATAGAAACGGTGCGCCTGAGACGTTGCATTCCCACGAGATTGTCGCGTCTGAGTGGTTGTTCAACGTACTGAATTTTATATGGAACACAGCGTGAAAGGATCGCGTTTGCTTCTTCAAATGTCCACGCCTCGTTCGCGTCCAGGCGGAGCTGAACGTCGGGGCCGAGTGCCGAACGTACAGCCGCGATACGTTCAAGTTCTGCCTCATTGTTGCCTAGCCCGCCAACCTTGAGCTTGACGCAGGGAAACCCGCGCTGTTTCGCGCCCAGCGCGGAAACAAACGCATCCTCAGCCGCCTGTGCAGAGATAACCATGTTCACCGGTATGCGTGTGCGGAGCGGCGTTTCGGTGAGCAACATCGCGACGCTGTACTCCATCTGTTTGCCCAACAGGTCAAGCAGGGCAAGCTCTAGCCCACACGCGACGGTGCGCGGGAGTGAGAGACGTTGCAATATCTGTAGTGCTGTGTCAATCGAGCATTCCTGTAATTGGTCGATCACCGCATCGAGTGCTTCACACGCGGCTACCAGCGAGCCGCCGAATTCGGGCAGAGGGGCCATCTCGCCGATGCCAAGCACTCCCGTATCGGTTGTGATGGTAATGATCGCGCCCTCGCGCACCACCATTGCCCCATGAGCGGTGGTAAAGCTTCCCGCGAAGGGTATACGGTAGGGTTGCCAATGGATATCTATAATCTTCATATGAACCCTCCACAATGGTGAAATCTTCACAGCAGGAAAAGCGATCAGGGCGTCCGTACAAGAACGCCCTGTCATAGGTGTACTGTAGCGGCTTTATGGCAAGCGTGGGAAGCGTGAAAAGTCGGGCTTACGTTTCTCTAAGAACGCATTCTTACCCTCTTGTCCCTCTTCTGTCATGTAGTACAGCATAGTAGCATCGCCAGCTAGCTGTTGAATACCCGCGAGACCATCGGTGTCGGCATTGAACGCGGCTTTGAGGAAGCGCAACGCGAGTGGACTCTTTTCCAGGATTTCTCTTGCCCACTGCACCGTTTCCTCTTCCAGACGTGCCAGGGGAACAACCGTGTTCACAAGGCCCATATCGAGTGCCTCTTGTGCATCGTACTGGCGGCAGAGATACCAGATTTCACGTGCCTTCTTGTGTCCAACGATACGTGCCATGTAGGTTGCGCCCCAACCTGCGTCAAAGCTTCCCACACGTGGCCCCGTCTGGCCGAAGCGTGCGTTATCAGCCGCGACGGTGAGATCACACAGCATGTGCAAGACGTGGCCGCCGCCAATCGCGTACCCCGCAACCATCGCGATAACAGGTTTCGGAAGGTATTTGATAACCTTTTGCAGGTCGAGCGCGTTCAAGCGCGGCACACCGTCGCCGCCCACATAGCCGCCATTACCGCGTACACGTTGATCGCCGCCGGAGCAAAACGCCTTGTCACCCGCGCCTGTGAAAATCACAACGCCAATCTCTGGGTCCTCACGGCAAATATTGAAGGCTTCGATCAGTTCGGTGAGCGTCTCAGGCCGAAATGCATTGCGAACTTCGGGCCGATTTATCGTAATCTTGCCGATACCCTCGAATTTCTCGAATAAAATGTCAGTGTATGTCTTAACCGTGTTCCACTCTATCGCCATTAGAAAAACTCCTTTGTACAAAACTCTTTTACGAGCTGGTCAAACGCCTCTGGTCTCTCCATGTGAACAGTATGTCCTGCATCGGGAACGATTCGCGCCTGTGCGGAAGGCAGTGAGTGGGCCATCTGCTGGGCAATCGCGCAGAACTTTGTATCAAGTATACCCGCTAGCACCAGTACAGGGATAGCAAGCGTTGGCAGCCGCTTCTGTAGGGCAGGTTGTACCCCTGTGCCGACGCCGCGCAGACTGTTCGCCAATCCCGTCGCGCTATTGTATAAGCGTTGTTCGCGCAGTCTCTGCTGCTGTTCACAAGAGAGACGCTGCTGACTGGCAAAAAGTGGCAAGTGTTCCCAGTATCGCACAAATGCCGCGATGCCGTCGTGCTCTATACGTTCCGCGAGTTGTTCGTCGCTGTGCCTGCGCCGCTCCCGCTCGTGTGGATCGCTGAGGCCGGGAGAGGCACTTTCCAGGATAAGGGCACGAAAAAAGCCAGCGAGGGCTGTGTAGAGCGCGATACGTCCGCCCATCGAGTAGCCCAGCAGGATTGCCTCGCCTGTGCGTACCCCCAGTCTCTCTAAAACGGCCAGGATATCCTGCTCACAGTATTCTATTGTATACCGTCGCGCATCTGCTGGTACGTCTGATTGCCCGTGACCAAGCATGTCTAACGCGAGAACGCGCCAGCCATAGCTCGCGAATACGTCGAGATGTGCTGCCCAACTTGCCGCGCTCCCCGTAAAGCCGTGTAGCAGCACAAGAGTATGCTGATCCGGTAATCCACGCTCCTCAACGGCGATGGAGACGCCATTTACCTGTATCTGTCGTATCATGTCGTGTCAACCCCTATGTAAGGTGTTCAGCCGCCAGTGCTTGCTCCATGCTCTGCCACAACTGGCGGTGCATACGAACGTTGCCCGCGCGCTCGGTCTGTACCTCGACGATATGCAAACCACCGTCACGCATTCCATGCTGTACCGCTTCACGAAACTGTTCCCA
>Ga0123338_10006205_pt1 | contig 10057 bp, 6 predicted proteins | sample grotaG_FD_89793 | JGI IMG/M metagenome (GOLD analysis project Ga0123338, IMG submission 89793) | Glacier valley bacterial and archeal communities from Borup Fiord, Nunavut, Canada, to study Microbial Dark Matter (Phase II) -... | ecosystem: Environmental > Aquatic > Freshwater > Ice > Glacier ...
CCGACCGGGTATGACGGTGCGTTCGGCCCGCATATCCACGCGCTCGCGCTCGCCCTCGGTCACGGTGCCAACGTCAGTCAGCCGGCGCTGCTGACCTTTTTCCAGGACGCCGGGGTTGCGATTGGTGTCGGCACGATCGCCCGCTGGTTGCGCGACGCGCGCGGACGGTGGCGGCAGGAGGCTCAGGCCATCCAGCAGGCCGGATTGGCCAGCAGCGCCTGGCAGGCCACCGACCAGACCCCGACCCGCGTCGACGGGCGGAACGAGACCTGCCACGTGCTCGGCACGGCGCTGTACACCGTGTACCACACGCGGCCGGGAGGCACCCGCCAGGATGTGCTCGCCGTGCTCTGGGGCCAGGAGCCAGTCTTCCGCTTAAACACCGATGCCTGCGACTGGCTTGCGGTGACCACGCTCAGTCAGATGCTCCAGGCGCGCCTACCCCAGGTGCTCCCGTGGGAGACCGACCTGACGGCAGCCGAGCTCACCACGGCGCTCACGAACGCCGGCCTGACCCTGAGCGCCCAGCAGCGCCAGCGGGTGTGGGATGCGCTGGCCGTTGCCGCCTACCACGCCCAAACGGCGGTTCCCGTCGTGCGACAGCTCCTGAGTGATGATGCGGCGGTCGACCATCTCATCACCGACGCGCACGCGCTGTGCTGGGTTCACGATGGCCGCCACTACGCCAAACTTTCCCCGGCCGTGCCGCACCACAAGGCGCTCCTGTCCACGTTCCGTCGCGACTATTGGGCCTACTACCGGCGCCTGGTCGCCTATCGCGCCGCGCCGACAGCGGCTGACCGCGAGCAGTTGCGGGCCGACTTCGCCACGCTGGTGGCCAGGCGAACCGGCTATCAGGCGCTGGACGAGCGGATCGCCAAAACGGCCTACCACCGTGAACTGCTCCTGCTGGTGCTCGACCATCCGGAGATCCCGCTGCACAACAACACGATGGAGTTAGCCGCACGCCGGCGGTTGCGCAAACGCGATGTCAGTTTTGGGCCACAGTCCCGCGCGGGCGCGCAGGCGTGGGACACCTTCCAGACCATTGCTGCCACTGCCGCCAAGCTCGGCGTCTGATCCGGGGTGGTACAGCAAGTGTTAGTTACTCAGAGTTGTCTCTGGTATCAGCTTCGCTTATTTTACTCCATCCAGAAGCTATCCTGAACATCCTGTCCATCCATCTTCACTCAAACGTTAACAACACACTGCCGCAGGACGATTACGGTTTTGGTTTCAGCCCAGCCTCATCGTATTGGTTGGCTGAGTCATACAGAGTCCATCCTACTGAACTACCAGAATCTTCAACTGCCTTGATTTGGGCACGCACTTCATCCGGGCCATAGGTGACGATCTGGTCTTTTGGTACCCACACAAGTGTAAAATCCTGCAACCAAGGCCGCAACTTTGCACGCTTATTATCGATCTGCGCCAATCCGGCTATCATACTCTTCTGAATAACTTCATAGGGATACTTGGCAGGATTATCGAAGCCGAATTCACCTGAAACAAAGTGCGATGGGTAGACCATTGGGCACATGTAATCAGTATGTGGTGCCATTGAAGCAACACTCTGGCCAATTAAGGCGATCGGCTGAAAGGCCACATAGCCGAACACATCAACCGAGAGATACGCACCAGCACCGTTAATTGCTCGTTGTGAACGCTCAAGCACTGCCGCAATATTCTGAAAGCGCTCCGCCGCCGTCGATTCGCGCGAGAGTTGCAGGCGATTCTTATCATCAGCGCTAAATTCGAGCGAAGGGAAGCGAATATAATCGTAATTAATCTCGTCAAAGCCCAGTTGCGCGGCCTCAACTGCGAGTTGGATATTATAATCCCAGACATTCTGATTCCAGGGATCCAGCCATGCATAGCGAATCCCAGGGCCGGGATAATCCGCAAAAACCTTGCCAGTCTTGCTATCCTTGGCCGCCCAATCGGGACGAGCATCGGCCAATGCGTTATCGTGACTAAAGATATGTACCCGTGCAATCGTATAGATACCGCGCTTCTTGGTTTCGGCCAGAATCGCTTTTAAATCCATATAGGGGCGGGAGGTCTTCAACTCTTGAACCAATGGCACCTGTGAGTCATAATACACGAGGCCAAGATCATCGCGCAGATCCGATTTCAGATCGATCACAATCGCGTTCAGCTCAGTCCGATCAATGATATCCAGGTATTGCGCCAGCAGCTTTGGCCGTGAAGCCACCGCCGCAGTAACATACAACGCCTTGATTTCAATCGGCTCCATTTTGATCTGGGTGGGAATATTGCCAGGCTTGATCTCGATCGTTGCCTTGCGATACCCGGGTGCCAATACCTGAATATAGCCCTGTTCAGGAACGCCATTTAAGGTAAAGGAGCCATCGGTACTGTTATCAATACGCGTATAGGCACCATCGCTGCTCGCCAGTGTCGGCGTAGCAATAATTGTCGCATACCCAATTGGTTTGCCCGCCTTCGCATCAACAACCGCCGATTTCAGCATATCTGGGCGCAACACAACATCAAGGCTGATCTGTCGTTCAATTGGTTGTGAGCGATCGGCATAGCCATCCGCATGAATGCTGACGGTTGAGCGCTCAGCGATCCCACTCAGCTTATAATGCCCCTGTGCGTCTGTTGCTGCACTCACATCGCCAGCAGTGATCTTGGCCCCAACTACTGGCGCACCAGTGAAGTGATCCGTAATAGCACCAATCAGTGTATTCGGGCGCAACACCAAATCAGCACTGGTCGTCCGCTGGACATTGCTTGTGGCAACTTCATAATCAGCGGCGCTCACATGCACAGTAAATGTTTCGCGCAAGCCGCTTAGCGCATAACTTCCGTCAGCAGCTGTTGTGGCGCTGATCGTTTCACTGACCTTCACCAACGCGCCTGCCAACGGCTTATTGCTGTAGCTATCCTTGATCACCCCTTTGAGCGTGTTCGGGCGGAGTTTCGCATCCAGCGTCACCGCTGGTGGTGTCGGCTTCACCAGCTGGGGCTGCGCAGCCAATTGAACCGTCGTTGGCTCATAACCCTTCGCGCTCAGTTGCAGCGCTAACTTTGTATCCCATATTGGTATGTAGTACCTACCTGATGCATCAGTCATCAGATTCATTGTACCAATGTTAATAGTTGCATCTGGAATAGGTTGACCAGTGTAGGCGTCCGTCACTTTCCCAGTTAGTGGGATATCTGGTTGGCGACTACAGGCGGCCAATATGGTCACCAACACAAACACCGCGAGAAGCATACGAATACGGAGCGCAACCTTTATGACTGTCATAGTATAGACTCCTCATGCAATACGTGTCGCTGCGGGTAGCAGCGTGGAGCGAGTAGACAACCGACACATGTGGTCGATACGAGTGATCTGGCTGCGTTCTAAGGGTTACACCATCCACAATGCATCTGTGGTGCTGCTTTAAGTCCATCGGCACGGGGTTGTCGCACGGTATGATCGCAAAGCACACAGCCATATCTCTCATGGGCAATCATTTCCGTAGCTTGGTCACAATATTCGCAGTGTAACCCTTTCTCGGCGTGTATCCTGCCCCAGCCTGGCGAGGCACAAGAAGGGCATGCAGTGGCGAGGCGCTCTGCTAATTTATCGGCAAGCTCACCTATAGCGGTCATGCGCGATGGATTAAACTGCGCCCGCATATCTGTTTCCACCCAAACCTGACCATCGGCGGAATGCTTGCGTGATTCCTTAAATGCATGTTCAAGCGCATCTTGCGTATCAATCCCTTTGAATAAGGGGTGACTATTTTCCCGATTGTTCGGACGAAGAATCAGTGCATGAGATGGAAACTGCGCCGAATTGGCGAATTTTTGTAGTTCCTCGAATGAACCCAGTGCCTTCATCCGGTAGTTTGTTTTGTCGCTAAAATGAACCATGTGGAGATGGAAGCTCCGTTTGCGGTCAATAAAATATAAAACCTCCTGATCGCAGGGCAGAAATGGGATAAACGGGTGCGGCCCAAAACTGCCTTCGCTGGCAAGGCCATATTCCGCCCGGTCACCCAGCAAATCCAACCCCCATTCGCATTTGCGTCGTGCACATTCCAGCGCATTGCCTTCACGTTCCACCTCGCCAGAAAATGTGCCAAGCGTATCGGTATCAACAAGATATTCCAGCACACTTGCGCCAAGTCTTTCCCAGAACGGCGGCGCAATCGCCACCGATTTGGCGTGCTTGGTAGGAAGGATAATACATACGCCGTGATACGCTTGGCGCATACGTACTCCAGCTTGTAGCGCACCGACGAGTGGTGCAGGTTACTGTTCAGGTGGCCGTTTTTCGTGCGCTCGAGTAGGTGCTTCACGCTGTTACGCTAGACGAAAGGCTCACCATGTACTGTTTCCCATGGCTGCTCTGGGATCCACCGTGTTAGTGTACAGCTATTGGAATCGAGCGCGAATAAGCGTATCCAACCATTCTGGAAGAGTTCCCTGACGTTTGGTTGCTGTTCAAGTGCCGCTTCGATCATTGGTTGAGGTGCTTCGATAACAACTTGTAAGCGCAGTGGCTCATGGTACCAGCGCCCATCAGCCGCTTGAACCGATTGAAGGGGAAGGCCACCACGCAGATCACCACCATTGCCCAGCACAACACCCAGTGTTCCCATCCGGTTGTGCAGCGTTTTGGTTCCACATCCGAACATGCCATTATCGACGGTTGACGCGAAGTATTGCAGGTTAATCCACGAGGCGACGATCATAGGCGCTGATAGGATAAGCTGCAGGATCGAACTATCGGGGTCGGTGGTCCAATCGTATTCATGGAGGAAACTGCGCCCCTCCAGGTTGACACCGCGGGTACGGAGACGCCGAGCGGCAATGAAGCTTGCATTGCGGGCAAGTGCCCATTCAGGCCGTACTTCGGACCAGTCGCCGGCGCGCTGACGTACTTGGCCGAGTAGCTGGTGTGGTTGCATGGTCAGATCGAGTGCTGGCGCTCGTTCAGCACGGGCCAGTGCGCCAGCTTGCTCCAGTGCGCGCGCTAATTGGCGCAGATCGGCCTGGTGGCTTGCAGGAACCTGATCCGTATCGAGCAACTGAACCTGATCGACCGTTGTATTGTGTAATCCAGGCAGGAACCATGTGTCGCCCGGTATCTGCCAGCCGATCGCGGTGAGTTCGTGTCGCACGGCGGGATCATTCAGGAGTGCTGCAGCAACCCGGGCATTCATCGCGCCACTATGCCCACCACAGGCACCGCAATCGAGTACGGCGGCGTGTGGATTATTCTCGCTGGTGCTGGCATGCCCGCAGAGTAACACAATCCGCCCGAATAAGGTGCGCAGGCCAACATTCTTGAGTATCCCCGCCGCCACATCCCGCCGCATTGCGAGGGTCATTCGGTCATTATTGGTCTGCTGGATGGCGAAGGGCAGGCTGTGCTCATGCGAACGCGATTCTGGTCGCCAGTTGAATGCATCACTCACCATGCCCAACCCATAGGCTAGCCCGACCGTTTCAACAAACGAGAACGCGCTTGATGGTGCGCTTTGCAGCTCCTTCAGGATACCCTTGGCCACGTTTGATCGATCAGTGCTCGATGATCTGACCTGGAGGGCTGGTTTGAGCAGTACTGGGCAGCGCGCACTGCCACTATCATCAGCATTGGCTTGCCAGCTCAGTGCTACGCCAAAGAAGCCTGCAAACCCCAGGGTGGTAATCTGTTGCGCCTGTGCCTCCAGGTGGCGCCGGAATACTTCGGAGCGCACATCAATACAGAAGAGCGCCTGGACTGCAGGCCGTTCGTGAGATTGAACAGCGGGTGGCAGCAGCGAATCACCTAATTGGCGGATATATCCATCCTCTAATGCTTCCTGAAAGATGACGAGAATCTGTTCATCGACAACTGCGGCCCGCGGGCTTGGTGCGTTGGCTGAGCGGGGAGGCGGGGCGAGGAGCTCGATACCAGCATCAACACAGATCCGCATGGCTAACAGATCAAGCAATTGACCTGGTTCAGGGGTACCGCGCTCCCAGGTTGCACGGCGGAGAAACGAAGCCCAGCCAAATACACCGCCAAACAATCGATACAGATAGTCTTCGTGCTGATTGCCGGGAAGATGGAGTGTTTCGAGCATGGTCGAAAGCGCTTGTTCTGGCGATTCTGGCAGATTCTTGGCCCATGATCGCCAGCCGTGCAACCCTTCAAGTTCGAGCGTTCGATCCGTCTGGGCTGCTGCACGCCAGGATGTATAGAGACCATCAGCTGCATGGGGCAGATTCCAGCGCGCAAGCCCTTTGCTTGTCGAGACAGCACACCACTGCGTTATATGACGGATCGCGATCGCATGCCAGTTGCTGCCATCGTGATCATCCCGCCGCTCTGCAAAAGTCAGCGTGTCACTCGCCGGGCGCGTCGGCATGGCGCTGGTGCCTGCCAGGATGGCGGCGAGTGTTTCTGGGTTACTGTTGGCCCGCTGAGCTGCCTGGTGTAGTTCGGTCATGCCAAATGTGCCACGTGCCCACTGTGTGCGATAGAACTCGATCGAAGGCAGCACTTGTGCGCCAAGCCCATTGCGAAGCGTGCGTGCGGTTTCGCTGAAGGGTTGGCCCGAAAAACCGAGGAATGGATTGACCGCAACATAGTTGGAAAGATCCCACAGGGGCGGGATGCGCGCACAGATCCGTGCGACACAGTCGCGCAGTGCTTCGCTTGTATGCGAATCAGGTACGATACGGTTCTGTGCGGGATGGTGATCAAGCGACATCGACATCATGAGTAGTTTCTCCAAATAGGTGTGGAATATCAGAAGTGCCACGAGCGCGTCATGGTTACCTATGCTTCTGACTTCTGACTCCTGAATGCTGCATACTTGTCGCGCATCGTTGGCCGTCGCCACAGCCAGTCAATGATCCGGTTCGCGTATATTCCGATGTAAAAGCCATTCAATGCATGAATATAGAATGCCCGCCCGTATGCGCTCTTTCCAACGATCGGCAATACTGCATGAAGGGCGATCAGGCTGCTCAGGATGATCACCGGTACGGCGGCAGCGATCCAGTTCAGTGGTGTTACCGTTCCTGTGAGCTGGCCAAATACAGGGGCAAAGAACAGCGCTGCACCGTTGTACAGGCCACATGCGCCAATCGTAATTGTAACGGTGGCTAGCAGCCCGATCGAGACGCGGACGAGGATATTCTGCATACGGCCACCGAATAGAGCTACCCAGAGTTGGCCAATTGAGAGCGCAAGAATAGCCGATAGCGCCAATTCACCTGGCGAATGCAACGGGTTATACCTGGTGACCACAGTAGCCAATACGAGTGCTGGAACCGCAAGGAGGGTTCCGCCAGCACTGAGTGCCAGAGCGCGTCCTGGTTCAGGTGGTGGAGATGCGATTGTGGAATCAGGCAAACCGCCCGAACGCAGGAATGACCATGCTTTGTAGCAGCCATGCCCCACAATATGCAAGATTGCTGCGGGAAATACGGCCAAGCCGCACTGAATCATCATAAAGCCCATCTGACTGATGGTTGACCAGGCGAGCGTGCGCTTGATGTCTGTTTGCGTCCACATCGTCAGCGTACCAAACCCGGCGGTGAGCGTGCCGATGAGTACAAGCAGGAACAGCGCTTCTGGCACAACACTCATCAACGGCGCAAAGCGCAGGATCAGAAATCCACCAGCATTGATGATCCCCGCATGCATGAGTGCAGAAACGGGCGTTGGTGCTTCCATGGTTTCTGGCAGCCAGGTATGGAATGGGAACTGGGCCGATTTCGTGAGCGCAGCTACGACGATGAGGAGCGCTACCGCCATTGGTGCCCCACTCCAAGCGGTTGGCAGTGCAACATGGTGTAAGAAGATCGATAGATCAAGCGTTCCCCACTGGAACCAGATCACAAGAATTGCGCTCAACAACGCCAGATCACCAAGCCGACTGATGAGAAATTTCTTACGGGCTGGTCGCCGGGCCTCAGGTCGGTGGTGATAGAAGGTCAGCAGGTGATGTAATCCCAGGCTGGTGAACGCCCAGGCTGCGACGAGCAGCACGAGATTCGTTGAAAGAATAAGCACATAGGCCATCACAACGGTGAAGAACAACCACCGTAAAAACCGTCGTTGCCCTGGCTCTCCATCAAGATAGCGCAAACTAAAACGAAAACATATCGTTCCAATACCAGCGACGAGTAATCCGATCGTTGCGCTCAGACGATCGATCATGATGAGCGGCAGCCGGATTGGTTGGAGTGTACTGGCCTGCCAGATCATAAAGACAATCGATGCCACGGTGAGCCCGGTGAGAACCACCAATAAGCCATCTTCGGTGCGGCCTGCCTTCTGGTACTGCATGCATTCCCCTTGTCATCACGTTCGAGTTCGATACAAAACTATTACGACTATTATATCACGAATTTAATGTCGTGTATTACAGATCGTGTTTTGGTATCCTCCATGTTCTGGCTGCGTGACAAAGCGATAATGATGGGAGCGTATTGCACAGGAGCATCCTGAAAGCTGTGGGCGACAGTGGCCTACAGCGCACCCACAATGCGTAGTCGGAATAGGTGGGAGCGCAGCATATGAGCGATTCGGTGTGAAGGGCTTACTCAGTTTCGGTGGCTGCGAGCAGCCCAAGCAGATCGCGGATGGCAAGGCCGTGCTGTGCCGGGTGCCGCATGGGGCGTTCGGGATGAATTTCATACATATTCTTGCGTCCATCGCGGGTGCGCGTCAGATAGGCTGCTGCTTCGAGATCATCAAGAATGCGTTGGACAGCCCGCTCAGTGATGCCAACAATCTCGGCGATCGCACGGGCGGTCATCCGGCTATTTCGCGAAACACAGATCAATACCTGCGCATGATTGGTGAGAAACGTCCAATACGCCATTGCATCCCCCGTCAAATAATTCGTGATTTCTCGTACGTCTATTATAGCCACGCTGGGCTCTCCCGCAAAGATCGTGCTTAAGCGGGAGGATCATCTGCCAAGATCGCACTGTGATGCGATCGAGGCACGACCGAGCACGGGAGATGCGGAAGAGCCGATTATCCGTGAGACCATGCGAGCTCGAAATCGAAGATCGCCGGGATGGGAATGGTCATTGCGCTCCTAGATATACGTCCGGAGGAGCCGGATGCCGCGCCCTTCTTGCCCAACCTCCAGGCTCATATCCACGTCGCCGAGGCGCTCGCGCCAGAGCCGGCCTAGCTGCTCGACCCAGCCCTCCAGCGTGACTCCCTCGACCAGCTGGAGGCGCAGCCGCCACAGGCCATTCGCGTGGTCGTACACGCCATCGGTGTCGCCCGGCCTGACGATCGCCGCGCCGGCGTCCTGGCAGATGGTCGGAAAGCCAGTGGACATATCACTGGTGATATCGAGGTCGTTGCCCGCCACGATGAGGTAAATCGGCCTCGCCGTGTCGAACGGTGGCGTGGCCAGGTCGCCCAGCTGCTGGATCGCCAAGCATAGATCCGTCTCGGTGGCCAGCGGCAGACTGATGGATGCCCCGCCGTCGGTCAGCCTGAAGACGTGCCGCGCCAGCTCTGAGAGCAGCGGCCCGGCTTTCACGCACCAGTTCAGGCGCTCGATGATCCGCCCCGCGTCGACGCCCAGCTGCTCGAGCTGCGCATCGCTGTTCATCGAACCGTCGATGAGTGAAAATAAGTAATCCCGATCGTGGCCGCTAGATGGCGTGACGGTCAGCAGCTCCACGCCGCTCATGCCCACGCCGCGGCGAGTCCAGGTCTCAGACGGTTCCGTTGTCGTTGATTCTGTTGGCACGTTGTTTTGCTTCCTCGCGCGCTCGGCGCACGTCACGTTCACATTCCTCGAATAAATAGTTAAAGTTACTTAATGGTTCACCGGTGTACCATACCGGGTCGTTCATAATTCTGAGGATCGCCCGCTCCAGCCACATCCACAGGGCCGCGTCCATCTGCTCGCGCGTCGCGTCGGCACTCCCCAGGCCGGTCGCACGCGCATTGGACATGTGATTGGAGAGCATCAGCTGATAGTCGGTCGAGAGGCGGAATACCGTGATGATGTCGCCCTGCATCGTGAACGGCGGCACCATCGCCTGCGTGATCTCCGACCAG
>Ga0123338_10006207_pt1 | contig 10056 bp, 8 predicted proteins | sample grotaG_FD_89793 | JGI IMG/M metagenome (GOLD analysis project Ga0123338, IMG submission 89793) | Glacier valley bacterial and archeal communities from Borup Fiord, Nunavut, Canada, to study Microbial Dark Matter (Phase II) -... | ecosystem: Environmental > Aquatic > Freshwater > Ice > Glacier ...
CACGTCTTTGGCCACATCGGCACGCGAGCGAATCGCACCGATCAGCTCGACGATCTCGGCGCGCACATCCGGGGGCAGGACGAGCGCGTCGAGCTTGCTCGAGCTGCGGTCCGGCATCGTCAAGCCGTTCGCAGACAACTGCTCGAGCGCTGCGGAGATCGGGTCGACACCGGCCTCGACCAGCGTGACCGCATTCCGGATCTGTCGCGGGGTCAAGACGAGATCCTCCGCGAGCGTGTTCGGGATCGGAGACCCCGAGCGAGCACGCGACCACATTTCTCGACGAACAGCAGAAGGCGGAGCTTCGATTTTGACGTGGGTCAGGGCGCGCGTCGCGATTCGGGGATCGACCGCCGCGATGTTGTCCACCACGATGAACATCCGTAACGGTGCGGTTGCGACAACTTCTTCGATCAGTGACGCGAGGCGCGAGTTGGGGGCGAGCATCTCACCCACGTTATCCAGGACGATCGCCGCACCCAGCAGCGTGGAGTCCTCGAGCAACTCGCGAAGCTCGATACTCACGTTGCCATCGGCGCGTGCAGCGCGAGCGGCATCGATCCGCAGCGCGGTGCTCGAAACGGACCGAGCGGCCTTGGTCGCCCAACTGGTCCTACCACTGCCCGATTCGCCGCCGACGATGCACATCGCGCCGGCGGGCTTACACATCGCGCCATGAAGGCTCGGCGACGTCGGAATCCACGGTGCACCCGGACCGTCGGTTGCGATCAGTTCTGCGAACGCGGGGAGCGACGAGAGCAGGTGCACGCCGAAGACCGCCGAACGAAACCGTCGCGTGGCGGACAGCACGCCCTGCCCTTCGATCTCAGACCGGCGCAACAGTCGAGCGGCGACGGCGGGTGCATCTGCTCCGACCGCGTCGAAACAGCAGAGGCGTTGCTCGAGTCGAGGCAACAGGGCGGAGAGAATTCCAAGCTCTGATCGGCCCGCAACCGTGTGCAGTAGCGTTCCAAACTCGTGATCGATTTGCGAGGCGAGCACGGTGAGTGCGATGTCGACATCGATCGACCGGAGACCGAACGACACGGCCAAGCGCTTGGCCAGTTCACCCGGCGCGACCGGCACCGTATCGGTCGTGGAGCGATCCGACGCCGAGATGATCGTCGAAGAGAGACGCCGAATCTCGTACGCGAACGGATCGGCTGCGAGCTGCGCGTCATCCATGGCGAGCTCCAACGTGAGCGCGGCGCGGCTGGCGACGGCGCATCTCCGAAAGGAAGATGACGAGCCGATGGCGGCGAGCGGCAACCAAGCGGGAGAACCGTGCAGCGATCGGGTCGCCTGCGAGTGACAAGTTCAGACGTCGTTCGAGCGCGAGCGAATCTGCAGGAGTCAGCCGCGCGAACACCGCGCCGGTCTCGTGTTCTTTGCGTAGGAACGCGGCTTCTAACGTTTCGTGGCCTCGTTTGGGCGCGTCGAGCGCCGCGAGGATTTCGGTCTCGAGAGCCACCGGCTGCCAAGCCAGCTTCGGGCGGACTGCTTCGAGATCCGGGTCGTCAACGGCGGGTGTAGAGCCAGGTTCCCAGCAGCTTGTCGATGCGGTCCGGTTTTCTTGCATGGGCCCGCTATCGGCACCCGATACTCGGAGTTGCGTCGAATCTTCAAGCCATGGAAATCACCTACCTTAATGCGCGGACGACAGGATTGCGCGGCTACTCCACGCAGGCGGCAGCCTTTCCCGGCGCGAGTTCGGCCAGCGAGCGCCACGCACGCGTTGCGTAACGTTCGAGCTCGTCCGCCAACCGGGAACGAAGCTGCGGATCACTTGTCAGATCCGCGACTCGCTCTATCGCCATGCGCCGCGATCTCTCGGTTCGCGGCCACGGAGCTCCGCGCCATGCGGGATACCGGCTCGCCACGACATGAGCCCACCGCTCGCCGCGATTCGCAGCCGTTCCTCGCAGACAATTAAAGTAGTCAGTCGCGCAGTGCTCGCAGAGCGCGGACCGGTTCGAGCAACAGCCGTGCACTCATCGGTTGCCGTTCTTGGGCAACCACACCAGCGAGATCACGCCGCCCTCTTCAACAGGCATGGACTGTTCGACGATTTCGACCTCGGCGGTCTCGTCGACCCATGCCGCAGCGGAAAGCGTGCGTGGTTTGTCGGAGCACGTACCGGTCGAGTGGAAGTCCGCGGCCACGGTTCGCGGATCGATCGCCTTCCCGCGTGGAATCCGCGCGGTGAACGACGGGCTGTGCACGGCCCAGCTGATCAGGCCGTTGACCGTGAGCACGGCCGCGCAACACTGCAAGCTCAGCTCGACGAGGCGGATCGTGCTCGCCGGCAGCGAGGTCTTGAAGTCCGCGACGATCGACTGGGCGATCGCGAGTGATGGCTGCGCTGTCTCGCAGCGTTTCGCCACCATCGAGCGCGGCATGAGTGTGTTCGCCGCGAACACCTGCGCCTCGGTCTCGAAGTCCCGCTTGTTGGGATGGCGCTTCACCTTGGGCGTCGTATCCGTACAAACCGCGTGAGGCTTGTCGCCAAAGTGATCCAACACGTGATGCCCGAGCTCGTGCGCGATGCTGAAGCGGCGTGCCGCCTCGCTCGGCGTTCTTTCGGAGACCCGAATCTGCGGTTTCTTCCCGCGCGTTAGCCGTGCACGCGCTCCATCGAGCTGGCCATCGATGATCGTGAGCCCGAACGCCGACGCATAGGCCTCGACCTTGATGTGCCCGGGGCTCAGCGCACCGAACTTGTGGAGCATCGCTTCGGATGCCACCTCTGCTGCACGAAGACCCTCAGCGCGTTTCGTCACTGTCTTGCTCCATCGCCCACACTGCGTCGTCCACCATGGTGCGAAGGTCGTCGTCGCTGATGTGCGTGAGGTCCTGGTGTGCAAACGAGAGGGTTGGAGATCCAGCTTCGAGTTTGGCGAGCTGCGCGAGCAATGCATCGCGTCCCATGGCGAGCAACGACTTCCGAATCGGGCGTCGTTCCGTGGTGATGCGCACCCGTTCGAGATCTTCGCGACGCTTCTCGGCAAAGCGATCCGAGACCAGCGCCGCGTAACGTGCGCCGGCCGCCCTACTCTCCTTGGTCGGCGCGCCGAACTCGATTTCGTAGTGCGCGGCCTGGTCGGCCAGCGCATCGAGAATTCGCATATTCCTCGTCGATTCCTTCATGGTCATTCCTAGGTGAGCGCGGCCATGACGGCCTCGCGAGTTTGCTTGGGTAGTTGTCGCGTCAAGCGACGTAGCCTGCGGACCGCGTTGTCGTACTGGGCTGGTTGCATCCGCGCATCGCCCATCACATCGATGCGCTCGCTCAGCCCATCGCCGAACAGCTCGAGGAGCAGCAACACCTCCGGATCGTCGCTCGCGCGTTCCTGAATCTCTGGAACGATCAGGTCTGCGATCATCCGCAGGTCGAGCACCTCACCCGCATCGCCCAACATGCACGGCGCGATGGCTTCGCTCTCTTCCTCGAAGGCTTCTTCGACGTGTCGGTTCTTGTAGCGAGCCTGATCTCGCACCCGAAACGCGATCGCATCGAGCAGATGTCGCTCCAACGGCTTCTCGGGATTCCACGACAGCGTCCCGTCGAACGTGTCGGCGAGCGCTGCCATCACGACGTCATCGACGTCGGCATCGTTCACATGCTTCGTGCGGCCCGCGTACATCCGCAACCGTGCACGCGCAGCTCGATAGAGCCGCTCGTGGACCTCGCCGCTCACTTGGCGCTCGAACTCCGAACGCCACGCCTCCGATTGAAAGGTGCACTCAACCATTCGCAACCTCCAGGCGAGCCGCGAGACGCCGGATCTCGGCGAACCGCGCACGCATCCGGATCGCCACGGCGCGCGCCCACCGCCGGTCGGCTGCGGTCGCCGGATCCTTCGCCGTCTCGCGAAGCTCGATCAGCTGGCTCAGCTCGTCCCATGCCTCGGCAGCGGCATCGCAGAGAACGTCGCCATCGCCGCGTTGGGTGTCGTGGTGCAGCAACGTCGCGTCGTAGATCCGCTCCCACACCAAGTCGTAGCGAACGCGCTGCGTGACGGTTCGAAGCACCGCTAGCTTTCCGAGTGCATCGAGCACGCGGATCGCGGTCTGCCTGCGCTCGCCGTCCGGCCCGTTGAGCTCGTCCCACAACTGGTCGTCATTGAAGATGTCGTCATCGCCTCGGCTCATGGATCACCCCTGTGTTGCGATGACCTTAGGGGCCGACCATGACACTGAACATCCGGACAGTTTCGTGATAAAACGCTCAACAGTTCGGAACTGTTACGGGAGCGCCCGGACGGATCCCGGACGGCGTATTTTTTCACGAGGTCCTAACTCAGCGACATCGCTGAGCGCGCCAAACCTGATCGAGTTTCGCTGTCAGTGCACGCCGGTCACGAAGAGCGGCGCTGACGACTCTGACCGGTACGAACGAGTCGATCGGCATAACCGGAGACGCCACCGGCTGCGCGCGCAATCACGTCCGCGCGGATGCTTTTTTGCGAAACGGGCAGAGCGTTGAAGGGCACGCGCGGCACGGCGCATCTCTGCATGAATCCCCGTAGGCGATCCGGTTAGACCGAGATCGGAACAGATATACGGCCTGCTGCACGAACCGCGGCGAGGAGCGTGGCATCCCCACGCGCAGCCGCGACAGGTCAAGCTCGTCCGCGGCGGCCACGAACCACCGCGCATTCGCGACATATGTGTCGGCGCCGCGTCCCCGTCGCCACGACCGAATTGCGCGCCCGACATTCGCGTCCACGACCACGATTCGGGATCCGTCGAGCTCCGGCGACCACGCGGCCACACCGATGCCCAGCTCGGGCACCGATAGGGCGGAGACGAACATCGACGCGAGCTTCACGCCGATGCGGTAGATCGTGGCGACCTGTTCAACCATCCACGCTGCGCGCTTTCGGGGATCGCGGTCCTCGTCGCACGCCTCGACGAGCCATCGCCCGAGCCCACCTTGCCTGAGGCGGAGCCAGGCTGACGTGGGGAGCTTGCCGAGATCGCCCATCCGCCCGATCGCGGCCGTCGCATCCTTCACATGACACGGCGTCCGAGGTCGGGTTCCGCATGTCGCAGAACCGCGCTCGAAGTCACGGCGGACGTCGCACGCGCGCTCGAACGTCGGCGCGTCGCGCAGGTGCCGACACGGCGACTGCTCAACGAGGACCCCCAGCTGCCGCGGAGCGGTCATCGCGATCACCTGGCGCACGGGCATCGTGCGCTGGATCTCCATGATGTCGACGTCGCGCCGCGACTGGTAGGCGGCCAATGTGATTAGCACCTGGAACAGCGCCTCGGGCGCGCGCGCCGCGACCGCGTCCAGGTCCACGGCGAATCGGCCAACCCGCGCGGGATCGGCATAGAACGGTCGAATCCCAGGGCCCTCCCATCGCCCGAAGGCTGTCCTCAGGTACCAGGCGACGATGCCTTCCAGTTCATCAAGGATGCGGGCGCGCGGTCCCATCGCTCGATCGCACTATTGCATCCCAACCCGGTAAGAACGCGGCCGTTGGGTCGACATGATCGATCTCGCTCAGCTCGGTTAAGGCGATCGCGCGGCCTCGCAGGCAAGGGCCACACCCTGGTCATCAAAGGCGACCGCTATCGACGCAAGGCGAAGAATCGAGCAGGCCTTCTTGGCCGCAGTACCTCAGCATCCGGGTCCACGTCGCAACAGGACCCCTTGTCGGGGGCGCTTGAAAGCGCCCACCAGACAAGGCTGTCATCGCTCCACGATCGCTGTCATCGGGAAACGATCGTCGGTCGTCCAGTCGGTTAGGTCCTCACGAACGCCTAACCGCTTCACCGTACGAGGCGGTCTTGCGTTCCGTGGTTCCCCCAAGATCCTGGGCAACCATCACGTGTTACAACAAATAGATGCAGCTCGAAGGGATGGGGCGATACGTGGAAGGGGCGCTTCGGCTGCTGCAATTCGTGGAGGGCCGGCGGCCCACCGGACGCCGCTTCGGCGCGGACGCGGACGCCCGCTGGACGAGCTTTCGCGGCGACCTCGAGACGGTCGATCGCATCGAATTGATGATCCGCGATGCGGACGCGGAGTGGCCGGCCAGCTTCGCGGCCCGCCTCGTGTACGCCCTGCCTGGCATCCCCGAAGACGAGCCGTTCGGCTCGCAGTGGGATGGGCTCGACCCGGTCGCCGCCGAAGAGCTATGGCGGAAGGTGAAGACCGAGACCGCACCTGCCACCCCGGCGGCCGCCCTCAAGGCGATCGCCGCTGCTTGGGGCATGACGCTGAAGCCGCACCCGGTGGGCAACGTCGGAGCAAACGATCACCTGCTGCTCGTCGGCGCATCCGCGATCGCCGCGACGATCGAAGCCTTCGCCGCAGGTACCGCCCTCGATTGGTCCGAGCAGGTCATGGTCATCGCCAGCTCACCGGTCGAGCGCCAGCTCGCAGCCGCTGCAACGGCGCTGCTCAACGCGCAGCGCCCAGCGAGGATCCTCACAGCAGCCGAAGCTGCGAGCGCAAAGCCTGACCGTGGAGCTCGGCTCGTCGCTTCCGGCGATGCGGAGCCGGGCGATCGCGGGGCTGCGGACAAACTCCTGGCGCGCTAATCCACGTGGCTCTCTCCAAGGCACGCATCGTCTCCGTTGGCGAAACGCCGTATCCCCACGAGCGTGAGGGAATCGAGTTCGCCGAGAAGTCGCTTCCCGATACCGATCCGTACCACCTGTGGGCCCTGGTCGACCTGCTCGACCAATCGACCGGCCGGTTGCATGAGCTCGACCTCGTCGTCCTCGGCTATTCGTGTCTCTACCTCATCGAGCTCAAGGCCTACCCCGGGATCATCGAAGGCGATTCGGTCGACTTGATCTGGGTCACGCCGGAGGGCCGGCGGTTGTGGCGCGACAACCCGCGCAGCCTCGCCAAGCGCAAGGCACAAGTCCTCAAGTCGCGGCTCGAACGCGCACTTCCGAACCACATCCGCGCGCCGTGGGTCGAGCCGCTCATCTTCCTGAGCCACCCCGACGTCAAGCTCTCGCTCCAGCCGGACGGCCTGATCGGCGTGGTCAATCGAAAGGGCTTCGTCGACGCGGTTACACGCCACAAATTCCCGGGCGCTGATTCTCGCCATGAAGGGCGCGCGATCGATCGCCCAACCGCACGCGCGGTGGTGCAGGCGCTTTCGTCGATCGGGTTCCGCCCCCGCAAGGGCAAGATGCACGTCGGCTCGTACGAGCTCGGGGCGCTACTCGACGAGACCTTATCGTTCCAGGATCGCGAAGCGGTCCACCGCACGATCCCAACCCAGCGACGCCGCGCGCGGACCTACCTCGTTCCCGAGCAGACGAGCGTCGAGCGGAGGCAGCAACTGCTACGCGCGGCCGAGCGCGAGGCGCAGCTACTCCACGAGGTGCGCGAGCACCCAAACATCCTGACGCTGACCGACTACGTCGCCGACGCTCCGATGGGGCCCACGGTTCTGCTCGATGACTTCGAGCGCGGCGTGCCGCTTGACGCATTCCTCCGCCTCGAGCCCACGCTCGGGTTCTCCGATCGAATCACGATCCTCGAACAGATCGCGGGCGCGCTCGGTCACTGCCACCGCCGCGAGATCGTTCACGGTGGGCTGTGCCCGTCCGCGGTGCTCGTGCGCCGGGGCACCCCGACCAAGCCTGGGGACCCCGGACCGATCGAGACCCGGCTCTACAACTTCCAGCTCGGCGGCTCACAGAGCGTCGAAGCGACCAGCCACTGGTCCGCGCTCGGCACCGAGAGCTGGGCGGTCTATCAGGCACCGGAGCTGCGGCGCGATCCGACGCAGCGCACGGTCGAAGCAGATCTGTTCTCTCTCGGCGCGATCGGCTACCTGTTGCTGACCGGCCAGCCCCCCGGCAACACGATCGCGGAGGTCGAGGCCCGCATGAAGGCGCGCCGCTGTCTCGATCCGCGGGACGCTAGTGACGCCGTCCCCGATCAGCTCGCCGAAGCAATCTCGATGGCGACGTCCGAGGTGCTCGCCCAGCGAGCCAACGATGCCGCCGAATGGATCGAGCTCGTCATCGATTCCGCGACCGGGCCTGCGCCGGTCGTCGAGCCGGAGCGCAGCCCGCTGGATGCGCGCAAAGACGACCTCGTCGGCGAGTACAAAGTGATTCGGGTGCTCGGCCACGGTGCATCGGCACGCGTCCTCGAAGTCGAAAACGGCGATAGCCGCTACGCGCTCAAGGTGTCGCTCGGCCACGACCACGACGAGCGGATCAAAGCCGAAGGCGAGGTGCTCGACCGCTTGCGGCACCCACGCATCGTGCGGCTCGAGAAGCAGCTCACGATCGCCGGGCGCCCATGCCTGCTGATGTCGGTCGCAGGCCAGAGCTTGCAGCGCGAGCTCGCCGAAGAGGGCACGCCATCGCTCGATTATGCGAGCCGGTACGGCAACGATCTGTTGAGCGCGTTGGCGCATCTCGAGGACGAGGATGTCCTGCACCGCGATATCAAGCCGGCCAACATGGGCGTCGGCGCGGTCAGTAAGAAGTCGCAGAGCCTGGTCCTGTTCGACTTCTCGCTCGCGGGTGTCCCGCTGACCGATGTCGGCGTCGGCACCGCCGCCTACCGCGATCCCTACCTGCCGCAGCGTGGCAGGTGGGACACTGCGGCCGATCGCTATAGCGCCGCGGTGACGCTGTACGAGCTGGTGACCGGGCAGCGGCCAACCGTAGACGCAGGCGGCGCGGTGACGCTGTCCGCCGAGCGGTTCGATCCATCAGTGCGTGCGGCGCTCGTTGCCTTCTTCACCACCGCGTTCTCCGCCGAGATCGCGGACCGTCACCCCAAAGCCGAGGCGATGCGGCGTGACTGGGAGCGTGCCTTCGAAGCGGAGCGCGCCGCAGGGCACTCCGACGATGACGAGGCCACTGCGGCCACACTGACCGATGAGCAGGTTGCGGCGCTCGCGCCGACCACCCCGATCCAGGCCTTGCCGCTCACGAACCGCGCCAAGAACGCGCTCGATCGCGCGGGTTTCCTGTGTGTCGACGATCTGCGTGACCTTCCCCAGAACCGGTTGTCGGCGATGCGCGGTGTGGGCCGCCTGGTGGCCAAGGACATCCTCGACTTCCGCGATCGATGGGCACGGCTGGCCAAGACGGCTCCGCAGCCCAGCGAGCCCGCGTTCTTCCCCGGCTATCGAGGCGCGGATCTGATGGTACAGATCGCGATCCCGGATGTGCCGGTGAACGCCACCGAGGCGCTGGTCGATGCCGGGTTCCGAAATCTGTCGCAGCTCGCGGCGGCGGCGAAGTCGCAGGTGATCGCGCTCGCCAAGCGTCACGGGTTCGGGCACGCGACGCTCACCGCTGCGCTCACCCGAGAGCACACAGCCGCCGAGGAGCGGAACCAACCGACCACGATCAACGCCTGGATCGATGCGTTGGTCCCCGCGCGCAAGAAGAAGCATCAACACGCCCGGGCGCTGTATGGGCTCGAGGACAAGAGCTACACGAGCGTTCGCGAGCTCGCGACCGCGCTGAACGTCACGACGGCGGCGATCTACATCGGCGTCAACAAGTCGCGCGCGGAGTGGGCGCAGCATCCGGCGATCGAAGACCTGGTTGATGAAGTTCACGGCGTTCTGGACCGCGCCGGTGGCGCGATGTCGCTCGTCGCCGCGGGAAGTGAGCTGCTCACGCAGATCGCGCATGCCGATGGCGTCGATCAGGCGAGCCCAGCCCGGGCGCTGGTCCGGATCGTTGCGGATCTCGACAAGGACAAGCCAGACGGCGTCCGGTTCGTTCGACTCGCCGGTGACGCGCCGTGGTTAGTTCGGCGCGAAGACCTCGAAGGACCGCTCAAGCAGCTTGGCGAGGTGGCCGACGAGCTCGCCTCGCGCGAAGTCCTCGCTGGGCCGGCAGAAGCCCAGCGTGCGCTGGCAGACATCGTCAAAGACACCCCACTCGCAGAATTGCCGGCTGACCGGCTCGTGCGGCTCGCGGCGTCCGCGAGCGAGCGCGCCGCGGCGTCGAGCAGGCTCGAGCTCTACCCGCGTGAGATGTCCGCGAAGCGCGCGCTCGAGCTATCCGCCGCGATCATCCCCAGCCGGCTCACCGAGGAGAAGC
>Ga0123338_10006208_pt1 | contig 10053 bp, 6 predicted proteins | sample grotaG_FD_89793 | JGI IMG/M metagenome (GOLD analysis project Ga0123338, IMG submission 89793) | Glacier valley bacterial and archeal communities from Borup Fiord, Nunavut, Canada, to study Microbial Dark Matter (Phase II) -... | ecosystem: Environmental > Aquatic > Freshwater > Ice > Glacier ...
ATTTCCCTGATAAATATCATATCCAGTAACTCCAACATTATCCGTTGAGGCTCCCCAGCTTAATGATATCGAATTTATTGTTTGGTTTGTAGAAACTAAATTTATTGGTGCACTTGGTGCTTGGTTATCAGTACTTGGACTAGCACTAAGACTTACGTCAGCATAGCCAGATCCTCCATTTGAATCTGTTACAAAAAATCTGAAGACATAATTTCCTGCTTTTAAATCTTGAAGTGTAGGATTAGCAGAATTTGGATTAATGATTGTTACATCAGGGCCTTGTCTCTTTGTCCATTCATAATAAACAATATTACCATTAGCACTTGAAGCATTACCACTTAAATTATAAGTTGATGCGGTTATACTTGGATAAGTACCAGGGTTTACCGATAATATTTTATTAAGTGGATTTGATAATGTTTTGCTTAAAAGCCATTGATAAACATCTCCAGTATTATACATAGCTGACCATGAATCGTGCTGATTAGAATTATAAATAGTAGTTAAATGTGGAGTTGTAGGTGCAGGTTGGCATCCGTTCACTGTACTAATAAAACTATTCATATTGCTATTAATGTTCACAATAGGATCACCACTATTTGCAAACCCCCAAAAAGGAACGTTTTTATATGTACAAGTATTACCTTTTAACCACCAATCATAAACACCCGAGGCTGGTAACATAGCAGCAATACTAGTTGGTCTATCTTCAGCTAGTTTATAAACAGCCCTTCCCCCTAAGCTTAATCCTGTTAAATAAACACGTTCTGCATCAACTCTATTTGTACCTTTTATTTGATCTAATACTTCAGCTAACCAGCCTTGAGTTGCATATTTTACAGGACCCCATCCATCATTATACGCTTGAGGTGAAACAACTATGTACTCCATTTCTTGTCCATCTCGTATCATTCTTGGTGGACCTCCAGCATTTATAATTCTATATTCATCCCCATCGTTTTGACCTAATTCACCAAGCCCATGAAAAAACATTAGTACTGGATAGTTTTTAGATGGATTTTTATAATAAGATTCTGGTCTGTAAACCCAATAACGGATTTTATATCCAAATTGGCCATCAGCAGTAATTTGAGAAATGTATGACTTTGATTGTTGTCTTATACCTAATGAGGGAGAAAAGTTTTGAACACTTCCTAAGTTTCCACCACTTTCAAATACTCCATATAACTGGTAATTAGTATTTTCAGTTAAATTGGTAAGAAGTTTTTTTACATCTTGACCTGTTTCTCCATTTACAATAGTTAATAATCCGTGCCTTATAATATTTCCTCCTCCAGATCCTATGGCATCATTTTTTATATTAGAAGCATTAGTTGAGGAAGGATTTGAATTATACAAAACATAATACAATGTTCCTGTTTGTGATGAATTGGCTGTTATGTCTATTGAAGTAGCACCATTTGTAACGTTGGTTATTACTTGACAATAAGATATTAAAGGAAAAAAGAAGACTAATAAAAAAAATATATTCGTTTTTTTATTAAAAAAATAATTAAAAAAATTAATAGTCGATTTGTTTTTGTTCATATAAAAAAAATAAATATCATTTGAAGAAAGATATTAATTATTATTTTTCAATATACGAATACCGAATTAATTAGTTGTATTTCAGATACAATCATTATAAAATATTTTTAAAAAACTTTGAAATTTTATAAAAGTTATTTTTATAGTTAAACTTTTCTAAAAATTTTCATTAAGCCTTCCTCTATAAATCCAAACCCATATCCTAATAACTGAGTAAAAGAGGCAACAACACTCAAAGAACCAATTTTTAAATTTTTATTTTGAATTGAAGCATCAATAAAAATTAAAAATGTAAATATTGATACGAAAATTATTGCTGTATAAAAAAGTGGTAAATAAATAAAAAATAGAATCGGAATGCATAAAATACCTAATGTAAAAGCCATTGGGAAAAAATGAACAATTTTAAGTTCATTTGGGTAAAACCTACTTAAATTAATCCTTGCCCTTCCAAAAAAATATAATTGTTTATAAAACTGTACAAAATTTGATCTCCGTTTATGAAATACATACGCTTCTGAGATCAATGCGACATTAAAGCCGCTTTTTATTATTCTAATACTATATTCTAAGTCTTCCGCCATTCTCGTAATTATAAATCCTCCAACACTTTTATAAATTTTTCTGGATATACCCATATTAAAACTTCGTGGATGAAATACCCCAGCGTGTTTTTTATTTCCTCTTATTCCTCCAGTTGTAAAAATTGAAGTCATTGAATAACTAATTGCCTTTTGAATATTGTTAAAATCAGGTGCTGCTGCATCAGGTCCACCAAAAGCATCTAAGTTTTCTAAATTTATTTTGTTATTAACTACTTCTAAATATTGAGGTGGGACAATAATATCTGAATCAAAAATTATAAAAAAATCACCACTTGCTCTTTCAAATGCATAATTCCGTGTAAAACCTTGCCCAGAATTTTCTTTAAAAAAATATTTTATTAGAATTTCATTTTTAAATTTTTCAACTATTCTTTCACACCTAAGTTCTTCTTTCGAACCATCTTCTACAATAATCACCTCAAAATTTTTATACGATTGTAAAGTAAGGCTTTGCAAAAGTTCATTTATTTCATCAGGGCGATTATAAACGGGTATTATAAGAGAAAAAAACAATTGATTCATCTTTCCAAAATTGAACTTGTTACATTTTTAAATTATGAATATAATGATATTGATAAATTGATAATTATTAAATTATTTCATTTTTGAGGTTTTATAAAAGTCAAAATTATATATAAAATTTTTTAAGGCGGATTTTTTTTAATTTTATAGCGTTGATCTGATAAATAATTTTTTAAATTTTTTCGATTAATTGTTTTATGTAACAATATTATTTTTTTCAATAAAATAAATATGATTTTTAATCACCTACATTGTCACACTCAATTTTCATTACTAGATGGAGCTGCCGGAATCGGCAGTATGTTTAAAAAAGCAAAAAATGATGGGATGCAGGGCATGGCTATTACCGACCATGGTAATATGTTTGGTGCTTTTCAATTTGTTGCTGAAGCAAATAAGCATGGAGTAAAACCAATTGTTGGGTGTGAATTTTATTTAGTTGCTGATAGACATCAAAAAACATTTACTAAGGAACAACGAGATAAAAGAAATCACCAATTATTGCTTGCTAAAAATGCTGAAGGTTATAAAAATATAACAAAATTGTGTTCACTTGGCTTTATTGAAGGTTATTACAATAAATATCCTAGGGTTGATAAAGAATTAATTTTAAAATATCATAAAGGATTAATTGCTACAACTTGCTGTATTGGTGCTGAAGTCCCACAAGCCATTTTAAAATACGGAGAGGAAGATGCAGAAGTAAAGTTTAAATGGTGGTTGGACCTATTTGGAGATGATTATTATGTTGAAATTCAAAGACATAGCTTACCAGAACAAGAACAAGTAAATCATGTTCTATTAAAGTTTGCAAAAAAATTTAATGTTAAAATTATTGCATCTAATGATTCACATTATGTTGATAAAGAGGATGCAAATGCACATGATATTTTACTTTGCGTAAATACAGGTGAATTTTCGAGTACACCAAAAGGCGATGGCAAAGGTTATCGTTTTGGTTTTCCAAACGATGAGTTTTATTTCAAAACTACCTCCGAAATGGAAAATCTATTTCGCGATCTCCCTCAGGCATTAGACAATACAAATGAAATAGTAAGCAAAGTAGAAACGCTTCAATTAAAAAAAGATATTCTTCTTCCTAATTATCCAATCCCTCCAGAATTTACAGATGGCGACCATTATTTACATACTTTAACATTTGAAGGTGCGAAAAAAAGATATAATGGATTATCATTAAAGTATGAATTAAAAAAAGATGAAGAACTTTCTCTTCCCTCAGAAGTAGTGGAAAGGCTTGATTTCGAATTGCATACCATTAAAACAATGGGTTTTGCAGGTTATTTTCTTATTGTAATGGATTTTATTCGTGCAGGTAGAGAATTAGGAGTAATGGTTGGCCCTGGTCGTGGTTCAGCAGCAGGTTCGGCAGTTGCTTATTGTATCGGAATTACCAATATTGATCCTATTAAATACCAATTGCTTTTTGAGCGTTTTTTAAATCCAGATCGAAAATCAATGCCTGATATTGATACAGATTTTGATGATGAAGGGAGACAAAAAGTTATAGATTATGTTGTTCAAAAATATGGAAAAAACCAGGTTGCACAAATTGTAACTTACGGTACAATGGCAACAAAATCTTCTATAAAAGATGTGGCTCGCGTAATGGAGCTTCCGCTTTCAGAAGCAAATATTATTGCAAAATTAATTCCCGATAGGCCTACATATAATATGAATTTCGAAAAACTTATCCATATGCCTTTGGATAAGTTATCTTCTATAATTACAACTGATGAAATAGAAAATGTAAAAAAAGTAAGGGAAATGTATAATAGGAAAGACCTTACTTCAACAGTACTTCATCAGGCAGAAAAATTGGAAGGGAATATAAGAAACACTGGCGTGCATGCTGCCGGAATTATTATTGCACCAGTTGATTTAACAGACATTTTGCCAGTATGCACTTCAAAAGATACTGATTTATTAATTACACAATTTGAAGGAAAAATAATTGAGGATGCAGGTGTAATTAAAATGGATATTTTGGGTTTACGAAATCTTACAATTATAAAAGATTGTCTTAAACTGATTAAAAAAAATCATAAAATAGAAATTGATATTGACAACATCCCACTTGATGATATAAAAACTTACGAGCTTTTTCAAAAAGGCGAAACCAATGCAATATTTCAGTTTGAATCTGATGGGATGAAGAAATACATGAAAGATCTTCGTCCGGATAGGTTTGATGATTTAATTGCGATGAACGCTCTTTATCGTCCCGGCCCTATCGCTTACATTCCAAAATTTATTAACAGAAAGCATGGAAGGGAAGTTATAGAATTTGATTTACCAGAGATGGAAGAATATTTAGGAGAAACTTATGGAATAACTGTTTATCAAGAACAGGTAATGCTTCTTTCCCAGAAACTTGCAGGCTTCACCAAAGGAGATGCGGATATTTTACGTAAGGCGATGGGTAAAAAACAAATTGAGGTTTTGGATAAAATGAAATCCAAATTTATTGATGGATGTGCAAAAAATTCTCTTGACTTAAAAAAATGCGAGAAAGTATGGAAAGATTGGGAAGCCTTTGCATCATACGCCTTTAATAAATCACACTCGACTTGTTATGCTTTTGTCGCCTATCAAACTGCTTATTTAAAAGCTCACTACGGACCAGAATATATGGCATCAGTGCTTACAAGTACGATGAGTAATATTGAAAAAATTACTTTTTCGATGGATGAGTGTAGAAATATGGGTATTGAAGTTTTGGGGCCGGATATAAATGAATCGGATGAATTTTTTAATGTAAATGAAAAAGGTCAAATAAGGTTTGGATTAGGTGCTATTAAAGGAACAGGTGATGCAGCAGTAAGTTCAATAATAGACGAAAGAGATAAAAATGGAAAATTTAATGATTTTTGGGAATTTGTAAAGAGAATTAATTTAAGAACTGTGAATAAGAAAACTTTTGAAAGTTTATCTTACAGTGGTGGTTTTGATTGTTTTGAAAATACTCACAGAGCAATGTTTTTTAATATAATCCCTGGGGAAAGCTCTACATTAATAGAAAAAGCAATACGATTTGGTAATACTTATCATTCTGAAAAGGCTAATGCACAAAATTCATTATTTGGTGCTGGTTCATTTTTGGATATTAAGCCACCAAAATTTACTGATTGTGAAAAATGGTCGGAAATTGAAAAATTAAAATATGAAAAAGAAGTTGTTGGTTTTTATATTTCTGGCCATCCGTTAGATAGTTATAAACTTGAATTAGAGAGCTTTTGCACAACAAATTTAGATCAACTTATCGAAAATAATAAAAACAAAGAAGTTGCTATTGCAGGAATAATTACAAAAGTAGTAATCAGGCAAAATAAATCTGGCAATCAGTTTGCGCTTTTTTCTCTTGAAGATTATAACGGTTCCGTTGATTTAGCCTTGTTTGGAGAGGATTTTTTAAAAATGAGTTACATGCTTGTCAATGGTCAATATGTGTTTGTAAAAGGAAAAGTAATTACTAAATGGGGTAATCAAGATAATTGGGAATTAAAAATAAATAGTATTCAATTATTATCTGAAATAAGGGAGAAATTCACAAAAGGACTAAATATTAATCTTAATATTAAAGATTTAAAGCAAAATACATTAAATGAAATTGCTACAGTAATAAAAGAAAACCCAGGTAATTGCAATTTAAAAGTATTATTAATTGATACTGATGAGAATATTAAAGTTGAGACATTCAGCCGAACTTTAAGAGTAAATTCCTCAAACTTATTATTAGATCAACTAAAAATGATTGATGGAGTGAGTTTTGAATTAGTTAGGTAAAAAAAAACCAAAAAATAAAAATATTTATATCAGCACATTATTTTTTATTTCAAAATTTATTCACATAAATAAATATTATATAAATCAAAATACCTTTGTTCAAGAACTTCATCAAATCGATAGCTGAAACGTAAATGAGATGGTCGATTACCTAATGAAATATTTCTAACATATTTAAACAAATTAGAAAATATAGGAGATTTATCAACAATTTCACCGAGCAAAATAACTTTACATTCTTCAGGATTTAATTGTAAACCATCCATAACCAACATTACATAATAAACGAAGTCTTGCTCATTTTGATAAACGAAGGTGTTACAGAATTCGATTTGTTTATCCTGACAAATAACTATAGTAATATAGTTTTTCTCAATTGAGATAAACATAGCTCGCTCATTAAAAGAAATCTTCTGCTGAATAACTCCTTCAATAAAAGAACTATTTTGGTGAAGTGGACGAATATCTCTTGAAGTATAAGCAGAGTTAAACCATTCAAGTACTTTATGATCTGCCTTAAAAACATTTACAAAACCATCGGACGCATGTTGATGATAAAAAACATCTTTATCCGGAATATAATGACCATTACTTACTTTTAAATAATCAGATGCATTCTGCGGCTTAAAAAGAACATTAGGAACCAGAGTAAAATTTTGATTACGAAACGAAAGACGTATATCTTTCCAAAAACCAGCCCTTAATACCTGATGTTCGTCATAAATTTGCTCTAATTGATTGATAGTTTGTTCTGCTGAAAAAACTGGTTGAAAATTATAATCCTCAAGCCAAAGGCACTTTTTAAAAACCGAATCGACTACACAAAAGCGAAAACTATCGTTGCCAAGTTGAAGGGATAATATATATTGGGCTATTAAATCAACATCAAAAACGTCGTCTTTAACCTTTTGATTGAGCGTAAAATTAGAAATTAATGTTTCCAAATGTCTGACAATTTTAAAAGATTAAATTATTAATTAATCATTCAGCATAAAACTTACTGATGTAATTTTTAATTTCTTAAGTAGGACTGCAAGTTAGAAAAATGATTTTATTAAAAAACTATTAATTTACAAAAAAGAATAACCTCTCAAAGAAAGTAATTCTAAAAATGTAAAATCATTTTGAAAAATACTATGCCTACAATTATACTCTAGATTTTTTAATTCATTTTGTGTAAACCATTTTACTTCCTTTAAAATATTTTCTTTTATTTCGGGTTCATTACCTACTTTCAAATTACCTTGGATTATTTCTACTCTAAAAAATAATTCAACGGCATGCAATGGTGATTTAAAAAATTCATTTACAAATAAAAATTCATTTACGAATATTTTATAACCTGTTTCTTCTAAAAATTCCCTTTCCACGCATTGTAAAATATTTTCTTCAAAAATAAGGCCTCCACCGGGTGCGCTCCACAAAACTCCAACTTCACCCAATCCAACATGTTTGACCAACAGAATTTTATCATCATGGATACAAATTCCACAGGCTCTTATTCTAATTTTATTGCCGAATATGTTATTAATTTCATTTTTTACCTTGTCCACAGATTTAATAACTTTACACTTATTAAAAGATTTTTTGATGGGATTAAACTATAATTAAATAGGAACTGGTAAGGTAATTTTAAAAGTACTTCCTTTGCCTAATTCACTATCAATCCAAATTTTACCATTGTGTTTCTCAACATACTTTTGAGATAAAATTAAACCTAGCCCTGTTCCTTGTTCCTTTTTTGTACCAACGGTAGAGTAAAGCGTTTCTTTATTAAATAAACGCTCAATTGTTTCAACTGTCATTCTTACTCCTGAATCTTCAATCCAAATTTTTGCTATGTTTTCAGCAACTTTAAAGGATTTTATTAATATTTTATGACCACTTAAAAAAAATTTTATTGCATTTGCAATCAAGTTTCTTAAAATTAACCTAACCATGTTTATATCTGCAAATAAATAAAAATCATTTTCAATATTACTTTCAAGACCTATGTTTTTAAGTAAGGCTGAACTACAAAAAAAATCAATTAATTCATTTACAATTTCCCATAAATCGAAAACCTCAGGATCAAATATTTTGTCACCATATAATTGATTTCTTGCCTTTTAAAGTACTTGCAAATTCTTCAATAAACTCTGGTTGATTGGGATTTTTTCATAACCATTTCAGCAAAACCACTTGCCAATACAAAATAGTTTTGTTCCATTATCGATAATAATTTATCAATATCAGATTGATCAAAGCCACCAATATATCCTGTAATTGGTTCATTTATATACCTGGGATTAGCACCAATAAAAATAAATTTTAGAAAATAAGTTGGAGCTCTAAAATAAGCATGCATGGCTATCATACAGCTAAATGAATGACAAACCATTATAACATTGGTAACTTTTAATTCTAATAAAATATCTAGCAAATCATCAGAATAACTTTGGATATTACTATAAGCCTCAGGTAAAGACTTACCCCCTCCTGTATTATAATATAAAATTAAAAAAAATCATCTTTAAATTCTTCACGAATATAACGCCAATTTGTTTGATCAGTACCAAATCCATGAGCAAAAACCATTGCAGGTTTTAGCTATCTCCAACTAAACTAACATTGTTTTTAATTAAAGGATTTGCCATTCTAAAATTGTTTTATCTCATTAAAATTGAAATTATTTTTTTTATTGACGTAAAACAAGAAAATAATACTAAATTTTAGTGGGATAGCAAAAATCTAATCACTATAATATAAAATATTGAAGAAAGAGGCCATATTATATCTCTTAACATTGTTTAACATTGTTTATAATTATTTAACTTTTCTCTATTAAGTTTTCATTTACTTTTATTCAACAAACAAAATCAAATCAATATGTTGAATAAATATCAATTCATTTTAATTCTTGCGTTTATAATTTTTCCTATTCTCACATTTGCACAGCAATTTGAAAAAGTAGTTTTTGATAAAAATGATAGTTCAAATTATTATTTGGCAATAAAACCTAAATCAGGAGTAATAAAAGGAGTTTTAGTGCTATTTCCTGGATTTGGTGCAGATGCTGAAAGTATTTTTCCTGAAACAAAACTTCAAAATGTAGCTTATGCCAATGATATACTTACAATAGGTTTTAATAATGGAAGAAAAATTGGTGTGGATGATACTGTTTCAAATAAAATTAACTTGGTATTAAAACATGTTACTGATCAATTTCATGTTGATACTTCAAAATTTGTTATTGGGGGTTTTTCTTCAGGTGGAACAATCGCATTACGATTTACTGAATTCACTCGCGAAAAACCGGAAAAATTTTATGTAAAACCAAAAGCTGTTTTTGCTATTGATTCTCCAGTAGATATATTTAGTATGATGGAAGATGACGAAAGGGAAATAAGTAAAAACTTTTCTGACATTGGCGTAAACGAAGCAAAATATATCACCTCATTAATGAACAATTATTATGGGAAATTTCGTGAAAATAAGGACGTATATAATTATTTAAGTCCTTTTTATAAAGATAATAAAGGACAAGGTAATGAAAAATATTTGACAAAAGTACCAACTAGAGTTTACCATGATG
>Ga0123338_10006211_pt1 | contig 10051 bp, 7 predicted proteins | sample grotaG_FD_89793 | JGI IMG/M metagenome (GOLD analysis project Ga0123338, IMG submission 89793) | Glacier valley bacterial and archeal communities from Borup Fiord, Nunavut, Canada, to study Microbial Dark Matter (Phase II) -... | ecosystem: Environmental > Aquatic > Freshwater > Ice > Glacier ...
ATCTCCTTGATGAAGATGCCCTTGCCGTCGAGGCCGGGAGGAAGGACGAAGCCGGGCTGCTGCATGCGGTCGCCAGTGGTGCGGATGACTTCAAGCTCGACGTGGTATCCGGCGTCGCGGAGGGCGTAGAGGATGTGGTTGGCCTGCCAGAGAGCGAGCTGGGAACCACGGGAACCGATGCGGATAGGGTTGTGCGAGTTATTGTGTTGGCTTGCCATGTGTCTTTCAGGATACGGGATGAGAGGGATGAAGGCTTAACACGGATTACACGGACGGGCACGGATAGCGGCGGATTGAGGGAAAGGCGTAACGGGGATCAAAGGGATAAAGGCTGATAACAGTGGAATCATGAGCTTGTGGTGCCTCTTTTTTTGGAGCTGATTGAGGAAGAAGGTCTAGGCTTCGCTGATCCAGTTGGCGTACATCTGGGCGAGGTCTTCGGTGTTGCCTCGGGAGAGGACCATGTTGCGTAGGCGGTCTCCGTTGGCGCGGGTTAGGCCTCCGTGGGATTCGAACCAGGCGATGGCGTGGTTTTCGAGGGTTTCGGCCCATTGGTAGGCGTAGTAGCCTGCAGCGTATCCGCCACCCCAGATGTGGGCGAAGTAGGTGGAGCGATAGCGGGGGCGGGCGTAGGGGAGGTCGAGGCCGTTGGCGGCGAGGGCTTTGAGCTCGATCGTGTCGGGGGTCTGGAGGGGAGCCTCGGGTGGGAGGGTGTGCCACTGCATGTCGATGAGTGAGGAGGCGAGGACTTCGGTGAGGTGGTAGCCGCGGTTGAAGTCTTTGGCCTTGCGGATTTTTTCGGCGAGGTCGGCAGGCATACGCTCGTTGGTGTCGTGGTGTTTGGCGTAGTTGGTGAAGACGGCGGGGTAGGTAGCCCAGTACTCGTTGAACTGCGAGGGGAATTCTACGAAGTCACGGGCTACGGCGGTGCCGGCGAGTGAGGGGTACTGGGCGGTGGAAAAGAGGCCGTGGAGGGCGTGGCCGAACTCGTGGAAAAGAGTGGTGACCTCGTCTAAGGTCAGAAGTGCGGGCGTGAGGAGAGCGGGCTGGTTGGGTGCGGATGGTGCCGGAGCGGGCTGGGCGATGTTGCCTACGTTGTAGATGACGGGGAGGGTGCCGAGGAGTTTGGACTGGCCGACGAGGGAGGACATCCAGGCTCCGCCGTTCTTGTTGTCGCGCTTGAAGGGGTCGGAGTAGAAGAGGGAGAGCGGTGTGCCGTCGGCTTCGGTGATCTCGAAGACGCGGACGGTGGGGTGGTAGACGGGGATGTCGTGACGCTCGGTGAACTGGATGCCGAAGAGCTGGGTGGCGGCGTAGAAGACACCGTTTTCGAGGACGCTCTGGAGCTCGAAGTAGGGCTTGATGGCTTCTTCGTCGAGGGCGTATCGGGCTTTGCGGAGCTGCTCGGCGTAGAAGGACCAGTCCCAGGGTTCGAGGGTGAAGGAAGGCGAGTTCTGGGTGTCGATGAGGGCCTGGAGGTCTTTGGCTTCTTCGGTAATGCGGGCGGTGGCTTCGGTGACGAGCTTGCTGAGGAACTGCTCGGCGGAGTCGGTGGTTTTGGCCATCTGGTCGTGGAGCTTCCAGGCGGCGTAGCTGGGAAAGCTGAGAAGCTGGGCGCGCTGGGCTCGGAGCTGGGCGAGGCGCTGGACGATTTCCGTGGTGTCGTGAGGGCTGCCGGCCTGGGTGCGCTGCCAGGAGAGATGGAAGATGGCCTTGCGGGTGTCGCGGTTGGTGAGGGTGTCGAAGACGGGCTGCTGGGTGGTGTTGAGGAGGGTGAGAGCGTAGCCCTCGAGGTTGCGGGATTTGGCGAGCTCGGCGGCGGCGGCTAGCTGGGCTTCATTGAGGCCGGCTAGGTCAGAGGCATTGGGGGTGACGTAGAGGTTCTCTTTGGCGGCGGCGAGGAGCTTGGTGATGAAGGCGGTGGAGAGGTTGGAGGCCTCTTCGTTGAGCTGCTTGATGGTCTCCTTGTCGGCGTCGGAGAGGTTGGAGCCGGAGTGGATGAAGCCGTCGTAAGTGACTTCGAGAAGGCGGAGGGATTCGGGGTCGAGGTTGAGGGATTCGCGCTGGTTGTAGAGGGTGGCGATGCGCTGGAAGAGGATGAGGTTGAGGCCGATGGCATCACTGTGGGCGGAGAGGAGCGGGGCGATGTGGGTCTTGAGGTCCTGGAGGGTGGGGTTGGTGTTTGCGCCGGTGACGGCGCTGAAGGCGTAGAGGGTGCGGCTGAGGAGGCGGCCGGACTGCTCCATGGGGATAAGGGTGTTGGCGAAGGTGGGGGCGGCGGGGTTGCTGGCGATGGCGTCGATTTCGGCGCGCTGCTGGGCCATGCCGGCCTCGATGGCGGGGAGGTAGTGGGCGTCTTCGATGAGGTGGAACGGCGGGGCCTGGTAGGGGAGATTGCTGGGGGCGGCGAAGGGGTTGGAGGCGGGGAGTTCAGGGGTGCTCATGGGTTGATTTTACTTTGTGGGAGGGGGGCTGGGTTAGTCGACGATGCGGGAAGTAGCGTGGAAGAGGCCGTAGTTGGAGTAGCGGTGGAGTTCGCCGGATTTCTGTCCGTCGATGTCCCAGAGGATTTCTACACTCTTCGGGAGCCAGAGGGGGGCTTCGAGGTTGGGGATTCTGGCTTCGGCGAAGTCTACGGTGGAGCTGACTTCGGAGAGGCGGACCTGGTGCTGGGGAGCGAGGAGGTCGCTGCGGAGGCGAACGATGCGGAAGGTCTGCTGGTCGATCCAGGCGATGCCGTGGTAGAGGAGAGGGACACGGCCGCTGGGCATTTCGATGAATCCGGGAACTTTGACGGCGCTGGGGTCCTGGGCGAAGGCGACGACGTAGGTCTGGAGGTGGCCGACCTTTTGCGTGCCGAGGAGACGGAAGTGCGATTCGACAAGGTTGAAGGGCAGGAAGAGGAACCAGGAGGAGGCAAAGCCTGTACCGCGCGGGGTAACGGTCGTCGAGGATTTTTCGAGGGACTTGCGGGACTCGTTGAAGAGGACGGAGCCATCTGGTTGATGTTCGGCGAGGATGAGGTAGTCATAACGGCGCCAGGGTTGCTGGACTAGCTTGCTTTCCTGCGTGGTGGGGACGGGGGTGACGCTGACGGATTGGGCGCGGCTGCGGCCGCTGCCTCCGATGCCGGAACCACCGGAGTATCCGCCGGCGGGGGTGGGTGGGGCGGGCTGCTCGAGGGCGATCTCTTCGTGGGCGATGAGGTTGGGGACGCGAGGCATCTGGGCCATGATGACTTCGCTGACGCTGGCGAGGAGGCCGGGGAGGTCGGTCTGGTTGATGTCAGGCTTGATGCCGGAGAGCTCGTGGACGTGGGCTTTGAGCTGGGAGAGGGTTTCATCGGTGTAGGGCCGGGCGGCGGCGGAAAGGGCGGCGGTCTCCTGCGATTGGGCGTGGAGGAGGGTGGCTGCGGGAGAGAACGCGATTGCGAGGAGCGAGGCGAACAGCATTTTCATGTTGGCCTCTACGATAGATGACTGGTTGGGCGGAACCTAGGGAAATTGTTGCCGGGTTATTTTTCGGAGTCGGGTGGGAGATCTGATTTGCGGAGAGCGATGAGCTGAGGGTGGAGGAGTTTTGCGGTGAGGGATCGGGTGAGGGCTTCGACGGCCTGCTGCTGGGCGGGGGTGAGTCCGGTGAAGTGCTTGGCAGAGCGTGTGAGTTCGGCCTCGCGGATGGCTGCGGCGCTTTGCTGGAGGGCGAGGATGGCGGGGACGGCGGAGCGGGCGTCGAGGCGGGCGTGGAACTTGGTGACTTCGCTGGTAATGATGTCTTCGGCGGCGGCGGCTTCCCTGCCCCGGTCGGCGAGGTTGGCCTGAGCGACCTGCTGGAGGTCGTCGATGTCGTAGACGAAGCAGCCTTCGACCTCGTTGATGCGGGGGTCGACGTCGCGGGGGACGGCGATATCGATGAAAAACATGGGACGGTTGCGGCGGCGCTGGAGGAACTGCTGGCCGTGGGTGCGAGTGAAGAGCTGCTGGCTGGCACCGGTGGAAGTGATGACGATGTCGGCGCGATGGGCCTGCTCGTAGAGGGTGTCGAAGGGGATGACTGCGGTGCTTATTGAGGAGTTGAGGAAGCTGGCGGCGAGGGCGGCGGCGCGCTCCTGCGTACGGTTGCAGACGAGGATGCTGGTGGCTCCGTGCTGGATGAGATGACGGGCGGCGAGCTCGGACATTTTGCCTGCGCCTACGAGCAGGACCGTCTTGCCTTCGAGGGAGCCGAAGATCTTGCGGGCGAGGTCTACGGCGACGGAGGCGATGGAGACGGAGCTTGAGCCGATCTGGGTTTCGGTACGGACTTTTTTGGCGACGGTGAAGGTGCGCTGGAGGAGGGCTTCGAGGTGCGAGGAGACAGCACCAACTTCGCGGGCTACGGTGTAGGACTCTTTGACCTGGCCGAGGATCTGCGGTTCGCCGACGACCATGGAGTCCAGGGAGGAGGCGACGCGGAAGAGATGGCGGACGGCTTCGCGCTCGCGATACTCGTAGAGGTGAGGGTGGAGGGTGGTGGAAGGGATGGAGAGGTAGTCGTTGAGGAAAGAGAGGATGCCGGGGTTCTGGGTGGGTTCGGGCGCGGAGGTGGTGTTGGGGACTGAGTCCTGGAGGGTGAGGAACTCGACACGGTTGCAGGTGGAGAGGATGAGGGCTTCGCGGATGCCGGGCTGGTGGGCGAGGGTGCGGGTGGCGTCGGCGAGTCGGGTGGCGGGTATGGCTAGGCGCTCGCGCACCTCGATGGGTGCTGTGTTGTGGTTGATGCCGAGGAGGACGAGGCGGGTGGGGTTCACGATGGGTTCACTCATGGCGCGGTGAACCTGTGGACGGCGGAGAACTGATTGGCGGCCCAAACGGTGAGGACTACGAAGAAGACGAAGCTGGAAAGATAGACGGCGCGACGTCCGCGAAGGCCGGAGTGGCGGCGGATGAAGATCATGCCGCAGTAGGCGAGCCACATGGCGAAGGCGAGGAGGATTTTGGGGTCGCGGAAGTAGGTGGGGCCGTAGGTCTGCTGGGCGATGAGGGAGCCGAGGAGGAGGCCGGTGGTCATGCAGGGGAGGCCAAAGAGAAGGGTCTTGAGAGCGATCTGGTCGATGGTCTCTAGAGGCGGGAGCCAGGGGAGCGACGGGGCCTTGTGCTTGAGGCGGCGCTCCTGGATGAGGTAGAGCAGGGACGCGAGGAGGGAGAGGACCAGGGCGGCGTAGGCGGCGAGGAGGAGGGCGACGTGTAGGAAGATCAAGCCGGTGTTGAGGAGGGGGAGGGCGGTTTCCTGACCGGGGCGGAAGGCGGGGACGAGGCCGAGGAGGAAGCAGATGGGGAGGATGAAGATGCCGAGGGCGACGGTCTTGTAGCGCCAGTAGACGAGGAGGAAGGCGAGCGCGAGGATGAGGCCGGAGAGGGCAAGGGTTTCGTGGGATTCGATCTGGAGGGCGTGGTGGGAGGCCTGAAAGGTTTCGGCGAGTGAGACGAAGTGGAAGAGGATGGCGGCGATGGTGGCGGCGATGGAAAGTTGACGCCAGCGGGGCCGGGCGTTCGCTGGCGAAGATGCGAGCGCAGCCGGGAGAACGGCGAGCGCGGCGACGCCGTAGAGGAGTACCGCGACTCGGAGCCAGAGGAGGGACATAGAGGTTTGCGGGAGGCCGATGAGGACTAGCTCCTAGTGATAAGTATAGCTTGAGGAGGCAGCGGTGATGTTGCCGGTAATCGCCACTCGGTGGTGCCCATCCCCCCGTACTTTGTTGCTGAAGGTCTTCGATTGAGAGACTTTAAGCTGGTACTTCCAGCGCGTGATTTGCTGGGGTAAAGCGGCAGACCCGGCCGGGGCCGGATCTGTTCTTTACGGTGTATTTGTTTTACTGGCGGGTCAAAAGTTACACGTCATCCGTGTCTACTTCTAAGAGCTTTCTGGCTACTCACTTGGCACCGAGGCTGATGCTCGGTTCGTCAGGGTAATCTTTGAAGAGAGAGACGTCCACGTCGCCGTGCACCCTGACGGGAACTCCGTTCACTAGAAAAGGAACGAATTTTGTGTATAACAGTGCATCCTTCCCCTTTTCAGCTAAGGGGCCGCTACCTCGTTTGACCTCAATTTTATCGACGTCACCGCTCTCTGTGATTTGTAGCGTGAAAAATACGCCTATTGCCATGCCTTCGCCATCGGCAAAGGACTGACCTGTGAACGGGCCTATTAGCTGTGGCATTTGTTTGAGGTGTCTACGCATTTCACTTGCCGAAACCTTCCATCCGCCATTGGAGTCCAGGAGTAGTCCACTTCCAAATTCTTCTTCGATTGTCTTTGGAGCGACGAGCATTGAAATAGCAAGCGTTCTTACCTGGTCGTGGATGCTCGAAAGATTCCCGTCTACAAGCAGTTCTGGACCCGCTATTGTTCCGTGAAACACAACGATCCCGTCTGCAATTACGGTCACGGGCTTGCCGGATGGAACCTCTGACATTATCCAAATCGAACGATCCAAGGTCTTCGCGCCTAACAACCTAAAGCTGCTATCGGAAAGCGAGAAATACTCTTTGCTCAACTTGCCTTGCGCCTCATTGGCTTGAGTGACGCCGTCGACACCGAGCGGACGTGCAAAACCAACGGCGACATCAAAGTCTGGGCGTGACTCTTTGGGAGTGATTGCCAATGCCCAATGATTTTTGCCACCTACCCCGGATATGTCATACGTGATGGTCTGTTTTTGAGCTGACGCGGAGGTCGGAGCCGTTATCCTGCTGGAAGTCTGCGCCCCTACGATAGAGGCAAAGCATAGTGTGTATATGCAGAAGACAGAGCTTTTCGCTGCGTAGGTTGCTCCCATTATTTTTGCTCCCTTCTGGCGACAAAAACGGGCGTTGAAAGCTTATCAAGGGTCAACGGCAAATAAGGGGACGTTTTGCTCGTTTGAGCAGATGGCAAACTGTAGTTTTGAGACGAGCAAGAGGCCGATTGAGTGATTGGTTTGGCTATGTGGTTCAATTTTGCGATAACGCATGGACCACATGAAGCAATGACTATCTCACCATCGCAAACGACGAACACGCAGCACAAAGCACCATCTGGGGAGCCAGCGCCGGTGAGTTTGCAGGGTGCCATCGAAAAGCAGTGTGACGAATTGGAGGGTGGCTAAAATCAAGATTTTCACATTATTACTCCGCGTGAGAATGGTGACGGTGGATTTATAGCATTGCTTCGTCGCATTGTCAAAAACAACGTTTCTAAGTGTGAAAATCCTAGTCCTGTTTTTCCCGATGGTTTAGAAAACGCTTGTCAGTCCAGATGACCGAAGTACCTTAAGCCAAGTTTCCTGATGGTTGCGGTGTTATTCCTTGATGCCGAGGGTGGTTTTGAGCTGCTGCTCGCAGTATTCGGTGGTGACGAAGAAGGGCTTGTCGAGGATGTCGATGGTGAGGAGGCCTTCGGCGTACTTGTAGGCGGCGGTGACGCCCATTTTGGAGATGGTGCCTTCGTTGCCGGCGATGATGATTCCCTGCTCGGCTAATTTGGTAGCGTGGGTGGCGAATTGGTCGGGGGTGAGGGGGAGCTGGATCATTTGGGTTAGTTTACCTCAGGGTGGGTTGGGCGAGGAAGGCAAGGGCGCGACCACGCATTTTCGCGGATGGGCACGGATGAAAGGCCAGGGCGGATAGGGACGGGCAACGGCCAGGGCAACAGCAACGGCAAGGGTGACGGCAACCGCGGGTCATTCGACTGCGTCCCTCGCAAAAGGCGCGTGCGACTTTGCTCCGCATGAGAGCTATCTCGTAAATACCTATAAACAAGCACGAAATACTTTTAGATTATTTATACGAGTCCTGCACAGATATGCAGACTCGAGGATTTGCGAGAAAAATCTACACGGAATCTGCACAGGACGAGTCGAACGATAGAGGCGAGTATGGCATTCGTCACGGACAAATCGGAACTTAAGCCGGGCTTGGTTCTCTTCCGGCGTGGCGACGTGGAGCATCGGATGTGGTCTTGCCGCATGAAGATGCCCAAGGCCGACCGTTACAAGACGGTTTCGCTTAAAACGACTGATCTCAATGTGGCGCGGGAACGCGCCTTCGACCATGATGCAGACATCCGGTTCCGCTTGAAGCACGACGTCCCTGTGTTCAACCATCCCTTTCGCGAGGTGGGGAGAGAGTATCTCCTGACGCAGGAGGCGCGGGCGAAACGCGGAGAGATCAGCGCCGCGCGGCCCAAGAAACTCCGTGCCGTCATCGAAGGCACTTTAGACAGGTATGCAGGTTCAACACAGGTACATCTTATCGGCGACGAACGCTGGGGCAGCTATCCGGCATGGCGACGGGAGAACGGCGCGGGACGCCACAAGCGCAACGGCGTTCGGGAAGTTACGGCCGACGTAGCGCAGTCGTTCGCAGACCACGAATCCGCACGCCGCACCAAGGTTCAGCAGACCCTGGGCATCAGGGTTTTGAAGCCGATTGCCATCAAGCCGCAGGATGTTCATGCCGTTCCCTTTATCAGCGATTCCACCATCCGCTTCGAGATGTCGATTTTCGGGGCAATCATGAACTATGCGGTGAAGAAGCGCTATGTCCCCGCAAGCCAGCGTTTCGACGAGCGCCCGAAGCTCAAGACGATGAGGCGTGACGAGTTCACGCTGGAGGAGTACCGCAAACTCCACACGGTCGGGCGCAAGTGGATTGCCGAGGCCGACAAGCCGTCAAGCGTTTGGTATCGTACCGTCACCTACAACATGATTCTGATTGCCTGCAACACGGGCATGAGGCCGGCGGAGATGAAAAATCTCCGTTGGCGCGACATGATGCTTGCAAAAGACCGCGAGGGCCGCGAGATCGTTGTATTGTTCGTGCAGGGCAAGGGCAAATCGCGCAAGCTGGTCGCGCCCAAAAGCGTCGGAGATTATTTAGAACGCATCCGCACAATCTCCAAAGCCATGGAACCGGACGACAGTGTATTTACCAATGTCACAGGCAAGCCCGCAAAAACTCTTTACAGCTCGCTGATTGCGGATCTTCTGAACGAGGCGAATCTGCGCGAAGGCACGCAGGGAGTTCCGCGTTCAACGTATAGTTTCCGGCATACCTATGCCACGCTCCGATTGCAGGAAGGAGTGGACGTGTACTTCCTCGCCGAGCAGATGGGAACTTCCGTCCTCATGATTGGAAGCCACTATGGACACGTGAACACCATCAAGCACGCCGACCGTGTGTTGCAGGGCATGGCGGGATGGGAACTGCCGGAACCGGAACCGGAACCGGAACCGGACGCTACCAAGGCCAAGGCGTCGAAAGTGGCAGCGAGCCACGATCAGTTCAAAAGAGGTCAGCGCAACAAGCTGCGCTGATCGTGAACCTCCCGAAACCGTCTTTTGCCGGAGCCGCTGGCGGAGGCTGGTGCAGGGAGCTAATTGTTCCAAAGTCCGGCCCGGACTCTCCTCACTGAAGTTGTTCTGATTTGCCGCTGCCCCGCTGGGGCGCTTTTAGTGGCAAATCTCCCATGCACGCGCTGCTGCTGGCGGCTGTACTTCGTGCAGCTCCAATCTCTTGCTTTTTGATAGACGCTCCCGCCATCGCCAGCCAGCGACAGGGCAAGAGCGAAGAGCACGCTGCGATGCAGCGGAGGAAGGATTGACAGATCACCCCCAACGGGTTGCTGTGAAGAATCCCTAAGTATCTCTGCGATTCCATTTGGAATCGTGTATCGAATCAGCCACTTGGCTGATTCATGATTGCAAATGGAAACGGATGTTTACGCGGAAGCTGCTATGGTGCGGGTTCTGTAAACATGCTGATTCAAATGGCGTTCACGCGAGCGCGCGATTGGCCTTGTTTGACGTCCTATTGTGATGGGACTAGGGTTGGCCCAAAGGCGGGCTCCCCTGAGCACCACCCGCACGGGCCACGATTTCGATACTCAGACGTCCGCTACTCCAAGGGCAAAAACCATCCTCCGCGCCGAGACTGTAGCGACCCGACACTCTACCGAAGAGTTGGAGGAGGTCGAATCGGCGGCCAAGCGGAGCGGCAAGTCGCTCGCCGAATGGCTCCGCGATACTGCGCTG
>Ga0123338_10006212_pt1 | contig 10050 bp, 7 predicted proteins | sample grotaG_FD_89793 | JGI IMG/M metagenome (GOLD analysis project Ga0123338, IMG submission 89793) | Glacier valley bacterial and archeal communities from Borup Fiord, Nunavut, Canada, to study Microbial Dark Matter (Phase II) -... | ecosystem: Environmental > Aquatic > Freshwater > Ice > Glacier ...
CACCCCCGGTGATATTGCCCTGCTGCATATGAACCACCCCGAAGCCGGCACTGGTGCCGGAATCATCGCGGCGGTGCCCGAACTTCAGTTACGTGGGTTCCGCTTTGTCAGGATGTCCGAGTATCCGCTGAAATAGACTTGGGTTTACCCGCCTTACCGCCTCGCAAAGTGTAGTCTTTTCTCCCTTAGCTGTCGAAATTGTTTACAAAACTGCATGTTTTTACCCGTCAAGCGCCATCAAGAGCAAAATACGCCAATTATATTAGTGTGTTAGCTTCTGGCATGCTATGTGCTCACTTGTTCGGTACGAACAGCGAGATAACACATAAGCAGGGCCGAGAGGTTTGACATGGAGTTGTCACATGGCGATAGGCGCGGGTACAGGATGCTCTACGTGGAGGATGACCCGGAGGCGCGCACGCTACTTGCCAAAGTGATCGCCAAAAAATACCCGGATCTTAAGCTTTTTGTCGCTGAAGACGGCATCACGGGATTGGACCTGTTCAGGAAACAGCGGCCGGAAATCGTGTTGGCGGACATGAATCTGCCGGGCATGGACGGAATCCAGCTGGCCAGAGAAATCAAGGATCTGGATGCAGAGGCGGTTGTCATCGCAGTTACGGCGTATAGTGACTCCTATTACCTTAAGAATGCCATTGAGATCGGCATCCGTAATTATGTGCTGAAGCCGGTCATCATTGAGGATCTTTTTACTGCGATCAATAAAACTATTGAAGACATAGCCCTGAAGCGTCTTGTCCGCGACCAGAACCGGCTGATGCGCACACGCGAGCAGCAGCTCGTGATAGCGCAGAAGATAGCCCATCTAGGCAGTTGGGAATGGGATGTCGTCAGCGGTAAAACAAGCTGGTCGGATGAGCTGTATAGTATTTTCGGGATTGAGCCGGCTTCAACCCCGGCATCCTACAAGGGGTTTTTGGAGAGGGTACATCCGGAAGATCGTGAAACAGTGAAAAAGGTTGTTCAGAATGCCTTGAAAAAACGCCAATCTATTACCAGCTATTACTGCCGCATCGTACGTCCGGATGGTTCAATCCGCACAATTCACGGCCAGGGGGAAGTGATTCTTGATGTTGCCGGCAAACTTGTGTCGGTGGTCGGTACCTCTCATGATGTGACCGAACGGAGGCAGATGGAAGAAGAGCGGGCCCGGCTGGCAATGATAGTAGCATCTTCAAGTGATGCAATTTTCAGCATATCTCTGGACGGTGTCATTACAAGCTGGAACGGGGGGGCGGAGAATGTGTTCGGTTATTCTGCCGACGAAATCATTGGACGCCAGATTTTCACCATAATACCGCCTGAACGTTACGCTGAAAGAACCCAGATACTGCAGACGATCTTGAGTGGAGAACAGCTCCAGCATTTTGAAACGACCCGCATCAGAAAAGATGGTCGCCAGATTTATGTGTCGATTACAACGTCACCGTTACTGGATGCGGATGGGAAAATAATCGGCAACTCCGTCATTGCCCGGGATGTGACAGAGCGCAGAAAGATGGAGGAGATCATCAAACATCAGGCCCACCATGACACCCTGACCGATCTGCCGAACCGGCAGCTATTTATGGATTTCCTCTCCCTTGAGCTGGCCCAGGCACGGCGTGACGAGACCAAGCTGGCCCTGCTTTTTCTTGATCTCAACGGTTTCAAACAGGTCAACGATACCTTGGGGCACAGCTGTGGGGACCGTCTGCTGCAGGAAGTGGGTCAGAGGCTCAGAGGCTGCATCCGCGAGTCGGACACCGTCGCTCGTCTCGGCGGGGATGAATTTACGGTGCTGATGCCGGCTCTTGGGCGAACGGATGATGTGAGCATAGTACTTGAAAAGATTCTGGGCGTATTTGAAACGCCCTTCATCCTGGAGGATACGGTCATAGACACAACCACCAGCATCGGCATCTGCATGTTTCCGGATGATGGTGACTGTGGTGAAGAGCTGATGAAAAAAGCTGATATCGCCATGTACGATGCGAAAGGCTCGGGGAGAAATTCATACCAGTTCTATAACGCAGAGATCAATTCCCGCACCATTAAGCGCCAGAAGATGGAGAAATTCCTGCGCAAGGCCGTAGGTAAGGGGGAGCTGGAGCTGTTATTCCAGCCGCTGGTATGCAGCGATACTCGTTGCATAATCGGAGCAGAGGCCCTTTTGAGGTGGCGGCACCCTGAGCAGGGCCTGCTGGCCCCGGATCAATTCCTTGCCATTGCGGAAACAAGCGGAGCCATTGTCCCTATCGGTGAGTGGGTCATCCGTAACGCCTGCGATCAGGCCCGGATCTGGAATGACAGAGGGTACCCGTTGAGCGTTTCGGTGAATCTGTCTAATCGCCAGTTCCATCAGCCCAATCTAATTGAAAAAACCGCCTCTATACTCGCGGAAACCGGCCTGATGCCGTCGCAGCTTGAGTTTGACATTACCGAAAAATCCATCATGGCGGATGTTGACTTTTCGCTACGCAGTATGCAGGCGTTAACTGAAATGGGTGTTACCCTTGCCATAGATAATTTCGGCTGCGGTTCATCCTCTTTGCACTTGATAAAAAAAATGCAAACCAACAAGGTGAAAATAGATAAAAGCTTTGTAATGAATATGTTATGTGAACCCGACGACCTGGCGGTGGTCAATGCTGTTGTTGCCATGTCGCATAATCTGAAAATGAAAGTAGTTGCCAGCGGCGTTGAAACAGAAGATCAGCTGTCGGCAATCAGGCAGAGCGGCTGTGATCAACTGCAGGGGTACGTAATAAGTAAGCCGCTGCAGTCGCGTGAATTCGAACAGATGGTGGTAAATACTTGAACAGATTGTCAGGTCAAGGGGGGGCGCAGGCGGATTGGTTTTGTTTGCCGCGTGAGGAGCAAAACGGCGAAGGGGGGAATTTCCCCCCTTCGCTTTTGTGGCTGGTCTTTCCGTTGCGTTTTTCTAAAATGGCCAGAACCGTGGAATAAAGATCGTTGCCAGCACCCAGAAAACGATGTTGAGCGGCGTGCCGACCCTGAGAAAATCGGCATAACGGAATTGGCCCGGACCGTAGATGAGGGTGTTGGTCTGGTAGCCGACCGGAGTCATGAAACTGGCCGAGGCGGCAAAGGCAATCGCCATAAGGAACGGGCGCGAATCTACCCCCATCGACTCAGCTGCTGCTATGGCAATGGGGGCAAGCAGGGCGGCTGTGGCGTTGTTCGACATCATTTCTGTGAGCAGAGAAGTCGTCAGGTAGAGGGCCGAGACGAGGGCTACCGGGCCGAATGCTCCGGCAGTATCAACCAGAAAGCCGCCCAGTAGTCTTGCCGCGCCGCTTTTTTCCAGGGCAGTGCCGAGGGTAAGAACCCCTGCCAGTAGAAAAATTACCTGCCAGTTGATGGCAGCATAGGCTTCTTCCAGGGTTAGACAGCGGGATAGTATCATCAGTATGCAGCCGACAATGGCTCCGGCCACAATCGGCACTAGACCGGTGGCTGCAGCAATCACCACACCAACTACGATGGCGATGCCAATCATCATTCGGCTTTTCCTGAAAGTCGGCAGCCCCACCTGGGTGACCAGGACAAAGGTCTTGTCTTCCCGCAACTGGTCCAGATGCCGCTGCTCTACTTCGAACAGCAGAACATCTCCGGCGCGCAGTTTCATGTTTTCCAGGTCATCCCGCATCAACTGCCCACGGTGGCGCGCTGCCAGCGCTGTAAGACCGTAGCGGGAACGGAAACGAGCCTGCTTCAGGCTGCGTCCGTCCAGGGTGGAACCAGGGGCCACCACCGCCTCAACAAGTACTGCCTCTTCGCTGACATAACTACCATTTTCATGGCGGAGGCTAACCCCCCGTCGCTCCTTCAATTTACTGAAATTTTCCAGGTCGCAGTGCAGCTTCAGATGGTCACCAATCTGTAGCACCAACTGGTCCGCCGGTTCATCCAGAATTTGACCGTTTCGAAAAACTTCAGCACCAAGAATCGTTACATCCTGCAACAAAGGCGAGTCAGCCAGAGTCTTTCCCACGGAGCGGGCATTGTCTTCCAGCACAATCTCGATCTGATAATTGCCGCTGCCAAAGAAAGGTCCACGCTTGGCGTTTCCGGGGCGATTAGGAATGAGCCTTATCCCCACCAGCAGCATGTAGGCGCTGCCGGCAGCGAAGAATATGAGACCGAGGCTGGACATTTCGAACATACCGAAAGGGGCGAGCCCGTGTCGTTCGGCAATGGAGGAGACCAGGATGTTGGTGGAGGTGCCGACTAAAGTGCAGACCCCGCCGAACATTGAGGCGAAGGAAAGTGGCATCAGCAGGCGTCCCGCAGCAACGCCGGTGTCACGTGCAATGGCCAGAACAACCGGCAGGAAAATGGCAACAGCCGCCGTGTTGTTGATGAAAGCAGACAGAAGGCCCACGGTCAGCATCAGCACGACTACCACCAACCAGTAGTTGATCCTGCCCAGACGCCCAAGTATTACACCAATGACATCCACCGCCCCGGTTTTGAAGAGGCCGGCCGAGAGGACGAACATGGCCCCAACCGTGACTGTCGCCGGATTGCTGAAGCCGCCAATGGCGTCCTGTGGCGAAATGATGCCGGACAACAGCATCGCTCCCAACAGAATCATGGCGGTCAGGTCTACCGGCAGTCGTTCAGTTGCAAACAGAATGACTGCAGATACGACCAGTCCCAACACCAGCATCATCTCAATAGTCATGATATGCAGTTCCTCTGATATATTTGTTCGTGGTCAGCATAAGGTCATGTCAAGTTTTGTCCTCATTCAACTTCGGAACGTCGGTCGCCATATGCGTCATCAGCTTCTCCAGGTCGTTGCCCCTGATTCGCAGGTCACGTTGCGGGAAAGGTATTTCAATCCCGTGCTGGCTGAACTTGGCCAGGATGCCGAAATTGAGATTACTGATCAGCAACCCCTTTCGGTGGATGAGAGTGGTGCTCCAGGCCCGCAGCTCGAAGCAGAGACCACTGTCGCCGAACTCCATCAAGCGGACTCCAGGAGCCGGTTTGTCTAGAACGTCCGAATCTTCCTCTGCTACCTCCAGCAGCACTCGCTCAACCAGTCGTACGTCGCTGCCAAACGCAACTGTAACTGGAATCCGGAAGCGGACCTTCCGGTCGTTATGGCTCCAATTGATGACGTTCTCGGTAATAAACTTGGAGTTGGGTATAATGATGGTTATGTTGTCATTGGTCACCACCTCTGTGCTGCGCCCTCCGACCCGCACCACGTCCCCCTCCACATTCCCGACTTCAATGCGGTCGCCCACCTTGATGGGCCGCTCAAAAAGGATGATGATTCCGCTGATGAAATTATTGACTATGTTCTGCAGGCCAAAACCGAGGCCGATGCCGACGGCACCGGCCAGTACATTCAGGGCGGTCAGGTCAATTCCCACCGTCTGCAGAATGATGATGAAGCCGATGACAATAATGAAGTAACGGATGATGGAGCCGGTTGCCTGCCGGGAGCCTATGTCCATCTTTGTCCTTGAGAGGAGTTGCTCGACGATCCATTTCCGAAGTCTTCCGGTCACGTAAAAGAGGAGGCCTGAAAAGACGACCAGAGAGATCATCGTCTGGATAGTAATATGATTATTACCGAAAGTCAGGAGTGGAACGTTGAAGTAGCTCTTCAGTTGTTCAAACCATATACGAAGAGTAAACATGGGTGCCTCCAGGGTTGATACGGCCATAAACAAGGGATTCTGATGGTGGCCGGCAAGACTGTATATGGAGCTGAGTGATTCGTCATCGTATCAAAAGCGTTCTTCAGTTTATCCCCGGTCGCGTACATCAGCTTGTCAGTCTTTGTAAGACAAAGCATATTCAGCCGCGCAGATGCCCTGTAAGTCACTTCGCCAATACTGACGGCAACTTGTCAACGGGCATAAAGTTGACCCGCCGTCTTTTGTTTTTGGCGGGTCTAACTTTATGGTTGGAAACTTGATTTTTTGTCTATTTGTATAGTGTTGTGACTTGACTCCTCTGCGCTCTCTCTTATTTAATGACAACCAGTTTATGGTTATCCAGCGCAATTACAGCCTGCCACGGACCACCTGTCGGCCCGATACTTACAATTTGCTTCCCATCTACTGGCGTTTGGTACGCTGTACATTTTTTATACCCAAGAGACTCTTCTTCACTTACCTCCGGCCAGTCTTTCATCTCTTCCGGCTTCCTCTTCTTATTAATCCGGTAATACCGGGCTTCTTGGCAAGACTGATTGTCGGGGGGACACCCTCTGATCATGAATATTCGTTCTTTGTTAGGCAATATTCGAGGATAGATTGTGAAACGAGTATCTGCAGACCATCTGCGAGGAGCATCTATAGTCGCAATAAGAAGGACATTCTTTTTCTCATGGTTGTAGACATACAATTCCCCAACCATGTTTTTTACTTTTGGTACCCCCCTGCTCCAACCGCTCATGCCTCCTAGCCAAGGGTAACTTAAATCAAACCGGACAACACCCACCGCGACCTCTTGGCATCCGAGGCCGGAATTGCTTGCCGTGATTCGTGTGTTTTCTTCGGATGCACCACTATTTACTTCTGATATTTGGATAGCAACTACTATAAGCACAGGTATGCAAAGCAAATTGATTTTATACATGAGACACCATACAAGTACCCCCTATATTTATTAAAATAAATACTATAACTGCCAGATTGGCAGACAACGTCGTTGCGGATCAGCGGTGAAACCGCTGGATTCGCTGGTTATACGGCCTTCCTTTCACTGTCGATTGATACCTATGCGACATTGACTGCTAATCTAAAAACTTATAAACAATATAAATAGTTATTATAGCCAATATCAGATTTATCAATATAGGTATAATGTCGTCCTTTACTATCGGCTTTGAACCTTCTCTCAATGTGGAAGCATTAGGCCATTTCCATTTTAGGTAAAAAAGAGTTTTTTCCCACGTCCTTCTCGTTTTTAGTTGCTCAATAACGTATTTGATTAAATTAGCCAAGGTATCACTCTAGAGAGTATAGATTTTTATTATTTTTCTTTTCCGTATAACGGGCATGAGGCTGACCGGCTCCTGCTGGGCCGGTCATGCCGATGGTTGGGAAATCTCTGTAACCTCTCAATATTAATCAGAACATTTAAACATGCTATATCCGATAGGCTGATGGCACGCTGTCGTCAAGAGAGAAGGTGAGAAAGTTTGAGAGCCTTTCAGCGAACTTTCGTGCGGAATTGTAGTCTTTGTGGATTGCAAAAATGAAACCAGGACATTGTTGTACTGATATGGTGTACTTATGTGAACTGCCTGGATTAGTTCTGCCTCCGGTTGTAAGAGACCACGACAGACTGACTATACCATGGGTAGGTAACGGCAGTGACTCGCGGATATAAAAACGGAAAAGCCGGAGTGATTTGGTTGCAATTCTGGCGGAAAGGTCAAACTTTTTCTCATATTCTGTTAATCCTGCTAGTACGGCCAGTACTGTCAGTGCCGGGCAGAAGAACAACGCAAACAATATTGATACAACCGTTGGCGATATGATAGCGGTTATTAGTAGACTCAGACAGGGGATTGCAAAGAGCAGGGCAAAGATGATTCTTATTCCCTGTATATTTGTTCTGATCTGCAAAATATTCGGAAGTGGTTCACTGATTTTGCACAAGCGGAGATCAATAGTGGCGTCCAATTGCTCTGTTATGAATCGTGCTCGTATGGCGGGCATGGGTCAATCCTTTTACTCCGACAGGGAAAGTTCTGCCTGCCTCGGCAAGCAATTGTATGACGTTTTTTTCGGCTGCCCCAACGGGTTCGGCGTTGACCCGCCCGTCTTTTGGGGCGGTGTCTAACGACGTGGTTGGACCTATAGGCCAAGCTTGCTTTCGATGTACCTTTGTAGTACGCCAAGAGCGATGTCTCCAATTTTATCTGAGGCCTTGAAAAGGAAAGTTTTCAGCTTTTGTTTTGCTGATAGTCTTTCAGCTTGTTTTGCATCTGTATCTTCAAGTTCATAAACAGCAGAGGTTAATTCTGTGACATGCGTTCCACCATATTGTTTTATCAGTTCGATGACTTGAGCTGCTTCTACACCGAAATTTGTCGTTCCAGATACTTCCTGCGCAACGATTCCTTGAACTGAAGCTATGATCTGCGGCTTTATATTTATGGTCACGTTGGCTGTGCCAATGTTACTCTGTGACGTTGAGCCAAATCCGATTGCTGAAGACACTCCGCCCAATTGCGGAACTGAGGCATCAACGATTATATTGACCTCGTCCCAATCAATCTGCTCACCACACACATCGACCAATTCCGATTCCAATCTGTGTCTTATTGAGAGGAGTCGTCGTTCACGTTCATGTTTTAAGTCAACATGAAGTCGTTTGGCCTCTTTGGAATATCTCTCGACGATCTCATCAACTATACGTGCGTCAACGCTCCGTCCGACCAGCATCCGAGTGGCTTCAGTCGGATTGACTACACACATGTCCAATAACTTTGAAAAATCATCAAATTCTTTGGGTAAGGTTGATGGGTTAACAGTGTGGTCACCAAAAAACTCATAAATCACACCTTGTTTTGTTGAGTACTGATCTTGACTGACACGAAGGCCACTAATCTTTGAAAGATAGTCTCTAAAGAGTTGAAGTAGCTTGTCCGCTTCGACTGCCCACATACGACCAGAGGGTACATAGAGCCTAAATATTAAGTTCTTTTCGTTTTGATCAATAAATTCTGATGCAATCACAGATAATTCTGCGTTTTTCTTGTATAGAACAACATTTAGATCATGTTGTTCTATAAGGTCGTTAATCTGCTCTATAATCTCTTTTTTTGGCAGACAGAAGACATCGTAATAGTAGTCATTTTCTTCAACAACTGAATCATCTACGCTGATTCCGGTATATAAAGACTCGTGAATGAAAATGATGTGAGGTACGTTTTGCAAAGCATTAAAGAGCTTGTTGGTCGCTTTACTGTACTCTGGGCGCGCCATTAGGTTGTATGTCGTGTTATTGAGCTTAACGATCACTCCGGACATGTTGTCGGTTGCAAGAAGGCTAAAAATGCTCTCCCAGTTCTCAAGGCGCGACTCAAGCATCTTCCTCTTGTACTCCCAACCGGCAGCTTTAAGCTTACTTACCGCCCCCTCGCGATCACAATTACCTAAAAACAGAAAGAATGGGTTTTGTTCGGTTTGCATTATTTTTCCCCTCGTAAGATTATAAATGTCCAACTCGTTATTGAGCTGTCAGCTTTTGGTTTATATATGTAGTAATAAGTTTATAGATATATAAACAAGTTTCTATATCTATAAACTATCATCTTTCTTAGTACCCACAGAGGTTTCTACAGCTATAAACCTTTCCAGCTTCGTACCGGCAATGCAGCCGTATGGTACAAGCCAAACCTGTCGCTGTTTATCCCATCGTCCTCCGACTGCTCTTGTCTGATTTTGTAAGGACGTTTCATTTAAACCAATTTTGAGGGGGACGAGTGTACCGTCCGGGTACTTGGCTGGCGGGGGAGTCCATTCGCTTTCGCTGACAATAAACTCAACGGCCTTATACTGTCTGTGTGCTTTTGCATCATAGCGATAGCGGACACAAAACAGGGCTTCACCGTACTGCTCAACCAGCCCCTTTGTCCCTTTTTGACCCGGCTTTAAAATTACCCGTGTTTTCATTAAAACTCCGGTATGTCTGCATGCTTATGGCATTTCATGTAGCATGGTTGAGTACAATTAGAAACTTATTTATTAGTTTGCTCTATTGACGCCGTCATGTTTACGCGTTATGGATTCAACCGCTAAAACCTCATCAATCGATAGCAAACGCACGAAGGGCGGGGAGAATTCCCCGCCCTTCGTTTCTAGTCTGCTGCATATTCTTGCGGTCTTATTTCTTTAATTCATCCTTATTGGCTTCCGCCATGGCGTCGTTCAGCATCTTGACGCCGGCCTTTGAGGCGGCGATCGAACTGGTCAGGCTTTCGCGTGCCAGTTCCGGATTGTGGAAACCGTCAGAGTTTTCGGCGGTCCAGTATTCCCAGAGGACATG
>Ga0123338_10006213_pt1 | contig 10050 bp, 10 predicted proteins | sample grotaG_FD_89793 | JGI IMG/M metagenome (GOLD analysis project Ga0123338, IMG submission 89793) | Glacier valley bacterial and archeal communities from Borup Fiord, Nunavut, Canada, to study Microbial Dark Matter (Phase II) -... | ecosystem: Environmental > Aquatic > Freshwater > Ice > Glacier ...
CCGATCGCCGCGCCCGAATCCTTGATCGCCTTTACCGCCTGACACATCAAATTGTCGGGATTGAGCGCCTCCGCCCCGTCCTGGCTGCGCGCCGATGCCGGCGTATTGGGGAACAGCGCAAGACACGGGATACCGAGGGCAGCCGCCTCCTTCGCCGCAGCACCGAGCAGATCGACCGACAGGCGCTCGACTCCGGGCATCGAGGCGATCGCCTGCCGATGGTCGTGTCCATCGGTGACGAACAGCGGCCAAATCAGATCGGCCGGCGACAACACCGTTTCGGCGACGAGAGCGCGCGACCATGCATGGGCCCGGCTGCGGCGGGGACGAAGGGCGGGATACTGGCTCATGGTCGAGAGAATTAGCGCGCGACCGGGCGCGTGTCCAAGGCTCAGGCGACGTGGCGGCCGAACTTGGCCGACAGGGCCCCGGCGATCCGCAACCGAGCTTCGGCGGCGACCGTCTTGCGACTCATCCCCGCGCAGTCGAACGGCGGCAGGAAATCGACTGCGATCACAAAGGTGCCACCACGTGACAGCACCCGCAGCGCATTGGCCGCGCCACCCTCGACGCCGATCCACGCAAGGTTGGAGGCAGCGTCGTCGAAGCCGAGCACGACCGGCTGAATACGCATGGCCCGTGGCGGCGGCTCGAGGGCGGCGAGCAGCGACGGCTTGAACGGCAGCAGATGGCGACCATCGGTCGTCGTGCCTTCGGGAAACAGCGCAACCGGGCGCGACCCGGCGACCGCCTTCCGGACGCGCTCTATCTGACCCGACACGCCGATGCGGTCGGTCCGCGAAACGAAGATCGTCGCGTCGAGCCACGCCAGCCAGCCGATCACCGGCCAGAACCGAATGCGGTCTTGCGCGATAAAGCGGACGTTGGTCACCCCGCCGATGACCAGGATGTCGAGCCACGAAACATGATTGGCGACGAAGACGACATCGTGGGTTGCCGGAGTCCCGCCGTACGTCGTCCGAGCGCCGGCCGCTCGTCCGGCGCGAGCGAGGAACCAGCGCGGCCACGGCGACGGCGCCCGCACCGCCCGCCACAGCAGATGGAGCACGACCGCCGGGATCATTATGGCCAGCAGCCAGCCGATGCGCGTGGTCAGAATCCACGCCTCGTGGGGACCGAACCGGAGAACCGGCGGCGCGGGCGGGACGATCGTGGTCGGGGTGGCACCGGCAAGGTCAATGGTCACGGCACAAACCCTATCGCCTTCCGCCAGGCGGGTGAACCCCTCGCGAATTGCACGATCGAGGTGGCGCGACTACGCCCAAACGCGTGACGACTGCACCGATTCTGCTGTTCGATTCCGGCGTCGGCGGTCTGTCGGTGCTGGGACCGCTGCGCGCGCGGCTGTCAGCCGCGGCGTTCGTCTATGCCGCCGACAATGCCGGTTTTCCGTACGGGACCAAGACCGAGGCGGAGGTCGCCGCCCGCGTACCGGCGCTGCTCGGACGTCTGGTCGAACGCTATCGTCCGGCGCTGGTGGTGATCGCCTGCAACACCGCCTCGACGATCGCACTCGCGGCCGTCCGTGCCGCGCTCGATGTGCCGGTGGTCGGCACGGTGCCGGCGATCAAACCCGCGGCCGAACGATCGGTCACGCGCGTCATCGGCGTGCTCGGCACCGCGGCGACCGTCCGTCAGCCCTATGTCGATCGGCTTGCCGCCGAGTTCGCCGCTGATTGTACCGTCGTTCGTCACGGCTCGGCGGTGCTGGTCGAACTGGCGGAGGCCAAGCTGCGCGGGGTGCCCACCGACCTTGCCACCTATGCTCGCGAGCTTGGCGGGCTGCTCGATCAGCCCGGCGGCAACCGGATCGACACGGTTGCCCTCGCCTGTACGCATTTTCCCCTCGTCGCAGCCGAGCTGGCGGCAGTCGCGCCGCGCCCGCTGATCTTTGTCGATGGCGGTGGCGGCATTGCCCGGCGTGTCGCGCATCTGTTGGAGAATCCGGAGGCGCCCGTTGTTTTCGATTCGCCGCGCGGTCGCGCGATCTTCACCCGCCGCGACCGCGATGTTGACGCTTTGCGCCCTGCCCTCCACAGCTTCGGGCTCGACGCGATCGATTTCGTGTGAGGACGCCTTGCCGCTGACCGATGCCGAGCTCGTCGAACGGATGAACCGGCGGGTTCCGCCAACCGCCCTTCTGCTCGGTAGCAAGATCCTTGCAGTCGACAGTGCTGCCGGGCGCGTGCGAATGAGCTTCGAACCCCGGCCCGAATTCTGCAATCCGATGGGCAATGTCCAGGGCGGTTTCATCGTCGCCATGCTCGACGACGCGGCCGCGATGGCGGCGATTGTGATGTCGGGGCAGCGTATCGTCGTCCCAACCATCGAACTGAAGACCAGCTTCTTCGCCCCTGCCCGGGTCGCGACGCTTTTTGCCGAGGCACGATGCCTCAAGCTCGGACGGCGCGTCGCTTTCATGGAGGCGGAACTGTTCGACGGCACCGGTAAGCTCATCGCCAAGCTGTCGACAAGCGCGCTGCCGACGCCGATGCCGGCTGATGCGACACTAGTGGAGAAGACATGACCGGCACCGATGACGTCCTGATCGAACATCGCGGCCGCGCGTTGTGGCTGACACTGAACCGTCCGGCGGCGATGAATGCTCTGACCCACGCGATGGCCAATACGGTCCAGAAGGCACTGTACGACAGCATCGGCGATACCGCGGTTGCGTTGGTGGTGATCGAGGGGGCGGGCGAACGCGCCTTCTGTGCGGGTGGCGACGTCGTCGCGATGCACGCCGCGGGACGCGCCGGGGCGGCCGGTTGGCAAGCGTTTTTCCGTGACGAATACCGCATGAACCAGACCATCGCGCGCTATCCCGAGCCCTATGTCGCGATCCTCGACGGCGTAACCATGGGCGGCGGCGTCGGACTGTCGATCCACGGACGCTACCGTGTCGCGACCGAGCGGACCCTGTTCGCCATGCCCGAAACCGCGATCGGCATGATCCCCGATGTCGGCGGGACGCATGCCCTGCCCCGCCTGCCCGGCGAAATTGGCACTTGGCTGGCGTTGACCGGGGCGCGGCTGAAGGCGGCTGACTGCCTCTATGCCGGGATCGCAACGCATGTCGTGTCCGACGACCGGCTGCCGTTGCTGCGCGATCTAATCGCCACCGGCGATGAACCGGTCGAAGCTATTTTGGCGACGCTCCACGCGGACACGGGCGAGGCTCCCCTCGCCGCGCTCCGCGATGCCATCGATTTCCATTTCGCGCACGACACGGTCGAGGCGATCGTCGCCAGCCTGCTTACGGGCGACGACTGGGCACAGGCGCAGGCGGTAACGATCGCGGCGATGTCGCCGACCGCGCTCAAGCTGACGCTGCGGGCACTGCGCCACGGTGCGGGCGCGGATATTGAGGGCGCGCTGCGTACCGAATACCGCATCGTCAGCCACATCCGGTCGGGTCACGATTTCTATGAAGGCATCCGCGCGATGCTGATCGACAAGGACAAGACCCCGCGCTGGTCGCCGGCGATGCTGGCGGAAGTCGGTGACGCCGACCTCGATCCGTACTTCCAGGAGCCTCAGGGCGGCGACCTCGATTTCAGCTAAATCGTCGCCGTCACTCTGCCGCCTTGGTCCGGCCGTCGACGCGCCCGCTCCGCTCGAGCTTGCCCCATCCGACGCTTGGTCCGCGCAGGGCCGACGTGATCGCACGAATGACGACATAATACATTATCTGTCGGTAGCCGAAGCGCTGCGGCAGCATTAGCCAAAGCAGCCGCCAGCGTTCATTCGTCTCGAGGCCGAAGGCGACCACGCCGGCCAGGATGTCGATTGCGCCGAAGGCCAGCCAGTAGATGCCCATGCGGACGACGTCGTGCTGCGTCGCGTCCCAGCCATGCGCCTGGACCGACAGCGTGGTCGCGACGAGGCTCGCGATCAGGGCGAGGTCGATCACGGGCGATACCGCGGCAAAGACCACCTGAAAAACGATCGCCTGTGGCAGGCCGATGCGTGCCAGCCCCCGCGGCTGCCCGGTGACGAAAACGCTCTTATGCTTCCACAGGCACTGGAGCGTGCCGAACGCCCAGCGGTAGCGTTGGCGGGCCAGCGCGGCGAAGCTCTCAGGCGCCTCGGTCCAGGCGATTGCGTCCTGGTCGTACATTACCTGCCAGCCGGCGCGCTGAATGGCGATGGTCAGGTCCTGGTCCTCCGCCAGCGTGTCGGGTGGATAGCCGCCGACCTCGCGAATGGTGCTGGCACGCCACGCCCCGACCGCGCCGGGAACGACGGTCATTGCATGGAGCCGCGCTAGTGCCCGTCGCTCGAGGTTTTGCGCCGTGATATATTCGAGTGCCTGCCAGCGGGTGACGAGGTTGACCCGGTTGCCCACCTTGGCGTTGCCCGCAACTGCGCCGATTGCCGGGTCGGCGAACCAGCGTGCCAGCCGCGCGATGGTGTTGGGCTCGAACTGCGTATCGGCGTCGAGCGCGACGACAATCTCGCCGGTCGCCAATGTCAGTCCATGGTTGAGCGCGCGGGCCTTGCCGCCGTTCGCCAGCGTCAACAGCCGGACGCGCGGCTCGTCGGCGAAGGCGGACGCGACGATCGCACTTGTCGCGTCCTGCGACCCGTCGTCGAGCACGATCACTTCGATCCGCACGTCGCGGCTGGCCAGCACGCGGCGCACCGATTGCTCGATCACCCGGGCCTCGTTGAATGCCGGGATCAGAACGGAGACGAAGCGGTCCGGGTCGATCGCCGGGCGGATCAGGCTCGCCTCGCGCTGCGCTTGCCAGATGGCGAGCGCCGACAGCGTCAGCGCGCGGCCGATGCCTAGCGTGATGGCGATGCTGAACAACCACTTCAGTCCGACAATCACGACGTCGATTAGATCGAACAGCGCCAGATCGGTCTTTGAGGCAGCGAGTTCGTCAGCCGCCAGCGCCGGCATCACCTGCGCGCTCGACAGACCGATCAGTTCCGACACCGGCACGAAGCGGTAACCACGCCGCCGCAGCTCGTCGATCAAGCCCGGCAGCGCGGCGATCGTTTGGCTGCGGTCACCGCCGCCGTCGTGGAGCAGGATGACGTTGCCGCTGCGTTCAAGCGTCGCCCCTTCGACGCCGTCGATCGTCGTTTGGATAATTTCGGCGATACCCGGTCGTCGCCAGTCGGCGGGGTCGACGTGGAGTCCAACCGTAAGATAGCCGAGGCTTTGCGCGACGGTAACCGGATCGATCTCGTCCGCCGTGGTCGGCTCGGCATCACCGAAATACGGTGCGCGAAATAGCTTCATCGCGCGACCGGTGAAGGCTCCGAACAGGCGCTGGTTGGTGTTGAGCTCGAACCGTGTCTGGCGCGCCGTCGCCTCGCCGAGGTTGGGATGGGTATAGGTATGGTTGCCGACCTCGTGCCCCTCGGCAAGCTCGCGGCGCAATAACCCGCGCTCGGGCAGGACATTTTCGCCGATGACGAAGAATGTCGCCGATACTTTCTTGGCTTTGAGGATATCGAGGATCTGCGGCGTGACATTCGGATCGGGGCCGTCGTCGAAGGTCAACGCGACCAGCCCGGGGCGATAGCCGGCGCGTTCGATCGCATACGGCAATGGCAGGCGGATGAACCGCTGGTCGACGATCAGACCGCGTCGATCGACGGTGATCGCACGCTGGCCGGGGATCGGGGTCGAGCCGACGCGCAGGATTTCACCCGCGCCCTCGATATCGACGTTGGTCCCGGCCGGCATCGCCTGGATGATCCCCGGCGCGACGGGACCCGGATGGCTGTGGCCGAAGATCTTCCACACCGTCGGATCCTCTGTGCCCAATCGCCACAGCGCGAAGGCATTAATGCCCATCGCCCGCGTCGCCAGCATCTGATTGTGGAGCGACGCCGCATCGAGCAGCCAAACCGTGTGCGGGTCGCCACCACTGTCATAGCGGAAGGTGAGGTTGCCCGACGACGTGTCGAAGGTCGGCATCACGCTCGATTCGTGAGCGTTGAGCAGCGCCTGTTCGACCGAACCCGCGTCGGTACCCGTCTTCGACCAGTCATAGGCATAGTTGCCGAGCGCGATGACGAGTTTTTCGCGAGGAATGCCCTGAATGTCGCGCGTGACGGTCTGAACGAACCACGGTTGCGACGCGATCGGTCCCGGCGGGCTGTCGGGTTCGTGTTCGTCGTAGGCCATGAGGAACAAACGATCGACGACGGCGGCGAAGGCTGGCAGTTTCCAGTCAGGGTCGGCGACCGGGGCCGCCATCGCCAGTTTCCACCCGTGCCTCGAACAGCGCGCTTTCGCTTCGCGCAGGAAGGCAAGGTAATTCGGCAACGCCGACGCCGGCAGGCTTTCCAAATCGAAAAAGACGCCTTCGACCTTGGCAGCGAGTAGCTCTGTCTCCAGCTTGTCGAGCAACCGCCGGCGTTCGATAGGGCGGGCGAGCAGCTGGGCCATCCCCGCGCCGTCCCATTCACCTTGGATCGCATTTTGCACCATCGGCACGAGACGCGGTCGCGCGAGCGAAGTCGCGATGATGGCGCGGCCGCGCAGGTCGGCGAAGCGGGTAACGATGTGTGTTGGTCCCGTGACCGAAAACCAGGCAGGCACCAGCCAGTCGAGATCGCCGATGTGCCGGGTCAGCGACGCCGCCGACGCGTCGTCCCATGGTGCATAGAAGCCGACTGCCAGCGGTGCGCCGACCGCGGGCGGCCCTTTTGCCAACCATGAGGCGCGGCGCAGGGCGTGTGTGACCGAATGGCGGGTATCGTGCGCCAGCTGGCCAAGATCGCGCACCGGCGGACGTTCGACCACGAACGGTAGGGGAGTGCCAGCCGACGTTGATACGATCGAAGTTAGAAATATACCGGCTGCGGAAAAGATCAGCAGCACGAAGGCTGTGACGGCGATGCCGAATCGACGTCGGCGGCGACCGCTCGGGTCGTGGAAGACCGCGCGTTGATCCATGTTGGGGCGATCTGTCCGTCGTTATGCAGCGCTATTACCGGCTTTAGCGCAACCGTCACGCAGGCGCGATAGTTTCGACGCGGCGACGGCGCGCCCTGCGTCGACGCCTGCCGCACTATTGGAGAATCAAATGAGTATCTTCGGAACGATCATGGACAAGATTTTCCATCATCCCATCGCCAAGGCAGCCACCGCCGCGCCTGTCGCGCCGTCGGTTGCCGGATCGGCCGCCCTCGCGGCTTCGCCTGCGGCACAAGTGCAGGCCGCACCGGTCGATGTCGAGGCCGTGCTGACCGCCATGGCGGCACAGGGCGACGGCGGCAACTGGCAGAGCTCGATCGTCGACCTGTTGAAGCTGCTCGATCTCGACTCGAGCCTGACCGCTCGCAAAACGCTGGCGAACGAACTCAACATCCACGTCGGTTCTGATGGATCGGCGGAGGAAAACATCGCGCTGCACAAAGCGGTGATGGACCAGCTGGCAGCAAACGGCGGCCACGTTCCCGCCAGCCTGCGTCACTGACAGATAAGCCGCGAACGTGAAAAGGGCCGGGTCATCGCTGACCCGGCCCGATTTCATTCGCTGCATGGCTGTTAGCGACGGCCGCTGACAAGCCAGCCGATCAGCACACCGACGGCAATTCCGCCGACCAGTGTCGCGATAGGCTGATCCTGAACGGAGCTGCGCACGGCCTCTTCGCCCTTCTCGGCATAGCGGCGTCCGGTTTCACGCGCCTTCTGAACATACTCCGGCGCGTTATCGGCCCAATCGTTGACCGCGTCCTTGGCCTTACCGTAGGCGTCCTGGACCTTGGCTTTGGCTTCGCCGAAGGCTTCCTGCGCCTTGCCCTTCGTCTCGTCGAACGCACCCTCGACCTGGGTCTTGGTGTCGCCGGTGACGTTGCCGAACGCGCTCTTGGCCTTGCCGCCGAACTCGTTGAGCGTTCCTTCGACCGTATCGTTGTTGATCGCCATGATGTTTGTCCTTTGAAGTGAGAAGTCGACCGGCCGAACCTTTCGATCCTGCCCGCACCTGTCCAACGGGGCTGAAACGATTTGGTTCACCGCGGCAGCGTCATTCGTCGGTTTTCACCCGTCCGCGCGCCATTTTAACTTTCGCCCGCACGGTCTTGCCGGTCAACCGGCGCTGCTTCGATGCTGCCGTCGGACGCGACGCGCGACGTTTCATCGGCGCGACGGCAGCGGCGGCGATCATCGCGATCAGCCGGGTGCGGGCGTCGGCGCGGTTACGCTCCTGTTCGCGGAAACGCTGCGCCGTCAGGATCAGCACGCCGTCCTGCGTCAGCTTGCTCCCAGCCAACTTCATCAAACGCACGGCGACCGCATCGGGCAGGCTGCGCGAGCGGCGAACATCGAAGCGCAGCTGTACGGCCGAGCTGACCTTGTTGACGTTCTGGCCGCCAGGCCCCTGCGCGCGGATGAATGTCTCGATCAGTTCATCATCGCCGACGGCAATTTCGGGGGTGACGACGATCATGCCTCGCGCCTACGCTAATCTTCGAAGCACGTCACCGGAGCGGCCATGATCACCATCCATCATCTGAACGATTCACGATCGCAGCGAATCCTGTGGCTGTGTGAGGAGCTCGGGATCGATTATGCGGTCGAGCGGTACCAGCGCAACGCCGTGACGAGTCTGGCACCCGCCGAGTTGAAGGCGGTACATCCGCTCGGCAAGTCGCCGGTCATAGCGGACGGCGATGTCAAAATCGCCGAGTCCGGTGCGATCGTAGATTATCTAATCCGGCATCATGATCACGGCGCGCTTGCTCCGGCTCCAGGTACCGCGCTGCATGAGAGTTATCTTGAATGGCTCCACTTCGCCGAAGGGTCGGCGATGCTGCCGTTTATGCTGATGCTCTATACTACCCGATTGGGTCCCGCCGGTGCACCGCTTAAGCCGCGGATCGACGAGCAGATCGCCAGTCACCTCGATTACTTTGCGGTCTGTCTCGGCAAGGCCGACTGGCTTGTCGGCGAGGCCCTGTCCGGGGCGGATATCATGATGTCGTTCGTCGCCGAGATCGCCGCGACGCGCGGTCCGGCCGCCCAGTATCCGTCGATCGTTGCTTACGCGAGGCGGCTTCAGGCCCGCCCGGCATGGCAGGCGGCGCTGGCGCGCGGCGGTCCGTATGCCTTCACGCTGCCGGCGTCAGCCACCGCGCCAGCCGCGGCCACAGCAGGTTGAGTCCCAGACCGGCGAGGATCAGCGCCGCCGCCGTAAGCTTCCACACCGGCAACGCTTCATCGAGCACGACCGCGGCCGTTGCCATTCCGAAAACGGGCACCAGCAGCGACCATGGTGCCACCGTTGCGGCTGGATAGCGCGTCAGCAGAAAGCCCCAGGCACCGTAGCCGAACATCGTGTTGCCGACCGCCTGCCAGGCAACCGCGCCCCACGTCTCCCAGCCGGCGTCATGGACCCCCGCGACCATTGCCGGCCAGCCTTCGCGCAGCAGCGACAGCACGAACAACGGCGGGACGGCGAACAGGCTCGCCCAGACGACATAGGCAAGCATATCGACGCCGACCGCTCGCTGCTGGACGATATTGCCGACCGACCACGCCGACGCCGCGCTGAGGACCAACGCAATGCCGCTGAGCGAAACCCCGCCGCCGGTGTGCTGCGCGATTACGGCCAGGCCGGCCGCTCCGAGCAGAAGTGCGCCCAGCTGGATCGGTCGCAACCGCTCGCCGCCGAGCCGCACGGCAAGCGCGATAGTGAAGAACACCTGGCTCTGGATCAGCAGGCTGGCAAGGCCGGGCGCGAACCCGCCCCCGATCGCGATGAACAGCAGCCCGAACTGACCGACGCCGATCAAAACGCCATAGAGCGCCAGCATCCGCAGTGGCACGGCGGGTCGTTGTAGTAGAAAAACGCCCGGAAACGCCGCCAGCGTGAAGCGCAGCGTCGCGAACAGCAACGGCGGCAGATGCCCGAGCGCGAGCTTGATGACGGCGAAATTGGTACCCCAGACGATGACGACCGCTAGTGCCAGCGCGGCATGGCGCGGGTTCAGCGTCGCCGAGGGCTCAGTCATCTATCGTGTCGCGCGGCACGGCGAGCATATGCAAGGCCAGTGCCA
>Ga0123338_10006215_pt1 | contig 10048 bp, 8 predicted proteins | sample grotaG_FD_89793 | JGI IMG/M metagenome (GOLD analysis project Ga0123338, IMG submission 89793) | Glacier valley bacterial and archeal communities from Borup Fiord, Nunavut, Canada, to study Microbial Dark Matter (Phase II) -... | ecosystem: Environmental > Aquatic > Freshwater > Ice > Glacier ...
CAACGTCACCGACGGCAATTCGAGACTGAACCCGCCCACCGCGTTGGCCGGCGGTTGCTTCAAAGGCGGCCGCCCATCGGTAATCGTCGGGGTCTTGGGCGGATTGCAGCCCAGCGCACCCACCGAGCAGACAACCACCAGCCAAAGCAACCAACGCATCCCGTGATACTAGATCAGTTGCAACCCGCGCGCGATCGTCGGGGCCACGCTCTTGGCATAACGCAGGAACTCACTGACCACGGCCTTGCCCCGGCCCGGCGCCACCACCGCCTCGTAGCCGATGGTGATCGCCCGATCGGCCTTGTCGACCAGCAACGCATGTGACGACGAACCGAGCTTGGACTGCGGCAAGATCGCAGCGCCAAGGCCGAGCTCGGCCCATTCCTCGAGGACGGCGTAGCTCATGGCGCTGGCACGAGATGCCTCGAGCTGGAGGCGCTCGCTGCGAAAAAGCTGCCGGGTGCGCATGGTGAGGCCGCAGGCGTCGGGCACCAGCATGAACTGATGGCTGGCGACGTCGGCCAGCCGCACCCGCTCGACGCCGTCCAGCGCCGTCGACACCACGTAGAGCGGCTCTCGATACAGCGACGCACACCGACGGGCCGGGCGTCGCTCGGTTGCGAAGAGGTGTGGCACTTCTGGTACCAGCACCACGTCGAGACTGCCGCCGGTGAGTCGCTGCGACAGCTCCGTGAGATTGTCCTCGACGAGTACGATCTGGCACTGGGGCTGGCGCTCGCGAAAGCCGCCGAGCAACAATCCGACCAAACGCGAATCGAGGAGCGGCGAAACCCCGACGCACAGCACGACCTTGTCGGGGTGCAAGAGCGCCTCGGCCACCACCCGAACCGACTCCGCCGTCTGCAGTGCGTGCGTCACCGTCGGCAGCAGCGCCGCGCCAAAGCGTGAGAGCCGCACTGCACGCGTGGTGCGGTCGAATAGCCGCGCCCCGAGCTCGTCCTCGAGATCGGCCACCCCGCTCGACAGCGTCGGCTGGGTCACATGGCAGCGACGAGCGGCCTGACTGAACGAGCCACAGGCGGCGACGGCGGCGACATAGCCGAGCTGGGTGAGCGTCATCGTTTATAGATGTGTCCTATGAATACTATCTGTCAAATCAATTTTCCAATGAATGCCGAGGTGGCTAGGTTGCTGGCTGGAGGAAATCACCATGGCCTATCTGGAAATCACCCTGAAGATCGCCGAACAGAATCGTGGCAAAGCCGTCGCGGTGTTTCACAAGTACCGGCAGCCGTTCCTGTCGGGAATTGCGGGCGCCAAGACCAAGGAGCTGTTGGTCCGCAAGGACGACGTGCAGGTCTTGCACGGCTTCGACACCACGACGCAGGCGGAGTCTTATCTGACCACCGCGCTGTTCAGCAACGATGTGGTGGCCGAGCTGAAACCGCTGCTGGAAGCCGATCCCGAGATCAAGATCTATGCGACGCCGTAGACCTCAGTCGAGCTCGTAAGCGCTTTCCCCGTGGGCCGTCACGTCGAGGCCCTCGCGTTCGTCATCGCGCTCGGGGCGGAGGCCGACGGTGCGCTTGAGCAAGAACAAGAGGCCCACCGTCACCACCGCCGAGTAAGTCATGGCAGCGACGGCGCCGAGGATCTGCACGCCGAGCACGCCGAAGGTCCTGGTGACGATGACGCCGTCGACGCTGGCGCCGAGAACTTTTTGCGCAAAGATGCCGGTCAAGATGGCGCCGAGAAAGCCGCCCACGCCGTGGACGCCGAAAGCATCGAGCGCGTCGTCGTAGCCGAAGCGCGACTTCAACAGCACGCCGCCGTAGCAGACCACGCCCGCGATGGCGCCGATGGCCAGCGCCGCCATGGGACTGACATAGCCGGCGCCGGGCGTGATGCCGACCAGACCAGCGACGAGACCCGAGGCGACGCCGAGCATGGTCACCTTGCCGACGCGCCAGCCTTCGACGAGACCCCAGCCGAGTGCGCCGGCCGCTGCGGCGAGGTGGGTATTGACCAGCGCCAGCGACGCCTGGCCGAGATCGCCGGCCGAGCCTGCGTTGAAGCCGAACCAGCCGAACCACAACAGGCCCGCGCCGAGCACGGTCATGGTCAGGTTGTGCGGCGGGCGTCTTTCGCGCGGATAGCCGATGCGCGGGCCGACCATCCAAGCCGCCACCAATGCTGCCGTTCCCGACGACAAATGCACCACGGTGCCACCGGCGAAGTCGAGCGCCTTCAGCTCGCCGAGCCAGCCGCCCGGGCCCCACACCCAGTGCGCGACCGGGTCATAGACCAGCGTCGCCCAGGCCAACGTGAAGAGGCAGTACGCCGAAAACTTCATGCGCTCGGCGTACGCGCCGGAGATGAGCGCCGGCGTGATCACGGCGAACATGCCCTGATAGGCCATGAAGGCGAGATGCGGCACATGCGTGCCGTCTTTCACGTCGATGCCGACATGACGCAGGCCCAAAAAGTCGAGGCCGCCGATGAGTCCGCCGTGCGTCTGGCCGAACGCCAGCGAGTAGCCGATGACGGCCCACTGCACCGACACCAGCCCCAGCGCGAAGAACGAATGCATGAACGTCGACAGCACGTTCTTCTTCTGGACCATGCCGCCGTAGAACAGCGCCAGCCCCGGCGTCATCAACATGACGAGCGCGGTGCAGACCAACAGCCAAGCCGTATCGCCGGTGTTGATCATTGTGGCACGGAACCCTGAGAGGGTTCCGCACCTCCGGCTACGCTGTTCGGCACAGCCTCACGCTCCGCCATCGTTGCCCATCTCCGCCCAGCAGCGTATATCGAGCCGTGTTTCAGCGAGATTTCGAGAGCGTCGGGATCGCTAAAACCGCGACGACTTCTTGCTCTGGAGGCGCAGCGACTCGACCTTGCTCGTCGTCGGCGCGTCTTTGGTGCGCAGCATCAGCTCGGCGGGCGATGCGGCCGGCAGCTTGGCGCGCGGGCTCGAATCACCGGCAGCGTCCTTGCTGGAGTCGGCAAAAGCCAAGCCAGCGACGGAAATCACGAGGCAGAGCGCCAAAGATGCAGTCTTCACGGCGCGGACCGTACGCCAGCACAAAGGCCGATGCAAGTAGGGAGATGTGCCGAACCTGGCCGTAGACTTTGCTATAGGTGGCCGTGTGGCGTCCTTGTGATATAGAGCCCGCCGGTCAAAACGATGCGTATTGGCACTCTCGATATTCAGCCGGATGTGGTCCTGGCCCCGATGGCGGCCGTGACCGACCTGCCGTTTCGCACCATCTGCGAAGAGCTGGGCGTGGGCCTCACCATCACCGAGTTTCTGTCGGCGCATGCGCTCAATGAAGGTGCCAAGAAGGCGCACGACAAGCTGACACCGTCGCTGGATGGCCGTCCGTTCGGCGTGCAGATCTTCGGCCGCGAGCCCGATCACATGGCGCGTGCGGCGCTGACTGCAGTCGGCATCGGCGCGTTTCTCGTCGACATCAACATGGGCTGCCCGGCCAAGCGCGTGGTGGCTGGCGCGTGTGGCTCGGCGCTGATGCAAGAGCCCGAGCTGGCCGCGGATCTGGTCCGCGCCGTGCGTGAGGCGGTGCCGCCGAACATTCCGGTCACGGTCAAGCATCGGGCAGGCTGGGATGCCGACCACCTCAACGCGCCCGAGTTCGCCTGCAAGATGGTCGAGGCCGGCGCGGCGATGATCACGGTGCATGGCCGGACGCGCGCACAGGGCTTCACTGGCAAGTCGGACCGCGAGATCATCCGGCGCACCAAGGAGGCGTTGCCAAAACATATCCCGCTCGTCGGCAACGGCGACATCACCACCGTCGACGATTACTTCGCCATGCGCGAACAAACGGGCTGCGACGCGGTCATGATCGGTCGTGGCGCGATGGGCAATCCATGGTTGTTTGGCGCCATCGCAGCGCGTCTCGCTGGCCGGCCCGCGCCCGAGGCGCCCGATCTCGCCGAGCGCGCACGCGTGTTCGAGCGGCACATGGACTACATCGCGCTACACACGCCGGAAAAGATGCGGCTGCACGAGCTGCGTAAAGCCGTGGCCTGGTACACCAAAGGGCTCAAGCGATCGGCAGAAGTGCGCTCGCGTGCCTTCCATGTGGCGGAGCCATCCGAAGTTCGCGCAATCGCGTTGGCCTATTTCTCGACGATCCAAGCGGACTTCGCACGCCAACGAATTGACGCAGTGGGTGATGTCACGGAGCGGCTTCCAGTCGTTGACAAGCCCAACCTGAAAGTCGCTTAATAGCCTCCCCGCATGGCTCTCGTGCTTCGTGATCAGCTTCTCGGTAACTCGCCCGCCATGGTGGAGCTGCGTGATCGCGTGCGGCAGGCCGCAGGCGAAGACGCGCCGGTCCTCATCGAGGGCGAGCGCGGCACGGGGCGCGAGCGGGTTGCGCGGTTGCTGCACGAGATGGGTCCGCGTCGGGCGCACGGCTTCGTCAGGGTCGATCCCAACGAAGATGATGAGGCGCCGCCCGTCGACGCGCAGCTGGCCAAGGCCGCAGGCGGCACGTTGCTGGTCAAGGAGATCGCGCACGTCGGTCGTGGGTCGCAGCGACGGTTGTTGAGGGCACTGCGCCATCACAAGTCGGGCCGCAGCGGTCGCACCGAGGGCTCGGGCGAGTTCATCGACGTGCGTCTCGTGGCCGCGACTGGCGTCGATCTGTCGCGCGCGGTGGCCGATGAGCTCTTCGATGCCGAGCTCTACGAGCGGCTTGGCAAGGCGCGCATCACGCTGGTGCCTTTGCGCCGCCGGTCGGAAGACGTGCCGGTGTTGCTACATCACTTTGGCCGCACCGAGGCGCGCGATCTCGGGCTCGATCAGCTCCACTTTGCGGCGCGTGCCGTCGAGAAGCTGGTCGCATATTCGTGGCCGGGCAATGTCGCCGAGCTGCGCGATGTGGTGCGGCGGCTGTGCATGCGCCGCCGTCGGGGTGCCGTCGAGCTCGGCGATGTGGAGGTGGTGTTGCCACCGACCACCGAGCGCGTGCCGGCCGAGCAGCTGTCGTTCGAGGAGATGGTCCGCGCCAAGATCCGTGCGTTGCTGCAACGCATGGAGGGCTACCCCATCGAGGATCTCTACGATGAGGTCATCTCCCGCGTCGAGCGTCCGCTCATCGAGCTAGTGCTCGAGCGCACCTCCAACAATCAGCTCAAAGCGGCGGAGATCTTGGGGCTCAACCGCAACACGCTCCGCAAGAAAATCGCCGAGCGTGGTGTGCAGATCACCGACCCTGGTAAGCCGGCCAAACCCGAGAAGAAGTAGTCGCGGAGCGTGAGGCTGTGCCGAGCAGTGTAGCGGGAGGCCCGGGTGCCCCATGCGGCCTGCCGGCGGGAAGCCGGAAACCCTCTCAGGGTTCGCGACAATAATGGACTACGACGCAGCACTCAAGGGGTCGGAGATCCGGCTCTGGAAGCTCATCGAACAGCGCTGCGCTTTGGGCGCTGACCATGCGTCGCAGAAGCTCATCGACGAGCGCATCTGGGATCTATTCGGCGAAGAGTGGGCGGTCATGTTCACCGACCTGTCCGGCTTTTCTCGCTCGGTGGCCGCGTTCGGCATCATTCATTTCTTGCAGGTCATCTTCGAGCACAAGCGCCTCTTGTTGCCGGTGGTGCGGGAGCACGACGGCATCCTCATCAAGATCGAAGCCGACAGCTTGATGATCATCTTCAAGCGGGCCGATCGCGCGCTCGCGTGCGCCATCGCCATGCAGCATGCCTGTCAGGCCTATTCGGCGACGCGGGCGCCCGAGGAGAAAGTGCTCTTGTGCGTGGGGATCGGCTTCGGCCGCATCTTGCGCATCGGCGACTCCGACGTGTATGGCCAAGAGGTCAATGCGGCGTCGAAGCTCGGCGAAGACACGGCCAAGAGCAACGAGATCTTGGTGACCGAAGCGGTACAAAAGGCACTCGGCGGCTTGGCCGGAGTGACCTGGGAAGATCTGGCCGAAGCGGTGCCCGGCTCGGACAAGAACTTCCGCGTGAAGTACTAATCGCGGTCGCTGCGACGGCTGAGGGCTAGACCCGCCAAGCCGAACAGGACTGCCAGAACTCCCGGCGCGTAGAGATGTATCGCTTCCATAGTCTTGGGTATTGCATCCGCCGGGCCGTGTTGGGACCCAGCAATATCAGCTACTTACAGGTAGAGGTGGTGGCGACCCCAGGAGTCGGTGGGGCTTTATTTGGCGGCAGACCGCGCGCTTTTGTCGCAGTCAGCCAAGAGCGTCACATCGTCGGAATGGCTTCGGACGCGGCGCGGATCAGCCAGTCAGGCAGGATGCCGAAGCCCAACACCAGGACGATACAGATGACGATCGCGACCGCGACGGCGCGCGACGGAAGGGGCTTCGGCTCGCGGAGCGACTCGCGGAAGTACATGGCCATGACGACGCGCAGGTAGTACGCGACGGAGACGACGCTGTTGAGGACCGCGATGACGATGACGATGGTCATCCAGGGGTTGGTCTTGCCGAGCGCGGCGCGGAATAGATAGAACTTGCCGAAGAAGCCTGCCGTCGGTGGCACGCCGCCGAGCGAGAGCATGAAGATGGTCATGGCGAGTGCCGCCGCCGGGTGACGGCTGCCGAGACCGGCCCAGTCGTCGATGGAGAGGCGCTCGTCTTTGCGGCTGCCGAGCCAGGCCACGACGCCGAAGGCGCCGAGCGTGGTGAAGGTGTAGCCGAAGAGATAAACGAGCAGCGGACCACGCGCGTCGTTGGCGCCCGAGGTGGCCAACGCAGCGACGCCAATCAGGAGATAGCCGGCATGGGCGATCGACGAGTACGCCAGCATGCGCTTGATGTTGTCCTGGCGTAGCGCGGCGACGTTACCGACGATCATGGTGATGACGGCCAGCACCGAGCAGAGATCGGCCCAGCCCGAGGCGCCGATGGCGACGTCGGGGCGGTTGAAGGTGTAGCCGAGCAGGCGAATGATGGTGGCGAATGCCGCGGCCTTGATGCCGGCGGCCATGAAGGCGGTGACTGGCGTCGGTGCGCCTTCGTACGCGTCGGGGGCCCACATGTGGAACGGCACCGCGGCGACCTTGAAGCCGAGCGCAGCGACGATCATGAGGAGGCCAATGATGAACAGTGGCGTCGACGACGGATCGCCCATCACGCGTGGCACTTCGTGGGCGATGGTGGCGAGGCTGGTGGAGCCGCACATGCCGTAGACGAGCGCCATGCCGTACAGGAGCACGCCGGTGGCGAAGGCGCCGGCCAGGAAATATTTCATGGCCGCTTCGGAGCTCTTGGCGTTGCGGCGCCAGGAGCCGGTCAGCACGTAGACGGCGATGGACATGGTCTCGATGCCGAGGAACACGGTGAGAAGATCCGTCGCTGCGGCGAGGATCATCATGCCGGAGGCGCCGAACACCAGGATCGAATAGAACTCGCCGAACTCGAACCGGTGCTCGCGCATGTACGGGCCGGCCACCATGGCGGTGAGCGCGGTGGCCGACAGGAACAGGCAGTCGAAGAAGATGCTCATGCGATCGACGCTGAGCAGGCCAGAAAAGACCGAACGCGAGCCCGAGCCGGCGGCTTCCCACGAGGTCAGCTCGAGGCCGAGTGCGATTAGACAGAAGCCGACGGTGATCGGCATCAGATAGCCGCGCTGCCGTCCGCCGGCGAAGGCTTCCAGCAACAACAAGATCACGCCGGCCGCCATCATGACGAAGAGCGGCGCGGTGAGGCCCAGCTGCGAGATGTCGAAGGTCATTGGGCACCTCCGCCTTCGGCTGAGGGTGCGGCTTCAGGCTGTGGTGTGCCGCCGGAATCGGCCATCACCGTCGTGACGCCCGTCTGGGCCTTCAGCTTCTCTTTGAAAGCGGTCATGGTCGTCTTGACCGCGGGATCGATCGTCTTCAAGAACGTCGACGGATAGATGCCGAGCCAGAAGGCCATGACGATCAGCGGCAAGAAGACCGCCAGCTCGCGCTTGCCGAGGTCGGGCAGATCGCGATTTCGCGGGTTGGTCAGCGGGCCGAACATGACCTTCTGGAAGAGATAGAGCATGTAGACGGCCGAGAAGATGACGCCGGTGGTGGCGACGGCGGCGAAGATCTTGGGGTGCGGCAAGAACTGCGGCAGCGCGTCTTTGGCGAGCGCGGCGTAAGAGCCGAAGGTGCCGTTCAAGATCAGGAACTCACCGACGAAGCCAGAGAGGCCCGGTAGGCCAATCGAGGCCAGGGTGATGATCAAAAAGACGGCGGTGAACTTGGGCATGACCGCGGCGATGCCGCCGAACTCGTCGATGCGACGGGTGTGGCGGCGCTCGTAGATGACGCCGATGGCGAGGAACAAGCCGCCGGTGGCGATGCCGTGCGCCAGCATCTGGTAGATGGCGCCGTCGATGGCTTTTTGCTCCCAGGCGACGATGCCGAGGACCACGAAGGCCATGTGCGCCACTGACGAGTAGGCGACGAGCTTCTTCATGTCTTTCTGGGCGAACGCGACGAGCGATCCGTAGACAACTCCAATCACCGCCAGGACGCCGAGGAGCGGCGCGGCGGCGATGGTGGCGTCGGGGAAGAACGGGATGGCAAAACGCAGGAGCGCATAGGTGCCGAATTTCAGGAGCACGCCGGCCAGGATGGCGGAGCCTGCCGTCGGTGCTTCGACGTGGGCGTCGGGCAACCAGGTGTGTAGCGGGAAGAGCGGCACCTTGATGCAGAAGGCCAGCGCAAAGGCGGCGAAGCAGTAGAGCTGCTCGCGCGGCGCCAGCACCAGCTTCGAGAGCGTGGCGTAGTCGAAGGTCCAGACGCCTTTGATGTCGTGATATTTGACGTAGACGTAGAGGATGGCGACCACCATCAGCAACGAGCCGACCATGGTGTAGAGGACGAACTTGATCGACGCATAGATGCGACGGTCACCGCCCCAGATCCCGATGATGAAGTACATCGGGATGAGCATGATCTCCCAGAAGACATAGAAGACGAACAGGTCGAGCGCGAGGAACGTCCCGATCATGCCGGTCTCGAGGATCAGCATGACGACCACGAACTCGCGAACCTTCTTGTGGATCGCGGTCCACGACGACAGAAGGACGATGGGCATGAGGAAGGTGGTCAAAAGGACCAGCCACAGCGAGATGCCGTCGGCGCCTAGATGGAAGTGGATGCCGAGCGACTTGACCCATTCCACGTCGACGACGTGGTTGAAGCCGCTGTCGCTCCAGTTGAACAACAGGCACAAAGAGACGCCAAATGTCACCAGCGCGATGGTGATGGCGCTGCCGCGTAGGAGGTTCTCTTCTTCCTTGGGGATGAAGAGAAGGCCGAGCGCGCCGAGAAGGGGCAGGAAGGTGAGGACGGTCAAGATCATTTGAGGCTCACCGTCTGAGATTCGGTGGCGTCGGTGGCCCAACGTGGGTCGATCGCCTTGACCGTGATGCGCTTGTTGCCAGCTTTGTCATAGGTGTGTCGGAAGACCGTGCCTGCTTCTTCGGTCGTGAATTTACCGTCGGCGTTCCAGTCGACGGCGTAGCGGAGGCGTTTTTCGGTGTCGGTGCCGCCGCGAACGTTGACGGTGACGGTGTGGCCGTCGACCTGCGCCTTCCAGCTGCGCGCGTTGCGGACGGACATGTTGGACGCGCCCCAGAAGATAACGGCGAGGCCGACGACGATGCCGACCACGTAACGCTGGGGGTCGCCGTTCTGGAGATAGCGGACCATCTTGCCGGTCAGGTTGACGACGAAGCCGACGCCGTTGACGAGGACCATGTCGATGAGGAAGCTGTCGACGACGCGCCAGAGGAGGAGCGCCGTCATGCGGAAGGGCTTGATGATGAAGATGTCGTAGAGGCCATCGATGCGATATTTGTCGAGGACCAGCTTGTAGAGCCACGGGATCTTGGCGACGAAATTGCGGACACCGACGGAGAAGCCGTTGCCGTAGAGCAGCCAGGCGCCGAGGATGCCGAGCACGGAGGCGCCGGTGCCGAAGCCGGCGAACATCAAGAATTCGCGCAGCGATTCGTCGTGGTTTTGCTCTCTGACGATGGGCTCTAGCCACTCGCCGAACAGGTTGGCGCCGTGCCAGACCGCGTTGGGAATGCCGAGGAGGCC
>Ga0123338_10006216_pt1 | contig 10047 bp, 11 predicted proteins | sample grotaG_FD_89793 | JGI IMG/M metagenome (GOLD analysis project Ga0123338, IMG submission 89793) | Glacier valley bacterial and archeal communities from Borup Fiord, Nunavut, Canada, to study Microbial Dark Matter (Phase II) -... | ecosystem: Environmental > Aquatic > Freshwater > Ice > Glacier ...
CCCGCCACTCGCCCTGGTCGGCCACGCTCGACCCGCCGGGGAACTCGCCCAGGTTCTCTTGGATGCTGGCCTCCTCCACGATGACGCCGGGCATCCGCTCGTTTTGCGTCATTGGGTTCGGCAACTGCCCGGTGCCCGCGGCGCCCTCCATCCGGATCAGCTCGTCCGCGCGCTCCTTGTACTCCGCCATCTGGCCCGGCGGGCTGCCATCCGCCTCCCACAGCTGCGTCGCGCGGGCGTCTATGCGGCCCTGCCGCTCCGGCGTCATCTCAAGCGGGTTATCGGACATGGTGGCGTCTCCTGTATGGAAGTTGGGGCAGGTGCAGGGGCCATAGCGCGGCAGCACCGGGCCGGGTTGCCCTGGGCGCAGCCTTCTGCTGCATAGGACGTTGAATCACCGCAGCTGCACCTTCCAGGAAACCCCCGATGCCCCCAACCGACCCGTTGCCCACCAACACCCCGCAGGACGCCACGGTGCGCACGGGCGGGGCCGACAGCATACCCTCCGGCGCACCCCCGGGATCGCCGGAGCGCGAAGCCAACGCCCGCGTCCTGAAGCGCAAGGCCCCGCAGCCGCGGGAGCAGGGCGCAACGCAGCCAACCCTGGGCTTTCCCGCGTTCTGGAGCATCGCCGTCTCGTTCGCGCTGGTCGTCGTCGCGATCCTGGCAGCCCTGATCGCCGGCCGCTACTGACCCGCGCCTTCGCAAATCCGTGGAAAGCCGCCTAAACCCGCCGCAGTCCCTCGTGCGGCAAACTCGGCAGCTCCGTGCGCAAGCTGTCGCCTGCCCGAATTGCGCCACCCTGCCGCACGATGCCCATGATCCCCGCCCGCAGCACCAAGCCGCCATCGGCCGCACGGTCCAGCACCGCCGCCATCAACCCGGGCCGGTAGTCGTTCAACTGGGCGCACGGGTTACGCAGCCCCGTCGCCTCCACCACCGCCCCGCCCATGTGCAGCAAGGTCCCGCGCGGCAACGCCAGCAAGTCCAGTCCGCGAGTCGTCACGTTCTCCCCCATGCCGCCCGGCCCAACATCGAACCCCTTGGCGCGCAGTTCCTCATGCAGCTCGGCGGCGATCAGGTGGACTTGGCGGAGGTTCGGTTGGCTCGGGTCCTGCCGCACGCGGGACCTGTGCTTGACTGTCTTGCCACGGTGCGCGTCGTCCCGCACGCCCAGCCCGGCCTCCAGCACGATCACCGGCCGCACCGCCTTGCTGAACTCGTGGACGCCGCTGCTGGCCACCGCAGCGACGGTCGCGGTCACAGCAGGATCAGGCCGCCCCGTAGGCCCTTCGCCACCGCCTCGGCCCGGCTGGTGGCGCCCAGCTTCATGAACACGGCTTCCAGGTGGAATTTCACGGTGTGCGCGCTGATACCCAAGCGCCGGGCAACGGCCTTGTTGCTCAGGCCCTCGCCCAGGCAGGTCAGCACGTCTAACTCACGCGGGGTCAGGACCGGCCGCGAGTCCTCGGTCGGCGCGTCGCCAGGCAGGCTGACCCGCAACCCTGCGGCCACAGCACGCAGGGCCGCGTCCAACTGCACGGCGGTCAAGCTGGTCGGCAACGCGCTGCCCGTGTCGTCCCTCGGTCCGGCCAGGCGCAGCGTCGGCGCCCCGGCGTCCGCCAGCACGACGTCTGCCGCTTCCGCCGCGCGCACCGCCACATGCCCGGCAAGCGCCACACGGGCCGACAAGTCGGCATGGCGCACCGGGTCCTGCGCCACCACCGCCACCAGCAGGCTGCGCTCCGCCAGCGGCCCGCCGAGGAACCCGGCGTCCAGCATCCCAGCGACGTTCATGGCACGGCTTTCAAGGCAACGACGCGCAAGCTGGGCATGGTGAACAGAATCCTCGCCATCGCAGGTCAATCTTCTCTGTCATATGTGGCACATCGGTGGCGGCTGCACCCCTCGTAATTTGGGGAGGTTAATGCAAGCCGCTTGCCCACCCCGCTTGCCCAGTGCAGACGGGCCGCACATATCCCCGCCGACCACCCGCCGGAGACCTCGATGCCCAACCCCCGCCTCGCGCTTCCGCTCGCCGCCGCCCTCGCCGCCATCACCGTCGCCCTGCCCGCCGGCCAGGCGCTCGCTGCAAGCGACGACCCGACCCGCGTGGGCGACGTCAGCACCACTTTCCGCGTCGTCGGCCGCAACGACAAGATCGTCGTGGACCGCTACGACGACCCCAAGGTGCCCGGCGTCAGTTGCTACGTCTCCCGCGCCGAGACCGGCGGCATCAAGGGCACCATTGGCTTGGCGACCGACCCCAGCCGCTTCAGCATCGCCTGCCGCGCCACCGGGCCCCTGCAGATGCCGGACCGGCTGCCGGCGAACGAGGTCGTGTTCGGCGCCTCCGCCAACTGGCTGTTCAAGGAGATCAGGGTCAGCCGCATGTGGGACTCGGACAAGCGCACGCTGGTTTACCTCGTCTGGTCCACCCAGGCCCTCAGCACCGGCGGCAGCCCCTACAACAGCGTCAGTGTCGTCCCGGTGTCCGCCCCGGCACCCTAACAAGGCCCGCGCGGCTCGGAGCGCCCAACAGAACCTGCCTGGTGCTAGCCGGCGAGTGCTCTAACCAACCGTCCTTGCGGGCCGCATACGTGGCATAGCAGTCCAGAGGCTTCCAGAACCACGCCCTCGCTCGTGCGGCGTCTGGATTGCCACAGCGCCACACGCCTCGCGATGACAGGCAGAGAGAGGTTGTGTTTCGGTTTAAGATCCAAGCTCTTCATTGTCATTGCGAGGCGCCGCTTGGCGCCGCGGCAATCCAGGGCAGCAAGACCGCGCTGCATCGCCTGGGACCGCCGCGCTTCGCTTGGGATGGCGAGGCGGCGTCTCCGCCTTTTGGATGAGACGCTACCCAAAGGGTCGGACAAATCGCAGTTGGTTTAAGGTGCTGAGACAACTCGTCGGCTCTGGAATGCTGGCACCTATCCTTGGCCGCCAAACGCGAGTGCCATCCGGTGGCTGTCGGCCGTAGTTGCACCCACGCTCGCACCGTAGTCCAGCGGCAGGTGCAGCCGGCTGACCCCGGTCACGCCCACCATCGCAGCAAGCCAAAGCGCCAAGCTAAGCGCCACCGCGTCCAGTGGAGCGGCATTACGATCTGGCCTGTTCGAGTTGCGCATAGGGATCTCCCGCCAAGGTTGGTGCCGATCTGATACCAACGGCCCTTTGCTTTGACCGTTCGCGCCAGCCTGTTCCAAGGCGCGTGCTGAACGTGAGAACGGTCAAAGCATGAGGCCGTTGGTATGACTCGGCTCTTCACTGCATGGTGTCAGGACGCAAACTGTATCCCACACGCTATTGTGCAGTGCAGCATAAACCTTATCCGCCAAGCAACCACCGCGCGAGGGGTGGCACGACAACGGCGGTCACGATTCCGTTCAGCCCGATGGCAACGCCGCCGTAAGCACCCGCCGTCTCGTTCAACAATAGGATGCGCGCCGTCGCCAGCCCGTGCCCCGCCGTCCCCGCCGCCAGCCCGCGGGCGCGCCAGTCCACCACCCGTATCAGCCGCAGCAGCGGCGGCCCAAGCACCACGCCCGCCAGGCCCGTCATCAATACGAAGACGGCGGCCAGCGACGGGTTGCCGCCGATCTGCTCGGCCACGCCCATCGCGATCGGCGTCGTCACCGACTTCGGCGCAAGCGACAGCGCAACCGGGCGTGACGCCCCGAGTGCCCGCGCAATCAGGATCGCGCTGCCCGCCGCCGTCACCGCCCCGGCCAGGATGGCAGGCAGGATGGCGAAGGCGCTGCGCCTTATGCTGGCCAGCGCCGCATACATCGGCACCGCCAAGGCCACCGTCGCCGGGCCAAGCAGGAAGTGAATATACTGCCCGCCCCGGAAATAGGCCGCATACGGCGTGCCGGTCGCGACCAGCAGCCCGGCCAGCAGCACGATGGCAATCAGCACCGGGTTGGCCACGGGCCGGTCGCCCATCGCCCGGCTGAGCCGCAACGCCGCCTGCCAGGCCAGCAAGGTGCTCACCAGCCCGAGAAGCGGGGTGGACTCCAAGTAAACCCAAAGCACGCCCAACCCGCCCGCACCCAACCCACCCAGGTCCAATCCAGGCGTCATCGGGACAGGCGCTGCATTACCAGCCCGGTCACGGCCAGGCCTAACGCGGTGGACACCACAATCGCGACGGCAATCGCAAGCCAGTCCTGCGCCAAGGCGTCCAACTGCGTCACGACTCCCACCCCCGCCGGCACGAACAGCAGCGACAAGTGCCGCAGCAGGCCACTGGAGGTTTCGCGCATCTGGGCATCCGGTCCGCCGCGGAGCAGGAATATGCCAAGCAACAGGACCATCCCCAGCACTGGACCGGGTATGGGCAAACCCAGTGCGCGGGCAGCGACCTCACCCGCCAGTTGGCAGGCAATCATCATCGTCAACGCGCCTAACACCTACGCGAACTTTCTCCGGCTCGCGGTCAAGGACGGACCGGGCAGTCTGGCGCGGCCCAGTCTCGGCCAAAGCGGCCGATGGAACAGGACTGCGACGGGCCTGTCCAAGGGCGCACCGGCTGAGAACCGGCCTGAAGACAGGCCTGCAGGGCAGAATGGACCACACCCAGGATGTGGTAACCAACGGCTTTTCGCTCCGACCGTTCTCGCCTGCATGTCCCGATGTATGCCGGGGCCGCAGAAACCGTCAGAACGTGAGGCCATTGGTACAAGTCACCCCAAGATAGGCTTGACACACCCGGCGCGGACTGCCGCCGGACCAGCGTGCGGCGCACCCAACCAGGACTCTAGTTCTGCTGCAGCGGCATGCGCAGACTGAACCCGGCGCCAGGCCGCACACGCTTCTCCACTTCCGTTTCAGACGTGGAGCCGCGGGCGAACCCCTCGCCACGATACAGCTCTTTCCGCGTGAAGATGCCAGGCCCGACTTGCGGCGCATTGCCGGCGCGCGGGCCAACCGGCGCCTCGAAGTCACGGTTGGGTGTCGGCGCTGGCTGGAATGCGCCCGGTGGCGGTCCTGCCGCGGGCGGCACCCGCACGCCCGGCAGCGTCGAGGCCGGCGGCTGCGCCTGCAACACAATGCCCCGCCCCTGAGCAAAGGCGGCCGGCACCGCCCCCCAAGCCATCGCCCAAGCCATCGCACCGAGCAACACCGCCCTCATGGCAATACCACCGGCGTTTCCGGCGAGGTTCCGCGCGGATCGCCCGGCGGATTGCTCGCCGGCGCCCCCAGTGGCCCGGTGCCCGCCTGCCGCCACGCGTGCAGCGACCAGTGAACAGAAGGAAAAGCCAACTCGCTCCAAGGGATGTCCTCCCAACTGAAGAGTTGCACGTCGAGGCTTTCGATCCCAGCGGCAAAGCGCGGACCATTGGCAAATCCGGCACGAAAGATAACCTGGACCTGCCCGATCCGGCTGATGCTGTAAATCGCCAGCGTGCCGTCCACGGCAATATCAGCCCCGGCCTCCTCCGCCGCCTCCCGCCGCGCGCCTTCCTGGACGGTCTCGCCGTGTTCCAGGTAGCCAGCCGGGATCGTCCAATACCCCCGCCGGGGCTGGATGGCCCGGCGGCATAGCAGCACCTTGCCGTCATGAGCGACAACAGCGCCAACGACAATCTTCGGATTGTCATAGGCAACCCATCCGCATGTGTCGCACACCGCACGGGTATGCGTGTCATCCGGCGGCATACGGGTCGTGAACGCAGGCATGACCTAACGGTGCGGTGTCACCCCGCCGGGATCAAGCACCACGCGATGTGTTGATCGCTAAACCTGCAAGTTGAGCAACGAGCCGCGCGGTGTGTTGCTGGGCGGTATCACTCCCGGTGCCCCACCCGTCGCCGGACGGACCTTCGGAGCCGCCTGCACCAACTCCGTCCCTATTCCCCGTGCCGCACTGGCCGGCGGAGGCTGGCGCACGGACGCGGTAGAACCGGAAAAGGCCGGAAGCGACGTGGGATGGATCATGCGGCACATAATCAGCCACACCGGTTAACGGCCCGCTAACGCCGCCAACCCCTCCATGGTCAAACCACGAACCGATTTACGGCTAGGGGAGGGCCATCACCGCATCCCTTCCCAGGCAAAACCCGGCCGGGCGGTTCCGCGACCACACCAAATCACCTGGCCAAATCGGAGCAACCTGTCACCAAGCAGTACAACCCATGTCCCCGGTTCAAGCCCGGCCAGACCAAGCCCGGCCAGACAGAGAAAAACCTACCCCCGCTCCAGCGCCGCCACACCCGGAAGCGTCTTCCCCTCCATCCATTCCAGGAACGCCCCCCCAGCCGTGCTGACATAGGTCAACCGGTCCAGCACCCCCGCATGGCGCAGCGCCGACACCGTGTCGCCACCCCCCGCCACGCTCAACAGCGACCCCTGCTCCGTCATCTCCGCCACCATCCCCGCCAGCGACACCGTGCCGGCGTCAAACGGCGGCGTCTCGAACGCCCCCAGCGGCCCGTTCCAAACCAGCGTGCGAATATCCGGCAACCGGTCCCGCAACGCCTGCAACGTGTTCGGCCCGACATCCAGCATCATCGCATCCGCCGGTATCGAGTCCACCGCCACCGTCTCCGATGGCGCGCCCGCCCGGAACTCCCTGGCCACCACGGCATCCGTCGGCAGCATGATCGCGCACCCGGCCCGCCCAGCCTCCGCCATGATCTCCCGCGCGACGCCGTGCATCTCCGCCTCCTGCAAGCTGCGGCCCATGTCCAGCCCGCCCGCCGCCAGGAACGTGTTCGCCATGGCGCCGCCAATCACCAGCACGTCCACCCGGCGGCTCAGGTTGCCCAGCAGCTCCAGCTTGGTCGAGACCTTGCTGCCCCCCACCACCGCCATCACCGGGCGTTGCGGGTTGCCCAGCGCCGCCTCCAGCGCATCCAACTCCGCCTGCATCATCCGCCCGGCATACGCCGGCCGGTGCGCCGCCACCCCCGTCGTGCTGGCATGGGCGCGATGGGCAGCCGAGAACGCATCATTGACATACAAATCCGCCAGCGACGTCAGCCCGCCGATGAACTCGGGGTCATTCCCCTCCTCCCCAGGATGGAACCTGGTGTTCTCCAGCACTAGCACGCCGCCCTCCGGCAGCGCCGCAACCGCCGCCTGCGCCGCCGGCCCAACCGTGTCCTCCGCAAAGCCCACGGGCCGCCCCAGCACCTCCCCCAACGCCGCCGCCATCGGCCGCAGCGACATGCTCTCCACCCGCGTCCCCTTCGGCCGGTCGAAGTGGCTGCACACGATTACCCGCGCCCCGGCCTCGGACAACTCGCGGATCGTCGGCGACAACCGCTCCAACCGCGTCAGGTCACTGATCTTACCATCGCGCACCGGCACGTTCAGGTCGGCGCGCACCAGCACGCGCTTCCCCCTGACATCCACGCCGTCCAGGGTGGCAGCCGCCATCACATGGACCCGAACAGCGCGGCGGTGTCCAACATCCGGTTGCTGAACCCCCACTCGTTGTCATACCAGCCCATGACCCGCGCCAACGCCCCGTCCACCACCGCCGTCTGCGTCGCATCGAACGTGCAGCTCGCCGCCTGGTGGTTGAAGTCGCTGCTGACCAGCTTGTGCGTGTTGTAGTCCAGCACGCCCTTCATCGGCCCGTCCGCCGCCGCCTTCATCGCGTCGTTGATCTGCTGCACCGTAGCCGAGTCCCGCAAGTTCACGTCCAAACTCACCAGCGACACGTTCGGCACCGGCACCCGAATGGACGTCCCGTCCAGCTTGCCCTTCAACTCCGGCATCACCAGCCCCACCGCCTTCGCCGCCCCCGTGCTGGTCGGGATCGAGCTGACCGCCGCCGCCCGCGCCCGGTGCAAGTCCTTGTGCAGCGTGTCCACCGTGTTCTGGTCGCCCGTGTAGGCATGGATCGTCAGCATGTAGCCGCGCAGGATCCCAAAGTTGTCATGCAGCACCTTCACCATCGGCACCAGGCAGTTGGTCGTGCACGACGCGTTGCTGATGACCGTCATGTCCTTGGTGATGACGCCCTGGTTCACGCCATAAACCACCGTCGCATCCACCCCGTCCGCCGGCGCTGAGATCAGGACCTTCCGCGCCCCTGCCCCCGTGATCAGCGCCGAAGCCGCCTCCTTCGTCGTAAACCGCCCCGTGCACTCCATCGCCACGTCCACGCCCTGATACGGCACCTTGGAAGGGTCCCGCTCCGCCGTCACCGTGATCGGCCCATACGTCCGCCCATTGTGCCGGATCGTGATGGCCTGCCCCTGCACCTCCACCGTCCCCGGAAACCGCCCGTGCACGCTATCGAACCGGAACAAGTGCGCGTTGTCCTCGACGCTGCCCAGGTCGTTGATCGCGACCGGCTCCACATCCGTCCGCCCGCTCTCGACGATGGCGCGCAGCACCAGGCGCCCGATGCGCCCGAATCCGTTGATGGCGACCTTAACGGCCATTGGGATCTTCCTCTTGTGGGATCAGCCGCCGCTTGACGGCCGTGGTGATGGCCTCCGGCGTGATGCCGAAGTGCCGGAACAGGTCCTCGCCCGGCGCGCTCGCGCCAAAGCCGTCCATGCCGATGAAGGCGCCGGTGTCACCCAGCCAACGCTCCCAGCCAAAGCCGCACGCCGCCTCGATCCCCCAGCGCGGCGCCGTCCCCAGCACCGCCGCGCGATACTCCGGCGCCTGCTGCCCAAACAACTCCCAGCAGGGCAGGGACACCACCGCCGCCGCAATGCCCGCCTCCGCCAGCATCCGCCGGGCCTCCATCGCCACCGCGACCTCCGACCCCGTGGCGATCAGCGTCGCCTGCCGCGGCCCGTCCGCATCCTGCAGAACGTAGCCGCCGCGCACGCACCGGTTCTCCGCCCCATCCGTCCGCAGCGCCGGCACGGCCTGCCGGGACAACGCCAGCACCGTCGGCCCATCCGCCCGGCGGATCGCCAGCTCCCAGCACTCCACCGTCTCCAGCGCATCCGCCGGGCGCATCACCTGCAAGCCCGGCATCGCCCGCAATCCCGCCAACTGCTCAATGGGCTGGTGCGTCGGCCCATCCTCTCCTAGCCCAATGCTGTCATGCGTCAGCACGAAGATAACCCGCTGCCGCATCAGCGCCGCCAGCCGCATCGCCGGCCGCATGTAGTCGCTGAACACCAGGTACGCCCCGGCATACGGCAGGATGCCCCCATGCAGCGCCAGCCCGTTCAGGCACGCCGCCATCCCATGCTCCCGCACGCCATAGTGGATGTGCCGCCCGCCATAGCTGCCCGGCGCCACCGCCACCATCCCGCGCGCCAAGGTCCGGCAACTATCCGTCACGTCTGCCGAGCCGCCCACCAGCTCCGGCACCACAGGCGCCAGCGCATCCAGCGCCCGCTGGCTCGCCTCCCGCGTCGCCATCACCGGCCGCGACTCCGCCAGCCCCGCCCGCAACTCCGCCATCGCCTCGTGCCACCGGTCCGGCAACCGCCCCGCCGTCACCCGCTCGAACTCCGCCCGCAGCGGATGCCGCGTCAGCCGCTTCAGCCACGCCCGCCGCGCCGCCGTCCCCCGAGTCCCCGCCGCCGCCCACCGCGCCTGCAAGTCCGGCGGCACCAGGAACGGCGGGTGCGCCCAATCCAGCGCCTGCTTCGCCGCGTCCGCCTCGTTCTCCCCCAACGGCCGCCCATGCGCCGCCGAGGTCCCCGCCTTCGTCGGCGCCGCGAACCCGATGATCGTCCGGCACGCGATCAGGGTCGGCTTCTTGGACCGGATGGCGAGCGACAGCGCCGCCGCGACCGCCGCCGGGTCATGCCCGTCCACCCGCTTGGTCGCCCAACCCAGCGCCGCATAGTGCCGCAACGGGTCCGCCGACGATGCCAGCCCGGCGTCCCCGTCAATGGACACGCTGTTGTCGTCCCACAGCACCGTCAGCTTCTCCAGCCGCAGGTGCCCGGCCAGCGCCGCAGCCTCGTGGCTCACGCCCTCCTGCAAGTCGCCGTCGCTGGCCACCACCCAGGTGCGGTGGTCCACCAGGCTGCGGCCGAACCGCGCCGCCATCATCCGCTCCGCCAGCGCCATCCCGACCGCCGACGCCAGCCCCTGGCCCAGCGGACCCGTCGTTGC
>Ga0123338_10006217_pt1 | contig 10047 bp, 3 predicted proteins | sample grotaG_FD_89793 | JGI IMG/M metagenome (GOLD analysis project Ga0123338, IMG submission 89793) | Glacier valley bacterial and archeal communities from Borup Fiord, Nunavut, Canada, to study Microbial Dark Matter (Phase II) -... | ecosystem: Environmental > Aquatic > Freshwater > Ice > Glacier ...
ACTTTTAAACCTATTTGCCAGTTTTTATTTTGAGCAAAAGTAATATTGCAGAAAAGTGCAAAAAGAATATTTAAAAAAAATATTGAATAAACTTTTTTCATGGTTTTATTTTTTGTTTAAAGTCCAGTTTACACCAAAGCCAAATCCATAATTAACGGCTTTCTCGCTTGAATTTTTATAAATTTTAGAAAGAGTGGGCGTATACCTGCCTTCAAGGAAAATATTTAATGATTTATAAAGTTTTTTTTGATAACCGATTGATAACGGAAGTTCAAAAAGCCAGTTATTTAAATCGGATTTTTCTATGCCATAATCAGGGTCTGACCTTTGAGATATAAATTTGTCAATACCAATACCAGCACCAGAATAAAAACCCTTTAACTTAAATCTTAATATCAATGGAAAGTTTAAATAAGATAATCGTTTTGAAATGGGTGGATAAGCTATAGGAAGAAAATAAGAAAGATCACAAACAGGACAATTAAATTGACCAATTATAATTTCGGTAGATTTAGTAGTAAAGTATAAACCAGTTTCAATGGCAAAATATCGGTTTAGGTTTTTTAACACCTGAGCCCCCCCGTTCACATTAAATTTTTTATTATAATCTAAAGTTTGAAATAAGAAAGGACGAGAATTATTTACAAAATTCTCCCATTCAGGCATCACTTTTAAACCTATTTGCCAATTTTTAACCTGGGCAAAAGAAATATTTGAATTTATAATTATAATAGTTAATAACTTAAAAAGTTGATTTTTCATGATTATATTTTTTTTTACATGACCCATCTCGAGGCAAAAGGGTTGCACGTAACCCAAAAAAAAATCCTGCAAAAAATATTTTTGCAGGATTTAAAAAAAGTTTTATAAATATTTTTTCAAAAAGTAAATAAAATTACATCCTATTAATAATTTGTTGGCCGAATTCAGAACATTTAACTTCTGTTGCACCTTCCATTAAACGGGCAAAATCATACGTTACTTGTTTGGCATCTATTGCAGCTTCTAAACCTTTGTAAATTAATTCTGCAGCCTCTGTCCAACCTAAATATTCAAGCATCATAGTTCCTGATAAAATTACAGAACCCGGATTTACTTTATCCAAATCCTGATATTTTGGAGCTGTACCATGGGTTGCTTCGAAAATAGCATGGCCTGTAACATAATTAATGTTCGCACCAGGAGCAATACCAATACCACCGACTTGGGCTGCCAATGCATCAGAAACATAATCGCCATTTAAATTTAAAGTTGCAATAACTGAATATTCCGCAGGGCGTAATAATATTTGTTGTAAAAATGCGTCAGCAATGGAATCTTTAATTAAAATTCTTCCAGATGCTAATGCTGCTTTTTGAACTTCATTAGCTGCAGCTTCACCACTCTCGGCTTTTACTTTATCGTATTGTGCCCAAGTATATACTTTGTCACCAAATTCTTTTTCTGCTAATGCATATCCCCATTTCTTAAATCCACCTTCAGTATATTTCATAATATTACCTTTATGAACAATGGTAACAGAAGGTTTTTTGAATTTAATGGCATACTCAATCGCAGCACGAATCAATCTCTCTGTGCCTTCGATCGAAACTGGTTTGATACCAATTGAAGATGAATTTGGGAAACGAATATTTTTTACTCCTAATTCATTTTGAAGAAAATCTATTATTTTTTTGTTGTCAGGGGTTCCTGTCATGAATTCAATACCAGCATAAATATCTTCAGTATTTTCTCTGAAAATAACCATGTCGGTTAATTCCGGATGTTTAACTGGTGAAGGAACGCCTTTAAACCAACGCACAGGGCGTAAGCAAGCATATAAATCTAATTCCTGACGAAGAGCAACGTTTAACGAACGGATACCTTCACCAACCGGAGTTGTTAATGGCCCTTTAATACCTACTAAATATTCTTTAAAAACATCTAATGTTTCTTTTGGCAACCATTCACCTGTTTGGTTAAAAGCTTTTTCACCTGCAAGTACTTCCTTCCAATGAATTTTTTTCTTTCCATGATAAGCTTTTTCAACTGCTGCTTCCAATACTTTTACTGATGCATGCCAAATATCTGGTCCTGTTCCGTCACCAATAATAAAAGGTAAAATAGGTTCATCTGGTACTTGTAACTTACCGTTGCTAATCGTAACTTTTTGTCCAATCATATTTTTAAAAATTATTTTTCTGTAAAACTAAATACCAATCTTTGGTAAAGACGGCAAATATAAAAATGTTTTGGAATGAAAGGGAGAAATTAAAGAATTTTTGCAAAGGCGCATAAAATTATTCTAAAGTTATGGATGAAATTATAATTAAAAGCTAATAATTTGGCTACAGCACTAATGTATATTTTAATTTGTGCATTAAATTAATGTATTCATATTGATTATTAAAATTGCTTTTTTTATCAGGGAGAATTCATTTTAAAATTTCCCACCTACTTCTATTTTAAACCTATATTTGCACTTGAATAGTGATATAATATTCTCAGTTTTTATTTATTTTCTCTTCCTAATTTAAAAAAGTTATTTTATGAGCATAAAGAAGAAATTATATTTAATTAGGATTTTAATAACACTAAAAAAAATTTAAATATCAAAAAAACGATATTAGTATATCAATATTTTTATGGTGAAAGCAACACATTCATTTTTCGATAAAAATTTTAAATTAGGGATTTTAGGTGGAGGGCAACTAGGGCGAATGCTTATCCAATCGGCAATTGATTTTAATTTAAATATTAAAATTCTAGACCCAGACCCCGAAGCACCTTGTAAAACTTTGGCAAATGAATTTGTAGTAGGTAAATTAACTGATTTTGAAACTGTTTATAAATTTGGTAAGGACCTGGATGTGCTTACAATTGAAATTGAAAACGTAAATATCGAAGCACTTAAAAAACTTCGTGATGAAGGTGTAAATGTTTTTCCTCAACCTGAAGCCATAGAATTAATTCAGGATAAAAGAAAGCAGAAGCAATTTTATAAAGAAAATAACATCCCCACATCAGATTTTATTTTAATTGATAATGTAGATGATCTTAATAATTACGAACATTTTTTACCTGCTTTTCAAAAATTAGGTAAAGAAGGCTATGATGGAAGAGGAGTACAAAAAATTTCAAATAAAAATGATTTTGCAAAAGCATTCTCAGCTCCATCTTTATTAGAAAAAGCAATAGATTTTGAAAAAGAGATTGCAGTAATTGTTGCTAGAAATGCTAAAGGAGAGATATCATTATTTCCACCAGTCGAAATGGTATTTCATCCTACAAAATTTTTAGTAGAATATTTACTTTCACCAGCTCAGGTTTCGAATGATATTATTTTACAAGCCAATGATATTGCTCGAAATATTATTGAAAAGCTTAATATGAAAGGTATTTTAGCTGTAGAAATGTTTGTAACTAAGGATGGAAAAGTGTTGGTAAATGAAATCGCACCACGCCCTCATAACTCTGGCCATCAAACTATCAAAGCGAATTTTACTTCTCAATATGAACAACATTTGCGCGCAATATTAAATTTACCAATGGGTGATACGCGTTCTCACACTTTATCGGCGATGGTTAATTTACTAGGTGCTGAAGGTTTTGAAGGAAATGCAGTGTATGAGGGTATGGATGAAATTTTATCAATGCAAGGCGTATATCCGCATTTGTATGGAAAAATAAATACAAAACCATTTCGCAAAATGGGCCATATTACAATTTTAGAAAACGATTTGGAATTATTAAAGAAAAAAGTTTTTGAAGTGAAAGAGAAAATAAGAGTTATTAGTGATAAAAATTAAAGAATAGGATTAAATTTTCCTTAAATATTATTGAGTCAAACTATATCTTAACTGTACTCCAAAATTAGTATTAACTCTTTTAAAGGATGTAGAAACGTGAGGATTATTTATGTTTCGTTCGAAATATATTTGCATATTCAACCTTTGGTTAACAACATAATTGATAGTAGGTTTTAGCTGAATATTTAAATTTCCACCCGTACTTATAGGATCGTCTCCAATTTTTCGTTGAATGGTTCTGCTATCGCGAAATGTGAAATCACAACGGAATGTAATTTCATTTTTCAATACAATTGTTTCACCTTGAATTCTAAAAGGAATTTTCAGTTTGTTTTTTGTGAAACCCAATCCCATTATCACATCCTGATTGGTTTGCTCTGTAACCTGAGCATTGCTTAAATTTAAACCTACTATTCTCTCCCTGTTATATTGAACGTTGATAGTAACTTTACTTATTGTTCGCATATTGATACCTATAAATGGACCAAATCTTTCACGAATTTCAACCTGATTAAAAATCAAAACAGGAATAAATCTTTTCAAGCCTAAAGTATCCTGAGTGCTATGTAAAGTGGGTAATAAATAATTATTACTCATTAATGCAAATCTTTCCGGACTGATATAATTACCTAAATAATCGATTGCAGATGTATAATTACCAACATTATAGGTGGATGTATAACTATGAGTAATACTCACAGAAGAAAACTTTCTTTTAATTGCCGGTATTTTTGCAAGGCCTGCATAATCTAATCGCCAATTTGGTAAAGGTATATTTAAAAACGGACTAAGTTTTGCTTTCCCTGGGTCTTTACCACCATAAGCACTAACAAAAGCAACCATTAAAACATCTTGTGAGTTAAAATTATAAACCCCATCAGCAGAATTAATATTGGTTAACCTCGCTTTAATAACATCTCTGTTCTTTACAAATTGATCAAAAGCATCCGATTGATTATTACCACCACGATGTGCAAAAGCAGTTTTTACTGCTATAAATGACATACTAAAATTTCCATTAAGATTAGCTCCTAAACCTCCATAGTTTCCATTTCCGGTAGTATCTCTATAAACTTCCTGAAAACTTTTTCCTCGAGAACGCCTTGCAGTAAGTGTTAATTTAAAATCACGAAAGGGCTCCATTAAAGCTCCAAGGTTTATATCTTCAGTAAAACCCTGTGTAAATGGTGTGTTTAATGATTTACTATTTACTAACCAGTTATTTTTTGCAGCACGTTCTCTAATAGTAGGGTCTTGACTGCCTAAAATAAATGGAAGGCCAGGTGCACTAAAGGCCTTATCCATACCCAAATAATTAGCAACTGGTTTAAAACCAGATAAAGCGGTTTGTTCTCGTACTGAATAAGAAAAAGTAATATTTCTTATACTCATTATGGCACGAAGTGTGCCTTTTAAAAATTTAAAATCTGGCTTTATTTTAATTGTATCAGTTGATTTTGCTAAAACCTTTTTAGCATTTGGGTTTGGTGGTTGGGCATCATTAATATCTTTTAAGAATTTAATTTTATTATAAAATCTTACCAAATCAAGCCTTCCATTAACATCTTTTTCTCTAGTATTTTGAATATAATTCCCTAAAGTATCTGCAATATGGAGCGGGCCAGCGTTCCATAAATAACTTGCGCCATATCTGATATCAATACTTATCCAATCAGTTGCAGGAAATTTATCCAATGGCAAACGATAAGAAGCACTCACCTGTTGGGTAAAAAGTTTCATCCTACCTAAGCGAAGCAAATTTTTCCATACAGAGTCTTTTTTAACTTGCGTGTCAAGTTCGCCAAGTGGTTCGTCAATAACTGCACTTGCTGTAGCATTATAATTAAAGCTTAGCGCTTTTGAAAGAGACCATCTTAAATTATATTGTCTATTGAAAGTAAAATATTTCTCAAAAGTTGGTAAAATTCCGTCAGTAGTTAATTGTTCATTCCGGTATTGGGTTTTAATATATCGCCTATCCAAATCACCTCTCACAGAAACACTTGAAGGAAGGAGATTTATATTAAAATCTTTAATTAATTTTAAAAATTTCGAATTCAGAAATTTTAAATTTTTAAAAGGTTCAATTGGTTTTGAACTGTTAGAAAAATTATATCCAATACCAGTTCTATAATTTTTTAAAAGATAAATGGCTGTACTCACATTAGTTCTTTTCACATCGCTATAAGCATAGGTAAACGAAAAATTAGATATATCCCAAAGATGTGACTTTGAATTAGGATTTGTTTTTAATTTTTGAACATTAGTAAAGTTTAGGCTTCGCTGGACGGTATGGTCTTCAATAATTTTTCGATAATTAGCTCTTATATCCTCAGGGATAAACCTATTTACACCTCCAGAGCCTTTGCTTAATGGCACATCTTTGTCAAGAGGATCATAATAAGGAGTAATCTTACCATCCTGATAACTAAAAAATAAAGGGATTCGCAAGCCAAATTTAGATGGGAAAAATTTATCAAGGTTAGCTGCCATCGAAAAATCCCAGGATGTTGAATTATCTCTTGCCCTTTCTGATATTTTTTGTTGAACTCCTCCAAAACCATAACCTATATGCTTCGCAGAAGCCGTAATATTTGCAAAATCAGCCAACTTCGCACTGAAACGGGAAGTAGCTGCCCAACCGGAAGTTTGATTAAAACCTGAAGTCCTTAATTCATCAAACCAAACGCACTGTGATCTTGATCTTGGTGAATCATCTAGGCGGTTCGTTGTTTTTGAATCAGGATAAGATACATTTCGAATCCCAAGCATCATTGTCATTACTCCGGTTAGATCAGGATTTCCAACCACAGTAATATTATATTTATCAAAAGGTCTGGTGTAAGGAGTTAATACATTAACTCCTTTTTGATTTCTTTCTACTTTTGTATTCACTAATTCTTCAAGAGCCAAATTAATTTCATTTTCTAAAGGCCATACTAAATAAGGATTTGCATTTACATCAGCAACAGTTTTATTAGGATCGGAAGCGTGTAATGGAACCTCAATTTCATAGTAATTATCCTGAAAATCCGTCCCCAATCTTAAAAAAGCATGCATATACTTTGCGGAAGAATCTGCACCCTCTGCATGAACATACATCGCAATGTGCTTATAATTTAGTAGATCAAGATTTACATTTTTATAAACTGCACGGGCATCTTTGTATTTTAAATCAGTCACACATAATCTTAAAGATTGCTCATTTAACTGTGGGCTATTGGAAACAGTAATATCTCTATCGCGTATAGCACCTGGAGGGATAACGTAAGGAGTAGTTGTTCCATTTCCGCTTCCATTCTTTTCAATCCCAACAGAGCCAAGTGTGAACTTTGCATCATAGGGCTCAGGATATTGGTTTAACCCTTTTTGATATAAACTTCCTGAAAGTGAATCGACATAAGGCCTCCATTGGTTGGCAAGAAATTGAAATTGTGCCATTCGCATAACCGTTGGTTGGGTAAAATTTGTCATAAACATCCTCATAAAACGGATGGATTTAAAACCATTTATATTATTAACTTTATCTTGGTATTCACGAATCGGAATCCTAAACTGGTACCAAGTTACGTTATCCCCATTCACAGTTGAATTGACTTTGTCTACAATGTGGTTTCGACCTACTACCATATCACTTGGCCGTAAACTCACCTTGTATTGATAATATGCTTCAATATCATTAATTGTATTATCAGTATTTAAATCTTCATTATCTGGTAAATTAGTAGCTGCTGAAGAAATAAATGAGTTTGCACCTGCTTCAGGGGAATTTCCCTCTAACCCATTGTAATTTTTATAACGTTCTAAAATTTTAAGATTCCCTCCATCCTGCTCAGGACCTAAATAATTTTTAAAATCATCTGCAGATGGATCTTGCATAATTCTGCTTTTTGCATCAGGAGATAAAGTTGCAGGTAGTTTACTGATAAACCTTCCTGCAATACTATCGTAAGTAGATTCTTGAATATTATTTAATCCATCCAAACCAACATCTTGATTTGTTCTTGCACCAGCAGTATTATCAAAAGCATTGATTACGAATTGTTGTTTTGGTGAAAAACCAAAAGCAGTACGAACGACTCTATTTGTAGTATCTCCAGTTGCTGGCAATCCATTTTCGAAATCTTGTCTTCCATTTTTTTCAACGTCTTCAGAAATGTTTCCTAAATTAAAAATTAAATCTCCTCCAGGGTTTTGATCGGCAGGCTTACCTGCAACTAAATTATATTTATTACCTGCAGAATGGATAAAAGGATCCATCATCCAAAACTCAATAAATTGAATGTTTGCATTATCAAAATCAACATCATAATTGATTGCTCTTGTGATGGCTCCATAATTTGATTTTGGATTTGGTAGTGTTCCATCAGGATTTAAAATGGGGTTATAATTGTAAGGCCCTCTTTCACTTGGATAATAGGCAATATCCATTAATGGTTGGTTTGGCAACGTGGGTAAAACTGCTTTCTTCTGAAAAATTTCTTGAGGTAATACCTGCCTCACATAATGATTTTTTATGTCCTCATCCGAAATATTACTTGGCCTGGCTGCATTTCCTCCAATACCTCCAAAAAATACATTATCAACAGAGTACCAAGCTAATTTAGCGCGATGATCATTAATGAAAAGTTTATTTTGTGGTTGATTTGGTATAAGTGTAATTGGTGTTGCACCCAGTTTCCACCTTTGTTGTGGAACGCGGGTCATGTCGTATGGTGTTTCTGCAGCTTCAAAATCATCAATGTAAGAAGCCCCTCTTACAAAAGGAGCAACTCCAGGAATAATTCGAGCATATTCCGCAGAAAATTGTACTGTCGACATTTCTTTTGTAGAGATAAAAGGAAGTTTATCGATCATTTTGGTTAAAAAACGAGAATCTTTTTTAAAATTTACGTCCATACCAAAAATAGTATTGTTGACTGGTTCATCACCAACACTTACTCTTGTAATGATAGGTCTTTCGCGCAAACGCATAATAGTTGCACCAACTACAAAATCTTTATTAACCTGATAATCTAATCTTGTACCTAACAAACTTCTTACCTGACTTTGAAATAAATCTGGTTTTTCATACTGAACTTGTATTTCTTTTCCTGAGTTTTTAATTCCATCATTTATAATTACTACTTGCCCGCCTTCCATTACATAATCCACACCTTCTGTTAATAAAATCCCTCCTGCAGTAACTCTGGCAGATTGATTTTGCCCTCCTAAGCCCGGCAACTGCACATTGCTCGAAGGTGAACCCTGATAACTTCCTTTTAAATAAAATTTATTTTTGTTGGATTGTTGTGAAGCCTGTTGTCTTGTGGTGCTGTATAATTCTGAAAAAACATATTTATTTTTTAAACTAGTTTGGTCTGGCCTTTGAAAATGAGAGCCTAATTTTGATCCAAAAGGCTCTAATACTGGAAATATTATTTTTCCATTTTGACTATCAATAGTTACTCCTTCAATGTAATCGAAATTTCCATCAGGTTGTGGGTCATTTAATTGATTTAACTGATCCATTCCAAAAATTTGCAATAGCGGTACATTTTTAATATCAACATCTCCTTCGTGTAGTGAAGGATTGTCTATCCCAGTTAAATCATCTCTATAAATAATTCTGAATTGAAAACCTTGTCTGCTTAACTGACTGGCACCTATTGAATAAATGTTTTTCATCATCAAGTTCCAGGTTGGTAAATCTATCCTGATGCTTGATGGGCGAAGTAATTTTAAAATTAATACTTGGTCTTCAGTTAAATTTTGTGAAGTTTCGGTAAGTTCACCTACTTTATGAGGAACGCCATTGTAGGTATATTCGTATGAAACTGCAATTACTTCATCATTTCGAAGTGGTGTAGTAAGTGATAGATAACCTAGTTGAGGATTAAAAGTATATTCCCTTTCAGATAGTTTTCTTACACCCCTTAACTGTTCGAAATCGGTTCCTTTTACAAATTTTAAGTCTTGTAAAGTATTAGAAGTATTATCTGCGTTTCTAATTGAGGTATTATTAACCAAAGTTTGATATAAGGTATTGGCATTATTATCTGTTGGTAATTCACTAAGCCCACCACCTTTAATTGTAAAAAGGGTTCCATCTTTATGATAGGCCTTTGCAGATTCTCCTAAATCCAAAAAACCTGCAATGTTTCTTAAAGTAGTTGTGTTATTACTTCTGTTAGTAACATAAACTTCTAATCTTGTAATTAATACACCTGAGCTTGCTGCACCAACCGACCTGCCCGTTGCACCAGATAAATTAGTGGAA
>Ga0123338_10006220_pt1 | contig 10045 bp, 14 predicted proteins | sample grotaG_FD_89793 | JGI IMG/M metagenome (GOLD analysis project Ga0123338, IMG submission 89793) | Glacier valley bacterial and archeal communities from Borup Fiord, Nunavut, Canada, to study Microbial Dark Matter (Phase II) -... | ecosystem: Environmental > Aquatic > Freshwater > Ice > Glacier ...
AACATAGCTGGCCAGCAGACCAAGGTTGAGGCCAACAAATTCGTTTACGCTCACAAACTGGCCGGCAACGTTGGCGACGTCGTAACGCTGGGCAATGCCCTGCTGACCGATGACAACGGCATCCTGACCATCGGCGCACCCGAACTGAGCATCGCCGTAACCGGCACCATCGTTGCCCACGTGAAGGGCGACAAAGTTTTGGTCTTCAAAAAGAAGCGGCGCAAAGGCTACCAGAAAATGAACGGCCACCGCCAGTCGTTCACCAAAGTGATGATTAACAGCATCGGCTAGTTATTAGTTGAGCTTTTAGCTGATGGCTGTTAGCCGTTGGCTATTTGTTCTACTAGCAGTTGCCTTTATTTTAACCAGACGCTAACAGCTAACCGCTGTTAGCTAACAGCTCCAACAAAATGGCTCACAAGAAAGGGGTCGGCTCGTCTAACAACGGCCGCGAATCGCATTCCAAACGTCTCGGCGTAAAAATCTTCGGTGGCCAGGCTCTGGTAGCCGGCAACATCATCGTGCGTCAGCGTGGCACGGCTCATCATCCCGGTGCCAACGTTGGCATGGGCAAGGACCACACACTGTTTGCGCTCGTCGACGGTGAAGTGCAGTTCCGCAAGGGCCGCAAAGACCGTTCGTTCGTGACGGTCATTCCCCGCGAAGTAATTTCGGTACCGGCTTAATTGCCCGTCCTTTTTCATTAGAAAAGGCTGCCTCTTTCGGGGCAGCCTTTTCTGCGTCGGACGGCAGCAATCCTCTTTATTTATAGCTTCGGCGGCGATGCCAGGCGGTATAACACCGGCTTGCTGGGGCTGGCATCCAGTTCCAGGCTGGTGATTTGGATGTTGAGCAGGTAAAGACCATCCGGCACCTCGTCGGGCACGAAAATGAGCTCGGTGATGGTGGCTTCGTGGCGGGGCTGGGCGGGGTACTGCCAAAAAGCGTGGTGGGCCAGGAGTTGGCCGGCGTCTTCTTCGCGGTCGACGCTGGGCAGGTCGAGCAGGAAATGCTGCACGTTGTATTCAGCCAACCATTCGGCCAGCGCGGGCTCGGTGTAGGCGGGGTTGGTGCCGGAGTAGTGACGGGTACGCTTGGCGGCTTCGTTAGGCAGGGTGCGCAGCACGAGGGCTTCGGGAATAGTTCGGTCGGGCTGCGCTATCAGAGCAGCTTGCACGTCGGCGAGCAGTATTACGAGGTCGCCGTTGGGCTGGGAGCGCGGGGCCACGCTCACCAGCCGGGCCACAAATAGAAAGCGGCGCAGGCACCGGTTGAGCGTAATGGCTGGGTTGGGGGAGATGTGGCCGTAGCATTCGGTGTGGGTGCCGTTGCCATGGGGCGTGACGTGGATTCGCTGGTAGTTGGTGCTGCCGCCCAGGGCCACGCTGCCCACAAAGCTGCCCACCCGGATGGTATCTACCTGCACGGGCTCGGCCCAGAAGCAGTTCACTTGGTCCTCGCCGGGCTCTAGGGGCAGGGAAATGTCAATGGGCGCGGCGGGGTCGTAGGTGTAGATGTGGCCGGCGTGGGGGTAGGTAGGGTAAGTCATTGGGGCAGCACGGTTTATTGGGCTAGGGCGGGAAGTTACCGCAGAGGTACGCAGCAGAAAACGCGGAGTGACGCAGAGTGCGAAGTACACGGGCGCGGCGCGGGCGGCTCATTGTGCCAGCAGCGTCGCGGTCTGCTAGGCAGCCAGGTTGTTCAAAATCCGGCTGATTTCGGTGGCGCGGCTGATGATGATAAGGTGGCCGCCGGGCAGTTGGTACTGGCTGTGCGCGGTGCCTCTGGGTAGCAGCCGGTCATCGGTGCCGTGGATGCGGATGACGGGCATGCTGGCCCGCCCTGGCCATTGCAACAGCTGCGCAATGGCCCAGCGCGTGAAACTGGGGTCGGTGTCGCGCAGAATCTGGCGCAGCAGCTGGTACTCACGACCGTTTTTAACACCGAAAAACCACTGTGCCACGCGCGGCAGCCGCGGCAAAAGCTGCGGCGGCAACAGGCGATACAGACCCGTGGCACGCGCTAGCTTCCCAAGCCAGGGCAATTCTGACGGCTCCATTAAGCTGGAAATCAGCACTACCTGCGCCGAGGGCCGCAAGCAGGCAATTTCCAGCGCCAGCACGCCGCCAAACGAAACTCCAATTAGCCAGCAGGCTTGCGCTACCGGCACGGCCGCGGCGAGGCGGGCAGCGTAGTGCGGCAGGGGCTCATTGGAGCGTTCAGGAGGCAGCCAGCGGAGGAGGTGCACCTCGCCTTGCAGACGCAGAAATTGAAACACCCGCGCATCGGCCCCCAACCCGGGAATCAGGTAGAAAACGGGCGGCGCGGTAGCCACGGGCGCTACGAATCAAGGCGTACGAACACGCCTTCGAGGTAGAAAATATTGTGCGGCTGGGGGTCGTCGGGGCCTTCCTCACCGTCGGTTTCGTCGTCGAGGGCGGGGTAGGTAACGGACAGTTTAAGGGCGGCGCTGGGCAGGGCCACGGGTGGCTGCTCGGCGGAATTAAATTCGAGCAGCGCGGGCCAGTCGGCAGTGGCCAGGGCCTCGGCTACTTCTTCTTGGATGGTTTCGGTGCGGCCGTGGGCGAGGCTCAGGAGGGTATCGAGGGCCTTGAAGGGCAAGGCAAGGTGAAAGAAGTGGGCGTCGTTGTCGAAGTGCGTGGTGGCCCACACGGTCACGTCGTCGGTGTTGTCGAAGACGATGGCCACAACGTGAATTTGCTCCACGAAGAAGTCGGCGTCGTCGGCAATGCTCTCGCTCAGTAATTTCATTCGGCTATTGCAGGGGTTTGGAACAGCTCCAGCGTAATGTGGTCGGCCAACAACTTGCCGGCATCGGTCAAGGTAAGAATTTCGTGCTGGATGGTAGCCCAGCCGTTGGCTTGCAGTTCGGCGAGGTAGGCGGCGCGGGTGGCCGCTAGGTCGAGGCCGTGGTGGATGCGCAGGTGGGCCAGGTCGCAACCCTGGGCGGTGCGCAAGGTGGTGAGCAGGTACTCATTGGCCCGGTCGGTGGCGGTAAGTGGGTCGAGGGTTATGGGCACTTCGCCACGCTCCAGCACGGCCGCTACGTACTGCGGATTGTTGGCGAGGGTGAACTGGCGGTTCTGGCCGTCGTAGCTGTGGGCACTGGGGCCGAGGCCGAAGTAGGGCACCCCGCGCCAGTAGTTGGCGTTGTGGCGGCTCTCGCGGCCGGGCTGGCAGAAGTTGCTGATTTCGTACTGTGTATAGCCGTGGGCGCGCATGGCAGCCAGCAGCAGTTCAAATTGCGTGGCCACAAACTCATCGGGTGCGGCCTTGAAGGTGCCTTTTTGCAGGCGGTACCCGAAAGCCGTGCCCGGCTCAATGGTGAGCGCATAGGCCGAGACGTGCGGCACGCCCAGCGCGAAAGCGTTGGCCAAATCAGCTTCCCAGATGTGGTGGCCCGACGCGGGCACGCCGTAAATCAAGTCAATGGAGATGTTTTCGAAGCCGGCATCTTGGGCGCGGCGCACGGCGGTGGTCGATTCTTCGGCGGTGTGGGCGCGGTTCATCATCCGCAGGTGCGGCTCATGAAAGCTTTGCAGGCCGATACTGAGGCGGTTAATGCCGTTGGCTTTTAGCTCAGCTAGCTTTTCAGCGCTGAGGTCGTCGGGATTGGCTTCGAGGGTGATTTCGGCTTGCGGAGCCACGGCAAAGTGGCGGTGAATGGCCGCGAAAATCTGGTCCAATTCCTCGGCCGTGAGCAGGGAAGGCGTGCCGCCACCGAAGTAAATGGTATCGAGCGTAGCATCGGCCGGCAGATAGCTACGGCGTAATTCGAGTTCGCGCACAATGGCATCGACCAGCCGGCTTTTCAGCCCCATGGAAGTGCTGAAGTGGAAGTCGCAGTAGTGACAGGCTTGCTTGCAGAAAGGGATGTGCAGATAGAGGCCAGCCATGTTTTCAGTTAACAGTGGGCAGTTAACCCGATTTGCACACGCAGGTGCCCGCTCAAGATGCAAAGATACCGCCTGACTGCACGAGCGGGCGCAACTTTATCTGGTGGGCTACCTTCGGGAAATTAAACGTCGGCTTTCGCGTTGTGCTTCCGAATGATGAGGTTTCTACTGCGCTTCTGGGTACTTCTGCTGCTACTGGGTGGCCTGGGTGGCCTGGCCAGCCCGGCTGCTCGCGCCCAGACGCCCAGCCTGGACCCCAACGTGCCCAACCAGCCCAGCCTGGCCACTCCTACCCTGCCGCCCCGCGCCACGCCGGCCTCGGCGGCGGCCACGCGCCGGGTGCTAGCCCGGCCGCGCGTGCTGCTGCTGCTGGCGGCCGAAACCGCCGACCGGCCCCTGCTGCGCCACTACAAAGTGCGGGCCACCGTGCCCGATTCGCTCGGCGCAATGCGCGAAATCCGGGAGTTGGTGCTGGCATTGCAGGGCGATGCCTACCTCACGGCCTCGGCCGATGAGCTGCACTGGAGCCGCGACACCGTGCGGGTACGCCTCTACGTGGGCGAGCAATTTCGCTGGGCCTACCTGCGCAACGGCAACCTCGGCGACGGCCTGCTGACCCGCGCTGGCTACCGCGAAAAGTTCTTCCGCCACACGCCATTCGTGCCCGAAGACTGGGCCAAGCTGCAGGAGCGCATCCTGACCGAAGCCGAAAACCAGGGCTTTCCGTTTGCCACCGTTGGGCTCGATTCCATTCATCTGAGCGGGCACGACATCGCCGGCCGCGTGGTGCTGAAGCGCGGGCCCGCCGTGGTGTTTGACTCCCTCCAGATTGTGGGCAACACCAAGACCAAGAAGCGCTTCCTGACCAAATACCTTCAGATTTTTCCCAACCAGCCCTTTAGCCAGCAGCGCGTACAAGCCGCCGCCCAGCTGCTGCGCCAGCTGCCCTACGTGAAGCTGCGGGCCGAGCCGGAAGTGCGCTTCGCCCGGGGGCGGGCCCGGGTGTATTTGCTGCTCGACGAGCGGCCGAGCAACCAGTTCGACGCCATTGTGGGCATTTTGCCGAATGCGGACCAGCGCAAAACCGGCGTGCAGTTCACCGGCGATGTCACCATCAACCTGCGCAACATCAAGGGCGGCGGCAAGCAGGTAGGCCTACAATTCCGCAAGACCGACGCCCTCTCGCAGCTGCTCGATGTGCAGTACGTGCACCCCAATTTCTTCGGCACGCCGCTGGAGCTGGCCGGCACCTTCAACCTCTACAAGCAGACCTACGACTTCACCACCATCCGGCCCCGCTTGCAGGTTACGTACCCCACGGCGCGGGCCGGCCGCATCAGCTTTTTTGCCGAGCAGCGCGGCTCGTTTATTGATTCGGTGCGGGACAAGTCGGTGCTGCCCGCCACCCTCGACTCGCAGTACAACTCCTACGGCATCGGCTACGCTTTCAATACCCTCGACGACCTGTTTTTTCCGCACCGCGGCTACCTCCTCAACGGGCAGGGTGCCCTGGGTACCAAAACCATCACCAAGAGCAGCTTCCTTCGGCCCGAGCTCTACGATGGCTTGCTGTTGCGCTCCACGCAGTACGCGTTCGGCCTGCGGGCCGAGCGCTACTTTCCAGTGAAGCGGGCCGGCGTGCTGCTGCTGCGCCTGCGCGGCGAAAGCCTGCTCAACCCCAACTTGCTGACCAACGACCTGTTCCGCCTCGGCGGCCTCAACTCCTTGCGGGGCTTCAACGAAAACGAGTTCTACGCTAGTACATACGCCGTGGCCACGGCCGAATTCCGGCAGTTCATCGGGGCCGATTCCTACGTGTTTCTTTTCGCCGACCAAGCGTATTTTCGGCACGACATCGCCACCGACCGCTACACCGACCAACCCACCGGCCTGGGCACGGGCCTGAGCTTTCGCACACCGGCGGGCCTGTTTCAGTTCGTGTACTCGGTGGGGCAGGCCAGCACCAATAAGCAAAGTTTCGCGCTCAACACGTCCAAAATTCACTTCGGCCTGACCAGTCGGTTTTAAGTCAGGCAGGGGCTAAATTCCGCCATTTCGTCCGCTTTTTTCACTGCAAAAGCCGACTTCCGCCACTGTGACCGGCATCGCTAAATTTTGGCAGAAAGATGCGTCAATGCGGCTGATATTCAGTCGCAGTAGACCCTAATTCAGATTGGTACATCGTTTGTAATAGTGGCACCGAAGCCGCCCTTAAAACCGGCTCCCTACTATGAAATTTATCAGCCCGAAATTTATCCGTTCCATTGCTCCGCAGCTCGATTTGTTGAACACCATTGGGGGTGGCGTGGCCCAGCCCCAGCTCCGCGTCGACCAGCGGCCCAAAGGCGTGATGCTGCGCGTGGCCATGCCCACCGTGCGCGCCGACAGCTTCCGCGTGGTGCTCAATCAACAACAGCTTACCGTGTTTGGCGAGTACCGCCACGAGCCCGACGCCCAGCTGGCCGCCCCCCTCTTCGTGCAAACCCTGGACCTGCCCACCAACCTCGACCTGACCCGCATCGATGCCGTGCGCGAAGGCAACGAATTGCGCGTGCGCATTCCGTTCCTGAACCCCAGCGACCAGCAGCGCGAAATCGACATTCGCCACAACTAGCGGCCTTGCGCGCAGCGCGCACTGCCCTGCTCTCTACCAATTCGTTTCATAACGCCGGGACCGACCGGCACCGCAGTCCATCGATAACGCCGGGTCCGACCGGCCGCTTGCCTCATCTTTTGGGTTTTCACTCTTGAGCCACCGCCCACAGCGGTGGTTTTGTTTTTATCGTGGATTTAGCCGGATTAGCTGGATTTCACGGGTTGACCGTGGGGCGCGAGGATTTGTCAAAAGCCAAGGTACACGGGGGTCCCGTGAGGTTATCCAGAACGGCTTGACTACCCAAACAAGGGAATAATTAGCAAGAAGCTCATCACCAAGGCCAAGTAAAACCAGCCCATTATCTGGCCGCGGTAGTGGCGCGGCAGGCGGTTGCTGAGCACCAGCATGGCCGTGATAATCAGGGCCAGATGGGCCACGAAAAACACCATCGTCTTCACCCAGTTGCTGACGATGGTGTTCTCCGGCTGGTTCTGGTTCGCTTCGCCCAGGCCCGAGGTGAGGTAGCGCAGCCCGTAGAAAGCCACGGTCTCGAAGGCAATGAACAGCCCCAGCCCCGCCAGCAGGGCCATTTTGGAGGATTTCGGGGAGATATCGGCCATCGCGCTTACGGGCGGGGCCGGCCCTGCACCTCTGCCGAGCGGGCCTTGATGTATAACTCCTCTACCTTGGTACGGGCCCAGGGCGTGCGCCGCAAAAAGCTGAGGCTGGACTTGATGCTCGGGTTTTCGGCGAAGCAGTTCATGCGCAGCCGGGCGTCAAGCTCGGGCCAGCCGTAGGCGGCCACGAGGTATTCGAGAATCTGGGCCAGGGTGACGCCGTGCAGCTCGCGGATGAGGTGGCCGGATTCGTCGCGGGCATCGGCAGCGCGGAGGAAAGACATAGGGCAAATGGGCAGCTGAAAGCGCAAAGTTGGCGAAAAGCCGGGGCCCAACGCACGATGGCGGCCGAGCCGGCGTTATTTTTGGGACCACCCGCCTATGCCGCTCACCCCGCTTACCCCACCCGCTGCGCCCCCTGTTCCGCGCCAAGCCCCGCGCGGGGCCTGGCGGCGTGGGCTGCTGGCGGTGGCGCTACTGGGCCTGCTGCTGGGCGGCACCTACTACCTGCGCCACCAGGTGCAGCTGAACCGCTACGCCCGCCGGGCCTGGGCCACTTTCACCAAAAACGGCCTCACGGGCCACGAAAAAACCCCGCTGCTGGCCGGCTATTCAGTGCACGGCATTGATGTATCGGCCTACCAGGGCACCATCAACTGGCCCGAGGTGGCCCGCAACCGCGTGCGGTTTGCCTTCATCAAAGCCAGCGAAGGGGCCACGCTGCGCGACCCGCGCTTTGCCCGCAACTGGCGCAATGCGCGCGCCGCCGGCGTGCTCTGCGGAGCCTACCATTATTTCCTGCCCAACCGCGACGGCCAGCTTCAAGCCGATTTGTTCGCCCGCACCGTGCCCCTCGCCCCAGGCGACCTGCCGCCGGTACTCGATGTCGAAGCCGCCAATTTTCACGATGTAGCCGTACTGCGCCGCGAAGTAGCCCGCTGGCTGCGCCTCATAGAGGCGCACTACGGCGTGCGGCCCATTCTTTATTCCAACCACAGCTTCTACCAACGCCACCTCGCCGGGCATTTTGATGACTACCCGCTCTGGCTGGCCCACTACGAAGTGGAGCGCCCCACGCTACCCCGCGATAAGTGGATAATCTGGCAGCATTCGGATGAAGCCTACGTGCCGGGTATTCGCGGCGTGGTCGACTTTAATGTTTTCCAGGGCAATTTTGAGGCCTTGCAGGCGTTGCGCATTCCGGCCGCCGGGCCGCCGCGAACCACCCACGCTGGCAAGGCCAAATAAAAAACCGCCCGGCCCACCACCCCGCAGGGAACGTGGACCGGGCGGCTGGCCCGAAGGTTGCAAAACTTACATTTTGCTCTTGCTCATCTTGCCGCTGTGCATTTTGCCGCTGTTCATCTTGCCACTGTGCATTTTGCTTCCTTTGGCCTCCATCTTGTCCTCTTTCATCTCCATTTTCTTGGTTTCCATTTTTTCTTCCGTTTTGGATTCCATTTTACCATCTTTGGCCATCGGCTTGGTGCCTTGAGCGCTGGCGTTGAAGCAGAAGCTGGCAAAAGCGAGAGCGGCTACGATTTTGAGGGATTTTTTCATGGGGTTGTTTGAAAATTGGTGTTGAGTGAAAATTCTGCCCGAAAGGTTACCACCGAAAATAAAGGTTTGATGAAGTTTATTAAACAAGCCAAAATCCTGCACCTCGGGTTATTGCCCCTGCTGTTGCTGGTTCTGCTGCTGGCCTCGTGCGGGAGCAGCCGCCAAACCGGCAATGGCCCGCGCGGCACGTACACCCAAACCGGCTTGGGCTCTTACTACGCCGATAAATTCAACGGCCGGTCCACTGCCAGCGGCACCACCTACCGCCCGTCGCAAATGACGGCGGCCCACAACACGCTGCCCTTCGGCACCCTCATCCGGGTTACGAACACCCGCAACGGGCGCTCGGTAGAAGTGACCGTGACCGACCGCGGCCCGCACACCAAAGGCTATATCGTGGACGTGTCGCGCCGGGCGGCCGTGCAGCTGGATATTATTCAGGCCGGCGTGGTGCCCGTGCAGCTCACCGTGGTGCGGGCGGCCCCGGGCGGGCGCTAACTTTGCGGCCATCGTCCCCTTCCGAAGCTATAGCCATGAACATCCGCAAAAAAGTAAGCTGGACCCTCCCCAACACTAACCGCTATGCTGCCCTCGACCTGTGGGTGCGCGCCGCCGAAGACGAAGACTGGAACGAAGCCGAAATTCAGCACGTCCTCGACGAAGTAGTGGAAGCCGAAGACGATGCCGCCGGTTTGGAAGTACTGGCCTGGTACACAAAATCTTAGCTTGCTGCCCCAGGCGGCTGCGGTGCTGGGCGCAGCGCGACGCGCAGCCATACTCCCGCCAGCGCCGCCAGGCCCCCAGTCAGGCCTGCTACTACCCCGGCCACCAGCACCAGCGCTACCGCCGAGCCGCCCAGAGGCAGCAGTTGCGCCACGCGGTGGGCCAGCAGTCCGTCATTTTGATACGCTAGCCAGGCGGCGGGCAACAGCCAGCTCATGCCCGCTCCGGCAAAACCAGCCCAAAAAGCCACCCAGCCCCTGGGCGCAATGGCCAGCCCCACGGCAAACGCCACCACGGCCAAGCTCCACCACGGCAAGTCGAGCTGCACGGCCGAGGCCAGCACGAAAATAAGGACGGGTAAAAGCCAGGGATTGCGCCAGTTCATGCCGGCAAAGGTAGACGCTGTGCTTAATGGGCAATGGGCAATTGGTAAAAGGAACGTCATGCTGAGCGCAGCAGAGCGCAGCAGAATCATCGCGCGCGCCGCCACTAATCTTTTTCAACGATTGGAATACTGTTCCCACGCGAGATGCTTCGGCTGCGCTCTGCTGCGCTCAGCATGACGTTCCTTTTGCTCATCAGGCGGCGGCCAGCACTTCTGGGTCGTTGTTGGCCGGTGAATTCACGCGCTT
>Ga0123338_10006221_pt1 | contig 10045 bp, 8 predicted proteins | sample grotaG_FD_89793 | JGI IMG/M metagenome (GOLD analysis project Ga0123338, IMG submission 89793) | Glacier valley bacterial and archeal communities from Borup Fiord, Nunavut, Canada, to study Microbial Dark Matter (Phase II) -... | ecosystem: Environmental > Aquatic > Freshwater > Ice > Glacier ...
ATCACAATGGCGCGCCGAGCCGTGGGCCGTGCTTCGCGACCCACATAGCCGGCGGCGTCGAACAGTGCTCGCGTGATATCCGTGCCACCGTCGAACCGCTCCTTCTTTACGGTCTGATCGAGTTCTCGCTCCACATCGTCCAGATTGGCGCGGAAAGGCAGGCGCACGCGCGAGCTGCGGTCGAACACCATGATGGCCACCCGGTCTTCTTTCCCCAACACTCTGAGGGCTTGGTGGGCGGCGCTGACAATTCGCTCCACGTGCGGCCTCATGCTGCGGCTCACATCGAACAGCAGCACCACATCCAACGGCATATTTTCGCTCTGGAAATTGCGGATTTGCTGGGGTTTGCCAGATTCGGTCAGAATAAAATCTGTTTCGCGAAGACCGACAATCGGCTTGTTGTCCCGGTCGAGCGCCTGGACATCCACGCGTTGCAGAGCGACATCGCTCCGAAAGACGGTCGGAGCTTCCTGCCCATAGGCGAGGACTCCACAAAGAAGGAGCAGCGCACATCGCATGTTATTGACGGACGCAGTTACCGTTTTGCCGGTTTCCGTATTCCGGCCCCCGTGTGATATTCCATTGCCATGAACTTACGCGGCGGCCTGTTCATGGTTTTGATTCCCGCTCTGTTTGCCCAGGGCCCGGCGAACCAGGATCGTGAAGCCATTCAGTTGGATTTTGGCGGAAAAGGCCTGGAAGCTCGTAAGCTCTTTCAGAGCAGTATCGATGCGGCTTCCACTTCGGCGGCGCGCGCGCAGGCTTCAACGCGCGATGGCAATGTCGTGGGCCTTCGAGGGGGATTGCAAGAAGACCGCCGAGTACGAGCGGCAAGTGATGGATTATTGGGCCACACACGAGAAAGAGGAGCCCGCAAATGCTTTTTACCAACAGGGCGAAATGGCGAATGAAGCGGCTCGGGTTTGTATCGATCTAGGCGATTTGGATACTGCTGCGCTTCTCTATCGAACCGGGTATGAGCGCGGTTTGAAGGAGCCCGGAATATCAAGCGAGCGGAAAGCGCTGTGGGAATTCCGGTGGGAACACGCGCAAGCTCGCCTGGCTGCACGCCGCGCAGAGAAGGAAGAAGCTGAGAAGCATGTCGCGTCAGCAAAAGCGGCTTTGGCGAAAATGACGCAGCTCAGGACACAGCAAGAAGTTTTTCTGCCGTACCTAACCGGCTATGTGGCGTTTTACCTGGGCGACTACGCGCAGGTTCTGACCGATCTGGAAAAGGCGAACCAGAACGATCCTTTCATCCAATGCCTTCTGGCGGAGACAAACGCCAAGTTAGTAAATCTGGAGCGTTCTCACGAGCTTTCTGCGAAGGCGGCCGCGGCAAGGGCCCACAATCCTCCAGCGGCCTATGCGCATCGCGCTGCGCTCAAGCGCTAAGACTCGTGATACGATGCGTCCAATCGGAGAACCAAATGGCTTACTGCTCAAGACGAAATTTTCTCAAGACCGGGCTTGCCGCGGGGGCGCTTGCGTCCACCGGAATGCCCTTGTTTGCGGCCGGCGGTAAAGCAACGGATTGGGTGACGCTCGGAAACTCGGACGTGAAGGTCACCCGGCTTGCGTTCGGAACAGGCAGCTTCAGCGGGCGCGTGCAGCGTGAACTCGGGCAAGACCAGTTCACCAGATTGGTGCGCTACGCCTACGATCAGGGGATTCGCTTCTTTGAGACGGCCGAAAGCTATGGTGAGATGCACAAAATGCTTGGCGTGGCGCTGAAAGGAATTCCCCGCGACACCTACCGGCTGATGTCGAAGGTGACCACGCATGATGGCGTCGATCCGCGCGAGAAGATCGATGAGCTGCGGAAACTGGCCAATACCGATTATTTCGACATTATGTTGCTGCATTGGCAGCATGTGGCTTCGTGGCCAAAAGACAGCGTTCGCTGGCAGGACGGAATTATGGAAGCGCAGCAAAGAAGCGCCGTGGTGAAACATGGCGCCTCCGTGCATGGGCTGCCCGCTTTGCGACAGGTGCCCGGCAATAAGTGGCTCGATGTAGCGATGATCCGGGTCAATCACAAAGGCACGGCGATGGATGCGGAAGATTACAACACCAGCGGTCTAGGCAATGTGGATGAAGTGCTCACGCATGTGAAGCAGGTTCGCAAAGAGGGCATGGGCGTGATAAGCATGAAACTGGTGGGCGAGGGAAGGTTCACTCAGCGCGAGGACCGGCAGGCCGCCATGAAGTTTGCGTTCCGGAACGCGGGCGTGAATTGCGTCACAGTCGGGTATAAGAACACATCCGAAATTGACGAAGCTATCGAAAATCTGAATCTTGCTTTGGCGTAAGTCGAATTCGGCGCGGCCGGTTCGTCTTACCTTCGGAGAAGACTTATGATTGACACACCGGAGATAGCAAAGACAAGCCGCCAAAGCGCGGCGACCATACGTCTCACAATTCAGCGAGAAGACATTCAGAGGGTAATGGGTCCGGCGATCAAAGAGGTATTTGCCGCCATCGCGGCACAGGGCATCAAGCCCGCGGGGCCGGTCTTCTCGCATCACTTCAGGATGGAACCCGGAATGTTCGATTTCGCCGTGGGTGTACCGGTGAATCAGCCCGTGGCAGCCGCCGGGCGCGTTGTGCCAGGGGAGTTGCCTGCCTCAACCGTGTTGCGCACCGTTTACCATGGCGGCTATGAAGGCTTGGGCGCTGCTTGGGGCGAGTTCGATTCGTGGATCGCCAATCACGGGTATTCCGTGGCGGGCGATTTATGGGAATGCTATGTGACAGGACCAGAGTCCGGTCCAGACTCATCCGGCTGGCGTACGGAACTGAACCGACCGCTCGCTGACGGCGCCGAAGCCCATGTATGATCTGTTTATGCGAATCGCGTTCACTCTCTTGATGTTGGCTCCGTGCCTGAGCTACGCACAGGCTCCCACGGAAACTTCGCGCAGCGTTGCGGACGGCGGTGTACTTGTTTCGGGCTGGGCCGGCAAGATCGACGCCAGCGAGGAAAAGCAAGGCAAGACGATCAAGGACGCGAAGCTGGCGAAAGAAGGGGATGCCTTTCACGTGGTCACCGGACCTGCGGTCACTTACTGGAATCCCGCGAACAAGGCATCGGGGAATTACACCGTAAAAGCCACGTTCCTGGAACCGAAATACATGAACCTGAATAGCCATCCGCATCCGTATGGCATTATGGTTGGCGGCACGGGACTTGGGACTGAGCAGCAGAATTATCTTTACTGCGCGGCTTATGGGAACGGAAATTTCATCGTGCGCGGGTTCGCTCCGGAACCGTTTCAGCTGAATGGTCGTCGCGGCGAAGCGAACGCGGCTGTTCACAAGGCCGCCGCCAAAGATGAGCCGGTGACTCAGGAGATTGCCATCTCTGTAAAGGACGGTCGCGTGGAATGTTCCGTGAACGGGACAGTGGTGGCCGGTTACGATAAGGCCGCCGTTGTAGCGCCGGGAAAGCTTTCCTCCACCGATGGGCTTTACGGTCTGCGTTTCGCCCACAACACCGAAGTAATGGTGACGGGGTTCGGAATCACTAAGAACTAACTGCGTTCGCCGTCTGAATCCGAATATTCACTCGGTGTTAGTCAAATTGAAATAATGATTTTCATAATATGCGAAGTGGTGCGCGACTTCAAAACGCATCACTTCGGAGAACACCCTCTTGTCAGCTCTACGCGCAGTCCTGCTACTCTCGTTTTCTTCCCTTTCTGTTTTCGCTCAAACTACCCCGAGCGTTAAAATCCTGCTGCCGGAGCGAACTCGGCTCCTGCAAGGCCAAATGATCGATCTGGTGCTGGAGGTTCGGAACGTAAACACCATCGGTTCGGTAAACGTGATGGCAGGCACCACCGATCTTTCCGCTAATTTTTCCGCCCCCGCGAAGGCCGATCTAGACTGTCTCTCCACGCCGTCTTCCAGCTATGTTGTTCGCGCAAATCTTCAATCTTTCAGCAACGCCGGTACAATCACCCTGACCGCCAGCGTAGTGGCCGACGGAGCGACACTGACCGATTCTCGCAGCATTCTGGTTCGCGAGTTTTCACTCCCCGCCGGCAGAAATCGCAATGTAATTCTGTTCATCGGCGACGCGATGGGCACTGCTTATCGTGACGCAGCGCGCCTGGTATCGCGCTCCATCGTGGACGCTAACGGCAAGAATTCGTTCCGCGAAGGCAATTTCGATAACCTGCTGGAAATGGATAAGATGCCCGTTTCCGGTATGTCCATGACATATGGTTCAGATTCGGTAGTTCCCGATTCCGCCAATACTGGTACTGCCTGGGCTTCGGGCAACAAGAGCTTTCTGAACGCTGTCAATTCATTGGGAGACGGCACCGATTGTAAGTGGCGCTTCACGGGCCTGACAAACGCGGCGACGTTGCCCTTCATGTTAGACAACCCTCGTGTGGAGAATCTGTGGCAGTATCTGCGACGCCGTTACGGTTACCGCACCGGCATCGTTACCACGGCCAGCGTGACGGATGCGACACCAGCAGTGGAAGGCGCATACGTGGGATACCGCCAGGCGCGGCTTGAAATTGCGCGGCAATTTCTTGAGAACCCGATGCTGAAGAATCAACCTGCTTTCGATGTGATTCTAGGCGGCGGTCTGGATCCGTTTACGTCCGCGGGCAGACCCGACAAGCGCGATCTGATCGCGGAGTTTCAGGGCCGCGGCTATCGTTATCTCACCACCGCTTCCCAACTGAGCGCCACTGCTTACGGTCAGCCCACCATCGGCATCTTTCGCGGTTCACCGGTGGCGGCGCCGGCTTCAAACGGCATTGCCACCGCTGGCGACGCCAACATGGATGTTGCCTATGACAAGCTGGGATTGGCTCGGCCCGCCTCTGAACCCGTTCCCGACCTGCAGGGCTATACCGATCAGCCCATGCTTGACCTGATGACGCAGCGCGCCATCGATACGCTCTCGCTTAGCACGAACAGCGCTCCGTTCATTCTGATGGTGGAAGGCGCCTCTATCGACAAACAGTCCCATCCGAACCAGGCCGCGGGTGTGATTTGGGACACCATCGAGTTCGATAAAGCGGTGGGCGTCGCGCGCGCCTGGGCCGCCAAACGCGCGGTGAAAGACACGCTGATTCTGGTGACTGCCGACCATGACCAATCGATGAGCATTATCGGCGTCAGCAACACTCCCGATTCCGAGTATTTCAATCGCAGCAACACGCAGAAGGTGAGTTACACCACCGCCGCCGGTGCACAGGCCTTCAATGTATATGGAGATTCTTACGCTAACGCGCGCGCCGGGCTGCCTTTTATCAACACCAGCACCGGTTCTTCGAACAATACGGGCGCGGCGGGAATGCCGGGCTCATTCGCCCCAGTAAATTCCACGCTGGATCCAGCGTCGAGCACTTACTCGACTTATCAGGGCAGCCCTGCTTACAAGCTGGATGCCAAGACCGGTTACCCTCTTAACGCGGGCGATGGATTGCGCCGTCTTGCGGTGGGTTTCCGCACTGGCGATCACACCGGCTCCAGTGTGCCGATCACGGCCGAGGGACCGGGAGCTTACCTCTTTACGGGCTACCAGGACGAAAGCGATATCTTCTTCAAAATGGCGTATGCAATTTCTGCGGACACCAGCGCGGGCGACCAGTTTGTAGATCAGGTGCTGCTGAATCCCGCGGCTCCGAAGACCAGCGGTAAATAGTGAACGTGAGCTTTCTGGGGGCGCTGGTCTTCGCGACCGCGCCCCTTTTTTTTCAAGCGAACCCGGCCGGTCCCGGACAAGGACCCTCTGAACTGTCAGGCATCCAGCTACAGGAATCCTCAGAGGAGATACGCCGGCTGATGGGTGAACCGCTGCTGGTGGCGGACATCAATTCTGAATTTCGAGCTTGGCAATACCGCGTGGGCGAAATTGACCACGACGAATTTTCCCATTCGCTGATATTTCGCAAAGCCACTAACACCCTGGTAAGCGTATCGCGAACTTTTGAAAATCCGCTTCAGGTGGAAAGGCTAATGCCTCCTTCCCAAAGCACTTACTATCGTTATCCAGAGAGCGGTCCGACGGAAATGGTGGTACGCGTTCGCGGTCTTTCAGGCGATCGCTATCTGCTGGCATTCGGCTCTGGGAAACCGGGCGATCCGGCCAACCAGATTGTTCTGATTCACCGCTCCGCGGTTCGGGCATTCTATCCGTGGCTGGCGGGCAAGTTGAAATGACCGAGGGAACAAAACTTACTCAAATTGTTTTCACTTCTTGATGATCCCGTAACGCTTCTAGCTCTATCTTTAGGGCATGAAGCGAAGCAGCTTGGGCAAATCCGGCATATCGTTCTTCTGGCGCGGGAAGGAGTGGGACCGGTTCACCACTGGCGTTTCTCTTCATGGGCACACGCTACACTCACGCGAATCGCTGGATTTCATCGAGCGCGTGACCGGGAAGGTGCCGTGGCTGTCCGCCAAAGTCCGAAAAGAAAAAGCAATCTATCGGGAGACCACCGGACGCGCCCTGGACTTGACGAATGCATGGTGGACACCGCCGCTTTCCGCGCGCCAGGCGTGGGACCTGGAAAAACGGCAGATTGAACAGACGCTGCAGCGGGACGCGCTGGTTTCCCTTTCGGACCACGACAACATCGATGCCTGCCTGAACCTGAACGTTCTGGAAGAAACGCGCGATTGCCCCATCTCGATCGAATGGACAGTTCCGTTCCGCCGCACGTTCTTCCATATCGGCGTACATAACCTTCCGCGAGATACTGCCGGGGCGATGACGGCGGCGATGCATGCTTTCACGGCTTGCCCCGACGAATGTGAACTGGCCGGCCTGCTGGAGTATTTCGGCGCCTCACGCGATTCGATTCTGATTCTGAACCACCCCATGTGGGATGAGAGCCATATCGGCCAGGCTGGCCACATGGAACACCTGCACCAATTCCTGGAATGCTTCGCGCCGTCGCTTCATGCCCTGGAACTGAACGGGCTGCGGCCGTCTAGTGAAAACATGAGTGCGGCAGAGCTGGCCGAACGCTTTCATCTGCCCGTTGTATCGGGCGGTGATCGCCATGGACGCGAACCGAATGCCTGCGTAAATCTGACCCGCGCGCGGACGTTTGCCGAGTTCGCCTCCGAGATTCGGGACGATCGCGAGAGCCAAATCCTGTTCCTGCCGCACTACCGGGAATCGTTGAAGATGCGGGTTGTCGAAAACGTGATCGACATTCTCAGGGACGATCCGAATCATGCGCTGGGATGGAAGCACTGGAGCAGCCGCGTGTTTTATCGAGACCAGGAAAGCGAAGCGCGTTCATTGCATGAACTATGGGGCGGGCAGCTTCCTTCGCTTGTTTCGCGATTCGAAGCGGTAAAGAAATTCGCGGAAAACGGTCGGGTCAGATCGGCCCTTCGCCTGGCTCTGATTGCCAGGGAGCAGTTTGCTCTTTAAGAGTTAAGCCGATAACCCGAGCGGCTGTGTGCGCGCTTGCAGCAAGAAGGTGGCCGCGGCCTCGGCGCCCATGTAACGTTCAAGGGTATCGAGATGAGTTTCCCGGAGATCCACCACCACCAAGCCATCCAAGGCGTTGGCGAAGCGAGGGTCCAGATTGAAGGCGAGTATCTTACCGCCCAGCTTCAGATACTGAGTTAGTAAGACAGGCATGCCTTTTCTATCCGTTTCAAGATCTGGAATTACTTCAGACAGCCATTCCACATCTTGGAACATGCCTCGGATGGCGCGGCCTTGCACATCGATCTTATGGGGGAAGGGTTGCCGCGCGCGAACCAGATGGGCGAGCTTTTCATTCGATTGGCGCTCTTCGAGAAAGCGGGCGACCAGTTGGCGGCTGGCCGGATTATAGTCGTTACTAATACTCACCGCGCCGAATAAGACCGGGGCCTCCGGATGACGCGATACGTGCCTGGCGAGACCTTTCCACAGTAACATCAGGGGAGCAAACTTCTTTTGATACTCCAGCCGCACAAAGGAACGGCCCAGTTCGAGCGCCGGCCCAATGCGCCTGAAGAACGCCGGATCGTAATGAAACAAGGTGCTGGTGTATAGACCTTTGATTCCGTAGCGGGATAAGATGCGGTCGGCATTCCCTACCCGATAGGCGCCCACGATTTCCGACTTAGCCTTATTCCACAGCACCAGGTGCTGGTAGTAATCGTCGAAGGAATCCAAGTCGCGCACCTTCCCCGTGCCTTCGCCCACTTGCCGGAACGTAATTTCCCGCAATCGACCCAGTTCCCGCATCAGGTTGGGGATCTGCGACGCTTCGGCCAGATAGACGGAAAATTCGCGGCTCTCTTCCAGCATCTGCTCCGGGCGAAGGCCGCTCAGATCGTTCATCAGCAACTGCTGCGGTGTCGGGTTGGCGATGGGTTCACTACTGGGCTTCGGCTGTTTCAGCAGACCGCGTGTTGGTCCACGTGTTGGTCCACGATTGCTCAGCAGGTAGGTACGCCAACGAAGGTATGCGGTTGCCTCTCGATCGTCCGGTATGGATTCGATGCGGGAGAACGGGATGACGGAACCGACACGGATCTCCACCGTCTTCCCGCGCTTGTTGAACAATTCGTGCGGCAGGCGGGCGGTACGGAGCCGGGGGTGCATCAAACCCAACACTTGAAAGGGGATGCTGTTGATGCCTTTGAAAAACAGGGGCAGCGCGGCGGCTTGCGTCATACGAATCAGCCGGGCTACCATGCTGTTCCATTGCGGGTCTTCCACGGCTTTGTTCTTAAGGCTCCAGTGCGAGACTTCACCGGCGGGAAACATGACCAGCATGTGTCCGTCGCGGAGCCATCGCACGGATTCTCTGAGCGCGCGACTGTTCCGCGAAGCGTTCTTGTTTTCGAACGGATCGACAAAGATGCAGTTGCTGGCAAGCTCCGGCATACATGCCAACAGTTGGTTGGTCATGATTTTGTAATCCTGTCTTACCTGTGGCAAAACAGTTCCCAGCAAAGAGCCTTCCAGCATGCCGAAGGGATGATTCGCCACAACAACCAGGGGTCCGGTTCGTGGAATTCTCGCCAGATCCCGCTCATCCAGATAGGGGCTGACCTGTAACTCAGTCAAGAGGTTCTGGTGAAAGCCGTCCGTGCTGGAAGCTGTTCTATATAAGTCCTTCAGCTGATCGAGAGAAAGGAGTTTGTCGAATACGGTTGCCGACGCGGAGAACAACGGCTGCGCCTGCCGGTTCTGAAGCATCCCTCAGTTTTATCGTGACATTTTGACAGAGTGATGAATGTACCGTTTCATCCTTGCGAATACTAAGTTGAGAATTAACTAGGCGCGCAGGTCGACTCGTCCGGTGCTGTCCCCGAACTTATCCATTTCAATGCCGGCGCCGTTCAGCAGGCTGACGAACAGATTGGTGACAGGTGTGCCTTTTTCAATTTGTATGTGGCGGCCCGCCTGAGGAACGCCGCCCGCGATCAACAGGGGCAGATTGATGTTCGAGTGCTGATTCCCATCGCTGAGCGCGCCGCCATACATGATGGAGGAGTGGTCCAGAAGGGTTCCTTCGCCGTCCTGAGTGGTGCGCAGTTTCTGCAGGAAGTAAGAAAACAACTCGACGTGATAGCAGTTGATCTTGGTGACCTTCTCGATGAAATCCGGGTGGCCGCGATGATGGGTCAAGGGATGGTGAGGGTCGGGAACTTCAATTTCAGGATAGGTCCGAACGCTGCCCTCGCGGCCGACCATCATGGTGCTGACGCGTGTCAAATCCGATTGGAACGCCAGAACCTGCAGGTCGTACATCAGCTTGACGTATTCGCCGAACTGGAAGGGAATGCCGGCTGGTTTGTCGATTGAGGGAATTCGGGGGTCGGCTTCCACAGCGGCCATCCGCTGCTCCAATTCGCGGACGCTGGTGAGGTACTCATCCATTTTGCGGCGGTCGGCTGGCCCAAGGTCGCGCTCCAGACGCTGGGTGGATTCACGGGCGATATCGAGCATGCTGCGGCGGTAGAGGGCGCGGTGGGCGCGCGTGGCGGGATCAAGACTGGGGTCCACACTTCCGAACAGCCTCTCGAACACGGAACGCGGGTTCGTATCCACCAT